>JAABUM010003397.1_pt1 | contig 19566 bp, 15 predicted proteins | sample 5559161 | NCBI WGS metagenome assembly JAABUM01 (sample SAMN10711868, study PRJNA513369) | rock metagenome | isolation source: Antarctica rocks | place: Antarctica: Victoria Land, Siegfried Peak nord | reverse complement strand
CCAAGCCGTTTCACGAACAAACGCTTCGATTGGCGGGGCGCAGGCACAACTTGCGGTCTTCGTCAAGACTGAATCTTCGGTTGAGGTGGCGGTATAATTGCCTTAACGAAAAGTCGACGCGCCATCGCTCAAGCCATCGCACCCCGTCGCCACCTCTTTTCCGATGATGCAAAATTTCGGGTCGAACCCCTCGGTCATTCCCTTTCCCCAGCGCGAGGCGAGCAACAATCGCCCCGTCGCGCGCGAAAGGCTCACGCCGCAATCGCTCGAAGCCGAACAATCCACCATCGGCGCCTGCCTGATGGAGCGCGACGCCATCGCCCGCGCCGTTGAACTGCTCACCGCCGACGACTTTTACCGCGAACTTCACAAGAAAATCTATCGCGTCGTCCTGAAGTTGTTCGATAAAGGCGAGCCGGTGGACATCGTGACCGTCGCCGAAGACCTGCGCCGCGCCGGTCAACTCGAAGAATGCGGCGGCGGCGATTATCTGTCCAGCCTCATCGAAGCGTGCCCCAGTTCGGCCAACGTCGAAGCCTACGCGCGCGTCGTTCAAGAAAAATCCGTTCTGCGCCAGCTTTTAACCGCATCAGAACAAATCGCGGGCTGGGCGTATCAACCCGAAGAAGCCGAAGTTCACACTTTAGTGGACAAAGCCGAAAAGCGCATTTTCGAAATCGGCCAAAAGCAACTGCGCGACGGCTTCGTCCACATCAAGCCGCTGCTGATGAGCGCCTATGACCAGATCGAGCGCCAGTTCCAACATCGCGGCGAAGCGACGGGCATTGCGACAGGTTTTTATGATTTGGATGACATGACCAGTGGGTTGCAACCGACGGATTTGATTATCTTAGCAGCCAGGCCTTCGATGGGGAAATGTTTGCACGCTAATAGTAAACTAATCAATCCACAAGATGGAAGTGTAGTTACTATTGAACAGGCAGTCAATAGTGTCCAAGAGCAGGTTCTAAATATGAATCACGCCGGACAAATCCAATCAGCGCGGGTTTCCGATTGGATTGATTCGGGTGTCAAACCAACGTGGAAGGTGACGACTCGTTTGGGGCGCACGGTTGAAGTAACGGGCCATCATCCATTTTCCACGGTTGACGGTTGGGTGCCTTTGCACGACATCAAAGTCGGTGAGAGAATCGCGGTTCCACGTTCGATTCCCGTGTTTGGACGCAACGAAACATTGTCCCAAGAACACGTCCGTTTATTGGCCTATTGGATAGCCGAAGGTAATCTAACGAACGCAACGCCGCGTTTCACCAACACCGATCCGGTTTTGGTGGCTGACTTTGAACAGTGTGTTGAAGGCGTTTTTCCGGCTTATGAAGTTCGTCAAAGCAGCGAGGAAATCACTTACAGCGTGGCGCGCAAAGACAAGCGCCCTATCAAAAGCGACCCCACCGTATGGCTCGAAGAACTCGGCTTAATGGGTAAGTTGGCGACGGAAAAGTTTCTCCCGCAATGCGTCTGGACTTTGCCTCGCCCGCGACTGGCCGAGTTTTTACGCGTGTTGTTTTCGTGCGACGGCACGATTTACAAACTGGGCAACTTTCCGCGCATCGAGTTCACCGTCGCCTCAAAGCGATTGGCCGAAGATGTTCAACACGCGCTTTTGCGCTTTGGCATCATCGCCAAGATGTGGGCCAAAACCGCGAAACACAAAGACAAGTCGTTTCCGTCGTGGCGTGTCGAGATTACCAACCCTTCGTCGGTTTTGTTGTTCAATACGCAAATCGGTTGGATTGGCGAAAAAAGCGGGCGCTTTCAGGAAGAGGTTTTCACTTCTCGCGCACTTCCCAAACGCGCCTCGAATGCTGGACACCCGCCCAAAGAAACGTGGAAACACGTCGAGTTCGCCTGCGAACGTGCCGGAATTTCTCTGGTTGAGCTTGCGCGCCGCGCCGGAGAAACCGAAGCACAAGGCAAGTTTGGCGGCTTCAATCCGCACAAAAACCGCTCGATCCCCGCGCATCGTTTACGCGCTTACGCTGAAGCGCTGCAAGACGTGCGCTTGTTCCGCATCTCGTCGCCGGACATCTATTGGGATGAAGTTGTCTCCATCGAATATATGGGCGAGCAACAGGTTTATGACCTGACCGTTCCCGATGGCTCGAACTTTGTGGCGCAGGATATTTTCGTTCATAACACGGCGTTGGCACTCAACATCGCGCATCACATCGCCTTGAAAGAACGGCAACCAGTGGCCATCTTTTCGCTCGAAATGTCGAAAGAGCAGTTAGTGCAACGCCTGATTTGTTCGCAGGCCGAAATCAAATCGCAGGATTTGCGGCGCGGGCGAGTGCAGGATTCCGACTGGCACCGCATCACCAACGCCGTCAACGAACTTTATCAGGCGCCGATTTTCATTGACGATGTTCCGGGTTCGGGCACCTTTGAAATGCGCGCCAAAGCGCGGCGTTTGACGGCGGAACACGGGCAACTTGGTTTGATTGTCATTGATTATTTGCAACTCGCGCACTCGTCGGGCAGGTCGGAAAACCGCGTTCAGGAAATCTCGGAAATCGCGCGCGCCTTTAAATCAATGGCGCGCGAACTGAAGTGCCCGATTATCGCGCTGTCGCAGTTGTCGCGTGCCGTTGAAACGCGCGAAGACAAGCGCCCGATGCTGTCGGATTTGCGCGAATCGGGCGCCATTGAGGCCGACGCGGACATCGTGACCTTCATTTATCGGCCAAGTTACTACCGCCGCAAAGCGCAGATGAAAGACGGGCAAATTGATCCCAACGCCGAACCCGATCCCGATGAGGGCATCGCCGAAATCATCATCGGCAAACAGCGCAACGGCCCGGTCGGCATGGTGAAGTTGGGTTTTCAACCGGAATTTGCAAGATTCACCAATCTGGCGAAAGATTTCAACCGGCGCTACGATGAGTGAGCACAACAGTTGCACAAACACCGTGAACGGTGTCTTCGACACCGTCTTTAAGCTTCCATAAACGCAAAAGGAGCGACGAAACTCGTCGCTCCTTTTGCATTGGCATCGCGTTCGTGATTCACTGCGGGCATGAGCTTTCGTTTCTTTTTGCCCCTGGCAGCGTTTGGGATTTTGAGCGCACCGGCTTCGGCCCAGATCACAATTCCTGGGCAACTGGTGCCGCCATCGGCTCCGCCGCGCCCGGTTCCGATTGTGCCCGCTCCGCTTGAAGGCATCGGAAAGGCGCAACTGGAACTGCGCTCCAAGCGCACGGTTCAACTGCGTTTGAGATATGTGAATCCGTCGGCGATGGCGTTTTGGCTCGACCCAAAAACCATCCGGCGTCGGTCGAACTGCAAAACGAGGCGATCATCAAGCGGCCCAACTTCAAAGCGGGCGACCCTTTGGAAATTCCTTCGCCGTTGTCCCCGACTTTTCGCTTGCCCGAAGGCGTGGAGCGCATCGTCCCGCTCGACCAGCAAAACGCGCTTTTGGTGGTTGGCACGTTCGATGGCGTCGCGCGCTTGCGCACGGTCGTTGAGATTCTGGACAGACCGGCACACGCGCTTGAGTTCGAATGCAGCGCGTTCTGGCTCGATTCGCTTTCGCCCGAAGCGGCGGGATGGGCGAGCGAAACTTTGCAACTGGAACACGTGGACGCCGCCCAATCCAACGTTTTGGAAACGTTGGTGCAAGGAGATCGCGCCGCGCGTTTTCCCCTTCCAACGGTGCGCATCGTTGGGGATTCAACGGTCACTGCCACACTGCCCTTTGCGGCTGGGGAAACAAACCCCGGCCGCGATTTGCCCCGCACTTTTCCCGGTTTGAAAAACGGCGACGAGTTCTATTTCGGGATGCCGCGACTTCGCGGCGGCGTGGACATCGACCCGGAGATGGTGATGCCCATGTCGCGTCCGATGCTCACGACCAACCGGACGACGCTTCGCCTGACGCCTATCCATGACCGCACCAACGCGGCGCTTAACGCAAGCGGAAGAAGCTCGTTGCTGTTGCGCGTTGACATGGGAATGCAATCGCTTCTTGCCGACATTTCGCAGGGGCAAACGCTTTTGCTGCACGGCTCGGCGAGCGCCTTTGGTTTGCAAGCGCCTTCACCGCGCTTTTCGGTTTTGGTGGTGCGCATTTCGCCGCGCTTTGTCCCTGAACCCCAGAGCGATACAACGGTTCTGCAAGGCTTGTTTCGCACTCGATGAACGTTGGAAAACCAGGTTCGCACGAACTTCTTCCTCTGGCACTGTGAAAAATTTAGCAGCCGAACAAAAGGTGATTGCGGCGTTTTTGAGTGGCCAACTTCAAGCCATCTCCAACCTGACCCCAGCCGATTTTAGTCGCCAATTGCACCAAAGGATTTTCGCCGCCATCGCACACCAACACGCGCAGGGTTTCAAAATCCATTGCCTCACCGTCGCCGACGAGTTGAGGCGACGCGGCCAACTGGAACTTTGCGGCGGTGAGAACTATTTGCAATCTCTGGTTGAGTGCGAGGATGGTTATCGCTCTTTGGATGCGGCCTTGCAAAACGTGCGCGAATGGGCGCGTTTGCGTCGTTTGCTCGATTCTTGAGACGATTTTTGTTCTTGATGCGAGCGGCCAAAGTAAGCTTTGACCGTGAAAATCCTGGTGCTTGGAAGCGGAGGGCGCGAACACGCGCTCGTGTGGAAAATCAAAGGGTCGCCGCTCGTTGAAACGGTTTTTTGTAGTCCGGGCAACGCCGGCATCGCTTTGGAATGCCAATGTTTGAGCGGCGAGCCAGTTGAAATCGCGCGCCAAATCGGCGCCGATCTGGTTGTCGTCGGGCCGGATGGACTTTTGGCTGATGGCGTGGTTGACCGTTTGAACGCGGCTGGATTTCTGGCCTTTGGCCCGACGCAAGGCGCGGCGAAATTGGAATCGAGCAAAATCTGGACGAAGAATTTGCTGCAAAAATATGGCGTTCCGACCGCGAAATTCGCGGCGTTCGAGGGCGCAGAAGACGCGAAGAATTATCTGCGCGAACAGCCAGAAGGCGCTTTTGTCGTCAAAGCTGATGGCCTCGCCGTTGGCAAAGGCGTCGTCGTGGCGCAGACAAAAGAAGCGGCGCTTAGCGGAGTAGATGAAGTGCTGGGCATCGCGTCGCAAACCGTGGAAGGCGATGCGGGGCGCCTTTTAATCGAAGAAAAAATGAGCGGGCCGGAAGTGTCGTTTTTCGCTTTGTGCGACGGAAAAACTTTGCTTCCGCTCGTCGAAGTGCAAGATCACAAACGCGCTTTCGACGGCGACCAAGGCCCGAACACCGGTGGCATGGGCGCGTATTCGCCCGTGCCGTTTTGGAATCACGAGCTACGTGAACAAGTGATCGAAACGATTTTAGAACCGACATTAGATGGACTCAAAAGCGAGGGCGTAGATTTTCGCGGCGTGTTGTATTGCGGTTTGATGCTCACGGAAAATGGGCCAAAAGTGGTCGAATACAACGCGCGTTTTGGCGATCCCGAATGTCAGATTTTGATGTCGCTCCTCGACTGCGACATCGTGCCCGCGCTTGTGGCGTGTGCGCGGGGCGAAGGTTTGGATGGAATCGAGTTGAAGTGGAAACGTGAATGGGCGTTGGTGGTGGTGATGGCGGCGCACGGTTATCCGGCCTCGCCGCGCCGCGATGATGCGATCATCGGGTTGGAAAGTGTTTCGGATGTCCTCATTTTTCACGCCGGAACGCGCGCGCACGACGGACAGATTGTGACGAGCGGCGGGCGAGTTCTGGGCGTTGTCGGAACGGGCGCGGGTTTTGAAGCAGCGCGCAATCGGGCGTATGAGGCTGTCGCGCAAATTCACTTCGAGGGCGCGCATTTTCGCTCGGACATTGGCCGCGCGGCGATGAGCGAAACGGGCGAGTAAGACGTTCAAGTGGCGCTGTGTGAGTTCAGGCGAATGAATTCGCAGCCATAAAAAGCCGTCAACCTTCGTTGACGAATGTAACACGCGGTCTTCGTGTCGGAGCAGGCCGACACTTTTTTGTGGCTGCGAATTCATTCGCCAAAACCTTGGAAGCATCGCCATCACTGTCGATTCAAACGACGTTGTGCTATCTCAATAGACCTCTTTCATAAGTCGCTCTGACAAGTCCGGCGAATGAATTCGCAGCCAGAAAAAAACGTCAACCTGCGCCGACGAATTCATGGCGAAGGGCATTCGTCAACGCAGGTTGACGCCTTTTTCTGGCTGCGAATTCATTCGCCGGACTTATGCAAGAGGTCTACTGAAAGCGGTGGCGGCCCGCGTGAGTGACCTGCGCTTGATGTCGCTTGCGAGTTGAGTCGCTTGGTCAAGCGGAAAAGGTCAACCCGCTAAACGACGGCGCGAGAATAGGCCGTTAAACTGGGCGTTTCACTCGCGCTTTCGCGCGCTCTTCTTTATGGCTCTCGCAGAAATCCACGTCACGCTCAAACCCGCGCTGTTCGATGCGCAAGGCCAAACCATCAAAAAAGCGCTGCAACAACTCGGTCACACGGGTGTGTCCGAAGTTCGCATCGGCAAATACATCACCGTTCAACTGTCGGGCGAGGCGGCGACGATGGAAAGCGAACTCGACCAGATGTGTCGCCAACTGCTCGCCAATCCCGTGATGGAAGATTATGACATCTCCGTCGTGGGCATTAGCGACCGCCAGTTGGAACCCGTCGCGCCCGCGCGTTCCGTAGAAAATCCCGCCGCGCCTGCGCCCGGCGCTGTGATGCACGGCGACACGGTGGCCGTCACGACAGGCCGCGTTCTCTCCCCGCAAACCGTGAGTGCGAGCGCCACGACTTCGCCCGCGCCCGAACCGGTGGCGACTCCGGGCGGCGTGACCGACCCGTTTCAAGTGGATTTTCGCTCGTATGAAGCGATGCCAACCGATGCGAAAATGGCGCTTCGCACGCTCGCGCTTCGCAAATACGGGGCGTGGATCGAAGGCCAGTTGCGAGGCCGCAACGCCGCGTGGATTTTGTGTCTGGGTCAGGAAGTGCTCGAAAGCGGCCCCTCCGTTGATTCCTATCCCCCCGACCAACGTCTGCTCAAGATGGGCGTGCAATACGACCGCGTGCCTTGGGTGTTCACCCGCCCATCTTAGAAGAGGCAGGAGGCAAGAACACTCCCGCACGAGCCAAATCATTCCGCTCCTTGATGAACCCTCTTGTCTCCCGCCTCTTGCTCTTGCCTCTTCAACAACCATGCATTTCGGAATTATCGTCTTCCCCGGCACCAACTGCGAGCGCGATACGCTTCACGTCGTGACCGATGTTTTAGGTCACACGGGCCAACTCGTGTGGCACGACGCCAACGACTTGGCGCCTTTCGATGGCGTCATCATTCCCGGCGGTTTCGCGCACGGCGACTACCTGCGCACCGGCGCCGTCGCGCGCTTTTCGCCCGTGATGGACTCCGTCGCCGAATTTGCGGCGAACGGCAAGCCGGTCTTGGGCATTTGCAACGGCTTTCAAATTTTGTGCGAAGCGGGATTACTTCCCGGCGTGTTACGGCGCAACTACACTTCGCACTTCATCTGCCGCGACGCGCATTTGCGCGTCGAATCGAACCGCAGTCCATTTTTGCACGGCCAAAGCGTCGGGCAGATTTTGCGAATGCCCGTCCGTCACGGCGAAGGCTGCTACACCGTTGACGACGAAACGCTTGCCGACATGGAGCGGAACAATCAGATTGTGTTGCGCTACGTCAACCGCCGCGGCCAACTCGATGATTCAGCTAACCCCAATGGATCGGTGTCGAACATCGCGGGCGTGTGCAACGAGCGCGGCAACGTGTTCGGCTTGATGCCGCATCCCGAAGCCGCTTCGGAACTTCTGCTCGGTTCTAACGACGGCTTGGCGATTTTCGCGGGCATGACGCGCGAACTCGACCCGACACGCGCGCGCACCGCCGATTTAGACCCGACGATGGCCCTGTAAAGGAGACAAAACACAATGGCAACGGCCACTTCCCCTTCGATTGCAACCCCGAAAAACCCGCGCGTTTTGCCTCGCGCGCGGGCGCCGTTTAAGTCCAACGATGGGCGTTTAACCGTCGAAGAGTGGGCCAAACTACCCGAAACCAAGCCGCATTATGAACTCATTGACGGGATTTTGAAACAGAAGATGTTGGCGACAGTAGCCCAATCTTACGCTTCGAGTCGTTTGTCTTTTGAATTGGCGAAGTGGAGCAACGAACGAAAGTATGATTTTCTGATGGGAGACTTCGGCATCAAGGCCGATAACTTCCACGTCTTGCTTTCCGATATGATGCTCCTCGCGCCTGACACACGCGTTGCGCCCGATGACTTTTATGCGGGCACCGAAGAACTGGCGGGCTTGCGTTTGGAACTGGCGCGATTGTGGATGCCCACGCGCAAGGGCAAATAATTTCCGATGGCACACTGGCTGTTTAAAACTGAGCCGTCGAACTATTCTTTTCAAGATTTGGAAAGCGACGAAGAAACGATGTGGGATGGTGTCACCAACACCTTAGCTCTTAAATATCTGCGCTCGATAGAAGAAGGCGACGATGTTTTGATCTATCACACCGGCGATGAAAAAGCCGTCGTTGGCGTTGCAGAAGTGACCCGCGGGTTTTATATCCATCCCGAAGAAGACGATCCCAAACTGGCCGTTTGCGATGTGCGTTTCGTTCGTCATCTGGAAAAACCGATAACCTTAGCACAAATCAAAGAGGTGCCTGAATTGGCCGGCTGGGCATTGGTTCGCAATGCGCGCTTATCAGTTGTTCCGGTGTCGGAAGAAGTTTGGGATAAATTGAAACATCGGCTGGAATAAACGTTATGGCAACTCTAACTGAATCTCAAAAGACATTCGTTTCTGATGATGGTTTGTTGTCGGTGCGTGATTGGTTGGCAATGGGTGAAACCAAGCCGCATTATGAACTCATTAATGGACGATTAGTGCAAAAGATGACGACAAAAAGAAGACACACAAAAGCGGCTGGGCGTTTTTATTTTACATTCTGCTCGACCCGGAGGCGAAAAGGATGGATGTGTTCCGCTTGAACGGCCAGCTATGGCACGCCGGAAACATTGCGAGACAGCGACATTTGGACGCCCGCCGAATTGCCGCAATTGCAGTTGGAACTCGAAAAACTGTGGATGTGAACCGAACAAAAGCCGTCGTCCAATAGGACGACGGCTTTTTGGTTTGGCTTATGGCCCGCGCCAGAGCAGCAAAATTCATAAAAAACGCGGCGCGCCCAGAAAAGCGCCCGCAAGAAGTTCGCGTTAGCGGCGAAAAACTATCGCTTTGATTTTCTGACAAAAGCCGGGAGCGCGCTTTTGGCGGCAAACTGAGCCGTGATGCTCGATAAAGCCCTCGCCCTTGGAATGACGCAAGCCGAATACAATCGCGTCACCGACACCTTGAAGCGCGAACCGACTGCGACTGAACTCGCCATGATTTCGGTCGAGTGGAGCGAACACTGCGGCTATCCGCGCTCGAAAAACCTGCTGCGACTTCTGCCCAAAGACGGCCATTACGCCTCAATTGCGGGTGCTGACACCGGCGGCATCGAAGTCGAACCGGGCCTCACGGTTGTGTTCAAGATGGAATCGCACAACCATCCCTCGCAAGTTGAACCGCGTCAGGGCGCCGCGACGGGCATCGGCGGCATCATCCGCGACATCTTCACCGTCGGCGCGCGCCCGATTGCCAACCTCAACTCGCTGCGCTTTGGCCTCCTCGACGACCCGCAACACGGCGCCAAAGCGCGTTATTTGTTCGGTGGCGTGGTGGACGGGATTTCGTTTTACGGCAACGCGATGGGAATTCCTACCGTCGCCGGTGAAGTCGCGTTCAATCCGTCGTATCGCGGCAACTGTTTGGTCGGCGCGATGAGCGTGGGCGTCGTCGCGTCGGACGCCGTAGCTTCAAGTGCGGCGCGCGGAACGGGCAATCCGGTGATGTATTTTGGCAACGCGACGGGGCGCGATGGCATCGGCGGCTGCTCGATTCTCGCTTCGCACGAAATATCCGATTTGGCCGCACGGCCAACGGTTCAGGTCGGCGATCCATTTTCGGAAAAATGTCTGCTCGAAGCGACCATCGAAGCGCTCGCAACGGGCGCGATGGTTTCGATGAAAGACATGGGCGCGGCGGGCCTCACTTGCACGACCTGCGAACAGGCGGCGGACGGCATCAGTCAAACCGGCGAACGAGTCGGAATGGACATCAACCTCGATTTGGTTCCTCTGCGCGAAGCGGATATGGAAGCGTTCGAGATCATGATGAGCGAGTCGCAGGAGCGAATGCTGGGCGTGGTGCAACTGGGGCGCGAAGCCGAAGTCATCGCCATCTTTCACAAGTGGAGCACCAACGCCTGCGTCATCGGTCACGTGACCGATGATGGCAACATCACAGTTCGCCGAAACGGAGAAGTAGTGGCGCAGTTGGATGCGCTGTTTCTGGCCGATGCGCCGCGCTACGATTTGCCGCAGGAAGAACCGGCTTATCTGGCGCAAAAACGGGCGTTCGACTTTGGGCGCGTGCCACTTCCACAAGATTATGGCGCGACCTTGATGCAACTGTTGCAAAGCCCGAACATCGCGTCGAAAGAGTGGGTTTATTCGCAATACGACCACATGGTCGGCACCAACACGGTTGTCAAACCGGGCGAAGGCGATGCGGCGGTGCTCCGTCTCAAAGACTCGAAAACCGGCAAAGGGTTGGCGGTCAAAGCCGACTGTAACTCGCGCTACGTGTTCTTGAACCCGGAGCGCGGGTCGCAAATCGCCATCGCCGAGTGCGCGCGCAACCTCGTGTGCGTGGGAGCCGAACCGGCGGGCGTCACCGATTGCCTTTGCTTTGGCAATCCCGAAAAACCCGACCGCTTTTGGACTTTTGCGCGCTCAATTGACGGCATTGCCGAGGCGTGTCGCCATTTTCGCGTTCCGGTCGTGTCGGGCAACGTGTCGCTTTACAACGAATCGCCCGACTCAGCCATTCATCCTTCGCCGCTCATCGGCATGGTCGGCGTGTTGCAAGACGTGAAAAATCACGTCAGCATGGGCTTCAAAAATGACGGCGATTTGATCGTTTTGCTGGGCGATTGCCGCGACGAATTGGGCGGTTCGGAATACCTGTTCACCTTGCACGGACTGGAAGAAGGCGACTGCCCGGCGCTTGATTTGGCTCGTGAACTCAACGTGCAACGCCTCACGCTCGCGGCGATCCGGCGCGGCATCGTCAAGTGCGCGCACGATTGTTCGGATGGCGGCTTGGCTGTGGCTTTGGCCGAAATGAGCATCGCGGGCGAAATCGGCGCTTCAATTGAAGTGCCGCTCGAAGCGGAATCTTCGCCAAACATTCGCCCTGACTCGCTGCTTTTTGGCGAGTCGCAAAGCCGCGTTCTCGTGTCGGTTGCGCGCGAACATCTCGAAACGCTGCAAACGATGGCGCGCCGCATCGGCGTTCCGAGTTCGTTTTTGGGAACGGTGGGCGGCGAGCGGTTCACTTTGTCTGACACGCGCGGCGGCGTTGTGCCGCTCATGAACCTGTCGGTGGAAGGGATGACGGATGGATTTCGCGGCGCCATCGGACGCATCATGAGCAAATAATTTCTTAACCGCAGATGGACGCAGATAAACGCCGATGATTTTATTTTGTATCGGCGTTTATCTGCGTCCATCTGCGGTTAAGATTCACGCCGCGATTTTTGCATCGCCCAGCAACTCGCGCGCGTGCGACAGGTTCGCTTTGGATTCCGATCCCATCATGCGTGCCAGTTCCACGACGCGCTCTTCGCCTTCGAGCGGCACGACCGAGACCGAAGTGAAGTCGCGGCCCGATTGTTTTTCGACGCGAAAATGGTGGTCGGCGCGCTTGGCGATTTGCGGCAGGTGCGTGATGCAAAACACCTGATGGCCGCGCGCGATTTCCTGCATCTTTTCGCCGACTTTTTCGGCTGTCAAGCCGCCGATTCCGGTGTCCACTTCGTCAAACACAACGATGGGCACGCCCGCTTCATCGTCATCCGAGCCGCGTTTTTCGCGCAAAACCGAGCGAAGCGCGAGCATCACGCGCGAGATTTCGCCGCCGGATGCGATTTTAGCGAGCGGGCGCACTTCCTGTCCGGGGTTGGCGCTAAACAAAAACTCGACGCGATCCATGCCTTCACCTGAACCGTTTTCGATGCGCCCAAACCCGATTTCGAGGCGCGCTTTGTCCATCGCCAAACCGGAAAGTTCGGTGATCAACGACGAGGTGAAGCCCTTCGCCAATTTTTGCCGCGCGCCCGACAATTTCTCCGCGAGCGAGAAAAACTCGCTTTTTTTCTTCTCGACTTCGATTTTCAGTTCGCCGATTTGTTCGTCACTCAGCGTCAGTTCAGAAATTTCGCTTTCGATTTGGGCGCGGTGTTCGAGAATGTCTGAAACCGTCACGCCATACTTTCGCTTCAAACGGCCCAGCTTGTAAAGGCGCGCTTCGATTTCTTCCAATCGGCGCGGGTCGGCGTCGAGCGAATCGGCGTAATCGCGCGCGCTTTGCGCGGCGTCTTCGATTTCGAGCAAAGCGCTTTGTAGTTGGTCGGCCCATTCGTGCACGTCGCCGTCAACCGCTTGGATTTCCCGAACTGACTTGAGCGCGCGTTGACCGAGCGAAACGGCTCCGGGTTCGTCGTCGCCTAAAAGCAAATCGCGGCACAGAGCGGCTGCACTCCTCAATTTTTCCGAGTTGGCGAGCTTGAAGCGTTCTTCGTCCAAGCCTTCGTCTTCGCCCGCCTGCAACTTCGCTTTATCTATTTCGCCCGCCTGAAACTGGAGCATATCGAGGCGCTGGGCGCGCGCCTGTTCGCTGCTCGACAGTTCATCCAACCGCTTTTGCGCGTCCCGCCACGCGCGAAACGCGTCGCGCGTTTTCTGGCGCAACTGAGCGTGTTTCGTGTCTCCAAACGCGTCGAGAAAGCCGAGATGCGCTTCGGGCCGCAGCAAATGTTGATTGGCGTGTTGGCCGTGAAAATCAACGAGCATTCCGCCCAGTTCGCCGAGCGTTTGCGATGTCGCCATGCGCCCGTTGAGCCGCACCTTCGACCTTCCCGACCGCTCAACTTCGCGCGTGATGATGAGCGAATGATCGTCGCTTTCGAGTCCCTGTTCTTCGAGAAATCGCCGCGCGCGCGGCGCATCGCTTAGGTCGAAAGCGCCTTCAATCAAGGCTTTTTGCGCGCCACCGCCCACGCTGTCGCCGGTCGCGCGGTTGCCAAGCAGCAAGCCAAAGGCAGTGATGAGAATGGATTTTCCCGCGCCGGTTTCGCCGGTGAGGACGTTGAACCCCCCACCCGCCACGATTTCGGCGCGTTCGATGAGGGCGAAGTTTTGAATGCGAAGTTCTTGCAACATCGGGCCACAACCGGACGAGCCAAAGCGCGCGCGGGTCGCCGCTTTTTAATCAATAGGCGGCCTCGTCACGTCCCGCATTTGATGAAGCGCGATGCAGTTGAGGTTCGTTCACCTGGGCGCATCGGCGGGTGAAGCAGAGACAGGGGGGCGCACGCCAAACCATTCCAACACCGTTTGAATGGCGGCATCATCTTCGGTTCGAGTGGCCAGCACCTTTTGGCGCACAGCGATGTGGTTCAGCAACTTGAGGCAACGTGCCCGGTTGAACAGCGACGCCAAACTACCCTGGCTCCAGGCGGGCAGGGTGAGGGTGCCCATTGCCAGCGACTTGAGCGTCGAAGAGTCAGGCGCTTGGTCGGCCACAAAAGCAAGGTCATTCGGCAACGCTTCATCGGCAACCGCTTCATCCGCCGCTTCATAAAGCGATTGCAATGTGACGGGTTGCCCCTCTTTCAAGGGCAGTGGCTTTTGAGCGGGCAATTGCGCCAGAACCAAACACACCAACACGGATTGGCGCAGGCCTTGAGCGCGGGCCAAAGGGCCACGAACAAAGGCGCTGTCCAGCAAACCGGCCTGAGCTAATGATCTGGCTGCCACCACCGCGATGAGGGGGTTGGGGTTTTCGACCAGTGCTTCCAATTGCTTCAGGTGCGTTGCGGCTGAGGGCACAAGCACAGCGGCGTTGTTCTTCCAAAAGGTGAACGCGGAAGGGGCATATCCGACCCATTCATCGGGAACCACAAAAGTCGGCCCATACTTTTCTTCTCCTTGCAACGTGTCGTTGATGTGAACGATGACGGTGGCGTTGAAGTCGCGGTAGGGATACGGAAAATTGTCTTCCTCTTCCCGACTTCTGGAAATGGAAATGTCGATGGGCTTATCCCACTGGTATTTCCGATCTTGCTGAGGAGGCCCGCTCAGCGTTTGAAGAACATGAAGCGAACCTTCTATCCACATCACCATACGAGCGTTGGGCGGGGTGAAGATCTTTCCTGTTCTGCCATCAATGAATTGTCCCGGGACGTGGCTGTAACTTTTGCCAGGAGACGTGCGGGCAACAACCCAACTCTGATTTTCACTGTCTGGCTGGAAGTTGAGCGCCGTCAAGTCGCGCAAAAGTCGCCTTTCTGTGTTTAGCTCGAATGAACTCCGGGCAGGAGCGGAGCAGGCGGGTTTGAGGAGGGGCAATGTGCCTAACCACCTGAGGTCAAAACCAAGGATCTGCCCAATCTTTTCATAACTTCTACTTTAACAGAAGCTATCCGGGCGTCTCATAAAGGCTTCCGGGGAATGAACCGCCGACCTTGCGCAAACAGAAATCGTCCCCAACCGTTTACTCTTTCCACGCTTTCGATTCAACGAAAATGCGCAGCAAATCTGCGTCTAATTTTCCGGCTTGCACTTCGCATTCGAGAATTTGTAGCGCCTCTTCCACCGATAGCGCGCGTTTGTAAGGGCGGTCTGAGGCTGTCAGGGCGTCGAACACGTCGGCTATGGCCATCATTTTGGCGCCGAGTGGGATGTGGCTTTCGTGCAAACCGAGGGGGTAACCGCTTCCGTCCAGGCGCTCGTGGTGCGCCTGCGCGATGGCGGGCACGTTTTCGAGGCCGCGCGTCCAGGGGATTTGGTGCAAAAATTCCCACGACATTTGGGCGTGGTCTTGGATCTGGGCGAACTCGGCGGGCGTGAGCGTGCCGCGCCGCACGCCCAGAGCGGCGACTTCGGCTTCTTCCAAAAGCGGGCGCGATTGGCCGTTGATGTCGGTGTAGCGGCGCGAGCGCAAACGATCCATCGCGTTGAGCGCCTTCGACCAATCGGCGTCGGAAATCGGGTTGATGGGCGGTTCGTTGAGCAGTTCAAGCCACGGCACATCGGCGACCAAAACAGCGTTTTGTTCGCGCGCGGCGCGCTCGCGCTCGGTGATGGCGACTTCTTTTTCCTGCCGCGACAGCGTGTAATCGAGCGCGATCCCGGTCAGGGCGCGCGCCAGTTGTTCGGCGTTTTGAGCGCGCAAAACCGCGATGCGGCTTTGGATGGCTTCAAACCGGTTAGTCTCGATTTTACGGCTTTTGGTCAAAATCGCCTCGCGCACGCCGATTTTGCCGAAGTCATGGAGGAGCGCCGCGTAGCGCAACTCGCGCAGTTGAGCGGGCGAAAACTGCGACTGCGCATAAGGCCCATCGCTGGTTTCGTTGACGGCGCGCGCCAAGGATAAAGTCAGGCGCGTTACGCGGCGCGAATGGCCAGAAGTGGTCGGATCTCTGTCTTCAATGGCGCCCGATGACGCCACGACGAACGCTTCAAAAAGCGATTCGATTTCCCGGAGCAGCAAGTTGTTGTTGAGCGCAACTGCCGCTTGCGAGGCGAGCGTCATCGCCAGTTCCACGCCCTCGTCATCGAAGCCCACGACTTCGCGTTCAACAGTCGCCACATCGCCCAGAATCTCGTCGCGGTGGCGCTTGCGGTTGATGAGTTGAAGCACGCCAATGGTGTCGCCGTTGTGGTCGCGTAGCGGAACGATGAGCACCGATTTGGTGCGGTAGCCGTGCTCGATGTCGGATGTGGGATTGAACTGAAACGGCGCGTCGGGCGGCAGATGATACACATCATCGAAGCGCATGACCTCGCCCGATAGCGCGGCGTAGCCGGCCAGACTCGTCGCTGATACGGCGAAGCTCATGTTGGTGTCCACGACAATCGAATCGCTTTGCGCGGCGCGAAAGATGAGCTTTTTGTCGCCGTCAGCACCGGTTTCCACGATGTAGAGCGAGCCGCCATCGGCATTGGTCAATTCGCGCGAAGCGGTGAGGATCATCGCCAGCAAACGGCGGATGTCGCGTTCGGCGGACAAAGCCAGACCGATTTGCGACAGGTGCCGCAGTCGCCGCGCCGACGAAGAGCCTTCGGATGACGCCTCGGTTTGCGCGACCTCTTCGACGGCGCGCGCGAGGGAGGGCGACAGCTCGTTGCCCGGCGCGCCAGCACCAGAAAGCGAATCATCGCCCGGATCGTCCGAGCGAATCGAAGAACTTAAAAAATCGTTCACGGCAAAAAACGCGGCCCCTTGACTTCAGCCGCCCCAACCCATCTTCTGACGCAAGCGGCCATAAAACGAGTCGTCGGGATCGCGCAGCAAGCGCGCCACCGACTTCGAGCGGCAAACCCGCACGAGGTCGCCGGGCTTAAGAGATACACCGACTTGACCATCGAGCGTGAGCATGGCGTCAATCGAGGAAGTTTGGATTTCCTCACCGCCCCATTCGGCGCGCACTTCGAGGGTCTCGTTTGGCCCGACCACAAAAGGCCGTTGCCCCAAAGAGTGCGCGCAAATTGGACAGACCAAGAGCAGCGGAACCGAAGGCGGCACAATCGGCCCGCCCGCCGAAAGCGCGTAAGCCGTTGAACCCGTCGGCGTGGAAACGACGAGGCCATCGGCGCGAATGGCCGCGACCATTTCGCCGCCCGCGCAAATGGAAAGTCGCAAGATGCGCGCAAGCGCCGACTTGGCGACGACGGCATCATTGAGGGCCACGCCGCCGCCGATGTCTTGCCCCTCGCGCAAAACGCGCGCTTCGAGCATCATCCGTTCTTCGATTTGAAACTCGCCTTTCAACAGCCGCTCGAAGGCGCGCTCCCAATCGTCAGGCCGAACAGCGCTGAGGAATCCGAGGCGCCCCAAATCAACCGCTAAAACCGGTGTGCCAAAGGGAATCGCCGCGCGCGCCGCCGCCAAAACGCCGCCATCGCCGGAAAGCGTGACGAGCACATCGCACGAAGCGACTTCCTCGGAAATCAGGCACCCGTCGCCGCCCTGTTCGCGCGGAGGCTGGTGTTCGATTTGAACGTGAACATCCAAACCGCGCGCGCGGGCGCGCCCGGATAGCTCACCAGCTAAAGAGGCGGCGCGCGCTTTTCCGGGCGCGGCGAAAATTCCAAGAGAACGCATTTGAAGAAGAGGCAAGAAGCAGGAGGCAAGAGGAAAGGAAGTTGTCGCAGACGCAAATATTGCTTTTCCGCTGGAATTTCCTCGCCTCCTGCCTCCTGCTTCTTGCTTCTGGTCAGCCAACGGGCGAGGCGCCTTTCAAGCGGGCGACGTTGCTTTTGGCCTCGGCGTGATTCGGGGCCAGCGTCAATGCCTGAGTGTAGGAATTGAGAGCGGCTTTGCGATTGCCGCGCGCTTCTTCAGCCACGCCCAAGTCGTTGAAGGCATCGGCGTTTTTGGGGTCGGCGGCGATGACGGCGCGATAGGCGGCTTCGGCGCCCGCGTAGTCTTTGAGCGAATACAGCGCGCGGCCCAAACCCGAATGCGCTTCGAGATCGTTGGGTGAGGAGGCCAGCAAACGCCGATATTCGTCCCTCGCGCGGTCGAATTGTTTTTGCGCCATGAAGTTGCTCGCCAAACCCGAATGAGCAGTTGAAATGCGGGCCGCGAACAGCTTGCGATTGGCATTTGTTGTGGCGCCGCGCAGTTGATTTTCGGAAGTCGTGGCGAGGGTGTTCCACTGCGTGTTCGAGTCGTCCCACTTTTCCTGCGCGGCGAGCACAATCGCTAAGTTGGTGCGCGCGTCGGCGAAGTTGGTGTCGATCTCGAGCGCCTGATTGAACTTTTCGATGGCCTTGGGGAAATCGCCGCGCTTGAAATAGATGCGCCCGATGTTGTTTTTGGTGGCGGCGTCTTGTGGGCGAAGCCGTTCGGCGACGGCGTATTGATCGAGCGCCTCATCGAATTTGGGCGTGTAATCGTAAGCGACGCCGAGGTTGAAGCGACCCGTGAAGTCGTCGGGCTTGAGTTGAACATAGCGCCGCAAAACCGCTGAGGCGTCATTGTAATGGCCGGACTTGAGGTGCAAATCGCCGATTTGCAAAAGCGCGGGCGCATTCGTCGGGTCGAGTTGCAACAGGGCGCGCAGTTGAGTTGAGGCTTCGTCAGGACGCGCGGCCTTGATGAGCGCGAGCGCCAACTTCCAGCGATAATCGGGGTTTTTCGGGCCAAGCGCCACGGCTTTTTTCCACGCGCCCAGCGCCCCGCTTGTGTTGCCGGTTTGTCCTAAAGCGTCGCCCAACCCGTCTTGAACGCTCGCATCTTTGGGATTGATGAGGGCTAAAGTTTTGAGATGCGGCAAGGCGGCTGTGTAATCGTTGTTGGACAAAAGCGCAAAAGCCAGATTGTAGCGCGCGTCGGTGTATTTGGGGTCGAGCTTGAGCGCGCCTTCAAAGGCGGCGCGCGCTTCGGGCAACTGCCCTTTGTTCCAGCGCGCGAAACCGATGTTGTTCATCAACTGCGCACGCGAGCGAACGTCGAGATTTTTGCCGTTGTCCTGCGCGCCGGTGAGCGCAGTCAAAGCGGCGTCCCACTGTTTTTGTTGCAAGCGCACAAAGCCCAGAAACGAGAGGGCGCCCGCGTCCGAGGGCGAAAGTTCCGTCGCGCGCCCGAAGTTTTGCGCGGCGCTGTTCCAGTCGCTCTTTTTGAGCGCTGCGAGTCCGGCATTATACGCGGCGGTTGCCAAGCGCAATCGCTGCGTGTCATCGGCGGGCGCGGCGCCTGTCGAGGGCGTGGTAACTGGCGGCGCGGGAACCGCGACGGTTGGCGTGGGCGGCGTCGGGTCGGGCGGCGTGGGCAACTGCGCGCTTGGAGGCACGGGCGATGAGCCATCAGTTGAAGCGGGTGGCACGACATTGGGCGCTGTTTGCGCGAGGGCAAGAGAAACGGGCAGGGCTAAAATGCCCCACAACACGACAAAGGTTTTCATTCAATAACGGCCTACAAAGGAAAATGGCGACGCGACAAGAAATCGCGCGGGAAAAGTTTGGCTGATTTAGAAACGCGCCGCGCCCATTCGAGGCATTTTCCTTTCGTCGCTTTTGGTTTTCCGTGGAAACCTTTTCTTGAAGCGCAACAACGCCAAGCGTGAGCGAGTGCCTCGTTACAGAGAGCGAAGCGCCACATTCCAAGAAGATGCGCCTCCGGCGCGCTAAACGAGGCACTCGCTCACGCTTCGCGTTCTCGGTTCAACTCCTTCACCCACTAAGAGCCTATCCAAATAGGCAACCGTTCTGGAGCGGGGCTGACGCCCTCTTCCAATCAGGGCTTGAGGCAAACCGATTGGAATAGGGCATCAGCCCCGCCTATTTGGATAGGATCTAAAAATAAACGCGCCCTTCCACTTGATCCCGTTCATCGTGCGCCTTCAGCGCTTCCAAATCACGCACGCCGCGCCACGTTGCGCACGCCGCCAGAACCGCATCG
>JAABUM010003395.1_pt1 | contig 19572 bp, 15 predicted proteins | sample 5559161 | NCBI WGS metagenome assembly JAABUM01 (sample SAMN10711868, study PRJNA513369) | rock metagenome | isolation source: Antarctica rocks | place: Antarctica: Victoria Land, Siegfried Peak nord | reverse complement strand
GCTTGCCTTCCGAGCTCGGCAGTAACGGCACAACCCGCGCCCACTGCTCATCGCTAAGAACATGATCTCGTGACATGGCCACACGATCGCGCAGGTCAGCCCACGATCTAAGGAGACACGCCCTAGCCGGCGTGGCCGTGTCAACGCCGGGCTTGTAGACCGGCTCGAACAGCCCGAAGGCCGCTGGGCGCTCACCCGGTGGCAGGGCAAGGTCGTTGGCGAGCACAGTCTTGCCACTCAGCGTGAGCTGCGCGCTGATCAAGGCCTGCTCCATATAGGGCCGCACACCGGGGTTTGTCCTGGCGTCGTGCCCCCACGGCGGGACCGCCAACGGCTCGCTGTAGCGGATCGGCCAGTACTCGGGCCGGCGTCCCGCCGGTTCGACCGTGAAGCCCGGCCGACCGTCGGCCCGGTTCGCAGCGACGAAGGCCGGCAGGTCCGCGCCGTTGACACGCTGGATGAACGTCAAGCCGCCCAAGCCCGGGTAGTCCCGACCGAGAGACATCGCCGCGACGAACGTCCGGAACTGCGCGTACGACACGCGGTCGTTCGAGCCCGCGTAGAACGCCCGCTCCGCTGCTAGCGCTCGCCCGTAGCCGGTGAACCCGGCCTGCAGCCGGGCAACAGTGTTATCCACCTGACGCTGCGCGTGCTGGTCGGCCGTGCGCTGCAGCGAGGACCGCCAGTGCGCCGCGTAGAGCCCACTGCCCAGCGTCCCCACCAGCAGCACGAGCACCGCGACGACCCGGTACAAGCGGTGCACGCGGGCCATGGCACCCCCGCCGAAGCGGGCGGGGCGAGGTGGCGTGCCGGCCTGCCCAGCAAGGCTGAGCTCCGCGTGAGCAGCCATCGAGGTCGTGCTCCTTCCGCGCAGCAGGCATCATCGGCGTGACACCTACCCGAAGACCTCGACCAGGTCGGGTCGTCCCTTGACCCTTGGCGGTTGGTTCGCCAGCCAGATGGCCGAGCGGGCCCGAGCAGTCCGGTCAGCGCTCGTGCTGGTGCTGCTGCTCGCCGGGGGCCTGTTGCCCACTCCAGTGGTTCGTGGGCGTGAACGTCGCCGCAACCCCGACGCCGACCAGCAGGGTCAACAGGACCAGGCACCGCCGGGTCGCGCGTCCCCGAGGCCCGGTGACCCCCCGGGCAGGCTGCCAGTCGTGAACGGTCAAGCGCAAGCCGTCAACGACGTGACCAAGGAGATGGACCACCGTCAGCGCGGCCCAGACGATGAAGCTGGCCTTGTGGGTGGTGAGCAGGATGCCGGCGTTGCCCGGTGACCGGGTCAGCAACGCGACCCCTTTGTCGCCGGTCTTGCGCCCTACGCCCCGGTCCGGCTCCTGAGCCGCTACTTCGTCACCCGCACAGTGCGGCCATTCGCGGTCTGGTGCCTGGCCACCGGGGCGATCACCATCGTGTGCTTCGGGCTCTTCGCGTGAGACACGTGACCGCGGCAGCGGGCGTGCTGCATGCCGCCGGAATGGTCGCAGCCTGAGCCCGGCGCAGCTGCTGCCAGTTATCGTCAGCAGCAGCCGCGAGGAGGTGCCGTGCCCAACCCGCTCCTGCTTGCCGCCGCCCGCAGCCCGGCCGCGCGGAGCCTGGTCAGCCGCGCCCCGGTGAGCAGGCGGGTCGTCGCCAGGTTCGTCGCCGGCGAGTCGATGGACAGCGTGCTCGATGCGACGACGCGGCTCACCCGGGACGGGCTTGCGGTGACGATCGACCGCCTCGGAGAGCAGACCACGAGCCCGGCTGGCATCGCACAGGCAGTCTCGGACTACCGCGCGCTGCTGTCGGCGCTGCGCGAGTACGGCTTCGGCGACCGGGCCGAGGTGTCGCTGAAGCTCTCGGCGCTCGGGCAGGCGCTCGCCGACGACGGGGAGCGGCGAGCGCTGGAGGCCGCGCACACGGTCTGCGCGGAGGCTCAGCGCGCCGGCACCACGGTGACCATCGACATGGAGGACCACACGACGGTCGACTCGACGCTGTCCGTCGTGCGCTCGCTGCGCGAGGACTTCCCGTGGGTCGGGGTCGCCGTCCAGTCGTGCCTGCGGCGCACAGAGTCCGACTGCCGAGACCTCACCCACCCCGGCTCCCGCGTGCGGCTGGTCAAGGGCGCCTACGCCGAGCATGAGTCGGTAGCGCACACCCGCAAGGCCGATGTCGACAGCGCCTTCGAGCGCTGCCTGGACATCCTCATGACGGGCGAGGGCTACCCGATGATTGCAACCCACGACCCCGCGCTGGTCAGCCGCACCGAACAGCTCGCCGTCCAGACCGCGCGCCGCTCGGACTCCTTCGAGTTCCAGATGCTGTACGGCATCCGCACCGACGAGCAGCGGTGGATCGCCGCCACCGGCCGGCAGATGCGCGTCTACGTCCCCTATGGCGACGACTGGTACGGCTACTTCATGCGCCGCCTGGCCGAGCGCCCGGCCAACGTCGCCTTCTTCCTTCGATCGTTCGCCCCCGGGCAACCTGCCTCGGGGTAGCCCCGCCCCGTGATCGTCGAGGAGCTGTCGTGCTCGATGCCGTGACCACCACACCGCCACCCAGCAACGAGCCGGTGCTGGACTACGCACCCGGCAGCGCCGAACGCGAGGCTCTGCAGGACCGCATCAAGGAGCTCGCCGGCAGCCCGGCAGAGCTGCCCATGACGATCGGCGGCAAGCAGCGGATGGGCGGTGGTGAACGCGTCGACGTCGTCCAGCCGCACGCCCACCGCTTGGTGCTCGGCACCTTCGGCACCGCAACGCAGGGCGATGCCCAGTCCGCCATCGACGCAGCGCTGGCCGTGGCCAGGGCGTGGCGGGAGACGTCGTTCGACGACCGTGCTGCCGTCTTCCTCAAGGCGGCGGACCTGCTCGCCGGGCGGTGGCGCCAGACCCTGAACGCGGCCACCATGCTCGGGCAGTCCAAGACCTGCTACCAGGCGGAGATCGACAGCGCCTGCGAGCTGATCGACTTCTGGCGCTACAACGTGTCGTTCGCCGGGCAGATCCGCAGTGAGCAGCCGCAGTCGTCGACCGGGGTGTGGAACCGCACCGACCACCGGCCCCTCGAGGGCTTCGTCTACGCCATCACACCCTTCAACTTCACGGCGATCGCCGGCAACCTCGCCACCGCACCCGTGCTGATGGGCAACGTTGTGCTCTGGAAGCCATCACCGACCCAGCAGCTGGCGGCCCACCTGACGATGCAGCTGCTCACCGAGGCGGGCCTGCCGCCCGGCGTGATCAACCTGCTGACCGGCGACGGGCAGGCCGTCTCCGAGGTCGCACTCGGCCATCCGGCCCTCGCCGGCATCCACTTCACCGGCTCGACGGCGACCTTCCGCCACCTGTGGCGCACCGTCGGCGCGGGCGTCGAGCGCTACCGCACCTACCCGCGGCTGGTCGGCGAGACCGGTGGCAAGGACTTCGTCGTCGCCCACGCCTCCGCGGACCCCGCTGTGCTGCAAACGGCGCTCATCCGCGGCGCGTTCGACTACTCGGGGCAGAAGTGCTCGGCGGCCTCGCGGGCCTACGTGGCCCGCTCCGTGTGGGAGCCCATCTGTGACGCCCTCGCGGCCCAGGTCGACGCGCTGCGCATCGGCGACCCCACGACGGACTTCTCCGCCTTCACCGGCGCCGTCATCGACGCCCGGTCCTTCGCCCGGCTGCGGGACGCGCTTCTGCGGGCGGCCGTCACGCCGTCGATCCGCGTGCTGGCCGGCGGGACGTGCGACGACAGCGAGGGCTGGTTCGTGCGCCCAACGCTGCTCGAGGGTGACGACCCGAGCGACGAGGTCTTCACGACCGAGTACTTCGGGCCCGTGCTCGCCGTGCACGTGTACGAGGACGACCAGTACGACCGCGTGCTCGAGATGATCGACAAGGCCACGCCCTACGCCCTGACCGGCTCGGTGATTGCCCAGGACCGCGCCGCCGTCGCGGCCGCGCTCGCCGAGCTGCGGTTCGCCGCCGGCAACATCTACGTCAACGACAAGCCCACTGGCGCGGTCGTCGGGCAGCAGCCTTTCGGCGGCGGCCGCTCCAGCGGCACCAACGACAAGGCCGGCTCCGCGCTGAACCTGCAGCGCTGGAACAGCCCCCGCTCGATCAAGGAGACGTTCGTCCCGGCGACCGACCACGGTTACCCGCACATGGGGTGATGCGCGTAGCCCCACTACTGCGGCTGGCTGCTGGCCGACCGGGCGGACCTGCTCTACCTCCCGGGGTTCGCTGGCAGCTGCCGGCGGCAGCATCCAGGCCATGGCAGGTGGACGCCGCGCTCACCTGCCAGGAGGAACAGCTCCGCTGGCCACGGTGGTGCGCTGCTCGAGCCAGTGGGCGAGCTGGGCAGCGGGCATGGGCCGGGCCAGGTGATAGCCCTGCGCGATGTCGCAGCCGAAACCGGCGAGCACGTCGCAGGTGATCTGGTCCTCGACTCCTTCGGCGACCATGGGTACACCCAGCGCGTGCGACAGGGCGATGGTGCTCTTGACCAGCGCGGCGGCGCGGGCGTCGTCGGCGAGGGGGGCGATGAACGCCCGGTCGAGTTTGAGCTCGTCGACGGGCAGGTCGCGCAGGTAGGCCAGCGAGCTGTAGCCGGTGCCGAAGTCGTCGATGCTGACCCGCACGCCCTGCTCGCGCAGCTCGGCGAGGACCTGGCCGGCGCAGATCCGGTCGTTGATCAGGCACTGCTCGGTGATCTCCAGCAGCAGCATGGACCCGGGCAGACCACGGGATCCCAGCGCCGCTGCGACCCTGGCGGAAAGGGCGGTATCACCTACGCTGCTGGCAGACAGGTTGACCGCGACCGGCAGCGGTGGCAGGCCGTCGGTCTGCCAGGCGAGGACCTGGTCCAGGGCAAGGGTGATGACCCGGTCGGTCAGTGCCGGCATCAGGCCGGCCTGTTCCATCAGCGGCACAAACGTGTCGGGGTAGCGCAGGCCGTGCTCGGGGTGATACCAGCGCACCAGAGCCTCGACACCGCACACCCGCCCGGTCGCCATCTCGACCTTGGGCTGGTAGTGCAGGGTCAGCTGGTCGTTCACGATCGCGGCGTGCAGCTCGCGTTGCACCCGGGTCTTGACCGGTGTCGGCGCCGCCGTCGCTGTTGCGGTCGCTACCGGCACTGTTGCAGCCAGGTCGCTGTGCCGGGTTCCCGACGGGAGCGGCGCGCCTGGCCCGTGCACCCGGTGGCCGGGAATCAGGTCGTGCATGGCGACCGCCCGGCCGCGACCTGTCTCCTTGGCGGCGTACAGGGCGGTGTCAGCGCGACCCAGCAAGGTCGCGATGTCTGATGCCTGGCAGGCCCAGCCAATGCTCAGCGACAGCTGCTGGCCGCCCACGAGCAGCTGGCTCACGTCGGTCATCCGCGCTGTAACCGCGGCGGCCTGTCCCAGGTCGACGTCGACGAGCAGCGCGACGAACTCATCCCCGCCGAAGCGGGCAAGCAGGTCCTGGGCGCGGATGGTTCGCCGCAGGTGGGCCGCCACGGCCTGGAGCGCAGCGTCCCCGGCGAGGTGGCCGTGCACGTCGTTGACGGTCTTGAAATGGTCGACGTCGATCATCACCGCGGCGCACCTGCCGCGGTCGTGCCGGGCCAGCATCCGCTCGGCCTGGTCCAGGAAGTGGCTGCGGCTGTCGAGCCCGGTCAACGCGTCGGTCACCGCCCGCTCCCGATAGCGGGCAGCGAGGTCCTGGTGTTCGGAGACGGCGACGAGCTGGCGGGCGACGGCGACGATAGTGATCAGCAGGTCGATCAGCAGCACCCCACCGACCGGGAACAGCGGCAGGTGCAGCCCAACCTTGGCAACCACCGCGTAGCTGGCCACGATCGCCAGCACCGGCAGCAGGTGCACGTAGCGAGCGAGCTCGCCTTCGGCGGCTGCCCCGTCACGGGGTCGGCTGGTGGCGCCGAGGGCGAAGAACAGCAGCGCGCCGATCCAGAACAGGTCCAGCCAGCCGCCGCCGGTGAACCCGTCCTTCGTGGACAGGTAGCCGAATCCGATGTCGGCGACGACGAAGCACATCGCCCCGGCGATCAGCCACCGGGCCCGGACCGTCCAGCGGGCGTCGGTGCCGCGCAACAAGACCCGTCCGGCGGACAGCATCAGCAGCAGGTCCCATACCGGGTAGGCGACGTTCAGTGCCTGCTCGAGGTTGCCGATGCCGCCTTCCAACGCTGCGCCCAGCACGAGGTACCAGATGACCATGAATGCCCCGCCGACCATCGCCAGCACGTCGAGCAGGTTGCCTACCGAGGCGCGGCGGCTCTGCGGCCTCGTCGGCAGCGCCGCCACCGCGATGATCAGCACCGGGTAGAACCCGAAGTAGCCGACGTCGGCGACCGACGGAACGGCGACTGGTCGCGAATCGCCTCCAGCCACCACCAGGCCCCGTCGCCCCAGGTCCGGAAGGCCAGGGCCAGCCCGATCAGCAGCCACACGGTGCGGTCCCGGCGGTTGCTCGCCCGCCGGGCAGCACGCAGCGACAGCACCAGCCCGGCGACCCCCAGCGGCAGGTAGGCCACGTCGGAGATGAAAGTGCGGACGTCTCCAGTCGAGCCGCCCGCGAAGTACCAGAACACGTACAGCGCGTAGTACGACACGAGCAGCAGCTGTGTCCGCGACAGCCGCCGCCAGGTGCCCAACGCCACGCGGTGGGCGGTGGGGCGTGCGCCGTCAGCGCTGTCCATGCTCTTTCACACTTACGCCATCGGCCAGCCGCCACCCGGCCTGTACGGGCAGACGGAGCAACCCAACCGACCCGCGGCCTTCGCCACGGCCCGCTTCAGGCGTGGACACTGACGGGATGGTGAACGACCGGAACTGGGGGAGCCGCGACCCACCCCAGCACCACTGCGCTGGCGGTCACCGGCATGTCCGGGCTGCTGGCCGGCTCACTGTCGATGGGCGGCGGGGAGGCGTATAGTTACCTCTGCTAAGGAGGTGACGGGATGACGGAACCGGACAGCGCAGTCCACCGCACGTTTGCCTCGTTGCGCATTCCGAACTTCCGCCGCTACTTCGCCGGCCAGGCCGTCTCGCTCGCCGGCACCTGGATGCAGTCCGTCGCCCAAGGCTGGCTGGTACTCACCCTGACCGGCTCGGGCGCGGCGCTCGGCCTGGTCGTCGCGCTGCAGACGCTCCCAGTGTTGCTGCTCGGCCCGTACGCCGGCGTGGTGATCGACCGGGCCGACAAGCGCCGGCTGATCATCGCAGTGCAGGCGGTCATGGCCACGCTCGCGCTGGTACTCGGCCTGCTGACGGTCACCGGCGCGGTCCGGCTGTGGATGGTCTTCGTGCTCGCCGGGGGGCTGGGCCTCGCGAACACCTTCGACAACCCCGCGCGGCAGGCGTTCGTCTCGGAGATGGTCGACCCCGACGACCTGCGCAACGCCGTGACGCTCAACAGCGTGCTCGTCAACGCTGCCCGCGCGGTCGGCCCTGCGGTGGCCGGCATCCTGATCGCCACCGTGGGCACCGGCATCTGCTTCCTTGCCAACGCGGCGAGCTATCTGGCCGCCATCGCCGCGCTCGCAACGATGGATGCGGCGAGGCTGCACCCGTCGAAGCCCTCGACCCGCCTCCCCGGCCAGCTGCGTGCGGGGCTGAGCTACGTCCGGCACAGCCCGGCGCTCGCCGTGCCGCTGCTCATGATGGGCGTCGTCGGCATGCTGGCGTACGAGTTCCAGGTGGTGCTGCCCGTCGTCGCACGGACGACGTTCCACGGCGGTGCCCCGGCGTACGGCCTGTTGACGGCCGCGATGGGCATCGGGGCCGTGGTGGGAGGCCTCGCTGTCGCCGGCCGCGGGCGGACGGGTCTCGGCCCCCTGGTGCGCGCTGCTGCCACGTTCGGCCTCGTCATCCTGCTCGCCGCCGCCGCCCCCAGCCTCGGGTGGGAGATGGCGGCGCTGACGCTCGTCGGAGCGGCAAGCGTGCAGTTCCTGTCACTGGGCAACGCGACGCTGCAGCTGTCGGCGGCGCCCGAGATGCGCGGCCGGGTGATGGCCCTGTGGTCGGTCGCCTTCCTCGGCTCGACCCCGATCGGCGGCCCGATCGCGGGCGCTGTCGCGGACACCTTCGGTGGCCGGGCCGGCCTAGTGCTCGGCGGGGTCGCCTGCCTCGTCGCAGCTGCCGGTGGCGGCCTGGTGCTGCGCGGGATGCGGCGGACGGCGTCCGGTCTGGCTGAGGCGCCGGCCGTTCCCGACTCGCCGGCGGGGCTCGAGCGCGACGTCGACGCACGCCCTGCCAAGGCGGCCTGACCCCCCGGCAGGTCAGCCAGCGCCGGTGGACGTTCGGACCACGCCGAGGGCCAAGGCGACCGCCCACCCCACCAGCAGCGCAAACAGCGCGGTGCCGATGCCGACCGTCCCGCCAAGCAGCCACCCGGCTGCCAGCGCGGTCGCCTCGATGCCGAACCGGACCTGGGCGATCGGCCATCCGAACCGGCGGTGCAGCCCGGTCATCCACCCGTCGCGGGGACCAGGGCCCATTGCTGCGGTCAGGTAGAGCCCGCTGCCCGCTCCGGTGAGCGCGATGCCGGTCAGGACCAGCACGAGCCGCAGGCCGAGGGCGCGCGGGTGCGGCAGGACGTGGCCCATGACGTCGATCGCCAGCGCGATCACGACGGCGTTGGCGATGCTCCCGAAGCCGGGACGCACCCGCAGCGGAACCCACGCCGCGAGCACCGCCAGGCTGATCACCAGGGTGGCCTCGCCTACCGACAGCACCGTGTGCCGCGAAATGCCGACGGCGAGAACGGTCCACGGTGAGGTGCCGAGACGCGCCGCGACGAGCAGCGCCTCACCCGTGCCGAACAGCCACAAACCGACGAGCAGCACCGCGAGGGTGGCCGGGCTCGCCCGCCACAGCGAGGGCGCGCTCCATGGCGCCGCTGGGACGTCCCGCGAGAGGCGGATGCTCGACAGCCGACCAGTGGCGGCCCTGCCCCCGCCCTTGCTTGCCTCGGCCATCAGGGCCACGGTATGCCAGTCGCGTCACTCCCCGCGACCGGTGCTTGCAATCGCTAGCACCCGCCGTAGACTGGAGTCGACCGGTCAGCAGGTCCTGCAGGTGTGTCATACACAGGTAGCCGCCACCGGTCCATCTGCCCGACGATCGACGAGCCGCACCGAGACGGTGCCCGGCCCACGTGGAGGAACCGCCGCCCTGATGCCCGACCGCACCGCACGCGCCAACGACCGCCAACGCTCCGGCGACCGGGACCCGCTCCTGCGGGGTCTGGCACCCGCGGGGGAGCCCGCAGCCGAGCCAGCGGTCGGGACGGACGAACCCGAGCCTGCCGGTGCTGTGGCTCGGAGCGGTCCAGGCAGCGTCAGCGTGGTGCAGGTGATCGGTTCGGCGCTCGCTGCGGTCTCGGCGGCTGTCGTGTCCTCATCATTTGGGGTAGCCGGCACCGTCGTCGGGGCCGCTCTGGCGAGCGTCATCGCGACCGTCGGGTCTGCCGTGTACAGCGCGTCGCTGCGCCGCACCAACGACCGGCTGCGGGAACTGGCGCTGACCCGGCGGGTTGCCGGCGGCGGATCAGCTGCCCACCCGCTGCCGCTGCCCCTTCCGCTACCGAAGGACTCCCTCGCGCGCTCGCTGTCCGTGCTGCGGCGCCGCTGGAAGGCGATCGCGGGGGTGACCACGCTGGTCTTCGCGCTCGCGATCGGCGCCATCACGGTCATCGAGGCTGCGACCCGACAGCCGGTGTCGTCCCTCGTCGGCGGGGGCTCGTCGACCGGTACGTCGGTCGGCTCGCTCATCGGTGGCTCATCCTCGGCCCACCAGCCGGTGCAGACACCGGCCGTCACGCCCACGCCGACCCCGTCGCCGACCTCCACGGCGAGCTCGGTGCCTACCCAGCACACCACTCCCAGCCCGACGCCCAAACCCACTGCCTCCCCGACACGTTCGGCTTCGCCGGGTGCGGGGTCAGCTAGCCCCACCGTCGGCGCGACGCCCGAGGCGACACCGTCCGCACAGGTGGCAGTCACGCCCTCCCCGTGAGGCAGGGGCTAGGGCCTGGCATGCTTGCTCACATGCCGCCACTGGTTACGCACAGTCACGGGCCGAGCCGTGCCGTGGGCGCTGCTGCCTGGGTGGCTCGGGTCTGCCTTGCCACAGCCCTCGTCAGCGCGGCCCTCGCCGGGTGCGGTGGCGGGTCGGGCACCTCGAACTCCTCGACCAGCGCCTCCAGCGCCGCCGGCTCGAAGCCGTCGAGTACGGCCGCGGCGGCCAAGCCTGTCGTGCCGACCTCCGCCCAGGTCTGCGCCAAGCTGCCCTTGCCGGCGATGACGACGTTGACGAGCGACAAGTGGGCCTCTGCGGAGCCCAGCGACGGCCTGATTGGCTGCACGCTCATGTCCCCGGACCCAGCCAGCCTGAATGTCCGGCTGGACGACGCCGCGACGAAGGCGCCCGACCAGACCCGGGCGGCGGCATTAGCCAAGACCTTCTTCGAGTCCGAGACGTCCGACGCCGCCTATCAGGCAGTCCCGGGGGTCGGCGACGAGGCCAAGTTCCGCCCGGGGACGTGCGACCTGCACGTCCTCACCGGCGCGTTGGCCTGGGACGTCCAACTGCTCAGCCATACCGGACGCGACCGTTGCCTGGACCTCGACAAGCAGATCTACACCCGCGCCTCGACCTGAGCCGGTCACGCACGCTCGACGGCATGATCGGCAGCTCAGCTGCGTCTCACACCCGCTTGTGCAGCACGAGCGGGTACACCGGGCCGGCCCCGGCCTCCCGCAGCAGGTCGGCCGCCACTGCCAGCGTGAACCCGCTGCGCGCGTAGTCGTCGACGAGCAGCACCGGCCCGTCCGGTACAGCCGCGGGCGGGGCCAGCCGCAGCCGGCTGAGCGCCGACTGCGCCGATGCCCGCGAGGTAGGCGCGTCGTCGGCGAAGCCGGCGGACGGCACCAGCACGAGCGGGTCGGCTACCCGCATCCGGCCGATCTCGGCGAGGCGCTCGCCCATGCTGGCCACGAGCCGGGGATGTCGACGGGACGGGACGGCCACAACGACAACCGGGCGCCCGGCCGGCCATCCCCAGCGCCGCAGGACCCCGACCAGCCCGCCGAGCAGCTCGTCGTCGAGCTCGGAGTCGCCGGCCAGGGCTGCCCCCACCGCCTCGCCCCACCCCGGGTCCTCGGCGAAAGCGAGCGCCCGCCCCGGTTCCGCACGGCGATTCTCAGGGATGCGACCGCGCCGGCCGCAGCCGATGGGCCACATCTTGCGCGGCTCCAGCACCGAGACGGCTGCACGCAGGTGCTGAACCGCGGCGGCAACGGTTTCGGTGCTCGGCGCGGCGGGTGCCGGAACGACACCGGTGCAGGCGGTGCAGCGGCCGCAGTCCTGTGCGGAGGCGTCGTCGAGGGCTTCGCGCAGCTGGCGCATCAGGCAGCTCTGCCCGGCGAGGTAGCGGCGCATCTGCTGCTGCTCGGCCCGACGGGCGGCCGAGACGGCTGCGTACCGGTCGGCGTCGTAGTGCCAGGGCTTGCCGGTGAGCTGGTAGCCGTCGCGGGTGCGCTCCACGGCGCCGTCGACGTCGAGGATCTTCAGCAGGGTCTCGAGCCGTCCCCGGCGCACGTCGGTCGCCGCTTCCAGCGCGGGGATACTTCGCGCCCCGTCACCGAGCGCGTCTAGAACGGTTCGCACGGTGCGCTCCGGCGGCATGGCGGTCGAGTCGAAGTACGCCCAGATCCGCTCGTCGGCGGCGGTCGGCAGCACTACGCCGGCAGCGCTCGCGACGGCTCGCCCCGCCCGCCCGACCTGCTGGTAGTACGAGATGGGGCTCGCTGGGGCGCCGAGGTGCACCACGAAGGCGAGCGAGGGGTGGTCGTACCCCATGCCCAGGCTGCTGGTCGCCACTAAGGCCGTGATCTCGCCGTCGAGCAGCGCCTGCTCCAGCCGCGCCCGCTCGTCGGGCGCGGTGTCGGAGGAGTAGGCGGCGACGGCCAGACCGCGGCTGGCGAGGAAGTCGGACAGGCGCCGCGTCTCGGCGACGGTGAGGGTGTAGACGATGCCCGAGCCGCCGAACCCCGGCAGGGCATCGGCGATCCAGGCGTAGGCCTCGGCGGTGGAGCCTGTCGGCACGACGGACAGGAAGAGCGAGTCGCGGTCGAGCGGTCCGCGCAGGGTCAGGGTCTGCTCGCCGACCTGGCTCGCGATGTCAGCGGTCACCCGCTGATTGGCCGTCGCCGTGGTGGCGAGCACAGGTGTGCCCGCGGGTAGGGCGGCGATCAGCTGCCGCAGCCGTAGGTAGTCGGGCCGGAAGTCGTTGCCCCAGTCGGAGATGCAGTGGGCCTCGTCGACGACGAGCAGCCCGAGCCGGTGGCCGAGGCCGGGCAGGACCCGCTCGCGGAACCCGAAGGAGTTGAGCCGCTCGGGACTGACGAGCAGGACGTCGAGCGCGCCGGCGAGCAGCTGTGCCTCGATCGCGTCCCACTCCTCGAGGTTGGCCGAGTTGATCGTGGCGGCGGCCAGCCCGGCGCGGGCGGCAGCGGCCACCTGGTCACGCATCAGGGCCAGCAGCGGCGACACGACCAGAGTGGGCCCGGCGCCTGCGGCCCGGCGAAGGGCGGTCGCGACCCAGTAGACCGCGCTCTTGCCCGCCCCGGTGCGCTGCACGTTGACCACCGATCGGCCGCCGACGAGCGCCGCGATCGCCGTCTCCTGGTCGTCGCGCAGCACGGCCTGCGGGCCCGCGATGCGCACCAGCCACTCCTGTGCTGCAGCGGCGAGCGGGAGCGCAGGCGGCGCGGGGGAGACGGTGGCTGGCATGTCAGGAACGCTAGTGGCTGGGTCCGACAGTCTCGGCTCGTCCACAGCACCGGCCCGGCCGTAGCCACGTGACAACGGGCCTACATGACAAAGGGCGGGCCGTGCGACAAGCGCACGACCCGCCCCTTGTGAGGCAGTGGAACGTCAGACGGGACGTACCTGCTCGGCCTGCGGGCCCTTCTGGCCCTGCGTGACATTGAACTCGACCCGCTGGCCCTCGTCGAGGGTGCGGTAGCCCGAGATGTCGATTGCCGAGTGGTGCACGAAGACGTCAGCGCCTCCGCCATCCTGGCTGATGAAGCCGAAGCCCTTCTCAGCGTTGAACCACTTCACGGTGCCCTGGGCCATTGCGGCTCCTCCGGGGGTAGCACGACGGTCCCGCGTTTGCGGGCCCGGGTTGCGCGGAGGTGTCCGACCCGGTCGAACCGGATGGTGGACGCCCGCTGTCAGAACCCGCGGGCGTCAAGACGTACGAGGACTGCAACTACAACCAGGGACAACGCTACCAGGATTGGCGCGGACGGGCCAGCGCTCTCTCAGGATTGTTCGGCCAGCTCGAGCCAGGCCTGTTCCGTCGTAGCGGTCTCGGCCGACACCTCTCGCAGCTCGGCGTCGAGCCGGGCTACTGCCTCGTGATCGGTGGCGAACTCGGCCATCCGGGCGTGCAGCTCGCTGCGCCTGCGATCGAGCCGCTCCAGGGCGCGCTCCAGCCGGGTCAGCTCCCGAGCTCGACGGCGCTCGTCGGCTCTGGTGTCGGCCGCCGGCGACCCGGGGCGACTTCCCGCCACCCGCACGTCCAGCACTGCAGCACCGGCCCGGCGCCGCTCCAGGTACTCGTCGATCCCCCCGGGCAGCGCTGCCAGCCGGCCGTCACCGAGCAGGGCGAGCACGACGTCGACCACCCGCTCGATGAAGTAGCGGTCATGGCTGACCACGACGAGCGAGCCCGGCCACCCGTCGAGCACGTCCTCCAGCGCCTGCAGCGTCTCGATGTCAAGGTCGTTGGTGGGCTCGTCGAGCAGCAGCACGTTCGAGCCCTCGAGCAGCAGCCGCAGCAACTGCAGCCGGCGGCGCTCGCCGCCCGACAGCTCGCCGCACCGCGTCCACTGCTTGGCCGCCGGGAAGCCGAACGACTCCAGCAGCTGGCCCGCTGTCAGCTCCCGCCCGCCGGCCACCGGCAGGACCCGGCCCACCTCCTCGAGCGCCTCGAGCACCCGAGTCATGGGATTGAGCTCGACTACGTCCTGTGACAGGTAGGCGAGGCGCACCGTCTTGCCGCGCTGAACCCTGCCCTGCTGCGGCGTGAGGTCACCGGTGAGCAGGCGCAGCAGGGTGCTCTTGCCGGCGCCGTTGACGCCCACCACTCCCACCCGGTCGCCCGGCCCCAGCTGCCACGTGACGTGCTTCAGCAGCTGGGGGCCGCCCGCGCCGTCGAACCCGGCGCTGACGTCGTCGAGGTCGAGCACCGTCTTGCCCAGCCGGACGGCCGCCGCCCGCTTGAGCACCATCGACTCGCGTGGCGCCGGCTCGTCAGCGATGAGGGCGTTGGCGGCGTCGATGCGGAACTGCGGCTTCGACGTCCTGGCCGGCGGCCCGCGGCGCAGCCACGCCAGCTCCTTGCGGACCAGGTTCTGCCGCCGCGCCTCTGTCGCGGCGGAGACGCGCTCGCGCTCGGCCCGGGCGAGGACGTACGCCGCGTAGCCCCCGTCGTAGGCGGCCACGGCACCGCCGCCGACCTCCCACGTCGTGCGGCAGCAGGCGTCGAGGAACCACCTGTCGTGCGTCACGGTCAGCAGGGCACCGCGGCGGCGGGCCAGGTGCGTGGCCAGCCAGTCGACCCCCTCGACGTCGAGGTGGTTGGTCGGCTCGTCGAGTACCAACAGGTCGAGGCCGGTGAGGCTGTCGTCGACGAGCAGCGCGGCCAGCGCGACGCGCCTGCGCTCCCCGCCGGACAGCTCCGAGACGTCCTGGTCGAGGCGCTCCCGCACGCCGAGCCCCTCGAGTACCCCGCGGGTGGCAGCATCGCGGGCCCATTCGTGCTCGGGCCGGTCGCCGAGCACCAGCTGGCCGACAGTGCCTACCGGCAGCAGGTCGGTCTGGTCGAGCAGTCCCACCCGGAGGCCACCCCGGGCGGCGACCCGGCCGGTGTCGGGCGGCTGGACACCGGCAATGACCTGGATCAGCGTGCTCTTGCCGGCCCCGTTACGGCCGACGATGCCGATCCGGTCGGTGTCATCGACCCCGAGGGAGACCGCGTCGAGCAGCGTCGTGGTGCCATGGGTGAGGCTGACGGCATCGAGGGTGACAAGCACGGCCCGCCTGACACTACCGGCGCCGCTCGGGCCCCACCCGACACGAAATTCGACCGAGGAGCTGGCGTGCTGGTGCTGCTCCCGCCGAGCGAGAGCAAGGCCGAGGGCGGCGACGGTCCTCCGCTGCGGACCCGGGGGCTCGGGCCACCTGCGCTCGCATCGGCCCGCACCACGGTGCTGGAGACCGTCGCGCAGCTGTGCCGGGACGACCCAGCGGCTGCGGCGGCCGCCCTGAAGCTGCCGGCCGGACTGGCTGGTGCGGCACTGGCCGCGAACATCGCTGCGCTCGATGCCCCGACGATGCCCGCCCTCGACCGCTTCACCGGCGTGCTGTACGAAGCGCTCGATGCTGCCACCCTGACTCCGGCACAGCGCGCCGTGGCCGACGGTGTGCTCGTCGTCATGGACGGCGCGTTCGGTGCGGTCCGGGCCACCGAACCGCTGCCCGACCACCGCGTCCCGGCATCGGCCGTCCTGCCCGGGTTGGGCTCGGTCACCGCCTGGTGGCGCACCGTTCTGCGCGGCTACCTGCCGCTGCTCGTCGGTCACCAGCCGGTGCTCGACCTGCGCTCCACCGACTACGCGGCCATGTGGCCGGTGACCGGTCCGCTGCGGCGCCAGGTGATCCCGGTCCGCATCCTGACCGCGAAGGGGCGAGGCCGGTCGGAGGTCCGCCGCCCCCTCAGTTACCAGGCCAAGGTTGGCAAGGGCAGGCTAGTCCGCGCGCTGTTGACGGCGGGGGCGGTGACGGACGGGCATGACCCGTCCGTGACCCCCGCCCGCCTCGCGCATGCAGCGTGCGACCTGGCCGGTGGCCTCGGGTTCCGGGCCGAGGTCCGGCACGGGGCTGCCGACCAGCTGATGCTCGACCTCATCGGCCGCGCGTGAGGCGCAGGAGATGTTGAGGCGGCACCTTGGTGCAGGAACGCTGCAGTCACCAGGGCCTGCTCCACATCTGGGTCTTTCCCCATCTCGCCCGCGATGTGAGTGCCTGCTCGTCGTCTTCCAGGCCTAAGCCCGGGAGCGAGTTCGCGTTTGGAGGATAGGTCCTTCGGGGCGGGTAGCAAGCGGCTACTTGTCCTGGTTCGAGCCGGCGTTGGCCGCCCCGACCCTGAGGGAAAGGGCCTTGCCGTGCCCGGGACCTGTCGCCTATCATTTCGGGACAGTCCAGGAGGTCCCGTGGTTAGAAGCGCGTCCCTCGGTCGACGCGAGGAGGAGCTGCTCAAGCGCTTTCCCGACGGCGACAGCCTGTTCTTTGAGGGTCGGTGGCACCGCTCCCACGAGCTCGCGGGCCGGGCCCGTCGGGCCGCGAACGGGTTCCGTGAGCTGGGCGTGCGCGTCGGGGACCGCGTTCTGGTGGTCATGGCGAACTGCCCCGAAGTGGGCCTGACCTACTCGGCGCTGTGGCGGGCCGGGGCGGTGCCGACGCCGGTGCTGTTCCTGCTGACCGAGGAGGAGCTGCGGCACGTCGTGCAGGACTCCGGAGCGGTCGCGTGCGTGACGACGCCGGAGTTCCTGCCCAAGGTGCAGGCGGCCGCCGGTGGCCTCCCGGTCGTCGTGGTCGGGGGCGAGGGGGACGTCAGCTGGGAGCAGCTGGAGTCCGCCGACGAGCTCGCGCTGGTCGACAGGGCCGGCGACGACCTGGCCGCGCTGCTGTACACCGGCGGGACGACCGGCCGTTCCAAAGGCGTCGCGCTGACGCACGCCTCGCTGGATGCGGCAGGTCTCGCCGCTGCGGAGGGCTACACGCCGGGACTCAACCGGGTGCTGCTGCCGCTCCCGCTCGCCCACGCCTACGGGCTGCTGCTCACGGTGGCCGCCCTGCACGCTCCTGAGCCCCAGACCTCAGTCCTCATGCGCTGGTTCGACCCGGCCGGCTGGGTGGACCTCGCCCAGACCCACCGCCCGCAGACCAGCGCTCTGGTCCCGTCGATGCTCCAGATGCTGCTGTCGCAGCCGCTCGAAGGCGCCGACCTGTCCAGCCTGAAGCAGATCAGCAGCGGCGGCGCGCCACTCGCCGTACAGCTGCTGGAGGAGTTCGAGCGGCGGGTCCCCGGGTGCGAGATCCGCGAGGGCTACGGCTGCACGGAGTATGCCCTGATCAGCACCCAGCCCAACGAGGAGCGGCGGATCGGGTCGGTCGGCAAGCCCGTCCCTGGCGTCGAGGTGCGCATCGACGGCGCCGCCAAGGCGGGTGAGGACGGCGAGATCTGCGTCCGCGGACCTCTGCTCATGCAGGGCTACTGGCAGGGCGCCGAATCGACCGCCGAGGCGGTCCGCGACGGCTGGCTGTACACCGGCGATCTCGGCCACCTGGACGCCGAGGGCTGGCTGTACGTCGTCGACCGGGTCAAGGACCTCATCATCCGGGGTGGCTTCAACGTGTACCCGCGGGACGTCGAAGACGTCATGCTCGCCCACCCGAGTGTGGTCGCAAGCGCCGTCGTCGGCCGGCCGGACCCCAGGCTGGGGGAGGAGGTCGTCGCCTTCGTGCAGCTCGCGCCGGGGGCCACCGACACCCCGGCCGAACTGATTGGCTACGCCCGCGAGCACCTCGGTGCCCATAAGTACCCCCGCAAGGTCCGGGTCATCGACACCATCCCGCTGACCAGCATGCTGAAGACCGACCGCAAGAAGCTCCGGACGACCCTTATAGCTTGATCTCGTACAGACGTTTGTCACACAGGCTGGTTGTAGGGTCCTCGGGACTGGCCGCCGGGCATCGCGACGACAGGTTGACGCGGCACTTGATGACGACATTGCTCAGTGGCAAGGGCGCGAAGCGTCCGCGGCAGCTTTGTCATCGGTGGGTCTGCCGTCAGCAGGACTGGCGCTAAGCCTCGTTCCACCGACGATCTTGGGATTGCAAGATCGTTTGGTGTGACTCGGTGACCGGGGTTCGGGGCGCGGCTAACTGCCCGACCTGTGTGTCGGGGGTGTCCTAGTCCGGGTTGGGGCGAGGTCGCCCGGGGTGATCAGGGCAGGACGGCGGGTGGTCCGCAGCTGCGAGTGAACAGTTCGGTCCAGGCGGTTTGCCAGGGCCAACTGGTCGGCAGGTGCAGGACGAGCCGTCGGGCCGAGCAGGCGATTCGGGCCGGGACGTGCACGAGCTGGCGTCGGATCGTGTCGGTGGTCGCTGTACCGTGCCGGCCTCCGGTGAGGGTGCCGGCGGCGCGGGTGAGGTTGAACGCCATCACGGCCAGGACGAGCCAGGCGGCGTTGGCTGAGAACACCCCGGAGGGCAGGTGCGCCAACGCCGAGTTCTTCAGGTCGGCGTGGACCTGCTCGATGATGGCGTGCTGGCGGTGGGTCTTGTCCGCGGTGACGACGTCGAGGTTGCTGGTGGTGAAGAAGGCGTGGAACCGCCAGGAGGTGAACAACGGGTCCTGCCCGGCTGCGGCCGCGTCGGCGTTGAGGTCGGGGATGCGGCGCACGACCAGCCGGCCGCCGACCTGCTCGGTCTTGCTCCGGCTGCTGAAGGCGGTGAACGCAATCTCGGCGACCTCCGCCCGGGAGATCCAGACGCCGGCGGTCTCGTCATAGACCGCGTCGGGATACTCGATCGCAGTCCACGCATCGGCGGCGATCCCGCCGATCGCCGCCTTCACCTTCGGATCGAGCCGCACCGTGACCGACACGTCGGCGCCCGCATGTCGGGCCGCGCCGACGACGGCGGCGCCGTAGAACGCCGAGTCAGCCCGCAGCAGCGTCCGCGGCGGCTCGGCACCCTGCTGCGCCGCCTCGCGGAGCCGGCGCAGCGTGGCGAGCGCGTCGGTAACCAGGCGCGTCGCGCCGCGGGGCGAGCCGCAGGAGCCCTTAGGGAGCCGCTGCGCCACGATCACCGGCGCCGACGTGCCGGTGCTGACCGTGGCGAGCAGCGCGTTCAGGCCGCGGACGCCGGAGTAGCCGTAGCCCGAGCCCTGCTTGGCATAGCCGTGCACCTCGATGATCGTGTCGTCCACGTCGACCAGCGCATAGTCGCCCACCCCAGCCGTCAGTAGGGTCCGCTCACCCAGACCGACCAGAAACCGGGACGCGACAGCGTCCAGCTGCCGGACGTGGCCGAAGGTGAATGCGCGCAGGAATTGGCCAAGGGTCGAGGGGGCGTAACAGCCGTCGAAGATCTTCTTCATCCCGCCGTGGCGTAGCAGCGCGAGATCGTCGATGCTGTCGGCGCCGGCGACCATGCCCGCGACCAGGGCTGCCACCTTCCGGCCCGCGTTGGCGCCCTTGTCCGTCGGGACGCTCAGCCGCTGGTCCGCCAATCGCTGAAGCCCCGCCTGTTCGGCCAACGCGACCAGCGGCACCAGGCCGCTCGACGACACGAGATTCGGCTCATCAAAGCTCGCCCCGGCCACTGGGCGGGTGTGCGACAGTTGGTCGGGTAGCCCCGACGCATTGCTGCGCCGGGGCCCCCTCAGAACCGGACGTGCGACTTCCGCCGCATCCGGCTCAAGCAAGCCCTTGAGGCGTCGTCAGGTTCTG
>JAABUM010003394.1_pt1 | contig 19585 bp, 16 predicted proteins | sample 5559161 | NCBI WGS metagenome assembly JAABUM01 (sample SAMN10711868, study PRJNA513369) | rock metagenome | isolation source: Antarctica rocks | place: Antarctica: Victoria Land, Siegfried Peak nord | reverse complement strand
AGCGGGCAATCGATCTCATCGCCTACCATCAGCGCCACAAGTGCGCCGCCTACCTGGCACATCGGCAGCGCCGGTGTCACCTCCTCGCTGACCCATAGCTCATCCGTTCCCGCGTTGTAATACTAGGTTGAGATAGAGCGAGGGGTAGAAGTCGCGTACGCGCTCGGCAGCGACCTTGTCGGCGTGATCGAGGGCTACCCGATTCCAATGCAGGATGTCGTTGGGCTGCTCCTGGTGACGCGCGACGTAGTGCCCGGCGATGCAGGCATCATAGTCGTCGCGCCGCGCCGCCCATGCACGCATGAACAACGCGAGCGCGTCGGCGTAGCGACCATCGGATTCGGCCTGCACCCCCGCTATGCAAAGTTTGACCACCGGATTCTCAGCGTCCATCGCTGCACTATAGCAGAGGTCGTGGCGTAGGATATGAACCAATCTCGATTGTGTCCGCAGTATGAAAAAGCCCGCCCCACTCAGACCACCGAGTGGGGCGGGACTACTTTCACGCTAGTAAAAGGGTTACCGCCCCGCGCGCGCGGCGGCCTCCATCAATGATTGGAGGCGGCTGACCATCGCGGCGGGGTTCGGGTGCAGCCCTTCGAGCAGCAGCGCGTTGTCGTACAACTGCTCGAAGAGCAGGCCGACGAGCGCATCATCTGGGCGCTCCGCGACGATCCGCGCCAGATCGACGACGAGCTGGTGACCGCGATTGAGTTCCAACAGCTTCGTCGGGACGCTGTAGTCGCGGCCCATCAGGCGCTGGATGCGCGCCATCTCGCGTCCCGGTCCGGCATCGGCGGAGACGAGGCGGGCGGGGCTGTTCTGCAACACGGTCGAGGCGCGCACGCCGGAGATGCGGTCGCCGAGGATCGCCCGCGCCCGCTCTTCCAGCGTCGCGAACGCCGCGTCGTCCACGCGCGACTCCGCGCCCGCGTCGTCGCCGGGGAGGACAAGGTCGGGATCATCGAGGTTCTTCAGCGGCTTGCCCTCGTAGTCGCTGAGCCCTTCGAGCATCACGCTATCGAAGACATCGGTCAGCAGCAGCGCTTCGAGGTCGCGCGCCGCCAGCGCCTCCAGGTGCGGGCTCTGCCGCGCGCTCTCCAGATCGGACGCCAGGACGTAGTAGATCGCGTCCTGCCCCTCGGCCATCCGGCCCACATAGTCGGCCAGGCTGATCAGCGCATCCCCCTCCGCCGTGGTGCTGTGGAAGCGGAGGAGCGGCACCAGATCGGCGCGGACGGTCGGGTCCATCGCGATCCCCTCCTTCAGGAAGGGGCCGAACTCGCGCCAGAAGATCGCGTACTTCTCCGGGTCATCCTTCGCCAGCTCGCCGAGCGCCTTGTTCATGCGCCCGGTCAGGGTGCGGCGGATACGCTGATGGATCTGCGTCCCCTGCACCGTCTCGCGCGCCACGTTCAGCGGCAGATCCTCGGAATCGACCACCCCCTCGACGAAGCGATAGTGCGGCGGCAGCAGTTCCTTCGTCTCCTCCTGGATCAGCACCTTGCGGGAGTAAAGCTTGACCTTCCCCTCGATCCGCCGCTCGATCATGCCGCGCTCGCGGGTGGCGGGGACGAAGAGGATCGCGTGGAGATCGATCGGCGCATCGGTGGAGACGTGCATGTGCAGGATCGGCGGCTCCGACTCGTAGGTCAGGCCGGAGTAGAAGCCGTTGTACTGCTCCTCGGTCACCTGGTGCGGCGGGGTGCGCCAGAGGGCGGTCTGCTCGTTCGCCTGCTCGCCGTCCACGTAGACCGGGAAGCTGACGAAGTCGGAGTGGCGCTTGATGATCTGCCGGATCCGCCACGGCGTCGCAAACTCGGTGGCGTCCTCGCGCAATTTGAGGACGATCGTGGTGCCGCGCTCCTCGCGCTCCGCCGGGCCGACGGTGAACGTCTCGTCGCCGGTGCTGCGCCACTCGGCGGCCTCGGCGTCGGCGGCGTAGGAGAGGGAGGTGGCGACGATCTCCTCCGCGACGACGAAGGCGGAGTAGAAGCCGACGCCGAACTGGCCGATCAGCTGGCTCTTCTGCCCCGTCTCCAACCCTTCCATCAGCGCCTTGACGCCCGACTTGGCGATCGTCCCGAGATTCTCGGCCAGCTCGGCGGCGGTCATGCCGATACCGCTGTCGGCGATAGTGAGCGTCTTGTTCTCCTCGTCGGCGGTGATGCGGATCGCCAACTCCAGACCCGGATCGCGCACCTCGCGGTTCGTCAACTGCTCGAACTGGAGGCGATTGATCGCGTCGGAGGCGTTGGAGATCAGCTCGCGCAGGAAGATCTCGCGGTCGGAATAGAGCGAGTGCGCCAGGATCGTGAGCAGCTGCTTGACCTCGGCGCGGAATGGTACGGGGTTGGCCCCGGTCAGGTCGGTCGGGGCGGATTCGGCGGTCATGGCATTTCCCTCCCTATACATCGGTAGCGATCGCCGTGCTGCAGTCACCGCCGCGCCGCCCGACATCCCAGCGGGCGCGGCGTTTACGTCGCGAAAGGCCGTTGGCACTCTCACCCTGATGAGTGCCAACGCAGGGTTAATGGTAGTCACCCGTGGATCGCGATGCAAGGGGTGACGCGCGATCGTCCACAGGTTATCCACTGTGGATGATCTGTGGACGATCGTCGGAAAACGATCCAGAAAGGGCGACCGATCGCCCTTATTCGCTTGGGGATAACGTGAAGAGCGCCGCGCCGTATTCCACCGGCGCGGCATCGGCGGCGCGGATCGCGACGACGCGCGCCGTGCGCCCCGCCGTCACCTCGTGGAAGGTCTTCATCACCTCGATCAGGCCGAGCGGCTGATCGGCCTCCACGCGGTCGCCGGGCGCGACGAGCGGCGGTTCCCCCTGCCGCGCGCTGCGATAGAAGACGCCGATCAGCGGCGCGGTCACGGTGAATTCGTCGGAGCGCTCGGCGGGGACGGGGGCATCCGCTGGAAGGGGGGCAAGCACCGCAGCGGTCGGGGCAGCCGTTGTCGTCGCCGAAGCGGGGACCGCGCCACGCCGCAACTGCAAGCGCACGCCCGGTGCCTCGATCGTCAGCTCGGTCAGGTCGAGCGCGGCGGCGCGTTCGAGGAGGCGTCCGACCGCCTCCGGGGTCCAGCCCGCCTCGCCGGTCGTCGCCACCGGCACACGCTCCGCCGTCATCGTCCGCTCCTCAGTCATCGTTATCGTCGCGCTCGGCCAGGGTGCAGGGGCCAGCAGGGCCGGATCGTAGGCGGCGCGCTGGCGGACGGCGAGTTCCTGCGCCTCCGCCACCGGGATAGCACGGAAACGAACGGTGTCGCCGGGGCGAGCCTGGCCGAGTCGCCAGAGATCCGCGCCGATCACCGTGGCGATCTTGGCGTAGCCGCCGGTCGTCTGCCGCGCGGCGAGGAGGACGATCGGGCGTCCGTGCGACGGCACCTGGACCGCCCCCGTCACCACCCCCTCGGAGATGATGTCCGCCCCGCTCGCCCCTCCATCAGAGATGCTACCTGCTCCGCTGTTACCGCCCTTGAAGGCGAGCGCCGGACCGTCGAGACGCACCCCCATTCGGTCGGCCTCGCGCGTGACGGTGTAGTGGGACGAGAGGAAGGTGACGATCGCATCCTCCGTGAAGCGGTCGTCCTGCGGCCCCAGGACGACGCGTACCACGCCTTTCGCGTCGTGGCCGGGGATACGCCCGGCGGGGAGCGTCAGGGCTGCCTCCGGCGGTGTGGCGGGGGGCGCGAGCGGCACCAGATCCCCCGCACGGAGGGCGCGTCCCTCGACGCCGCCGATCCCGGCGCGCGGGTCGGTGCTGCGACTCCCGAGCGCGACTGGTACGGCGATGCCGCCCGCCACCGTCAGGTAGCCGCGCGCGCCATGCTGGCAGGCACCGCAGGCCAGCGTGACCCCCGGATGCAGCAGGAACGAGCGCCAGGGGGGTTGCGACACGCCATCGACCGTCGCGCCGAAGTCGGCCCCGGTCAGCGCGCAGACAATCGGCACCGGCCCTTCGTAGACGAGGGTCGGGCCGAGCAGGGCGAATTCGAGCGCCGCCGCGTCCGGCTCGTTGCCGACGAGGAGATTCGCCCAGCGCAACGCCCCGTCATCGAGCGCGCCGCCGGGCGCGACACCGAAGCGCGCCCAACCGATCCGACCCAGATCCTGCACCGTCGTCTGCAACCCCGCCGCGACGACGCGCAGCGCGGCCCCGCCCTCGCTCATCGTCCCTCCTCCGCGATCTCCGGCAGATAGCGCCCCGCCGCGACCTCGGCGGCCAGCCGCGCGTACGCGGCGGCAGCGATCGGGCGCGGCTGGATCTCGTCGCCCGCGCGCAACAGGAACGGATCGGCGGCGGCGGGGTCGTAGAGGCGCACGGGGGTCCGCCCGATGATCCGCCAGCCGCCCGGCGTGACCGCCGGGTAGACGCCGGTCTGTGCGCCGCCGATCCCGACCGCGCCAGCCGGGACGCGCAGGCGCGGCTCGGGGAGGCGCGGCGTGTGCAGCGCCGGTTCGAGGCCGCCGAGATAGGGGAAGCCGGGCGAGAAGCCGAGGAAGTAGACCGGGTAGCGCCCCGCCGCGTGGCGCGCGATCACCTCGTCCGGCGCGAGGCCGGTGTGCGCGGCCACTGCGGCCAGATCGGGGCCGAAGTCGCCGCCATAGGCGACCGGCAGCGTGACCAGCCGGGTCGGCGCGGCGGCTGTCGGGGCCACCACCAGCGTCCGCAGATAGTCCAGGAGTGCGGCGTGGCGGGTCACGGTCGGGTCGTACTCGATCAACAGGGTTCGGTAGGCCGGGACGAGATCGCGCAGGCCGGGCGGCGGGGCGGCGTCGAGCGCGGCGAGGAGCGCCCGCACCCGCGCGTTGACCTCCGGCGCGATGCGCAACGCGAATTCGACCAGCAGCGCGCCGTCGCCGACCGCCCGGTAGCGCGGCACGGCCTCTGTCTCGTTCGGGTGCGCGTCCATCGACTCTCCTCATCCGTACAGGGCGGGGGACGCGGATCCGCCTCCCTACTAGGAGCGAGGGTACGACAACGGGCAGGGGGATGCCAATCGGGGCGCGTGGCGGCTCAGGTGCCGGGGGCGGGTGGCGGCGGGGCGGCACCCGCGAGGCGGTTCGTACTCGCGCGTCGTTCCAGCACCTCGACGATCGGGCGAATGGCGATGCCGTTCGCTTCCAGCGCGGCGCGCACCGTGCGCGCCAGTTCGGGCGCGCCGGGTGTATCGCCGTGGATACAGATCGTATCGGCCTGTAAGGCGACCTCGCCGCCGAGGAGGGTCGTCGCCGTGCCGCGCAAGACCATCCGCACCGCGCGGCGGGCGACCTGGGCCGGATCGGTGATCAACGCGCCCGCGATCCGGCGCGACACCAGCGTACCGTCGTCGTTATAAGCGCGGTCGGCGAAGACCTCGCGGGCGAAGGGGATCCCGGCGGCGGCGGCGGCGCGCGCGACTGCGGTGCCGGGCAGCCCGACGAGGATCAGGTCGCGCCGATAGAGGGCGATCGTCTGGGCGACCGCGCGCGCGAGGGTGGCATCGGCGGCGATCCGGTTGTAGAGCGCGCCATGCGGCTTGACGTGGCGCAACGGCACCCCCGCGACGCGGCAGAAGGCATCGAGCGCGCCGAGCTGGTAGAGGAGATCGGTGGAGATCTCGTCCGGCGTCATCACCATATCGCGCCGCCCGAAGCCGACGAGATCGGGGAAGCTCGGATGCGCCCCGACCGCGACGCCCTTCTCCTGCGCCAGCGCCACCGTCGCGCCCATCACGCGCGGATCGCCGCCGTGGAAGCCGCAGGCGACGTTGGCCGAGCTGATCCAATCGAGCAAGGCATCGTCCTGCCCGAGGGTGTAGGGGCCGAAGCTCTCCCCCATATCGCTATTCAGATCGACAACGGCGCTCATCGCTGCTCACTCCTCGATCGTTGCACGATTCGTTGCTCGTCTTGAGGCGTCGGGCGCGGCCTCGCGGGCCGGGTGGCGGATGGTTCTGCGCGCGCCAACCCTTGTATCATAAGGACGAAAGGCCGACGCGACCATCGGCCCTGAGGCGGGGTTTTCGCGCGCCGGCATGGTATTTTCTGCCTATCCTGGCGGGCGGCGCGTGTCGGCACCGGACCGGCGAGCGGGCCTGCCGTCAGGATAGCCGATCGGGGCGGAGGATGTGCGGTATGGCGAGTCCTTACCATGCGGCGTGACGGCGCGCAAAGAGCGCGATCGTGGCTGCCGCACCCTGCCGCCCCTGGCAACCCGCGCGACGATGGCGTACCCTTTCGCGACAGCCATGATCGCGCTCGCGTCGCACGATTCGCGAGCGCAGCAACGCTGGGAACTTATCGAGGGGTAGCCGACGATCGTGCGTGCAGATCCGAACACCGCCACAGTTCCACGCCCGCGTACCGGTCGAACCAGGCGGCGAGTTCGGCGGTCGATCGGGCGCATCGATCTCGCGCAAATCCTCTGGGCACCCACGCCAGCACTCGTCGCGCCACCTTCGCGGCGCGAGCGCCTGCAGCGGCTCGCGCTCGCCAAGCTCCTGCCGCTGGGACTCTATCTGCTCCTGGCGGTGCTGGCGACCTATCCGTTGATCCTCCACTTCGGCTCGTGGCTGCCGAGCGACGACGGCGACGCGCTCCAGAACTACTGGAACTACTGGTGGACCGCGCGAGCCCTGGCGGCGGGGCAGAATCCCTACCAGACCCCGCTGCTCTACGCCCCCTACGGTGCGCCGCTCTATTTGCACACCCTCAACCTCTTCAACGGGCTGGTCAGCATCCCGCTCCAGCTACTGTTCGGGCTGATCCCCGCTTACAACCTGATCGTCTTCCTGTCGCTCACCTTGGCGGGGTACTTCGCCTATCTGCTGGTGACGGAGATCAGCGGGAGCAGGCGCGCGGGCTTCATCGGCGGGATCATCTACGCCTTCGGGTCGTACCACATGACCCACATGCTCGGACACATGAACCTGCTCGCCTCGGAGTGGTTGCCCGCCTACATCCTCTGCCTCGTCCGTGCGACCGGCGCGGGTGGGCGGCGGCGCACCGGCTACACCCTGGCGGCGGTCGGCGCACTCCTGCTGCTGATGCTCTGCGACTGGCAATACATCCTCTTCGCGGCCCTCTTCACCCTCTGCTACGCCCCGGCACGCAGCATTGCGCGGCGGGCACTCGCGCCGCTGATCGTGGCGGCGAGCATCGGCACGCTCTGGCTGATCCTGGCCGCGCCGCTCCTGCTGCCGACGATCGCGCAGGCGCGCTCCGGCGACACGATCGCGCCGACCGACGGGCAGGTCCAGCAGTACGGTGCCGATCTCCTCGATTTCATCCGCCCGACCCAATTCGCCATCTTTTGGCGGCCCCTGTAGCGCATCCTCGGCGAGGGGGCGTTGCAGCCGAGCAGCGCGGGCGGCGTCTTTCTCGGCTTCTTGCCACTCCTCCTCGCCGCCATCGCCCTCTGGCGCGCACCACGTCGCGCCTGGCCGTGGGCAGGGCTGGCCCTGATCTTCGCTGTGCTCGCGCTCGGGCCATCGCTCGCGATCGGCGATGTCGATCGCGGGGTGCCGCTCCCATACGCGCTCGTTGGACAGATACCGCTCCTCAACATCGCGCGGGTGCCGAATCGGCTCGTCCTGGTCGTCACCCTCTGTTTGGCGATTCTGGCGGGCCTGGCGCTGGTGTCGCTCCGTCAACGCTTCGGCGCGCGGATCGGGACACGCGCACGCCTCGTGCTGACCATCCTGCTGGCGGCGGCGCTCCTGGCGGAGCACCTCGCCGTGCCTTTCCCGATGGAGGCGATCAGCGCACCGCCCTTCTATCGGCAGCTCGCCGCCTCGCCCGAGCCGGGCACGATCCTGGAAATCCCGTACTGTAAGCAGTGCTCGATCACCAACTATCGCCAGACGGTCCACGGGCGACCGGTGATCGGCGGCTACATCTCCCGGCGACTCTTGTATCCGGTCCGCGATTCGCCGCTCTTCCGCGAGATCCTGCCACCGGGCGAGGACATGACACCAGGTGTGGAGCAGGCGGCGATCGGGCGGCAGATCCTCGCCTATGCGGGGGTGCGCTGGATCGTCATCATTCGCGACGATCCCGATTACGATCCCGATCACATCGCCCAATTCCTGGCGCGCTTCGCCGCTCCCACCCCGCTCTATGAAGACGCCGCGATGATCGTCTATCGCCCGGCAGCACCGCCCGCCGGGATCGACCGGTTCATCGCGCCGGTCAGCGGCTGGCAGGAGGCCGAACATGCGTCCGATACCGGCTCACGAATGCGCTGGTTCGCGGAGGCGGGGACGGTCGAAGCGTGGAACTTCTCCGGTACCGACCGGACCTACACGCTCCGCTTCGATACCGCCTCCTACCGGACCCCGCGTCGACTGGCGATCATGCTCGACAACCGCTCGCTCGGGCAGTGGACGATCGACAGCGCGCGGCAGATCGCCATACCCCTGACACTCTCGCCGGGCAGCCACCTTTTCACGTTCCGCTCGCTCGATCCGTCGCTCAGCCCAAATGACGTCGATTCGCGCTCTGACGACGATCGGCAACTCGCGATCGCGGTCGCCGATCTGACGCTGAACACACGCTAAGCGATCGGTGCTGCGATCGTCGTACGGCAGCAGGACAGCGAGCAGGCCAGAAAGAAAACGGCACGGATAAGGAAGTAATGATCCACGCTTGGCCTATGTTGAGGCCGCACCAAGATATCGCGGCGCTTCTATGCTGGAGAGGGAAATGAGCGCGGATACCGGGCCGCAATCGGCGCCAGGACCGTATCTCGTCGGGCTGCACGACGTGTTGGCGCGGCACTATCCTGTGTGGGGCGTGACCGGACTGCGTGCCGCCGGGAGCGGGCTAAACTTCCTGGTCTGCCGCGCAGAGACGGCGCGCTTCGGGACGCTGGCGCTACGCACGCCGTGGGTGGCGACCCTGATCAATGACACCGATGGCATCCTCGATGCGCGCCGATTGCTGCGCCAGGAAGCGGCGCTGACCGACTATGTGCGCGCGGGTGGCATCCCGGCACCGGCGATCCACGCGCTGCACCTCGGCGACGATGGCGTCGATTTCCTGGCGTCCGACTTCGTGGTCGGCGACGACAGCCCGCCCGCTGCCCGCGCCTTCGGGACGCTGCTGCGCGCGATCCACGCACTACCACCGCCGGACTTCCCGCTGATCGAGGGGGGCGACACGCCACCGCACGAGCGGATCGCGGCGCGGCTGAGCGAGCGGGCGGTGGCCCTCGCCCGGCTGACCGGCGAGGCGTGCCCCTTGCCCGACCGCCGCGAACTGGCGAGCCTGCTGGCGGCGCGCGCCAAGATACGGTCGCTGCTGCACATGGACGCGCGCCCCGCTAACCTCTTCACCCGGCGGGGCGCGATCGTCGCGATCGTCGATTGGGGCAATGCGCTCGTCGGCGACCCGGCACTCGAACTGGCGCGGATCGCCGAGAGCGGCCATCTGGACGACAACTTCCTGGCGGGTTACGGCGATGATCCGCTCGGCGCGCTGCCGCCCGCCATCGCCACCATCTATCGCCTCGATACGGTCGTGATGCTGGCACTCGTCTTCCTGGCCGAGGTGCCCGACCCGGCGGCGGCGCAAGCGATGCTCGTCCGCACCCGCACGCTACTCACGGCCCTTCAGGCGGCGCTGTAAGGTTAGAACTTCACCGCGTCCAGCCCCTTGAGGGCGAGGAGCTGGCGCGCCTCGTCCGGGGTGGCCGGTTCCAGGCTCAGCTCGCGGAGGATGCGGACCATCTTCGCCACCTGCTCGGCGTTGCTCGTGGCGAGTTCGCCCTTGCCGAGGTAGACGTTGTCCTCCAGCCCGACGCGCACGTTGCCGCCCATCGCCAGCGCCGCCGTCGCGAGCGGGAACTGGAAGCGCCCCGCCGCCGCGACCGACCAGGTGAAGTCGCCGAGGAGGAGCCGCGCCTGGGTGTGGAGGGTGACCAGGTTCGCCACCGTGGCCGGGATCCCGCCCAGGATGCCGAGGACGAACTGGAGGTAGACCGGGCGCGGCAGGAGCCCCGCGTCGAGCATGAAGGCGGCGTTGTTGATCATGCCGACATCGTAGATCTCGAGTTCCGGGCGTGTGCCCTGCTCCCGCATCGTCTCCAGATAGGTCTTCATCCCGCCGAACGTGTTGGCGAAGATGTTCTCGTCGGTGTGCTCCAGGAAGGGCCGCTCCCAAGCGAACTTGTACTCCTTGTAGCGCCGCATCAGCGGGAAGAGCGCGAAGTTCATCGAGCCCATGTTGCAGGAGGCCAGCTCCGGCGCGAGTTCGCCGACCACGCCGAGGCGTTCCGGCGTGGTCATGCCGGGCGCCCCGCCCGTGGTGACGCAGAGGACGACGTCGCAGCGCGCCTTGACGCGCGTGGCGACCGCGCGGAAGAGATCGAGGCGCGGCACCGGCTCCCCCGTCGCCGGGTCGCGGACGTGGATGTGGCAGACTGCCGCCCCGGCCGCGTGCGCGCGCACGCACTCCTCGACGATCTGGTCGGGGGTGATCGGCAAGTAGGGGCTCATCGTCGGGATATGGATCCCCCCGGTGATCGCCGCCGTGATGATCGTCTTCCCAGCCTGACCGCTCATCGTCTTCCTCCCTCGCACCCGATAATACCACGCCCGCATACTAGCACAGCGCTCAGTCGCCGTTCGCGCGCCACTCGGCTGCCGACGGTAACCCGCCAGCGCCGGTCGCCGCCGCCACGGCGCGGAGGATGGCGCGCGCCAGGGTCGCCTCGGCGGCGACCGAGAGGGCGGCGAGCGGGGCCGGTTCGATCGTGCCGGGCCGCGTCGAGAGGGCGAAGATCGTGTCGCCATCGAAGGGGGTGTGGCAGGGCCAGATCGCCCGCGCGAAGGCATCATGTGCGTTCTGCGCGAGGCGCGAGGCGCTCGAGCCATCGAGCGGCGCATCGGTGGCGATCACCGCGAGGGTGGTATTCGTCCCCGCCGCCTCGGCAGGGGGCGGGAAGCCCGCAGCCAGGGCGGCGGCGGTATCGAGCCAACGTCCGGGTTCTGCCCGTGCCCCCGCGACGATCGCGCCGGTGGCGGGGTCGCGTACGTCGCCGAAGGCGTTGACGGCAACGAGTACCCCCACCGTGACGGTGCCGAGCGCGCCGAGCGACAAGCGGACGCTGGCCGAGCCGAGTCCGCCCTTGGTCGCGTCCACCGCCCCGCGCAGCTTGCCGACCGTCGCGCCGGTCCCCGCGCCGACGTTCCCCTGCGCGAGCGGCGCGTCACCGGCGGCGTATGCCGCATCGCAGGCGGCACGGCCCGCCGCCGCGTCCGGCGACAGGGGCGCGCCGAGCGCGAGGTCGTAGAGGACGGCGGCGGGGACGATCGGGACGGGGCCGGCGATGGTGGGGAAACCGATGCCCCGCTCATGCAGCCAGCGCATCACCCCATCGGCGGCGGCGAGTCCGAAGGCGCTACCGCCGGTCAGCAGGATGGCGTGCGTCCGATCGACGGTGCGACCGGGGGCCAGTAATGCCGTCTCGCGGGTGCCAGGGGCCGCGCCGCGCACATCGACCGCCGTCGCCGCGCCACCTTCGGTCAGCACAACGGTGCAGCCGGTCAAGGCGGCGTGGTCGGTGTAATGCCCCACGCGCACACCCGGCACATCGCCGATATCATCGCGCCACGTCGGCACTTCAGGTGTCGTCATCCGTCCCTCCACCGCTCGCCCACTGCTACAATCCCCACCGGGGTATGTGCCTCGTCTGGCTGTATCTTATGTGGTTCGGCAGATCGTTGTCAGGCCGTAAGCACCTGTGGTTTGGTCCATCGAGAGAAAGAACCGAAGCGCGGAGGACCAGGTGATGAGCGTGCTCCACGCCGCGCTCCTCTGGCTCTGGAAGACCTTGCCGATCCCCCGGTGGAGGCGTTGGGCGATCCTTTGGCTCGGCAACACCAAATTTCTCGTCGGCGTGGTCGGGGTCGTCTTCGACGATCGGGAGTGTGTCCTCCTGTTACGGCATACCTATCGCCACCACCACCCCTGGAGCCTGCCGGGGGGCTGGATCGCCGGGAGCGAGCGCCTGGAACTCGGGCTGGCGCGGGAGCTACGCGAGGAGACGGGCATGGCGATCGCCATCGGCGAGATAATACACGTCCGCAGCGGCTACCACCGCCCGCAAGTGGACGTGTATTATCTCTGCGAGTATCGGGGTGGGCAATTCCGGGCGAACGCGGAGATCGCCGAGGCGCGCTTCTGCGCGCTCGATGCGTTACCGAAGGATATGCTATCTGCGCAGGGACCGATCCTAGAACAGGCGCTGCGCCTGCGCCAAGCGAGGCGGGAACGAGAGCGCGCGCAGGAAGCGAACGGAGGAGGTGCGTTTTGAGCGCCAGCGAGGCTGACATTCATCGCGATCGCGTCTGGGTCGTGCCGAACGATGGCTGGGACGAGCGCATCCTGATCTGCCGTTGCGGCACACTGGTGGATGTCTTCGTCGTCATTACGACGCGCTACGTGGCGATCGTGGACACGCTGATCGGCCCCGACACCGCCGAGCAACTCCTCGCGATCGCCCGACCTTATCTGCGCGACGGGCGGACATTACTGGCGATCGATACCCATGCCGATTGGGATCACTGCCTGGGCAACAGCGCCTTCGCCGGTCCGTCGGCCAGCGACCCGGCCCCGATCATCGCCACCCGCGCCTGCGCGGCGCGCTTCGCGGCTGGCGAGGTGGCGGCGCGACTCGCGCGGTTATGCGCGGACGAGCCGGAGCGTTTCGCGGCGGTCGAGCCGATCCCGCCGACGCTGCTCTTCGATGAACGCTTGCGGATCGCTGGCGGCGACCTCACCCTCGAACTCTTCCGCGCGCCGGGCCACACCGCCGATCATCTGGCGATCCTGATCCCGGAGATCGCGACGTTACTGGTGGGGGATGCGGCGGAGCGCCCCTTCCCGTTCGCCCATTCGCTCGCGGCGCTGCCGGAATTGCGCGCGACGTTACACACCCTCGATACGCTCGGGGCGCGCACGATCCTGGCCTGTCACGCGCCGCCGGAGAGCGAGCCGACGCTGCTGCGCGACAACAGCGCGTACTTCGATATGCTGGAAGGGCGGTGCCGTCAGGCGCTCGCCGCTGGCATGGTGCGCGCGACGACGCCGGACGATGCGCTGGAGACGGCGATCGGTTGGCCGATCGGTGCGGCGATCGGAGGCGACCCCGACGCGCTGAGTAACCCGGCAATGTATCGGCAGGGTCACCGGACGCACATCCGGCTGATGATCGCGTGGCTTGAAGCCTAAAGACAACCTGTTGTCTTTATTACAACAGGTTGTCTTACTCATCGCGAAGCGTTGCATCGTTGTAATATGAGTAGCGAGTGGTCGCGGCATAGCATCGGCACTTCGGAGCGCGTAGCGGTCGCGGCGATCGACGTTACCGATTGCATGACCGCTGCTACAACGAGAAATGCGACGCTATGGGGCCGTACGAGGATGTGGCACCGGTATCCCCGCGCGTCGACACGGTCAGCGAGCGTGTCGACGCGCGCTCAGATGACCACTTTCAGTCCTGTGCGCGCCAGATCGATCGGGCCGTGGAAGGCCGCGCTGGCATCGTCGCGGTAGCGCTCGAAGCCCAACTCGCGCCACAGATGGGTCAGGACCAGCCGTGATACCCCCGCCTCCGCGGCGATCTGCCCCGCCTCGCGTCCGGTGAGGTGGCCCCAACCAGCGGGATCGCTGCCCGGTGCCTGTTCCAGCAGCGTCGCCTCGCAGAGGAGTACGTCCGAGCCGCGCGCGAATGCGGCCAGCGGCGCGGTGGGGCCGGTATCGGCGGAGAAGGTCAACACCCGCCCCGTCGCGATCTCCTCGATGCGGATCGCCCAGACCGGGATGTAATGCTGCATCGGGGCGAAGGTCAGCGCCAGCCCGCCGATGCGGAGCGGAGCCTCCGACGCCAGTTGCGGCGCATAATCGCGCAGGGTGAGCGTGCGCTCCCAGAAGTCATCGGGGCGTTCGTTCCCCGAGGCGAAGACCGCGCCGAGACGACCGAGGAATTCCTGGCCCTGTGGCGGTAGGAAAAGGGGCAGCGCCGCGCCAGGACCGGGCGGCGTGTATTGCAGGGCGTAGCGTAAGGCCACCAGATCGAGGGTATGATCGGAGTGCAGGTGCGAGATCACGACCGCCGAGAGGGCGCGCGGATCGCGGTGTTCGCGCAGCTTCGAGACGACGCCCGAACCACAATCGAGCAGGATCGTCGTCTCGCCACTCGCGATCAGATATCCCGCCGAGGCATCGCCCGGATTCGGTGTCGCCGCGCTCCCACCCAAGACGATCAGTTCCATCGCCACTCCTATCCACTACGTCACACGGCCATGCGGCACCACGCGGACATCCGACCAAGTATACGCCAGGCCAGACGGTAGCCTGGCGTGCGCTACAAGAGAGACGGAACAAGCGATACAGAGGCACAGCGGGCGAAGGGCGAGGGGCAATGAAAAGAATACGCGCGGGCAGTTGGTCAACTACCGATCGATAATGGTGTTCGCGCTATAGCCGCTCTCAACAAGTGGAGGGCACCAGCCACGCCACGTAACTCCATGCTCGCAGCGGTGTGAACGTGGACGACGGTACAGCGCGACGTTTCACGGGAAACCACGGCGCTACGTGTGGCCCCCGGAGCGCTTCAAGGCGATGCAGCGAGAAGACAGGACCGTTAGGCTAGGGTAAACCCCTCGCACCGCTGCCTATACTGTCAGGAGGGGGCCATGCGCCCGGAGTGTCTGCGCGCATCCCCTCACAGCTTCCGACCGTGGCGAGGCGTGGTGCAAGAGCGGTAGTTCGACAGGACGGCGATGCAGCGGAGCGACGAAACGACGCCGCGCTGGCGCGAGCAACGCAGCACTCGTCATTTAGGACGCCGCCTGCTCATCCTCTATGCGATCACGGCGGCGGCGGTCGCGGCGGTCTTCAGCGTCGCATTGCTGATCAACTGGACCAGTATGCTGGAACTCAGCGCGACGACCGCCCGTGTCGCGCACGCTTACCGCGACCTTTCCGCCCTCCAGATGAGCGAGCGTAACAGCAATCTGCGCCTCCTCGGCTACCTCAGCAACGGCGATGACGCCGCACTACTCGACTACCGCGCGAGCCTGACGACACGGCAACGGGCGCTCGATCAGGTGGCGAACACCACACGCGATAACGCTTCCCACATCGCGATCGCCGACCTGCGCGGGCAATTCGTCGCGCTCGATAGCGCCGCCGACCACGCCATCGCCCTGCGCGGCAATGGCGCGGAGCGCGATGCCCTCAGCGGCTGGCAGGACGAGAGTTCGGCGGCACTGGCACAGATCGAGCGGCAGATCATCGCGATCGAGCGCGCGCAGGAGAGCGTTCAGAGCGACGCGGTCGAAGCGGGGCAACGGTCGCGCGTCGTCACCATCCTGCTCACCTTCCTCTTTGCCACCGCTACCGCGCTCCTGGGGCTTTGGATCGTCAGGCGCGTGATCCTGAGCATCACACGACCGCTCGACGCCCTGGCGACCGCCGCATCAGCGATCGGGGCCGGGCACCTGGAAACCCGTGTCGCCTCCGGCCTCTCCACCGAGTTCGACATGCTCGGCGGGGTCATGAACACGATGGCCGCGCGCCTGGCCGAATCGCGCGATGCGTTGCACACCGCGCTGGCCGCCACGGAGCTACGCAATCGCGAGTTGCATCTCCTCAGCGAGGTTGGCGACGCGCTCGACAGCTCGCTCGACCTCGCGGTGATCATTGAGCGGAGCCTGGACATCGTCTGTGTGGCATTCGACGCGCAGGGCGGGGCGATCGCCCTCTACGACGAGGATGGAGAGCGCTGGCACTGGCACGATCGCCCCGATAACGATACGACATTGATACGCCTGGCGGTGCGCGAACTCGCCCACACAGCGATACGCGAATCAGCGTCGGAACAGGAACAGCTTATCGTCGCGCCGCTCGTCGCACCGCACGACAATGCCCAGACCCTCGTTATCCTGACGCTCGATACGGCGGTGCGCACGCGCGGGCTCCTGACGTTACTCGCCGCTCCGTCCTGGCAACCCGACGAACGTGAACGCGCCCTGCTGGAACAGGTTGGCGGGCAGATCGCCCGGGCGATCGAGAATGTACGCCTGTACGTGGCGGAGAAGGGACGCAGCGCCGAGGCGGGGATGCTGGCGCAGATGGCCCAGTTGACGACCGGCACGCTCGATCCCGACCGACTGGTCCGCCTGATCGCGCGGTATGCGGTCCACAGCCTGGGTGTCGATCGGTGCATCGTCGGCTTCTTCGATCCGCGTGCCGATGACGCGGCGCATCAGACCGTGCAACGACTCTATCAATATGGCTTCCAGCCGCACCAGACCCCGCTCGGTACGGGCGATCGCGAACGCCTGGAAGCGATCGTACGGCGGCATATGCTGGAAGGGCAGATGCTGGTGGTTACCGATGCGACCAGCGATGACCGCCCGGCGATCGGCGCACTCGCCCGCGCGCTCGGCACGCGCTCGTTCATCAGCGTGCCGCTGATGGCCCGCGAACGACGGCTGGGCGTGATCTATCTCGATATCCGTGCTCCGCGTCAGCAGTTCTTCGGCGCACAGGATCGTCGCATCCTGGCGGCGATCGCCGATCAGGCGGCGGCGGCACTCGATGGCGCACGCCTCTACGAAGCCGAACGGCGGCGCGGGGCGCAACTCCTGCTGCTCAACCAGACAAGCCAGCAGATCGTGGCGATCGCGCAGCTCGACACCCTTTTCAACGGGGTCATCGCCACGCTGCAACAAACGCTCGGCTACGAGACGGCGCGGATCGGCCTCCTGACCGACGGCGCGATGCGCTTCGCCCCGACCGTCGAGCGCGATCAAAGCGTTGCACGTGCAACCGAAGACGATATCGCCTGGGTGCTTGGTCAGCACGGCGCGCGCCGCTTCGGCGGGCGGGATGGCACGGGCGGGCGACTCGGCCTCCTCGTGCCACTCGCCACGAAGAATGGCGTTATCGGCGTGCTGGAGGTCGTCGCGGCACCGCAGAGCGCGCCACTCGATACGGAGGATGAGCGGACCCTGCTGGCGCTCGGCGATCAACTCGCCACCGCCGTCGAGCGCAGCCGCTTGCAGGAACGGGCGCTCAGCCTCGCGGTCGTCGAGGAACGCAACCGCCTCGCGCGAGATCTACACGATTCGGTCACCCAATCGCTCTTCTCGATGAACCTCACGATCGAGGCAGCCCGGATGCTCCTCGATCGCGATACCGTCGCCGCCGCGCAACAATTAACCCAACTCCGCGAGCGGACCCAGCAAACGCTGGCCGAGATGCGCGATTTGATCCACAGCCTGCGCCCGACGGAACTCTCCGAGCAGGGGCTGGTCGTGGCGTTGCGGCGCTGGGGTGAGCGGGTCCGCCACGAGCACCTGCTTCCGGTGGACGTGCAGGTCGAAGGGTCGTCGCCCCTTCACCTCTCGGAGCAACAGGAACGCGAGCTCTTCCGCATCGCCCAGGAGGCGCTGAACAATGTGGTCAAGCACGCGGCGGCCTCGCGCGCCATCATCCGTCTCCGCAACGATACAACGGCACTGTCGCTCCTAATCGAGGATGACGGTCACGGCTTCGATCCGAACGGGCCACTCCGCACGGATGCTTTCGGCACGCGCGGGATGCGGGAGCGCGCCGCCTTACTCGGTGGCGCGGTGACTTTCGATTCCCGATTGGCGGGTGGCACGCGCGTCCTCGTCACGATCGAACATGAAGCCGCGCTGGCGCAGGTGCCGTGAGCGCGCACGCGAGGGAGGGAAAGCGATGACCGGACAACAGGTATCGAGCGGCACGACAGCGCCACCGCAGGGGGCCAACGAAGGGGCGGTGCGCGTCCTCCTGGTGGATGATCATGCGGTGGTGCGGCAGGGTTTACGCACGTTCCTCGATCTCCAGGCCGATCTCACGGTCGTGGGGGAGGCGAAGGACGGCGTAGAGGCGCTGCAACTCGCGCGCGAACTCGCGCCACAGGTCGTGCTGATGGATCTGATGATGCCGCGCATGGACGGCATCGAGGCGATACGGCGCATGAAGGCGGCACAGCCGGAGATGCAGATCATCGTCCTGACCTCGTTCGGCGACGACCAGAAGGTCTTCGCCGCGATCCGTGCGGGGGCGACCGGCTTCCTTCTTAAGGATGTCTCGCCGCACGATCTGGCGCTGGCGATCCACGCGGCCCGACGTGGCGAGGCGTCCCTCGCGCCCGGTATCGCCACGAAGCTGCTACAGGAGATCGCGACCGGCGGCGGGCACGGGCCGGAGGAACACGCGCTGACCGAGCGTGAGCACGCGGTGCTGGGGCTGATCGCGCAGGGGCGCAGCAATCGCCAGATCAGCGAGGAACTTTCGATCAGCGAGAAGACGGTCAAGACGCACGTCAGTAACATCCTCACGAAGCTGCATCTCGAAGACCGTACGCAAGCGGCGATCTATGCGCTCAAAGAGGGGCTCGTACCGTTCTCCTGAGCGATCCGATCCGTTGCGACAGGATAGGGATGTTTCACGTTTTACATACAGCACCGTCGGGTGGGGGCCGCGCCCCATCGCCGACGCCCGATACTCCCGATGTTCACCATACGTTCTCCCCCATTCGAGGGAGAAGCGGGTAGTCCACAGGGCTGTCCGCTTCTCCCCCTTCCATGCGATTGGCAACGCCCCTCCCACACCGTATGCTACGTGCAGAGCACAACAGCAAGGCGGCGGCTTGTCACGCTTCGGATCGCACATTTTAGGAGGAATTTGTGACCGCTATTATGCTGACCACAACTGCGCCGGCCCCCTTTAGCCGCCCCATTGTGGGGACGCTCACACCCGTCGAAACGGACGACATGCTGGTCACGCGGATCCTCGATAGCGATGCAACGGCGTTTACCACGCTGGTCGAACGGTACAAGCGCCCAGTCTATGCGCTGGCCTACCGTCTCCTCGGCAACGCGACCGACGCCGAGGACGCCGCGCAGGAGACGTTCGTGCGCGCTTACACCCGGCTCGCCTCGTATCAGCTCGGTAGTCGCTTCGGCTCGTGGCTCCTGGCGATCACCTCGCATTGGTGCATCGACTCCCTGCGCCGGAAGCGTTCCCTCTCGCTCGAAGCCGCCAGCGAGGGTCGCGGTGATCTCGGCACCCCGGCGAGCGCCGAGGAGCAGCCCGATGCCGTGGCGCTCCACCGCGAGCGCCAGCACGAGGTGCGGGCCTGGCTCGAGCAACTCCCCGCGCCCTATCGCGCGATCCTCGAACTCCGCTACTGGCAGGAGCTCTCCTACAACGAGATCAGCGAGACGACCGGATTGCCGGTCTCGACAGTGCGGATGCGCCTCTTCCGCGCGCGGCAACTCCTCAGCACACAATGCGGCGCGTCAGGACGCGGCGAGGCAACGCCGCTCATCTGAGGACACGAGCACCCAACGCTCGCTATCGATGGCGACGGGGCGGCACCGCTGGTACCGCCCCGTTTATCACCGCGCACGAATCTAGTACAGCGCGGCGTGGGTGAGTCGGTAGTATAGTGGGCGATGTGAACGAGTGGGAGGTCGGGGAAGTGTGTGAGGAGGCGGCGATGCGCGGGCCGAAGCCGCCGATAGTAGCGCTGAGCGACGA
>JAABUM010003392.1_pt1 | contig 19594 bp, 34 predicted proteins | sample 5559161 | NCBI WGS metagenome assembly JAABUM01 (sample SAMN10711868, study PRJNA513369) | rock metagenome | isolation source: Antarctica rocks | place: Antarctica: Victoria Land, Siegfried Peak nord | reverse complement strand
GCCGCAGTTGCCAGCTCGGCGGCATCGCGCCGCCATCGCAGCAGCTGCGGCAGCTTCCGCTATGCCGCTGCTGCGAGCGTGTTGACATGCTGCCGAGCTACCGCCGTCAGCCGCTAGCGCGGCGGCGTCGCCGGCGCCACCGCAGCAGCTGCCGCAGCAGCTGCAGCTGCCAGCCTGCGAGCACACCACGATGCATCAGCACTATACAGCTGCAGTCTTGCCGCAGCTGCCTGCCTGGCCTTGCGCGCCGTCAAGCTGCCGCCGCGGCCGCCAGCACTGGCGGCTGACGCCGCCGCAGCAGCAGCTTCATCCTCAGCTTCAGCTACCACAGTTGGCAGCCTGCTGACATTCTGCCGCCGTAGCTGCCAGCGCGGCAGCTGGTGCGACAACCGCATCAACTGCAGATAAGTTCAGCCCTGGCGCAGCTGCCAGCCTGGCAGCACCATGATGCAGGCGGGTCCTGATCCGCCTACTTTATCGGAGACCGTTGTGGCAGGTCCCAGATTTGCAGTAGAAGGATCGCCGCTGTGATCAATGCTCAAAAAGTCTTGGAGGTTACATGTAGCCAGGGATATCCCTGGCTTGACCCGTGCTAACATCTGTTCGGTGAGGATCCAGCACGTCGCTGATGAGCGCACGCGGCGTGCCGCGTGAGCCAGTGCCTTAGAAGGATTGGTCGGATCAAGGTACAGAAACCAGACGAAGCGTCTCCAAGCATGCGGCCCAGAGATGCCAGCACCGCCGCGAGCGCGCCTGATTCAAGGCTTTCGTCGATGCCCTGCAGCATGAGTGCGCAAGATCAAGTGTCGCGCCGGCCATATCAGGATCCAGCTCAATTGCGCCACACACTGTTGCGCCGTGGAATTTTCAAGCATGCGCACCGAGACAGTCAGCCTGGCGCTCAGCTGCAGCCGGCGCAGGAGAGCGCTGTGCCGCCAGAGCCAGTGGCGCAGGGACTGAAAATCTGCCATGGTGGTCCCCCAGTCATACCCTGGATGCCCGCGCCTCACGCCGGCGCGGTGTACGCAAAGGACGGCCGTGTCTGGGGTCCCAAACAGGCTCCACCATGATCGGCTGACGGATGACGCGACCACTCTGCGGGCGCCACAGTCACGAGAGACTCAGACTTCAGAGGCACAGCCACAGGTGCACAGCCATAGGTGCACAGAGCACAGCTTGCAGGAGCAGGCGCACTCTGCAGCAGGCAAGGCTGACCCTGCCCTGCAAAACCTGGGCACTTCGCAGTCTTTCTAGCTAGGTAAGGAGTGGCTACCTGGTCTGTCGAGATGCGCCGTGATGCGGCCCAAAAGCTCTACAGGCAGCGACGCAAGGCTGGCATCGCCATGAGCCATCCTGCCGCCTTGCTGTTGCAGCGCAGATGGTGGCTCAGGTCGCCCCGACGAGTATCCCTGAAGCGATCTGCTGCGTCTGTGAGGCAGATATTGACGCTTTAAGGTGTGAAGTACAACTCCAGAGCATCTCCTGTCTGACAGCGAGACGCGTTTGTCTGACTGCCACCATTTCGGATGCCGCTCAGCTGTCAAAATGTCTTGTATCGATTTGACAGCTAGAGCAAGACGATGCCAGCAAGATAATTCAAATACCAAGCGCCGTGTCAATCTGCACAGCTACGAGAAACAAGGATTGGAGCGTCCACTTGCAGATGTGATTTTGCGCCACCGAGCATCTAAAATGCGCTGCCGGCGGCAGTCCGCGACGCTTCTCTTCGAATCTCACCGAAACACAGAGTCCGCGCCAGACAGTGGGAAACGTGCTTGGCATTGCCACATGCAAACGTGATCACAGCGCGGCAGGTGCTGTCCCGGCAGATAGCGTTCATGTCAAAGGAACTTGTCAATGCGCCAGGCATTTTGCACTCTCCAGCACATCATAGTCTCCTCGTGCAAACATTTAGCACGTTCCAACAGCCTTGATGGCACCCCCTGTCCCGGATCGAACGAGTAGAATCCAGAGCGCATCTTGCTGGCGATTCAGCACGAGTACGCAAGTTTGTATCTGCCTCGCAGGCGCCTGCCTCAACACCGCGGCGCTCGGCTGCATATCCATGTCCGGGGCCACCCTGCAGCAGCTCGTGTTGCTGGGCGTGCGGCTCACGTAAATGCCGGCGCTCGAGGAAGTTGTCGCCAGCCTGCCGCATGTGCGGGTGCGGATGCGCAACGAATCTGTGCACTGTGACAGCAGCTGTGGGACTTGGCGCTCATCATGCTGCATGCCCCTTCAGAAACCAGTGTTGCGTGCTGCCCTACGCAGACACATTGTATGTTAGTGATGCAGGATTCTGAGGGAGCAGGCTTGTCGACAGTGCGAACCCTGCACTTTCGTCAGCACACCATCCACACCTCGTCTGTCTTGTCGCAGGACCTGGCGGTGTCCTTTTTCGTCAACGAGGACATGCAGGAGCAGCTGGACGGCCATCTGGTGGACACGCTCGGTGTGGCGAGCACCGCCGCACGGCGCTGCCCTACGCTGCGGCTTCTGAGTGTCGACACGCGCGGCTGCCGCAGCAACCGAAAATCCTATCCCTACGAGTGCATCGGCGGCGGCGTCTCGCAGCTGACACTGCTCACGGCCTCGATCTGGCAGAAACCGGCTTGACCGACCGGCCGGCCGAGCTGTGGCGGCTGACGTCGCTGCGGGTGCTGTCAGTGCCGGAAGACCTGCCGTCAAAGCCGTGGCCAGGCTTGCCGCTCGAGTGGCGGCCGCTGCGGCGCTGACGGCGCTGCACACGCTGTGCGCCACGAGCCTATCATGGGAGGACCCGCTGCCAGCAGCCAGCCTAACCAAGAGGGTGCTTGAGTGCGTTCACCAGGGCGACTGGGCGGGCGGCCAGTTCGCGGCGCTGTGGGCATGCCTGCGCTGCAGCATTTCGCCATCCGGCAGGCAGAGTGGCTGCCGCAGAGGATGCCGCGGCTGCTCGCGGCAGTGGCGGCCTGCCGCCGCCTGCGCAGCCTGCACCTGGTGGACTGCGCGCTGACGATGGAAGTGCTGCGGGACATTCGGGCCACTGCACACGTAGAAGTGTTGGACCTGCGAGGCAATCCGAAGCTCTTCCCCGGCGGCGCGGGGGCCATTGTGCCTGAGGCCTGGGCGCAGCTGGCGGTGCAAGAGCCTGGACATCAGCGGGTGCGGGTACCGGGAGGAGCCGACAGCGGAGGCGCTGTCTCAGGGTTTGAGCGTCTTCGCCTGTATGCCGGCGCTGCAGGACCTGGCGCTGATCGGGGCCCAGGTCATGGGCGCGGCGGGTGCCGCCTCCTGGGCAGGGATGCTGAACGGCATGCATGCCCGCCATGGAGTGGGGGTCTCAGCGGCAGCACTTCAGCGTTCGGTCAGAGGCAAACCTGGGTATTGTCCTTGCATCTTTTGTATTTTGGTCGTCACTGATCGTTCCGGGTGACAGACAGATGGTGCTTTAGCATCATGCTGTGCAATGTGGTAATACGATGTGAGTTCAGAGGAAAGGGTTTCCTGCAGTGCGCAATCCCACCTTTGAGTGTAGGCAGCTGATCACATGTGTGAGTGCCTTGAAGTCATGTCGTCATCACTTCAGTGACATACGAGTACTGCCTGCCACGATGTCTCATTGTAATGTGCTATGGAGTCATCGCCAAGCTACAGTTCGTCGCACAAAGGCGGCCCAGGTGTTCGTCATGCTCGTGCCATCTTTTTCACAGTAAGTGCGCTTCTTTCGGTATGCTGCATCTCACGTCTGCTGGTCAAGCAAATGCAGCCGAGCCTTGCAGCGAACAGTTTCAGCAGTGGATGCAAAAACGCAGAGCTGCCGCATTTTCTCATGTCTCATCCCAGTTGCGTCTTAGGACTATGCCAATGTGCCCAACACCCAGCAACTCAGTGTCCCGCGCTCAGTTGCCGCTGCCGCCCTCGTCCGTTGTGTACGACGAATCATACTCCACCTCAGGTTCGCTGTCATCATACCCATCATCGTCATCGTCCTCGCCGCCGATCATCCAGTTGCCAGAGCCGTCGTCCGAGTCAAAACCGTCGGACTCTTCGTTCAGGGCGTCGGTTCGCAGCACCAGACGCTCCAGTTGCGCCCCCAGCAGCGGGTTGACTTCTTCGAAGTCCAGATCCACGTCGACTCGGCTCCAGTCATCCGCCTCGTCGCAGTCTGGAAGCAGCGGACAAGACAGCTGTCCGGAGGATGTGAAGCATCCTTTGAAGCATCGCAAGCTTTGGGACAATTCGAGCTAGTGACGCATTGAGGTGCACCAGCAGATCTGCATTGTGGGGTCTCATGATCAGGATTTTGCACCTGGCTCACCTGGAGCTAGCCGCACTGGCGGCAACACAGCCGAGCAGGCGCCGCGCAGCGTAATGGGAGAAAGAGTGGGCGTTGCGCAAAACGGTCTGCATTGCAAACCGAACAGCTTCCCAGATTCACCCTCGCTCACCTGGAACCAGCTGCACCGGCGGCAGCAGTGCCGGGCTAGCGCAGCGCGTTGACATATTCGGTTGCACAACCAAATTTCCATCATCTGTGTCGCCGCACCGGCGGCAGCGACGCAGGGCAGGCGCCGCGCAGCGCGTCGAGCTTAACCATTTCCACAGCTGAATTTGAATACTTGTGCCAAGAACAGCTTCTGATTTTTTGTTTACATGGCACCAACCGCACGGGCGGCAGCGACGCAGGGCAGGCGCCGCGCAGCGCGTCGAGAACGAGAACGCTGCACAAATGCGTCTGCAGTGCATGTTTTAATGCACAGCTTCCCGAATGTGGCTCACCTGGAACCAGCCGCACTGGCGGCAGCGATGCCGGACAGGCGCCGCGCTGCGCATTAAGTTCCGCCATCTCGGCATCGTGCGCGCCCGGCGGCGACGGCACCCACGCCAGCGTCTCCAGCGCCGGCATACGCACCATCGCCATCAGGACGTCAGGCCTGCAAGCAATGTCAAGCTTGGATGTTGAGGGTTTGCGCTCAGGTCCATGACCCTGTGGCGGCGACGTCAAAACCCGCGTCAGCGCCTCCGGCGCCGGCATCCGCGCCATCGACGCTAGGGCGTCACGCCTGCGAGTGGCAATACTTCAAGTTTCAAGTTCCAATGCTTCAGGGACTCGAGGTTTCAAGGTTTGAACTTCACGACCACCATCTCGCGCTGCTGCTTCGTGTGGCAGTTGCTAGTTGCTGGCATGATCAGTCACGCCCCACCCTGTCCACAGCTTCCTGCTGCGCCGTCAGTCCTGAGCTGACAGACCCTGAAGAGGGAGCCTGGCCTGTGAGCCATGCGCCACTTCAGCTGCAGGGCAGAGCTGGCAGTGTGATGCACCCAGGTTCCTGGCATGATGGCACGGGACTTGGAGAAAAGGGTCTAGGGAAGTTGTGGCGCATCACGCGTCCGCAGCAACGACACTTCTCTACTGAACAAAGCCAAGTCATGTTTGCAGACTATGAAATCCGAGCGACAGTGGCCATGCGCAGGTTCAGCATGGGGCAGGCCTCTAGGTGCGCCGGGCTGGCAGATGAAAGCTTCTGTCTCGCAACGAGAGCACCCTTCATACTTGTCGGTGACAATGGCCATATCAGACATATGGCCACGAGACTGTCGCCGACTCACTCTCACAGCAGTTTGTACAGCAGCAAAGCGCGCCACACCAGAGGGGGTCGCAGCCCTCGAAGCCCATGCGCAGGTCCAGCGTGCGGCAGGCCTCCAACTGCGCCAAGCTGGCCGTCTGAAGCACGCCGCCGTGCGCCACCAGGGACTCGTTCCCCCGCAGGTCCAGCAGCTGGATCTGTGCCAGGCCGCTCAGGTCGGGCGGCAGCTGCGTCAGCGCGCACCGCACCTGCGGGCAGCACATTCATCGTGCTGAGACGAGATGAAGCCAAACAGGTTCTGTGGCGGAAGAAGGTGTGTCGTCGCAGTCCAGCAGCTGGATTTGCGACAGGCCGCTCAGGTCAGGCGGCAGCTGCGTCAGCTCGCAGCGCACCTGCAGTCAGCACATCAGAACGAATCAGAACCCATAAGATTTTTGCGCGCCACTCAGTACTCGTTCCCCGCAATTGCAGCAGCTGGCTGTGTGCCAGACCGGCGAGTTGGGCGGCAGATGCGTGACCTCGAATCGCACCTGTGCCCAGGTGACCAGGTTGTGTTGCCGCGTGATCTGGCAGCTAGTCGTGGAATTCATCGCTCATTTCGGGCTGGCGGCTGCGTGAGCGTGCACCGCAGCTGTGGCTAACCTTTCAGAAGCAGCTTCTATCTGAGGCAGCCGTTCATGCTGGCCTGCGCACGCGTCGGCAGGCAGAGTATGCAGCTTTTGGTAGCATTTCACCATGCAGAATCCCACAGACAGGTGGCGAACTTTTCCCACGTATGCGCGTTCCTGCAGCCCAGCAGAGGAGTCGTAGCAGCGAAGCAGCAACCGCCTCACCAGGTGCATGCTGCGCAGGTGCGGCAGCGCGCCGCCCGCAGCGGCAATCGCCGGCAGAAGCGGCTGCAGGCGAAGCAGTGCCAAGTATCACCAGCACCAAATCACTGGACGCATGCAACAGCCTGTTCATGACACGCAACAATACCTGTGGCAACAACGGGCAGTCTTGGCGTAGGTGTCAAAATAAGACAGTGATATGATGGATATCGAAATTTGAACGCACCTGCAGCCACACCGCATCACGGATGGCCAGGTGGCGCAGCGCCGTCAGCGCCGGCAGCCGGGAGTCTAAGAACCTCTTAAACAGCACCCGCAAACGCGCCAGGGGCCGCACGTGCTCCCTGTCCCGCAGCAGAACCAGTTTCGTGAGGCTGGCCGGCAGGGCGTCCGCCCAGGACATGCCGCTCGCCTGCGGCATGCATCAAGGAAGAGATCAGGGCGACCTGCTGAAGGGGGAACCCCACAATTTGGTCAAATGAATGTTCAGGCCTGTGTAAAACAGTGCCTGCGGCTTGCGCACAGGCGAGCCTCGCCAGCAGCCACAGGCGCCACAAGAGGTGCTGTGCCCAGTCACCGCCCTTAAAGCAGCCACCCCTTGCAGCGGCATGCGCGTTGCTGGCATCTCATCGCACCAGACGCGTCAGGCAAACACGCTCTTATGTGTCCACTGCTGCTGCAAAGTGGGAACAGCCAAGCTCAGAAGCACGACGTTCTGGAATCCTAGTTGTTGATCACATCGCACCTGCAGGGTGTGCAGGTTTGTGAGCGCCGCCAGTGGGTGCCGCCACCCCTCCGCGTCATGGCCTACCCCATTGGGCGCGCAGTCCACCAGTGACAGCCGCCGCAGCGCGGTCGCACCCGCAAGCGCCTTCACATCCGCCAGCGGCGTGCCGTGCAGCGCCAGGCTCGTGAGGGCCGATAACCGCGAGGCCTGCTCCGACAGCGATGTGTCCGGCACGGACTCGCCTTGACGCCCCAGCGCCAGCGACCGCAGCCTCGGGCAGCGCTCCGCAGCCTCTGCAAACAGCGGCTCGACCGCCGGCGGGTCCGTCTCCCAGACGCTGTCCTCCTCGTCCGGGTCACTGAAGGTCAGCGCCAGGTCCTGATGTGAAGGGTTTGAGGCCTCACCACAGCGGACCATCGATTTGAGGCTTGCTTGCGCATGTTGTGTCAGCGTGTGGGTGCGCCTTGAGGTGCATGAAGGCCGAAGCCTTAAGTGGTTGTGCGACGCTGCTCCCTTGCACTCGAGGACGCCATACCATAGCAACATATAGCAATGGTGCTGGTCACAAGCTCAGTTTTGAGCATGAATAGCGGCTTGTATCCGAATATTGAAGGCAGAGACCATGACTTGCCTGCAGCAGCGGCAGGCTGCGAACCAAATGCAGCAGCGCGCTCAGCGGCACCTCCTGCATGTCCAGTAGTGCCAGCTGGCGCAGGCTGCCGCCCAGGAAGGCGCTCAGGCAGCCGAGACTGCTGCCGAACAGCGCTTTGCCCGCAGCGCCGTCGATTCGCAGCGCATTCAGCGGCGCCGCGACGCACAGCGGCCCCAGCAGCGCATTCAGCACCCCCGGATCTTTTTCCTGCTCCTCCTGCCGTCAGTACGCGCGCAGATGTCAAAGGGGCTGGTGTACGGTTGTACCCTGGCAGGCTGGCACTACCCCAATCCTGCTTCGCGTGCTGGCATGCACATGCACATCATAAGGCTGAATGCCTTGGCAAGAGACAGGACGCAGAAGACGACGACACCGGCTGCTGTAGGCATGTGCGCACCCACGATGGTATGACGTCAGGCGTCCACTGCAGCTGCCGCAGCTGCGGCGAGCACCGCGTCAGCCACCGCTGCATCGAATCTAACTGCTGCCAGCTGAGCTCCAGAGTTTCATAGGTATGCGGCCCTGTGGCCGAGGTCGGAAGGACAACCGCCTGCCACAGCAGGCTGTGTGCTGGCGAGAGCAGCTCACGCCACGCCTTGCACACTTCCTGCGCTCTGAGCCTGCGTGAACTGACATGATCATTTATTACGTGGTGCGTCAGAACGTGCGCAGTGCTGCGATTTTGTGCAGTCAGCGCAGAGAAAAACGAGTGAAAACGCAGCTCACTCGCACCTCTCTCTCAGCGTGAGGGGCGCCAGGATCCTTTCCTGAATGTGAGCCGGCAGCTCTGAAAAAATCTCAGACATGGTCTCTTCTCTCGAAGCGGGCTAGCAAGGATGATGAGTTTGACTTCGTGGCCTTCATCACTCAGCTGGCAATCAAGCGGGTGCTGCAGCTCTGATGAGCCATCCCAAGGCTTGGTGACAACACTGCTCTGGTCTTGGCGTTTGTGCCGCGGCCCGAACAGAACTTAAAAGTGAGCATACGGTGCACAATCTGGGTTCTGTCCAAATCGCGCTAAGATTGCGTCTTAAAATTGGCGAAGATTCACCCTTGCAAGCTGCGTGAGTTCAGCATGCACAGCATATGGATGTGGAGTGTGCTGGACTGCTTCGTATATTCACATACAGACTGCGTTACAATCTACCACCTGATGCCACAGAAGCTGCGAGGATGCAGGTGCTGTCAAGGATTCTTCCTCGGCAGACGACATGGACAGCGGCGTCCGGCGGCGGCGTCGATCGTGTTGCCGGCTCGCCAGTGCATGGCTGAGCATCCAGGACATTGCTGGAATGCAACGCGGCTCATCAAACCTTACAAGTAGCTACCCAACATACCACGCTGAAGTGGGTGCCAAATCACTCACTCCCAAAGATCACATGGTTCGGCGCCGCCGTAATGCACAGCACCGAGCCATGCTGTCATAACTTCACAATCTGACATAGGCGATCACACCCGTGTGTACGGCTGCATGTCCAGTGGTCTGCACTTGCCACAGGGCACGTCCAAGGTGATGGTAGATCCCGCGACGGAGCACGGCACCCGGCTGTGCACCACCTCAACTGGTGGCCCGCCAACGCCATTCTGGGCCCGCATGCCATTGAGATCTGTGGCCCACGACGCGACGCTGGGGCCCCTTCCCGGCTGCCCTAGGAGTGCTCCGGACGCAGCGCCGGTCTCACCGCAACATGCGTCAGCGGGGGCATGTGGGCAAACATGGGCATGGCCCGGACCGCCACGGCGCTGGACGCCTGGCAGGACGGCGTGCCATGGCTGACGGGCCTGCGGGTGCCGGATCACATGCACTCGAGTCCCCGACGCGGCTACGATGCGCCGCTGCAGCACTCGCTGACGGCGCCGCTGACGGGGCTGCACACGCTGTGCGCCAGCGCGCTGTCCTGGGTCGATGCGCTGCCGGGCGGGGGCGTTCTCACGAAGCTGGTTCTCGAGTGCGCGGGCCAGGACTGGGCGGCGGCGCAGTTTCTGTGCCTGTGTGCAAAGCTACTCGGCATGTCGGCGGTGCAGTCCGCTGCGCAGAGTGGCTGTTGCCACAGCTGCCATTGCTGCTGCTTGTGCTGCAGAACTGCAGCCGGCTGCGCAGCCTGCACCTGGTGGGTTGTGACCTGCGGGCCGGGGCGCTCAGATGCGCAGACAGCATTGCACACATAGGGGCGCTGGACCTGCGGGACAATGGAAACCTGTTCAACGAGTACAACGCCACCACTGGCGCCGTCAGCTGCGTAAGCCTGGACACCTCAGCGTCGAGGCTACGGGTGCGGTGGGGTGACCTCGCTGCCGCGCAGGCCGTCAAGGCTCAGCAGGCGCAGCTCCGGGCAGGCGCGGGCGGTGACGGCCGCCACCGCTGGCGGAGACGGCTGCCACCGCTAGCACGTCCTGATGAAACAAAATTTCCAGTTGAAAGTACTCATTCGGTGACAACCCTTTCCCGTACGACCAGAAGGGCAAGGTTAATTCACAGAGTGCCCTTTGGATCAAACACCTCCGATACGAGAAGTGCTTGTTTTGCCTGCTCCGACTGGTCGTCCTCGAAGTCTCGGCTGACGGCAAACAAGCAGCAGATCGCTGGGTCCTGCATCGCACACGGCAGGGGTTTGCAGATGATGAAATGGTGTGCTGGCGGCTGTTGAAGTTGCACATAAACTCCAATAGTCTGCACTGTTGCTGCTGCCCAATGTTGTCCACTTGGTCGCACGACCTGATTATGACATGAAAAGGAGGTTGGATATGTAATGACGATCAAACCAAGGTATGCAGAGTCTCTGCCAGACCCCAGTGGGGCGCCGATGCTAGCAGTTTTCTATCACCTGACGGGCGCGCATGCCATGCTCTGCATCGCAGAAGCTGCTGCTGATACAGCCATCATCATAGAGCGTGTGTCATGGGCAGGAATACTGAGCGAGAAGCTCGCCTGCAGGCGAGGCAGGCTGCGGACCAGGAGCCTCAGGGCTGGCAGGTGCTGGAGGCCCACGTTCAGCAACGCCAGCTGCCGCAGGCTGGGGCCAAACACGGACGCGCAGCCAAGCGCCATGCTGCTTAGCGATGGGCCTGTAGAGGAGAATGTAGTGCACGATGTATGTGATGGCAGCTCTCCGGCAACGAAGGCGACTTCTGAAATTATCGAAATTTAAAGTTCAGTCAGGACATGTGTTTGGCAGCGTTAATTGATTGAGGTGTGCGCCAATGTCTTGCAATGGTCTCACTGCGCATCGCGATCGGTGGATGCGAAGCGCTTCCAGGCGAGCTGCCGGCCCCAACGAAGCCAGCGTTGCTGTGAGGACGCATGATTGGCCTCCGTCCTTGGCCTCCTGTGGCACGACCAGGGAGGGTGCTTACTGCTGCTGCTGGACTGCTCTGCCCGTAAGGGGGCCTTTTATTGCAGTCTGCACTTGGTGTGCACAAGCATGAAAGCGGTTCCTGTGCTGATCGTTCGCGGCCTAGAAGCTAGTGAGGAAGGAGCTGCAGATGAAAGCCCGCATCCGAGCCAGAGATTGCGCAAGCACAGTGGTGCTCCTCATTCCTGTATGTTTGCTCAGGTGTATGATCGGCAGGTTGCGTTGCGGAACACAGAGGGGCGCACCTCATTGGAAAGGTTCACGCTGATCTGCAGCTGGCGCAGGCTGTCGCCGTGGCAAAATATCCAGCGAGGCAGCGACTGCGTCTGTGCGACAATGAGCCGCCGCATGCCATACTCCCAGTCCCACCCCGCCAGAGCCGGGTCATCTGGGCGGCAAAACCGCGCAGCGGCGGGACTCCCCAGCAGCTGCCGTCAAGATCTACACGCCGACGAGGCAGCCGCTCTGCGATCACAAGAGTGGAATTGATAAGCACGCATCCTCTTGAGCTGTGCAACAGCGCAGCTCTCACGGGCGTCGAAATCATGCCGAAAGCGAAGGACATCAACTACTTGACTTGGAGTTCTCCTAGGTGCAGCGTGATGCGTTCTTGCAAGTCCACGGGCACCTTCACGACGTTGGCAGACGACTGAGCCATCGCCACTCGATCACCGTCTCGCTGAGGTCGATTCACACAGTGATGGGCGACACAAAGACGTGTGACTGCAGAATGGAGGGCTGTGCCGGATCTCCGCTATCTAAAACTGCGCTCTTTGATCACCTGAGAGCGCGTAAAATGGCAAAACGCTGTGAAGCTGCGAAACGAAGCCTGCACCCACCGATCTTGCTTCGTCAGACACACGTCAGACACACGCCAATGAGTTTCGGAGCCGCGCCGATGCGTGCTGCGGGAATAAGCTGCAAGATCCGATCGTCAACACAATCATCACTCCAAGCTGCATGTTACAAATCGAATCCTTCAGCAGCTGCGTTTGACTCCCATGTCGCCATTCAAAATCGTGTGTCGCCCATCAGCAGGATGGCGGACCTGCCAGTCGATACTATTGACTTGTAGTATAATTATACGATTATAATCGAGACCATGTGGCGGCGATCCCGCTTGCAGAGAGGTGCGCAAAGGCAGCCAGCCGTCTAATGGTTCATACAAGGGCGCATGTCTCCAGCCATCTGGATTTCAATGCTCCGTAATGAACCGCAGGTGCGCAGCTTCGGCTGTGTGCCCAGCGTGGCGTGATTTCCTGGAGCCTCCGAGCCAGATGTGTTGTAATCGACAAGAAATGCCAGCAGAACGTGGTCGGCGCGGACAGATCGCCGAGCGCGCCCAAGTGGTCTTGCAGGACGCATCGTTGCACACCACTGTGTACATAACCGCCGAGGATTTCGACGGCGGCATCCTCGATAATCAAGATTCAACCAATCTAAGCCTAAAATTTCATGCCCAGGATCACATCACGTTCGGCACAGTTTCCTGACCCTTTCACATCCGTGAAGCACAAAAAACGCAATCGAGGCTGTCTTCGTCTGCAGCAGCACGGGAGCACCCTTGACGTAGCATAGGGCTGAATGACACTGGCACTCTGCATGGGACTACCGGTGCATCACCGGTAGAGTGATGTCGAAAGGAAGCTGCACTCCTGGGGCGCCACGTGCCCGTTGCCAGGTCGCCGCAGATGCAGCTGCTATCGGCTTTGCTGCTGCAGCACTACTGCCGTCATCGTGCAGTACTGGGACTAGTCCGCCTCCATCGGCAAGACTTCACTGGGCGCATTGTGCAGTGTCAACGTCCTTGCAGCTGGCGTGGCGCTGCTTGTTTGACCGCCGCTGCCCTGCTGCTGTGTGTCTGTCGTTGAGAAGCGGCTCTTCCGCGGCGGCTTGCCCATCGCGCTTCTGCTTGTTGCTGCTTCTCCCGCTGACATGCTTGAGCGTGCGCCTGCTGTGAGGGATGCACCAGGTACAGAGACAGCCGGTACCATGTTGGCGGGCATGTCCGTGTCTGGCTGGGTGTCTGCCGCCATGTCTGCCTCGACACCGGCACACGTCACTGATGCCGCTGAGGCCTGCAACAGCCAGGATACATGTTCTGTGAGGGAGTCGTTGCTGCGGTAGGTGTCGTAACTTGCCCGCGGCAGCACGGACGGCTGCCTGTCACACGCCTTCATCAGAATGATGTGGGATCTACAACAGTCATGACGATTTGCAGGACTCGACACGATATGGATGCGCCTCAAGCGCAATCAATGCGTCAGGACATGGCAGCTCCATCCGACATGTCCCAGACCGACCTGAGTCCAGTTTTGATTTTGATTTTTGATTTTTGATTTTTGCAAAGCAAAGCACAACAGACTTAAATCCCATTTCCTCACCAGGGCTGCCGGAAGGCTCAGCAAAGCATGCATGGGCGCCTGGGACTCCCGCAGCTTGGCCAGCATGATGAGCACTTGAGAGACTGAACGTTCAAACGTATTCTCACCAGGGCTGCCGGAAGGCTCAGCCCGCACGCATCGACGCCTGGAAACTCCGCAGCTTGGCCACAGCGTCCGCCTGTTCTGCTTCCCGCTTCCCCTTGCGCGCCTCCCTGCCCGCCTCCAGGTGCGCCTTCATCTCTGACTGCGTCCTGGTGTACCTGTTGTGCGAAAGCATCATACCCTTGTCATGATGCAGAGACTGACGCACCACACGACGGTCGCAGACATGGCTTGATGCAATCTACACCTCGAATACACCTTGAGTACACAGCACCTTGAATACACAACACCAGTACGGTGTGCTGAGACTCAGCCCATGGGTTCGCGTCAGCTGCAGCTAATCGGCAGCCGAGCTTCCAGCGCGCACCTCTCTGCTGCAAGGTCCGCAATCGTCTGGCCCGTGTGGCTGCCGGTGGTCTTGCCGGTGCCGCCACTGGTCCAGCTGCCACTTCCACCTGATGCACGATGCTCAACGTTCGCAACCAGATGCTGAAAACTTGTGTGGCTGCCGGTTGCGGCGACGGCGGCAGGTGCCGTCAATCACTGAGAGGCAGCAGCTGCTGAGCACTGCTGCATGCAGGGCGGGCTTGATCGGACCTGGAGACGACTTCCCGCTCGAGCCGCCAGGTTCTGAGCCGCCTCCGAAGAAGGCCCGGTCTGCCATGCCCTGAGCTGTGCTGCCGGGCGGCGTGTCGGCCGCCATAGCTGCCTCCCATTCAGCTGCCTGCACACCACCATCATGCACAACATATGTAGCTAGGCCGCAAGCGGACGTCATGCGAGTTATAGCCAGGTCCTCTGCACCCATGTGAATGGCAGAAGGGCGGCAGCGTCGATCAGGGCACCGGACTGTGGTTCACTAGGCGCAGCGGGACACGAAGTGCAGATTGAAAAGCTTTCAAAGTAAATTGTGTCGATATGGGGCAGGGTTTTCAACAACGCAGGCGGGATTTCATGGTCACCTCTGCGGCGTCCAGGTGGTGGGCCAGGCAGCGCCTGATGGAGACGCGACGCCTTTTTGCGTGCTGCCGCATATGCGCGCTGTAGGCCTGCAGGTAGCAAAGCAGCCTCACTCGTTGGGGAAATTCACCCAGTTTTCCGTAAGCGGGTACTGGTACTGGTTGACTGTCAATCAACAGCACCAACTGTGTGGATCCGGCTTAGATGTGGACACCAATCAGTCTGACCATGTGCATTGAGCCGGCGGTCATCTGGCAGCACACGGGGACCCTGCCTGGTTACATTGCCGCTGCTGGGGAATGTCGTACCTGCACATGCTGCCGCACATACGGCATCTCCAGCACTGCCGACGCGGACGGCCGGTGCAGGGGCTCCTTCTGCAGCAGCGCCGCCACCAGAGCATGCGTCTCAAGCGAGTAGCTTGTGGGGATAGGATTGTACTTGCCCCTGCAGCGGCAGAGCTCACGGCGCATGAGGAATCGATTTCGAGCACAGCCAATACTGTTGGATGTCATTGATACTGAGATCTGCGAACCTACGCACTGCTGCAAGCAGCGCTGCCAGGTGCCCACGCATGTCACTGCAATAGCAATGCAAGACGACCTGATGTAGGGACTCACTCCATGATGCAGGAGTACATGCACCCCTGATTGACAGCCTCTCAATGTCTCTGGAAGATACACCGGTTCAAAGATATCCAATCATTTGCTCTCGAAACAAAACTCACTCCATGATGCGGGAGTACATGAACGCCAGATTGGCCGCTTGGAAGGTCTTGCACAGCGAAGCCATCTCGTGCAGGATGCAGCCCGCCGCCCAGATATCCGTCTTCGCGTTGTACGCCTTGCCCTGGAGTGACAGACACCGATGTTCGCTGCCACGCCTGGAATCGAGTCACAGTGATGCAGTGACGTCACCTCGTGCAGGATGCAGCCAGCCGCCCAGATGTCCATTGTACGCCTCGCCCTGCGCCGACTATCACAAACCACATTGTGAGACTGACGATGGACTCGACATGACGCAGCAACGCAAACTCGTGCACAAGGGCGTCCGTCTGCCGCCCCTGGTATGTCGCCTCTCTTGCCCCGCAGGAGTGCATGGTTGTTGAAACCAACCCACCTGCGGCAGCTTGGGAGAAGGCGTACCAATCATGGTGTGTGCTTTGTGCACCCCTGAAGCCGATCCAGTATCAAAGCATGGGAGGAATCTATGCGTACTTGAAACACATCAATTACCTGCAGCAGCTCGGGGGACATGTAGTAGGGCGTGCCGACCATGGTGTGCGCCTGCGCGCTGGCGGCTGACACTTCAAACATCGGGATTCATTAGCATGTTTCAATTCTGCATGAGCAGACCTGCAGCAGCTCCGGCGACATATAGTAGGGCGTGCCGACCATGGTGTGCGCCTGCGCGCCGGCGTCCGTGAGCTCCTTGGCGATGCCAAAATCGCCCAGCTTCAGCATGTCCGGCTTGCAGCAGAAGATGTTGTTGGTCTTCAGGTCCCGGTGCACGATGCCCTGCGGTGGTACACGAGAGAGAGAGAGATAGAGGTTGTCAGGTTAAAAAATCGCAACACACATGTCTCGAATTTGAGACATATTGAAAAGTCGCCCAGCTTCAGGGTGTCCAGCTCTCAACAGAAGACGTTGATCGCAGAGCGACCGTCTTCACTCGGGTCCAGGTACAGGGCCATGCAGCAGCATGATGGATGTTTATGGCATGCGGAAGCACGGGGCGCTGAGACGCATCAGGCGGCGATACAGCCGTCCGGGAGCTGCCGCGGATTGAGCTGCGCTTCGGGTGTGGACCACTGCGCCTCAGCTGCAGGCAGGCAGACGCACCTTGCTGTGCACGTACTGCAGCGCCAGCATGATCTGCACGAAGGCACGCATCAGTTGCCCCTCCTCCATCAGCTTGCCCGCCTGCTGCCTGCAATTAAGCACGGTGACTGCGTCAGATGTCATGGTTTGGATTCAGTAGCTGCAGGCTGGCAGTGCGTTCATGGCAGTGCGGCCACGCAGCGTGCCCATCCCTGACACTGCGCACACTGAACAATTACATGACAGCCTGCGCCATTGCTCCATTGCTCCCTCGTTGGCGGCGATATGGCATTCAATGAGGTGTTTATCTAGGAACAGTCTGTTTGACAGATTACGTGCCTGATCATGCCGTCCAAATCGCCGCCGTCACAGAGCTCCATGACGATGCTCAGCCCCTCGTTGGCGGCGACGAAGCAGTCGAGGTACTGCACGATGTTCGGATGGTCCATCGCCGCCAGCACCCGCACCTCGTTTTTGGCCTGGCGCAAGAAACGAATGCGTGAGGAAACGCTTCGTAGAAACTATAGAATGAGGCACATCGCATTTAGCTGCGCTGCACGATGTTGGGCTGGTCCATCGCCGCCAGCACCCGCAACTCGTTCATCTTGGCCCTGCATCGGTTTTCAAAATTCGATGCCGAACTTTGCGTTTTGAGCGCTTGTTTCACATGCATGTGTGCTTCAACGTCACCGAGATGATTATCCCCCACCCACCCATGCATAAGCAATCTCATTTCGTACTCCGCATGCTAGTGGCCAGCTCCTGTGCAAGGTGCCAGAAGGCTGTCAAACCGAGCTTCCGTGGCAACTTGCCGGCGCTCAGCTGGAAAAACCGCGTTCAGCACCATGGGTGATGGCTGCTGCACGTGTAGTCGCCGCTGAGGACTGGCAAAACATGGCCCAACAATGCTCTGCATGCGAAATTTGACTGTATAGATCTGACAGCCATCAAACTGATTCGCACACCGCACCTCGAGTTTGTCCTTCTCGGTCAGCACCGCACGTGTCATGGTCTTCATGACCACCGCCTGGCCATCCTGCAGCATTGGAGATTCTCACTACCGAGCACCCTCTTCAGTCGTGCATCTGGCACATGCCACGGTCGCCACCATGTACGATTCGGCGGTGCATGCAGTCCCAGGTCGTTGCCAGCTGAGACGAAAACTGCCTTGAATGACATGTTGCAACCAAACAGATCTGGGGACTGAGCGCACCCGTCGGCGGACGGCTCTGTATGCTTTGCCAAATGCGCCCTCGCCTAGCTCCTCCCCCAATTCATATTGAATGTGGATGTAGGCTCTGCACGTCACATGCATTGATAAAACAAACATGCTACAGGGGTCCGCAGTCGCCTCAGTGTAGCCGTCCACACTCTGAAGGCTCTCATCAAGCAAGAAGCTGTCATGCAGGCGTGCACCCGCATCGCAGATTTCTTGGCGGCGGCGTTCAGTTGCATGCAACTGCTGGCTGTGCAGCGAATGCCTGGTGGTGAAGAATTAACGTCGCGAAATGTGGCATGGTTTTGACAGAAGAATTGGCATGGAACGAAGTGGCGCACCCCGGGCGGGCCTGGACCGTCTGCAGCGGCACACGGCCAGAGGTTTTGCCGGAACCGAGGAAGGGGTTGCCGCCGCTGCTGCTGCCGCTGGACCCCGTGCCGTCCGAAACCTGGGGGCGACAAAGTAACAGAATTTAGGAATGGCGACAAAGTAACAGAATTTACATTCCTAAATTCTGTTACTTTGTCGCCATTCCTAAGTCCCCATTTCGTCGAAACAGAAACTTTTTGCCAACGCACCTGATGAGGGGAACGTGGTAGGTAACATTCTTCAACATAGATATCGAAGATCAGCTAAGGAGGCTCGTGCAATGCAAAAGCCGGCGTGACTGCAATGTTAGGCCTGCCAGTCAGGAGCCTCAGCGCTCAAGAATGGACACGACATCACTCTGCCAGGCTCCTTCCAGTGCCGCAGCGCCGGCCTATTAGGTCTCACAACAAGCATGCGAAAACGGGTTTCACCTCGTCCATGATCTGTGCCGCCAGCGCTTGCCACCCGGCCATGCTGCCGAGGTCACGCATGGACTGCTGCCCGCTGTCGCTGCTGTCCCCGCCTGAGCCGCTGCCAAACGCCTCGGCTGCCGCGGTGCCACCACCGCGGCTCCTGACGCTGCGCACCCACTGGCTGATGGACGGTGGCATCTGGACAGGCAATCAATGGTAAAACAGAAGTCCATGTCGACGGGAGGGTCAGGAACGAGTTTGTTTCATTTTGTCACTTCCTCTCTCGTCGAGAGCAGTGCGTGACAGTTCTTCGATAGTTTCCAGAAACACAGTACTCCGCACCTCCGAAGATGCTGACGAGACGGGTGCAGACGAGCCGCCGGTGGCGCGCCCGCTGTCCGCCTCCAGCTTTGCCCAAAATGCCTCGTCGTCCTCGGCTGTCCCATCCCCACCCTGCAGCATCATCATAAGTTGGTTCCCATTCAAGGTTTCTGACAGCGAAAGAAGGGACAGGTGCGAGTGTACAGGTCCGGCGCTAAGATAGAAGCATCCGGGATGACACGGTCCGACTTGCGCTGATGATGGCAGGTGAACAGCCATGGAACCCTGAAAAATACATTAAAAGCTTGACAAGGGTGTATATGAGGCGCACCTCGTTCCAGACGAGTGCGGTGGCGGCGGTGCTGCCTGTCTCGCGTGACAGCGCATCGCTGGCCCTGCGTTCAGCACTGGCCGCCATCTGCTGGCCTGCGGCAGAAGCGTTGTGCTCCGGCGTGGAAACTTGAACCGAGTCCGCCGCAGCCGCCTCATCAGCGTCGTGCCGCGCTGACGAGCCTGCTGCCTCAGCTGCCGAATGAAGGAAATCCAGCTGCGCCGCCACTACAGCAGCACCTGCAGGCTGGTGGCGTGCTGGTGGCATGTTATTTTGCGTAGGTGCCGCTGTCACAGCGTCGCCGTTGCAGTCAGCACCAGCCGTGTCCTCCTCCACCGGAGCGGCAGGCTGCTGTGCAGGTCCGATGGCCATGCTTCTCGACAGCACATTCAAAAACCGCGCAGCTACTTCCTCTGACCCCTGGATTGAGCCTGCGTGTTCTGCCGTCTCTGCGGAGGTCCATCCTGCGACTGTCGGATGCCTGCCGCCGCCTGCTGCCGCCTCGCTGGGGGCATACGTGCTTCCGGCTTCTGAGATCCTTGC
>JAABUM010003391.1_pt1 | contig 19595 bp, 18 predicted proteins | sample 5559161 | NCBI WGS metagenome assembly JAABUM01 (sample SAMN10711868, study PRJNA513369) | rock metagenome | isolation source: Antarctica rocks | place: Antarctica: Victoria Land, Siegfried Peak nord | reverse complement strand
GCGCCCCGCGCAGCCGTTCATACCACGTTTCCATCGCCCGGCTGTGCGCGGTCCACACGTACGCCTCGGTGATCGTGACAGACTGGCCGCGCTCCAGCGCCCACGCCACCGTCGGCGTGCAGGCCCAGCGCTCCTCCGCGCCCGCGATCCGCGCCAACCAGTAGCCCGGCAGCTTCTTATCGAAAGGCAGCTTACCATCTGGGTCGCGCCGCTCCTCGATGCCGGACAGCCCCAACTCCACGACGCCGGCGGCGCTCAACCACTGCGCGTTCTTGTCGTAACTGTGCAAGTACGCCTTGCCCCGTTCGGCCGGCGAGAGCGTGCGCAGCCAACTCAGCTCCGTCACCGTGTCGGCCTGCCCCGCCGGCGCGGGCAGCCGTTCGGGAAACGCCCGCTTGGCGTCGGCCCCGCGCTTGCCCAGTTCCTGCAGGAGGTCAAGCCCCGTGCGGCCCGGCGAGCGGTAGTACGGCGCGCCTACCGCGTGGGCGTAGGCCACAAGCGCCGCCAGCAGCGTCGCGCCGCCCGTGTCGAGGCCCCACACGGCGTGCTCGTCGTAGAGCGGAAACACGATGGACACGCCCGAGCCCGCTTCACCCTTCTTCCGCAGGTCGAGCCAGGGCGTGAGCGCCGTCGGGAAGGCGTGCAGGTCGTCCAGGCCGTCGCTGACGAAGGGATGGCGCAGCTCGCGGAACTGCCCCGCCACGGCGAGCGTGTCGGGCAACGCGGCCGCACGCACCCAGGCGTCCGTCAGCCAGAGTTGGGTCAACCGGTGCCGCCGTGCGCCGTTGTAGAGATCGCCGACGTGCCGGATCGCGCCCCGGATCGGGACGAGGGGCGTGTCGGACAGGTGCAGGCCGTCCCTGTCGAGCACGCCGATGGATGGCGAGGGCGTCGGAGCCGCCATATCAGTCCTCCTCGGACGCCAAGTGCGCCCGTTGATACTCTAGAGTCAAGCAATCACGTCGGCGTACTGGTCGGCGCGGATGAGTTTGTAGGACGTGACCCTATATTGACGAGTGTGCTGGCCGTTTAGCGCATCCATACAGTGGAACAATCGTGTGTCTCACGGAAACCTTAAACAGTCTGCACACGCCATCGGGCAGGTCCACTGCGGGCTGACGCATGCCTCCGTCCGCTTGCGTTCCCAGTCCTAACGCTTCCCTTCGTCGTCACCACCATGGTCCACGGTGCCCTCGTCGACCCGCTGCTGCGCCTAGCTGATAGGCGCTCCCAGCACGATGGGGCCGTCACTCGTCGGTCCGCTGCTCCGCTTCGAGCCACTGAATGACGTCGTGATACTGGGATTGCTTGATGCGGGCATACGACGGGACGCGAAACCGGCGGTACATCTCCGACCACAAGGTGCGATACTGCGTCCCTGACTTGTCGCCCGACGGCGTCCGGTCCTTGGCGATCGCCTGGATCAGGGCCTTAATGTCGGACGCCTGAGCGTCGGTGATGACATCGGACCCATCTAACCTGATGTTAACCTCACGGAGCAGATTAGCGAAGGCATCGGCCGCACGGTCAAGGCGCGTGTCGAGGCGCGTGACCTCTCGGTCGAGATGCATGAGCGCGCCCTGCACCACCTCTTGATCGGTGGTATAGCGCATCTCAAACGCGCGTTGTTGCCGCGCGAACGCGGTGAGCGCCAAGCCGAACGCTTCGATCTGATCGAGGGGAGACCCCTCCGTGGCCGTCGGAGCGGTTGTCGGCGCCGGTCCGAGGAGAGGTCCGATCCCCGCCTCGGCCAGGAATGCTTCCGCGATCCTGGAGCGGGCCCAGCGCTGGAAGTCCACTAACTTCGCACGCAGGTCCTCCTTGACGCGCGCCGTGTCCACCCCGCTCAACCACAGAGGAACGGCTTCCACGTGGATACAGGCGAGTTCTTGGCTCCCGCCGGCCGTGGGGATGGGGATCGTGCGCAGCATCTCCGCGAGCGCCTCGCGCCGCCGGATACGCTGGATCTGGCCGCTGGCTTCCAGCCCGAGCGTAGCGCAGAGCGGACGGATCGGGACGTAAATTGCGCCCGTGGACAAGCGCACCGCCACGACCTCGTTCCCCTCCTCGTCGAGTCGGACGACGCGCTGATCGATGACCGCCAAATCACGGACCGCCTCATCATTGGTCGCCATGAGCAAGCTCCTCTATTCATAGGCGGGGGGGTATGACGCCCTACCCTTCGTCTCAAGGGTGAGGTATGACGCCCTACCCTTCGTCTCAAGGGTGAGGTATGACGCCCTACCCTTCGTCTCAAGGGTGAGGTATGACGCCCTACCCTTCGTCTCAAGGGTGAGGTATGACGCCCTACCCTTTGCCCTCTTATCGTTCCGTCGCAGTGTATGCATCCGATGCTGGCGCGTCAATACCTTGTGCAGCGCCGACGACACGAGGTTCCGATGATTCGTCATCGGGACCAATGGGTCATGAGCGCATCGTATCGCTCTGTCTAACGTCGCTCGCATGCTCCCACGATATCGGTCACGCTTACGTTCATGTCCATCCCATAGCCACGCAGGGTGTGTCATCAGGTGTAGGCCGTCCAGTCGAACACGCCGAACGCGGCCGTTGCTGTCCCCTTCGTCATCGTTGTCTGCGTCATCATCGCCATACCCTTCACATGAACATCCTAGGAAGCCCCGCCTTTCAAGGCGGGGAGGAATGGGATCGGCACAGCCGACGCGCCGCTTGTCGCGGCGCGTCGGCTGTGATAATCTAGCATGTGAATATGGTATTCTATGGGCATGAGCACCCGTACCATCGTCCTGACTCTTAAGCCGACCACCGACGAACGCGCCGCCCTTGAGCGGTTGCGCGAACGGTTCAATGCGGCCTGTGATTACATCAGCGGCGTGGCGTGGGACGCTCAGGAGTTCAACAAGGTGCGGCTCCAGCGGTTGTGCTACGGAGCGGTGCGGGCCGACTATGGCCTGATGGCCCAACACACGGTACGCGCTATCGCCGTGGTGGCCGATAGCTACAAGGCCGACAAGGTGCGGCGGCACACCTTCTGCTTGATGGCGGCTGTCGTGCTCGACACGCCGCGCCTCTATCGTATCGCCCACAATCGAGCCAGCATCACGACGCTGGATGGGCGATTGAAGATCCAACTTGGTATCGGGGGCCACCAGCGCCAGATGCTTGCGGAAGCCGTAAAACTGGCCGAGGCTGACCTTATGTGCGACGAGAAGGGGCGCTGGCGTTTGAAGGTCTGCGCCCACTTTCCCGATGTCCCTGCATCCACTCCTAGCGATGTGCTTGGCGTGGACTTGGGCATCGTCAGCATCGCCAGTGATAGCGATGGCGTGCAGTACAACGGCGCAAAGGTGTTGGGCCTGCGTGCCCGCTACGCGCACATGCGCCGCAAGTTGCAAAAGAAGGGCACGAGTAGCGCCCGTAAGTTGCGACGCAAGCGCAGCAAGCGGGAACATCGTTTCCAACGAGACGTGAACCACGTCATTAGCAAGGCTATCGTCCAACGCGCCGCCCAATCGGGGCGGGCTGTCGCAATCGAAGACCTGACACACTTGACCCAACGGGTGAAGGGACGGCTGAAAAGGTCGCAGCGACGAACGCACAGCAGTTGGAGTTACGCCGACCTGCGCGCCAAGATCGCCTATAAGGCGGCGATGGCGGGTATTCTGGTCGTGGCCGTCGATCCGTGCTACACGTCCCAAACGTGCAGCCGGTGCGGTCATGGCGAGCGGGCTAACCGTCAATCTCAATCATCCTTTCTTTGTAGGTCATGCGGTTTATCGCTGAACGCCGACCTGAACGCTGCCCTGAACATTTCTGTTCGGGGCAGGGCCGTCGTCAACCGGCCAGACATTCCGCACCCCGGTGTCTTAAACGGGGCAGGGACAAGCCCGCTGCTTTAGCAGGGGGTAGTTGACACAATCCACCTTGTGTCCCGTTACGGCGTTGGCGCGTAGAACGCGCCGCCATGCTGGATCGCCGGGTCCAGCCACACGCGCGCCAGGGTTCACGACCGGCCAACGTGATAGGCCGACCCGCTCTGCGGCTAGGTCGTCGAGGTCGCCGTAGAGCTGGCTGCACACCGCACGCTCGGGCCGACCGACGCTCAGACATCTGCGTCGCGCGCCGCCAACGAGCATGCGGGGCACCAGCAGGCGGGAGCGCGAATCGACAGGGCGATGCACGTCGTGCTGCCACGTCACCTGCTCCCGTGCCACGCGCAGGCCGGCCGCATTGGCGAGGGCCACGGGGACGCTCGCGGGACGCCCACTGCCACGCCGTTCGCACGCCCCGTGAGCACGCGCCGTAGCTGGTCCCCGAACCGGCAGCGGCAGGGCATAGCCCGACAGCACGGGCAGGCCACGACCGGGGGCTGCGCGGCACGGGTAGGTGATGTGGGCGGGCCTGTGGGGGCCGCCTTGGCGAGCGGCGCAGGAGATAACGCCGCCGACGAGAGGACAACGGGTGCCGCGTCCAACGGGGCTAGGGCTGCACCATGGTCCGTGGGCGGAGCCAGGGCTATACCCTGGTCCTGCGTCTGGTCGCCGCTGGCCGCACCCTCCTCCGGCAGGGCGATGTCGTACACCACGCGCACCGCGCCGTGGCCCGCTCGCCCTAACGCGCGCTCCACGCATCCTCGCAGCTTGTGCTCCAGCCACTGCCGGTGGGCCTCGTCGGGGACGCCGACGTGCAGCAGGCCGCCGTCCAGGCCCGCGGTCGTCGTCGCCTCCACCCAGCGCGCATAGTTTTCAGGCGTCAGGTCCCGGCGTAGTTCGCCTCGCACCGCCCGCCACACCGCCTCCGCCGCCGTCGTCGCCGGAGGATCGTCCACGCCCGTGACCGCGGCCGTGGCCGGCGGGTCTAGCGCGGGGGGCCAGGCCAGGGCCGCCGCGCCCACGTCACTGATGGGTCCCTCGACGAGACCCTGGAGCGTGGCCAGCAGGTAGGGCATGCGCACAACCCCTCCGGCCCGGCCCCGCTTCGTGATGGCCACCGCCTGGGAGCGTGTGATCGCCGCCGCCTCGTCAAGCAGCGCCAGCGTCGCCGCCTCATCGAGACCCGCCGCGCCCTGTATGTTCAGCACCCGCGTCCGACTCGCTCGCGGCGCGTCGTCGCCAAACTCGGCAGACAAGCGGGCCACGTGCTCGCCGACGGGTGACGTCACATGACCAGCCAGCGTCCGCGTTGCCGTGTCTTCAGTCGTTAAGGTCGTCGAATCGGTCGAATCGAGAGAGGGGTTCACGTGCCTGACGCGCGCCTCTCGTTTCGAGATCTCTGTCTGTCTTCGACTGTTTATTGTTTCGACTGTTTGTTGTGTGTCCAGATCCGCGACAGGGGCCTGTGTCATCACGCGACAGGGGGTGTCGCGTGATGACACAGGGCGGGAGGAGGGGCTGGCCGTCTCCTGAGCGGGCACTGTTCTCGTATCGCGCAGGGAGGGCGACGCCGGCGTCACCGCGGCCGCGTCCTTGAAGACGATGCCGTAGGTGTTGGCGAGCTGCCCCCGGTGGGGGTCGGTGTTGTGCCGCTTGCGGATGAGGCCGGCGGCGATGAGGCGGTCGAGGGCGCGCACGACGGTGGACTTGGCCAGGCCGGTCCCGTGGTCGAGATGCCGGGCCGGTTTGATGACCGTGCCGTCGGCGTCGCGGACCTCAGTGGTGACGATGCCGTGGCAGATCTGGTCGAGGCTGATCTGGTCGCTGTGGCGCTTAAAGCCGAAGGTGCGGCGCGACACGTACATGAGCACCGTGAACGCGGAGGGGCCGAGCGGCGCCATGACCTCGTCGAAATAGGCGTCGGGGATCTGGGTACCGTTGAGGGTGTCGACGCCCCCGAAGGTCCACGCCTCCACCGGGGCGGTGTCCGTCATCACCAGCGTCGGGGCCGTATCCAGCATGACCATGCTCATCGCGCACCCCCCGGTGCCCTAAAGCGGAGGGACTGCACGCGCCAGTAGCGGTATTCGGCCAGTTCCTGTGGGGTAGCCGTGGCGAAGGCCTCCCGGTGGTTATGGTCCGGTCGGCGAGGCTCACACCGGGCGCGGCCGCTCAGGATGTCGCGCGCGCCCGTGATCGCCCGTTGCAAGGTATCGTCGTGGTCCAGGGCGGCAACGACGCGTGCGCGGCTGTTGAGGGTCGTGGTGTGGTCGGCACGGCCCAGGGCCTGCGCGATAACCCTATTGGTCAGGTGGTAGTCCTCGGCGAGCAGGTAGGCGCAGAGGTGCCGGGCGTGGGCGACGTGGGTTGCGCGGCTCGGGCTAAGGATTGCATCGGGAGTCACGTCGGCGACGGGGTGGGCGTCGTTATAGGCGCGCACAATAGCCGCGATAATGGGCAGCGTATCGACCAGTCCCGTGGGTGTCCACACGGGACGTGCATTGTCCGATTGACACACGCGCGGGTCCGCGCTATCCTGTCGAGAGAGCATGGGTGTGCTTTGAAGCATAAACGCCTCCTATGCAGGTCCGCAACCCGGTTCGGAGCTGGTAACTCCTTCGGGCGGCGGCCTCCGGTTGGTGGCTCTGGTGGTTCCTTCTCAATTGGTCACACCAGCGCCGAGTAAATATAGATAGGTAGTCTTTGGCGAGGTAGAGGCTCACCGGTTCACACCCGGTGGGCCTCTACCTTTTGCCGCGGCTCCGGCCGCGCATCGTGCTACATGGCAAACTTCTCCATGATGGGCATTGTAGCCGACGGCCTCCCCCCGCGTAAAGGTGACGCGCGGGCGCACGCCCTGCCCCTCCCCTAAAGGCGCTAACCGGCGCATCATTTGTGTGGTCATGGCAGCCCCGTCCAATCGTAGGCTGTGCCGTGCTTCACCGGGGCCGTCGGCAGCCGCGCCGGGCCGGATGTCACCGGCAGCACTGTCGGTGGGGTGGATGTCGCCGGTGTAGGGGCTGGGGCTGCGGTCGCTGTCGCCGCAGGTGTCTTCGCCGTCACGCGCACCGGCGCCCACGGCCCCGTCGGCGTCGCTCCTCGTGCCGCGTCGGGCACGACCACGACCTGTGCGCCCTGGAGCGGGGATGTCTGTGCGGGTGCGACGGCCGCCAGCGCGGGGTGGGGGTGCGTGGGAGCTTCGACGCACGCACGGGGAGCCGGGCGTGTCATGAGGCGGCGCATGGCCCGGACGGACCACATTGGCCGCGTGCGCAGGTCCATCGGCCGCGCCTCACGCGCGATGGCGACGACGCGCCGCCGTGACGAGGCCGCCAGGTCGTCGGGGAACAGCAGGGGCACACCCGCCTCGCTCGCCGAGCGGCTATCGCGCTCGGGCCGTCGCCCGAACAGGCCGCCTGGCGCGGCCGAGTCGCCCTCCCCACGGGCCAGCACCGTGCGGTGGCCCAGCGCCTCGCTGGCCCACTTGGCGTCGTCGCCGCTCGTCCCGCCCAGCCAGGCCAGCACGTTGCACGAGTCGATAATGGCTTTGGCCCCCAACTCCCCGTAGTCGTCGACCAACTGCGAGAACGACTGGAAGCTGATGACGCGGGAGATGCGCGGCTGCCGGCAGATGTTGAACCACGTGGGCGCGTGGGGGATCGCGCCCATCGTGCCGAACTCGTCCAGCAGCATCCGTACCTCGCGCGCCAACTCCCCCTTGGGCAGTGCACGCGCCCGATCCAGCAGCACGGTGAACATCGTCGTGAACAGGGCCGCGACGAGCGGGCGCAGCGTGTCGTCGCCGGCGGGGATCACGATGTAGAGGGCCACCGGCCGCCGCTCCGCGCGTCCCAGGCGGTCGAGGTCGAGCGTGCCCAGACCGCCGACGACGGCCTTAATGGCGGGGTCGGCGAGCGCGGAGAGGCGCGGGGCCAGCCCCGAGGGGATGGAGGAGCGCAGGTCGCGGTGCTCGGCGATGAGCCCGAGGAACTGCGCCGCCGGCCCCGTCTCCGCGCCCGATGGCCCCTTCTTGAGCGCCTTCTCGATGGCCTCCACGTTGGGTTGCAGCAGCAGGGCCAATAGGTCGTCGAGGGTGCCGGAGGGGTGGCCAGCCACAGCGGCAACGGCGTGGACGTGCATGACACCCGCCGCCATGAGCAGCAAGACAGCCTGCTCGAAGTAGGGCTGCGGTGGGGCGCTGTCGGCGGGCTTGGAGTTGTGCAGCCAGGTGCGCGCCCAGTCCTCGGCCTTCGCGGGTGTGCGCACCAGGGCGAGCGGCGCCCACGTCACACTGTTGGCTGGGTTCTGCATGTCCAGCCGGTAGACATCGTGCGTCCGACTCATCGCGGCGGCGGTCTGCGTCCACCCGTCGCCCTTGTTGTCGGTGATGATGTAGTCTACGGTCGGGTCGGGTTCCAGGAGTTGCGGCTTGAAGAAGGCGTTGCTCTTGCCCAGGCCAGTCGGCGCGTCGATGGCGACCCCTTCGAGGAGTAAGGATGATGGCACGCCGACGGTCACGCGTTTAAGCCCGCGCCGGGCCGTGCCCAGCACCATGTCGCCGGGCCGTGCCCGTCGCCGCCGCAGTTCGTCCCAGGTCTGCCAGCGTGCCCCGCCGTAGGTGTTAGCGCGCGTGGGGTCGAGAGTGTGCTTCTTACGGCCGATCATGACAAAGACGGCGAACAGCGCCAGGAGCGCGAGGACGCCGCCCAGTTCTAGCGGGATCGCCGCGCGCACGGGCGCCCCGGCCCGACTGTGGAGGTTCGTGTAGCGCCAGGCCGCACCGTTCCTCATCCAGAAGGCCCAGGTGCTCGTGTGGATCGTCGGGGCGAGCCCGTGGTAGCCATGGCGTGCCCAGGACTGCACGCCGCGCAGGGCGGACAGGCCGTTGGCCACCGGCCAGGCCACGGCGTCGTAGGCCGTCTGATACCACAGCGTCATCGCTGCGACGCCGTGCGCGTAGAGGGTCGTGGCCTGCGTGCCGATCCAGCGCGCGCCGCCGACCGGCCCGAGCCAGAGGGCCAGGGCGACGAGCGCGCCGGCGATGAGGCCGGACCACCCGCGCAACAGCCACAGCACGCGGGCGAGGAGCCGGCGGACGAGGCGGAGCAGGCTGACGACCCCTGCGCGAGTGCGGGCGGGCAGGCGGCGGGCGAACTGGCCGGCGCGTGCCAAAGGGCGGACAGTGATAGGCGGGCTGGTGGGTGTGCTCATGCGGTGTGTCTCCTGGCTCCTAGAGGTCGAGGGCCGGCGTCAAGTCCCGGTCGAGGGCGGCGACGGGGGCGGGATCGAGGGTCAGCTCTATACCCGCGAGGTCCGCGCCGTTGTAGGCGATCGCGGCCTGGCGGGCCGTTGCCTCATCGGGGTAGACGGTCCCCGTGGGGCCATCGTCGGGGCCGTCGCCGACGCGCCCCGGCTCCCAGCCGTTGGTGTCGCGCTCGATCGGGCCGGCGGCGTAGCGCCCGAGCGCGACGCCCTTCCCCGCCGACTCGACCTCAAGCCAGGTGGCGTCCGTGGCGATGAGCGCGTCGATTTGCGCGTCATATAACGCGGGGTCGGTGGCACGCGCCGCGTCGGCTGCCCACGCGGCATCATAAAAGTCCGCGGGGTTGATGATGTCGAGGCTTCCCTGCTGCAGAGGGTGCGCCTCCTCGTAGGCGGCGCGCACCACCGGGTCGGTGATCTCATAGAGCTGGCCCTCGCCGGCGGCGGGGCCGGTCTGCTCCCAGGCGTACACTGGCCTCCCCTCCTCGGCGGGGGTCAGCCGCTCAAGGTCGAGCGAGGCCGGCGCCTGGTCCACCCACACCGCGTAGGGCGGGTCGATGCCCTGGGCCAGCGCCCCCTCAATCGTGGCGATCTCGGCCGGGTCGGTGATCGCCTGCCAGCGAACGTCGTCCGGGCCGAAGCCATCTGGCTCGCGCGTGTAGTACATCACCTCCTGGTCGCTGCCAGGGTCCAGCGGTGTGGTCTCGACCGCGAGCGCCGGCCCCTCGGGGCCGCTGGCAAGCGTCCAGTCGTAGGGAGCGATGTCCCTGTCGTCGCGGGCTGCGTTCGTCATCGTGCCTCAGCTCCTTTCGCGCGTGTGTGCGGCGTCCGCGTCGCCGGAGGGCGTGTGGCCGCCCGGCAGGTATCGAGTAGTTCGGCCGCGGTCATGCCCTCCCGCGCGCCCCAGGCGAGCAGGCGCTGCACCGGCTCCCACGTCAGCGGGGCCACCAGGGTCCGTAGCGCGACGTGTGGCGTGGTGTCCGCGCGCGCCGGGGTCAGGTCCGGGGGCGTCGCCTCCCCCACGGAGAGCACGAGGCCCTGGCCATCGACGGTGTAGGCGAGGCTGCCCCCTGCCCTCTGGTTCATCTTTCCCTCTCCTCTCGTGCGGTCAGGCCGCAGTCCCATCGCCAGTGAGCGCGCGGATTTCGGCCGCGCGCACGTCCCCGCGCGCACGGAGCAGGGCGTAGTGCGGGGGCCGTAGCTCCACGCTCAGCACCTTCCCTTCGTGGGGCCACTGCGTCCGCTTGGCCGCGCCGGCGAGGAGCACATGGATGTGCGGATCGTCGGTGTTGCGATGGACGGCGGCCACCCACACGAGCCGTTGGCCCAGGTCGTGGCCCAGGTCCATCAGGAGCAGCCGCGTCCAGGTGCGCAGGTCGAGGGGGCGGACCACCCCCGCACGCCGCCCCGGCGAGAGGACGAGCCGGTGGAACACCACCTTGGGGCCGATCGCGGCCGTCACGGTCGCCCGTGCGGTCGCGCGGTCGGCCACGTCGCCGTAGGCGTCGAACAGGGTCCGTTCCTCGCGCGCCTCGCCGGGGCGGAAGCTGCCTTTGAGATGGTCCACCTGGTCCTCGATCTTCTGCGCGGCCCACGGCCCGACCGGCACGTAGCGGCCCTCCACGAACGTCTGCGTCGGCGTCGTCATCACGCCACCTGCTCCGCGGCCATCTGCTCGTTGAGCACGCGGATGTGCAGGCGCGCGACCTCGCCCGCCGCGCGGGCCGCCTTCGCGCGCTCCTCGGCTGCCGCCTCGATCCGCTCGGCCACGTCCGGCCCGTAGTCGTTGCCCAGGTGCGCGAAGCCTTCCAGGCGGGCCACCGTTGCCTCGTGGCGGATCGCCGTGAGCTCCGTGCCGAGCGGTTGCACCACGACGGCGCGCAGCAGCTCCTCCACCGTGCGGCCCACGGCCGCCGCGATGGCCGGGACCGCCTGCGCGCCCGCGCTCTGCGCCGAGGCGGCGACCGCGCCGCGCGCGATCAGGTCCTCGGCCGCCGCCGACTCGGAGAGGCCCCCGCGCGCGGCGTGGTCCTTGACCACCTGGATCATCTCGTCGGAGAAGTAGTACCCCGGCCGCTTCTTGCCGGCCCCGGCCCCGCCCCCCGCCTTCTCGCCCTTCTCGTCTGCCATGTGCCCGTTCCTTTCTCCGCTCTCCCTGTGTCCGTGACGGCGCGCTACGCCGCCTCGTCGCGGCGCAGCAGTCCCGCGCCGGTGGTGATGACCGTGGCCACCGCGCCCGTCGCCCAGCCCGCGCCGCCCGCGCCCAGCAAGAGCAGCAGGCCGCCCGTGACCGCGCCCCACGTCACGCCGAACGACAACGCGCCGCGCCAGGGGGGCGCGTCGTCGGGGCGGTAGGGCGGCAGCGCGGCGAGGGCCAGGCGCGCCTCCTCCCCGCGCGCCGTGGCGCGGAAATGCCGGCGCGGCACAGCGGGATTGACGGCCGGATCGGGCCGCTCCCCGGCCTCGACCACCAAGCCGGTAGCGCATAAAGCATCAAGGGTGTGGTACACCGTCCCGGTCCCGACGCGCCCCACGCCGTCGAGGTCCGCGCGCAGGGCCGCGAGGAGGCCATAGGCGTGCCGCTCCTGGCCGTCGGCGAGGGCGCGGAGCACGGCGTACTGGCGCTGCTGGGCGACGGTGCGCGCGGGCAGGGGCAGCAGCCCCGGCGTGCGCAGGGCCTCCGTCCCCTGGGGCGTGATGCGGTAACAGTCGCGCGGCTCGCCGCCCAGCGCGGGGTCGGGCCGCACCGCACCCTCCACGACGAAGCCGTTGGTGCGCAGGCGGCGCAGCGTGACGTAGAGCGTGGTCGGGCCAACGGGAGCCGCCCCCGGCAGCGCGTTGACCGCGCGCAGGAGGGCGTGCCCATGGCGCTCCTGGCCGTCGGCGAGCACGCGCAGTACGTCGTACTGGCGGTGGGCCGGGCCGAGATCGTCGGACGACAGCGGCGCGGCGAGCGGGGGGAGGGGCGTCCCCGGCTGGGCGAGCAGCGCCCGGCCGCGCGCGGTGATGCGATAGTAGCGCCGGCGCGCGTCCTCCAGCATGGGGTCGGGCCGCCGGTCGGCCTGCACGATCAGGCCATCGTCCAGCAAGCGTCCGATGGCGCGGTAGAGTGTGCCGGGCGCCAGGATCACCTTGCCGCCCGTGGCGGTCTCGACGGCCTCCATGAGGGCGTAACCGTGGTGCTCCTCCCCGTTGGCGAGCAACCACAAGATGTCGTGGCAGCGATCCGTCATGGACATGTCTCTCTCCTCCTCTTCCTCATTTGTCACGAACGATTGACCTGGACCGGGCGCTCAAAGTAGTACATGAATGGTCCCGATGTCCCGAGCGAAGTGCGACAGACGGGCGGCCCCATCATGCGCCATCCGTCGCGTCCCAGTTGGTTGAGACGTACCGGCGTGCAGTTCTCTTCCACCCAGTACTCCCACTGTTGGGGTACCTGCCCAATCATCGAGATGCGCGGGCGTTGCGGATCGTTTTGGTTAGCGTTGGCGGCCATTGGTCTTCCCCTTCTTTTTCTCCGGCGTGGCGGGTTCCAAGCGCCGGGCGAGGGCGCGGAAGAGCCGGCCCCGCCACGTCAATCCCCGGCGCGCGCTCTCCCGCTTGGCGTAGGACAGCAAGAGCCGCCCCAGGAGCCGGCCTTGCGGCGCGAGCGCGCCTGAGAGGGCCAGCATCACGACGGCCCCCACGAGCAGCAGGGCAGCGCGGGCGAGGCCCAGGAGGGGATGCCCGACGGCATGGACCGCCAGGACCGTTCCCGCGAGCACGAGGACCGCGGCAAGCCGTAGGACGAGCCCGAGCGCCGGCGACATCTGGACCCGGCGCATCTCGTCCGTCGAGCGGCGCACCGTCTTGGGCACGGTCAGGACATACACGCTCCGCCCCGTCGCGCGTGCTGCCCGCTTGATCCCCTTCGTGACGCTCATTCGATCAATCCCCACTCGGCGTTGATCGGCGGTGCGATCGACGCGATCTCGGATACGCTGGCGTTGGGCATCTCCGTTACCGCAGGCATAGCCGGCGCGGCAGCCGTCTGTGCCCCGACGCTGCCTGCCGTCACCGCACCAGCCACGCCGCCTGTCGCGGTCGCCAGGCCCATCCTGACGGCGGTCCCGAGCAGGGGCACGTTGCCGATGCCCAGGGCGCGCGAGGCCCCGCCGCCGAGGAGCGCGTCGCCCAGGCGCGGCGCCCCGTAGAGCACGAGCGCGCCGGCGAGGGCCAGGGCCAGCGATTGCAGCCCGTCGCCCCCGAACGCGGCCACCATCGCCCGCACGGATACGAGCGCGACAGCGTAGCTCACCCCCCACAGCGTCAGGCTAAACCACAGCCGCGCCCACGAGGCCGCCACCGAACGGGTCAGGGGCGTGACCATGCAGATCGCGCCCACCGGGGCGGCCAGGTAGACCGCCGCGCCGTAGATGGTCCCGATGGTGCGCGTGATGGCGATGAGCACCAGCAGGATGAAGAACACGGCCACAAAGCCGGCGACGACGAGCAGGAAGAGCGGGTCGCCGGTGAGGACCGAGAGCAGGGCGGTGTCCACGAGGTGGGCCGCGAGCGCGCCGATGGCGGCCCCGCCCTGGTTGTCCGGGTCGGCCAGGATCAACCCGGAGGCGGCGTTGACCGCCCCGATGTAGAGGTGCAGCAACCAGGGGAGCGCCGTGGTGACGGCCAGGCCCAGGCCCCCCTCGACCAGCTGCGTGGCCGCCTCGCCGCCCGGCCCCAGGCCCAGCCGTCGCGCATACCAGGTGAGCGCCCCAGCCAGGAAGAGGACGCCGAACAGGTCGCGCGCGAGCTGCTGCATCGTCGTGAAGGCGGGTTGCAATTGGGCGATCTGTGTGTAGTCCTGCTGCGTGGTCAGGTCCTTGGCGACGAGAGCGCCGACCGCGTTGGCCCCGGCGGTGGCCCCGTCGTGCAACCAGGCGCCGATCCAGCCGGCCGGGTCGAAGCAGAACGGCGCGCTGAAGGGGAGCGGGATCTGGAACCAGCCGGTACACGCGGGCGGGGGCGGGTCCACCGTGAACGACGCGGACGTGGAGAGCGCAGGGCCGGTCCCCCACGCGTAGAGGCGATGTGTGCCGACGCCCGGTGTGGGGTCGATGCCCAGGATGAGGTCGGCGCTGGTGTCTCCGTTGTCGTCGGCAACGCTCCCATGCGCGAAAATCGCGGCCCCCCCCGCACGGTCCCAGGAGAACGTGATGGTCTGGCCGGGCGCGAAGCCGGACACGTCCACCGTGACCACCGTGCCGGTCACGGGCGCGCTGTGCGTCGGCGTCAGCGTAACCTTAGGATGATACGTCTGGGCGATGGTGAAGAACGCGGAGGCCGAGGTGTGGGCGGAGCCGACGGCGCGCACCTCGTGCGGCCCCAGCGCGGCAGTGTTCCCCGTGGTGGGCGCCCGCGTGTCGATATGCACGTAGCTGTCCGCGCTTGTGCCGCGCGCCAGGTAGGCCCCGTCCCAGTAGAGCGTGACCGGCCCATCGGGGAAGTCGGCGCCGACGACGACGAGGGGGCTGTCGGGCATGCCCTGGCTCGCCGAGAAGGCGAGCGTCGGGTGGTGCGTCGCGGTCGGGGCCGGCGCCGGCGTGTAGGTCGGGTACGGCGTCTGCGTCGCCACGGGCGTCTGTGTGGGCGTGGGGGCCGAGGCGGCGCGGGCGCCCACCGCCGTCGCGCTCAGGCTCAGGGCGAGCAACGCGAACGCGGACAGGGCCGCGCGAGGACGGGCTACTCGGCGCATGGGGCCTCCTCCGGTCGTGGCTGCTGCCCCCGTGGGGCGGGGCGGGGTGTGTCCGCGACGCACGGATCGCGCAGGAGGGCCGTGGCGTCCATGGCCGCGATGAGGACCACGAGGCGGCGTTTCTCGGCGAGGGCTGCCTGCCGGCCGCGCTCCGTCAGGCAATAGGGCCGGCGGCGTGTGTCGCCGCCCCCTACGACGGGGCGCCCGTCGATCTCTGCACGGTCGATCTCCGCGATCAGGCCAGCGGTGCGCAGCCGGTCGAGCACGCGATAGAGCGTGCCCGGCGCGAGGGCCACGTCCCGGACGCCGCGCGCGACGACGTGCCGCATGAGGGCGTAGCCGTGGCACGGCCCGTCGCCGAGGGCGACCAGGACGTGGAGCGCCGTCGGGGTCAGCGGCGACGCCGCCGGTCGGCCGTCCGCCTGTGCGTCACCTACCGCGCGGCGATCCATGGCGCACCTCCTGTCCCGGCTGTCGCGGTGTCTCGATCGGCGATGTCGTTGTCGGCGGCGCCGTCGCCCGCGTTATCGCGTGGGGGGGCCACGCGCGCGGCGTAGACCTCCTCGGGGGTGGCGCCCTCGGCGAGCAGGCACACCGCCTGGTACACCTCCTCGCCGGTCGGGTGCTCCGGGTCGGCGGCGACGGCGCGCACCATGCGCGCGCGGTACTCCTTGTCGTCGGGGTCGCTGGCGAACAGCCACGCCTCCTCCGGAGACGACGGCACGTTGACCACCCCGCGCGCCGGGCGGCTGGCCGTTTTCGTCGTCCTGATCATGAACATTTGGGCGTACTCCAATCGCTTCTTGTCGGCGGCCTCCTTGCCGGCCAGCGTGCCGATCCGCGCGGCCTCGCCGTCGGTCAGGCGCAGCTTGCCCGCGATCCACTGCCGGGGGTCCACGCCGCTCTCGTCATTGGTGTCGTGCATGTTGAAGATGAAATGGAGCGAGGTCTGGTCGAAATAGCCGGCGGCGGCGGCGTTGCTGGTCAGGTCGGACAACTTCTGCGACACGAACATGGGGACCATGCCGGAGTGCCGTCCGGTGCGCCCGATGCCCGCCACCCACTCCTGGCCGGCCTGGTGGCGCAGGATGCTCCACCCCTCGTCGATGGCGAGGAGGTGCTGCACGGTGCCGCGCCCGGAGCGGCGGCCCCACGCCTGGGCCAGGGCGTCGCGGCGGTCGGCGATGTCGGTCATGGCGAACATGACGAAGGCGTAGATCGGCGTGGTCGTGCCCAGGTCCCGTGGGTCGATGTGGAAGGCCAGCAGGCGCGTATCGAAGCCGAACGACGTGGGGCGGTCCACCAGGGGGGCGTAGCGGCCGGCGCGCGCGTAGGGGGCCAGCTCGGCGGCCACGTCCTTGTACAGCCGGCGGTCCTCGTGGTCCTGCTCGGGCTGGCGGGCCTGCGCCTCCACCCAGGCCAGCAGGTCGCGTTCCAGCGGCGGGTCGGCCGCCGTGCGGCGCGTGCCGTCGGGGGTCCGCCCGGCGTCGGTCTCATCGCGGTGGCCGGCGTAGACGGCGGCCACGCCCGCGTCGATGAGCCCGCGCACGCGCCCGGTGATGGCCTTGCCGCTCTCGGCCAGCAGCACCTCGTGGGCCTTGCCGACGAAGTAGAGGCGGGCGGCGCGCTCCTCCGTGATGGCGCGCGGGCCGTCCCAGATGTTGATGGCGGCGGTGCGCGGGCCGCCCAGGCGCACGGTCGTGCCGCCGGCGATGGCACACAGGGTCTCGTAGCCGCCCACGGTATCGACGGCGGTGGCCCAACCGTCGCGCAGCAGGAAGGGGAGCATGAACTTCTGCACGAAGAAGCTCTTGCCCTGGCCGCTCCCGCCGAAGACGTCGATGAGGCGGTTCTTGAAGGCGCGGTCGCCGATGTCGAGGTGGACGAGCGCGCCGTCACCTTCGGCCCGGCCGATCAGCACGCCGCCGGTGGTGCCGGGCGAGCGCACGATGGCGGCCCAGGCGTTGCCCACCGTCTCGGCGTACATCTTGTAGGTCGTGTAGCGCGGCGCGTCGGTGCGGCCGAGCGGGCGCGTCGCGCGGAGCAACGGCCCCTGCACGCCGCGGGCGCGCGCGGCCCGCGCGTCCAACGCGCCCGCGCCCGTGCCGGTCAAGAGGCCCCATAGCGCGTCGGCGCGCACGGCGAGGCTGTCCTTGTCGGGGGCGAACACGGTCACGTAGATGCCCGCCCGGACCACGGCCAGGCCGCCCGCGCGCATCCGCCGCGCCTGGGCGCGCGCCTCGGCCCGCGCGTCGCCGATGTCCCCGTCGGCCTCGCGGCCCTGGGCGCCCGCGCCCACCACCAGGTCGCCCAGGGAGCGCCCGCGCTTCTTGGCGGTGGTGCGCTCCTTGTCCTGGTCGAGGCCGGTTACCTGGAGGGAGAGGCGCAGCGGAGCCGGGAAGGCGAGCAGCGGGGCGGGCCAGCCGGGGTGCGTGGGGTGCGCGGGGACGCGGACGTAGAACGAGCAGGCCCAGGAGCGCGCGCCCTGCCCCGGCGTGTACACGGCGTCGAGGGTCTCGCGCGCGGCGGGGTCGGCGAGCGGGTCGGGGAACGCCGCGACGAGCGCGCGCACGGCGGCGCCGTCGAGGCGGCGGGCCGCGACGCCCAGGCGGTGCAGGGCGCGCTCGACCTCGCCCACGACGCGGGCCAGGGTCGTGCCCTGCGGCGCGCGGGCCGGGCCGGCGATCGCCAGCAGGAAGCGGTGCGTCGGGACGTACTCGCCGCTCAGGTAGTCCTCCCACCAGGCGCGCAGACGCCCGGCCAGGTCCCGGAGCGCGGCCGTGGGCGGGTCCACGTCGGCGAAGGCGCGGGCCACGGCGGTCTCGGCGGCGGTCGGCGTGGAGAGCACGGTGACCTGGATCGTGTAGGGGACCGGGGGCGTGAAAGCGCTGGCCGCGCCGTCGGTGAACGCGTCGAGCAGGTCGCCGGGCAGGCTGAACAGTTGCACGCCGTCGAGTTCGAGCCAGATGCACGCGTCCTTGCCCTTCTCCGTGCGCGTCCCGTCGTCCGCGATCGTGACGCGCTCTGGCCGCGCGGGACGCGCCGCTGACTCTGTCCGCCCGCCCCCGCGTGGTGTGCGGGTCGGCCGGAACAACGCCCAGCGGGCGCGCCGGTCCGTCGGTACGTGTGCCACCCTACCCATGGGCCACCACCTCCCCCGGCTTTCCCACGACGGCCCAGCGGGCGGCGCGGCGGCCGGCGCGAGTGCGGCCGTCCATGTCCACCTTGCGGACCACGCCGGCATCGACCAGTTCGCGGCGGCGCGGGCGCGCGGCCGAGGGGTTCAGACCGGCGCCCTCGGCGATCTGCTCGTCGGTGACGCAGGGATGGGCGGTCAGCCACGCCAGGAGGCGCGCGCGTTGGGTCTGCGCCACTGGCGTCGTCAGGAGCACCGGCGCGACGTAGGGCGTGGGGACAGGGCGGACGGCGCGGATCGGCGTGGTCAGGGGCACGGCCTCCGCGACGGGGGCGACGCTCCCGGCAGCGGCGACGAGGACGGGGCCATAGACGCAGGCCGCGCGCGGACGGGACACGAGCCGGGCGGCGCGATAGGCCAGACGGCGCGGGAGGGCCAGGGCGGTGCGCCACAGGTAGCCGGCGATCTGGCGCGCGTAGGGCTCGACGGTGCCACTGCCGGCGAAGGTCACGACAAGGAGGCCCAGCAGCGCGGGGACGCCCACGATGAGCAGGAGGTGGAGCTGGCCGAGCCCCGACTGGCCGTAGGGGAGGCGGCTCGTCGCGTTGATGAGTGCGTAGGTGAGCACGACGATCCCGACGACGTAAACCGCCTGGCGGATCGTGAAGACGCCGGCGACGATCTTCACCGGGTCGTTGATGTAGAGAGCGCTGTGGCTATTGCGCGCCATCGGCTCCCCCTCTCTCCGGCAGCCCCTGCACGGCCTTGGCGAGGGCCGCGCCGTAGAGGACAAGGAGCGCGCCGGCGAACATGAGGCCGATGTCATGACTGACGACGGTGAGCAACAGGTAGCCGATGCCGCCGCCGAGCAGGTACGGGTACGTCACGCGGGCCACCGCGCCGACGAGGGCGCGGACGCGCGGGGATGAGGGGGCGACAACGGATGGCGTGGGACGGTCGGCGTGGGCCATAATGATGCTCCGGGCGCTAGACACAAGGCGGGCGAGGGGAGGGCAATGCCCCCGATGTGCGGGTGCTCGCTCCCCCCTGCCGTGCGATCGACAGCCGACTACTTGATGTTGGCCTGCAAATACGATGCGGTGCCCGTGGCCCCGAACATGAACACGCTGGCAAGCGTGGCTGTTATCCAGGCACCCGACGCCCGTGGGTTGTGAAAAGCCTGCATGGCGCCGGCGATGATGAACGCAATAGCGGCGAAGGGGACCTTGATGGTGTTGGCGACATCGAGGAGGGCCTGGGCGAGCCCGGCGAAGGGGTCGGTGCCGGCCGCGAGGACGGGCTGGAACGCGGCGAGGACGGCGGGATGGGTCAGGGCAAAGTGGGCGGACGTGACGACGGCGACTGTTTCGTGCAACATGGTGAACTGTCCTCCGGTCCCGCACACATCCATTGGTGCGGTTCTTGCCCCGGTTAGAAACCGGGTCTGACGTTTACTGGCGTGGGCCTGAGCGCGCGGCTAGCTAGTAGTTCATCTTCAGAATAGGAGGCAGGATGTACTTCCCCCTCCCCGTGGACCGGGGCTTACGCGGCCAGACGCCGATCACGGCGACCGGGACGGCAGCGGCGCGCGCGCAGTTCGACCACGGCG
>JAABUM010003390.1_pt1 | contig 19599 bp, 15 predicted proteins | sample 5559161 | NCBI WGS metagenome assembly JAABUM01 (sample SAMN10711868, study PRJNA513369) | rock metagenome | isolation source: Antarctica rocks | place: Antarctica: Victoria Land, Siegfried Peak nord | reverse complement strand
ACCAACACCTCGCGCTCCTCAGCCGTGACCGTCAAGGGCTGCCGCGGACGGCCTCGCTCTGCCATACCCCCGAGTATGAACCAGACCCACCGCTAACGCGAGAGATTTCTGACGCAGGTCACTAGGCAGATGTCGCATTGCCGCCGGGGAGTCTCCGGGTACCAAACGCCCACGCTTCAAGGATCGTTGGTGGTCGAAGTCGAAGTCCTCGCATTGGGCCAGCTCGCCCGGTCGATACTCGCTTCGTGGTCGCCCAGGAAGTCTCCGGCGATCAGCACGGCGTGGGCCAGCCCGAGCGGCTGGTCCTGGGCCAGGTAGGTGATGTCCAGGCCCCAGCGGGTCCCGTCGCCGGCGGCCGCTTCGATCTCGGCGGCGGTGTCGCCCACCACCACCCCGACCTGGGTGATGCCGGCCTCGGCCAAGTGTCCAAGCGCGTAGAAGAGCACGGGCTGGTTGGCGACCGGGATCAGCTGCTTGGCGCCGGTGTGGGTGATCGTCCGGAGCCAGGTGCCCGAGCCGCCGGCCAACACCAGGCCCCTCACCGGCGGCCGTTCACCACGATCAGCCGCACTTGACTCCCGGCGGGGTGGCCGGTGTGTAACCGGGCAGCGTGGTGGGGGCGGCGGCGGGGGGCACCGGGTTGGTGGTCCCCGGGGTGGTCCCACCCGACGGGACGGTGGTGGTCGTGGTCGGGCCGGGCACTTGGGCTTCGGCTTTGGGCGTCGGGAGCACTGACCGGAAGCCCGAGCCGGTGACGATCTGGACGTCGACTCCGGGGTCGAGGGCGGTCGGCGCGAAGGTCACGTCGGCGTCCAGGTAGCGGGCGACCAGGCGGGCGGCCGCCTCCTTGCCGAGCGGGTAGCGGATCACCGTCTGCGGGCCGGGCGACCCCGAGTCACGGGGGCTGAGGCCGTTGAACCCCTTGGCCGCCAGCGCGGCAGTCACATCAGTGGCCTGGTTGTACGCGCCGGAGCCGTTGAGCACCTGGACGCTCACGCCCTGGGGGCTGGCTCCCCCGTCGGCCACAGGGTCACGGAACCGGGCGAACACGGCCTCGGACTGGTCGGGGACCAGTTGCTCGATGGCGGCGTCGCCGGCATACCCCTCGGTGACGGGCACGGCGATCTTCTCCAAGGTGTCGGGGTCGAACGACTGGAACTTGCGGCCCAGGTCGAGGATGGCGCCCGGGGAGAGGACCTCGTCGACGGTGATGCTCTTGAGCATGGCGTCGACCAGGTTGTTGAGGGTGATCGGGTTGCGGATGCCCTTGGACACCGCCTTCTTCAGCGCCTGCTGGATGAACAGCTGCTGACGGCTGGCCCGGCCCAGGTCGGAGCTGGGGTCCGGCTCCCACACCCCGTCGGGACGCTGGTACTCGAAGTACCGGGCGCGGACGTAGCCGAGTGACTGGGTGGGGTCGAGGGTGATGCACCCGGTGGTGGGCACGTTGAGCCCGGTGTGGTTAATGCATTGGCCGTTGGCGTCGAACTCGTTGCAGTCGCGGTCGCGGACCGGGTTGCTGAAGTAGATGGGCACCCCGCCGATGGCATCGACCACGTTCTTGAACCCGGTGAAGTTCACCTGCAAGTAGTGGTGGATGGGGATGTGGAAGTTCTGGTCGATGGTGCGGATGAGCGCGTCGGCGCCGCCGTACTCGATGGCCGAGTTGAGCTTCTGGCTGCCGTGCTGGTTGCCGGCCGGGTCATAGATCGGCACCCACAGGTCACGGGGGATGGCCAGCAGCATGGCCTTGCTGGTCTTGGGGATGATCCGCAGGATCATCATGGTGTCGGACCGGGCGCCGGTCACGTCGCCGCGACCCCGCACGGCGGGGTCGTTGGGCGACAGGCCGGCGGCGCTGTCGGTGCCCACCAACAAGTAGTTCTGGGGGGCGTCGCTGGAGGTTGGCTCCGCGGTCAGCGACCGTCCCAAGCTGACCCGCTGAACGGAGCCGGTCTTGAGGTTCGCCCACCCCAACGCTCCGGCAACCAGCAGGGCCACGATGGCGCACAGCGAGCTGAAGGTGATCAGCAGGCGCTGCGGCCACGTACGGTGTGCCCGACCACCCTCCACCGCTTCGGACATGGCGGCAAACGGTACCAGCGAAACCTTTGGCCCCGACCCCGGCCGGCGGCCTTGTGGGTCGTCTCTCGGGCCTCTCCCCTCTGTCTCCCGCGGGCCAGGGAGAGGACACCCCGAGAGAGCAAGAGAGACCCGAGAGACAGGGGAGAGGGCCTGAGAAGGGACCCACGCCTTGAACCACACATCGTCGCTCGCGACCGGGACACGCATCACCGTCGCCCCGGCCGCTCATGCGCAATCTCGATCGGGCCAACCACCGCGACGTTCCCTCGGATCTGGGTCACGGTTTGCCCTGATTGGGTGGGTGTGTGCCCTTGTAGTTGGTTGCTAGAAGAAGCTCTTGCGACGGACAAGGTGCTGGTCAGGACCCATAAGGAACCGCCCAACCTGGGCGTGGGCGACCCCCGAAGCATTGCTCAGTTCGAGTAATCGCTGTCGCCCGGTTGTCTGCGCCGAATGACACCCGATGATATTCGTCCTTCGGCTCCGGACGTCCCACGAACTCTATTGGTGGTCAGGTTTAACGGCCGACTACGACCCTCCCATGTCGGTCGCCGGTGTGACGGGCCGGCCATCCGCGGTCGGGTGTGTGACTGGGCCTGAGGGTGCCGAGACTCATCGCAGCGCTCTGACCAGGCAGGACGCGTTTGCGGCGCCCTCAGGACCGCGAAACACGGGCTGGGCGTCGGTAGCGTGGGTGGCGATGTCTCCGGGTGCCTCTGCCGCTCATGCCGCTCGCCTGCGGGGCCGCACGAGGGGGCAGCGGCTGCTGATCGGGGCGTTCGCGCTGCTTACCGTCTGCTGCTTGCTGGCGGCGGTGGCGGTCGGGTACGGGGCCTGGAGGATCGACCAGATCCACCGGGACAAAATCGCCCTGCAACAGGTCGCCGACGGCGCCCCCACCAACTATCTGGTGGTCGGCTCCGACTCGCGCGACGCGGTCGCCCGCAACGACCCCCAACGCTGCGTCCTTCGGCGCCTCTCCGGGCGAACGCTCGGACACGATCATGGTGATGCGGATCGATCCGCACAACGAGAAGGTCGCCATGCTCTCTTTGCCGCGCGACCTCTGGTTGCCGATCGCCGGCCACAACATGAACGAGCGGATCAACTCCGCCTACGGCTTCGGCAAGCAGACCCTGGTCGACACGGTGCAGCAGCAGCTCAAGATCCCCATCAACCACTACATCGAGGTCAACTTCAAGGGCTTCGAGGGGCTGGTGAACGCGGTCGGCGGGGTGCCCATGTACTTCGACACCCCCATGCACGATCCTCACTCCGGCCTTGAGATCAACGCCGTCGGTTGCACGGTGCTTGACGGCTCCCAGGCGTTGGCCTTCGCCCGCTCCCGGGACCTGCACTACACGGCGACCGACGGCACGACCCGGGTGGACGGCACCGGTGACCTCGGTCGGATCGCCCGCCAGCAGCACTTCATGCGTCGTGCTCTGACCAAGGCTCTGACCAAGGCCAGCAACCCTGTGACCCTGAACAAACTGGTGAACGTCGGGGTCGACAACGTCAGCATCGACAGCAGCCTCACCGTGAGCGACCTGCTGGGGCTGGCCCGGCGGTTCTCCAACTTCGACCCGGCCATGCTCGAGACGGTGAGCCTTCCGGTCACGCCGTTCTCCACCGCCGGCGGCGCCGAGGTGCTGAAGACCGATGACGTGCTGGCCAAGCCGGTCCTCGACCGCTTCCGCGATCCGGTGGCGCCGCTCAAGGAGGCCGACGTCCGCGTCACGGTCCTGAACGGCACGAACAACTCCAACCTCGGGGTCGACGTCGCCGGTGCGTTGCATGCGTCCGGGTTCCAGCTGACCCGCTGGGGCAACGGCAGCGAGATCGGGCTGGGACTGATCGAGCGCACGCAGATCCGCTACGGCGAGTCGGGCCAGGAGGGGGCCGACCTGCTGGCCCGCCACCTGACCGCCGGCGCCGAGCTGGTCGCCGACGCCAAGATGGCCAAGGGCGACATCGTGCTGGTGGCGGGCAAGGACTTCACCACCGTCGACCCGGCCGCCCGCCCCCCCGGCACCGCCGCGGGAACGCCCACCACCGGAACGGGCGCATCGGCTCCCACCACGTCGGCGCCGCCGGTCGGTGATCCCGGCACCATCACCAAGGCCGTCGGTCGGGTTCCGGGCGACTCGCCTCCCGGAATCACCTGTAAAGGTTGAGCGCGGCCACCAGCGGTGGTTCAGCCGGCGCTTGAACCCGTCGGCCGGCGCACGATCAGCTCGGCGTTGCGGTCCTCCACCCGGCCGCGCTGGCCGAAGGGATCTATCCACCGGGCGTCGTTGGCGGCCAGCTCCCGGCTGAGGGAGGCGAGCTGCTCAGGCGTGTAGTGGCCATCGGTCCGCAGGGGGACCGATGGTGGCGCGGCGTGGTCGATGGCCGCGGTTCGGATCGACAGGGTGCCGTCGCCGTTGTCGATGATCTCGACGGTGCGGCTCTGCTGGCCGAAGTCGATGCAGCTCGCCGTGTTCAGCTCCCAAAAGCCGGTCCCGTCGCCACTGAGGGTGCCGAGTACTCATCGCAGTGCTCTGACCAGGGACGATGCGTTCACGGCAGGCTCACGCCCGCAACCACCGACTCGCCGATGCCTGCCATCTCTGGGCCTTCGCCACCGTCACCGCCAGCCCCGGCGCCCGATCCTCTCGTCGACCAACGGCGCGCCGGCGGCGACACCTACAACCGAGCACTACGAGCCGTCGCCGACCGACTCGTCGGCGTCCTCCACGGCTGTCTCATCCACTACACCCCTGCAATGAACACGCTGCCTGGGCACACCGCAAAGAGATCGCCGCTTGGAGCTACGACCCGTGGGGTGTCTAGGCGTGGTGTGTCGATGTGAACTAGTCAAGTACTCCAGGACTGCGGCGGTCCTTCTGGCTGAGGTTGCCAAGGTGTTGAGCACTGAGCTGGTGGACGTGGTAGCCGATCTGATGCCGAATCAGACATGTCGAACGGTCAGTTGGCTTGCAGGAACAGGGCCCGGGTGCGCCAGTCGTTGCCGTCGAGGGCGGGGCCGCTGACCACGGTGGCGCTGGCCGCGTTGACCTGTCCGTTCGTGAAGCTGGCCCGGTGCAGGTTCCCGTCGTTGGTGGTGGCCCAGTAGATCTGGTTGCCGGCCACGATCATGCCGCCGGCGTTGCCCCAGTTGATGGCGGTGTCGGCCGAGACGGCGGGGTCCCCCACGATGCCGCTGTCGAGGCTGAAGGACCGGGAGTGGAGGGGTGGGATCGCCGGTCAGCGTGTAGTAGATGCGGCCAGCCGAATAGAACATGCCGGTGACGTTGGGGATCTCGCCGTAGAAACCGGACTTCACCCCTTGGTAGGTGTTTCCCGAACCGGTCTGCACGCTGCTCCACGTGGGGTCGTTGTACGGGTCGATCAACGTGGCCGGACCGAACGTGGTGCCGTTGAAGGTGCGGGTGTAGAGGTTGCCGTCGCTCAGGCCGTAGTAAAGCCGTCCGTTCACCATGAATGCTCCGCGAGCCTGGCTCCACGGGATGCCACTGGCGGGCAGGACCGTGGTGGGCCCGACGCCGGTCCCGCCGTCGTAACTGCGGCGCAGGGCGTCGTCGACGCTGGTGCCCGGAGGCGTGGAGAGCCGTCCGGCCAGCACAAGGTTGCCTGGCAAGGAGCCGGTGTTGGCGACCGGCAGGGTGCGACCGCCGGCGAGGGGGAAGAAGGCCACGCGGCCCCGGTAGTAGGCGTAGTTGCCGATGGCGGTGGTGTCGCTGCCCACCCACAGCCCTGAGGCCGTGGCGAGGAGCGCTTCGGCGCCGTGGCCCCGCGGGTTGCGACCTGGGTTCCAGGACAGAGGGACGCCGTTCACTGGGTCGAGTGCGGCGAGACCCGGACGGGGCACCGCACCCGGGCCGGCGTCGGGCTGCCTGGTCTGGCTCGGCGGGCTCGCTGGAACCGCCCTACCAGACGCTGGTGCCTGGGGCTTAGCGGCATGGGCGAGTGGTGGGTCGTTTCCGACTTGCCGGCGGCGGTGCGGTGCGAGGGAGTTGACGCTGAGGGGCGTGGCGCGTCGAGTAGAACACCTACCGGCTCACTCCAACCTCGGGATGTCCCACCGATCGAGGGGGGAACCTGTACCGTCAGCCAAGCCCGCCCTGGCCGCGGGAGCAACGTGACCGGCAACGGGGGGAACCCTCAGCCCGGCGGGGGACTCTTCACTGGCGTCGACTCTCGTGGGGAGCTGTCGTGCGGTGCGCCTTCGTTCATGCCGGCGTCGAGCTCCTTTTTAGCCTGGCCGAGACTGCGGGCGAACTTCGGGAGCTGGGAGCCTCCGAACAGCACCATGATCACAACGGCCACGATGATGAGATCCGGACCTTCTATGAATGCGACAAGCAAAGAGGTCATGCCCCTAAGGTACAGCCTGCTTCGACGAGATGCTGTTCCGCTCGCACATATTCAGGTAGATGGCGCGACCTTGGCGGGCCGCGGTGAGGGGCCGTTCGCTTTGGACTGGGGAGTCGCGTGTAGCTGAGGGTCCACTACGCCCGGTCAGGGGGTCCAGCGATCTTCGTGGCTGTCGACGGCTCCGAGGATGAGGAGACTCTGAGGATAAGTGACGGTATCGGGCTGGCGGAGGCGTTGCCGGGACTGGACGGGTTCCGGGAGAACCTTAGACGGTGCGAGTGCTGGTATCTAAAACGTCCAGTGGTCAACACCACCATGATGCGAGCAGGCACCTGATCCTGTGGCAGAGCTAGACGTGCCGTCCTTGCACACTGCTCCGGTACGAACGCCGCCAGGGGCAGGCGTGGTCACCGGGGCTCAGGAGCCGGCGGTGGGACATACTGCGTCGTCGGTGGCTCTGTGGGCGGTGAGGTTGGCGGCGGTGGTGGCTTCGTAGTGGGAGCTGTTGTGGTTGAGGTCGTCGAGCCGCGTCGTGGAAAGTAGCCGGACCGCCTGGAGACCACCCGAGCGGCTGCGGAGGTAGTGACGGTTCGGGAGAGGCTGGTCGTTCGGCGTGTACTAGTCAGGAAACCCCTGCCGCTCTCGGGCGGCCCTCTGACGGGTCGCTTCCGGCGACGATCGGTCCACGGCGTTCTCCGGTGGGACGGGGACTTTCGCAGGTCCGGTTGGGCTCGTCGTAAATGCACGGGTATTTGTGCTTGGTCTCGCGCTCGCCCTCATCTCGTTCGACGCAGCCGTGGATCATTGACGACTGAGCGTCAGGTGGACCCAGTCTCAGCCGGCGTCGACGGCGAATCATGCCTGTGTCCGTCGGGGCCCTCGGATGGGCCGGCCGGGACTGTGGGTTCGCTCGACGTCACTTGGCTGAGTTCCTCCTCGGAAGGCGTTGAGCGGGACTCGCTGCTGTGGGGGTCCGTGGAGTCGAGGTTGGTGACGTGTTCCGCCATCGCGCTCATCTCTTGGCGGAAACCGTCGGAGTAGCGGCGAACGACCCGCACGACCTCGCCGAGGCGGCGGGCGGCCCCAGGCAGTTTCTCTGGCCCGAGAAGCACGAGCGCCACTACAAAGATGACGATCAGCTTGTCCGGGCTAACGTTGAACACGGCGATGTCTCCAGGCGCTCTTAGATGCTCTCACGGACACTGAACACACTGTCACCGAGCCGCTGGCTTAGGCTCATTTCAACACGTTTACAGCCCGAGCGATCACGAGAGCCACGGTGGCCAGTGACACCGCCGACTGCACCAGCATCATCATCTTGGCCCAACGGCTGAGCGGCATCACGTCGGTAGGACTGAACGCGGTGGCGTTCGTGAACGATGTGTAGAAGTAGTCCCAGAACTTTGGTTCCCATGCCTTGGGCGCCAACTCGGGGGTGTCCATCTGGGGAAACTTGAAGTCGACGAACCTGCGCTCGTGATTGGCGCGGGCGCCGGGACCACCCTGGTCGAGTTCCCAGTACCACAGAGCGAACACGATGACGTTGGTAATCCAGATGGCGCCACCGGTGCCAAGGAGCTGGCGAGCGTCGTTGCTGGCCTGCCCATCGAGCAACGCAGTGATCAGGCGACCAGCGGACCAGGCGTTGGCCAGACTGATGACGGCGATCAGTCCCAGGCTGGCGCTCCGCAATCGGCTCGAGGTGCGGCTGATACGGGTGGGGTTGGCTATGACCAGGCCCACCAGCAACACGCTCTCCAAGGCTGGCAATACCCAAAAGGGCTGGATCGACAGGTGGTGGGGAAGCCCGACCTGTAAAGCTATGGCGGCCACAACCACCAACGAGACCGGCCACCGGGTTTCACCCTCGGTCACCCGGCGCCAGGCCGGCACAAGGTCCTCCTCCAAACGGTGAACAGCCGAGCGGCCCCGGTCGATCAGCTCCTCGCCTCCCGACGAAGATCCGGGCCGCTCGGTCGACGTCTCGAACTGGCGCCCGGCCCGTCTAGGCGACCGGGACGGAGGGTCCTGACTTTCCTTCACAATGGCCTCTCTGTCGTCAAGGGGTGGAGGCGGGGCCTGGCGGTGGTTGGACCGGTGAAGCGCCCCGGGTCTAGCGAAGCGCCGGTTATCCCGACACCGGCTGGGATAGGGGTTGTTGTGACGGTAGTAGTCGTTCTCGAACTCGATTGGGGGCTTGTAGCCGAGGCTGCCGTGGAGGCGGGTCTCGTTGAACCACCACACCCAGTTCAAGGTGCCCAGCTCGAGGTCGTCGGTGCCTCGCCTGAGCCTGCCGTAAACGCGTCGTCCCTGGTCAGAGCACTGCGATGAGTTCTCGGCACCCTCAGGCCCACCCGCGGCAGGGCCTTGCTGGCGGTGACCGTCGCCGCCGGCACCGCGCTGCTGGCCTACTGCTCGGCCCTGACCGCCATGCGGGCGCCCGAGCTGGCGGCTGTGCGCGCCAGGGTTTCCCGGCGGTTCTGACAGGATTCAGCTTCGCCCCATGACCACCGTTGTCGCCGTCGTGCCCGCCAAGGACCGGGAGGATTCGGTCGCGGCGACCGTCGCCTCCCTGCGCTCGCTGCCGGCGGTGCACCGGGTGCTCGTGGTCGATGACGGTTCGAGCGACGGCACCGCCTCGGCGGCCCGAGCGGCAGGGGCCACCGTGCTGAGGCTGGGTCGCAACGTCGGCAAGGGGGCCGCCGTGTTGGCCGGTGTGGCGGCCGAACCCGGCGCCGACGTCTTCTTGCTGATCGACGCCGACCTGGCCGACAGCGCTTCGGTAGCCGACACCCTGCTGGCGCCAGTGCTGGCCGATCAGGCGGACCTCACCATCGCCGTGCTGCCACCAGCCGGCGGCCGGGGCGGGTTCGGCACGGTGAAGAAGCTGGCGGCCCGCGGCATAGCCATGGCCGGGGGCCCAACCACCCGAGCACCGTTATCGGGTCAGCGGGCGGTGCGGGCCCCGCTGTTGCGGAACTTGCAGGACGCCCAGCGGTTCGGGTTGGACGTGGCACTCACCATCGACGCCAGCCGGTCGGGTGCCAGGATCCTGGAGGTGGCGGCGCCGATGGAGCACCGCCACACCGGCCGGTCGTTGGCGGGGTTCAGGCACCGTTTCGTCCAGGGCCTCGACATACTGGCGGCGCTGTGGCCGAGGGTGACCTCCGCCCGCCAGCGGGTGATCGGCGCAGTGGTGGTGGGAGCGGTGGTGCTGGTGGCCATGGTCGCCATCAGCGGGCGGGTGCAGCCGGCCGCTGTCGCCCAATCGGCGAAGCCGGACAAGGTCTTGATCTTCGGCATACCGCGCCTGAGCATCCGAGACTTGGCCGACGGCCGCATGCCGAACCTCTCGCGGCTGGCCCGCGGAGGTGCCGTGTCGGTGAACAGCACCCGGACATCGGGCAGCCAGCCGTCGCCGACCGAGGCCTACGCCACCATCGGCGCGGGGACGCGCGTCACGCCGCAGCCCGACGCCGCCGACGCCCGGATGGCCGACGAGAAGGTCGAGGGCAGTACCGCCCGGGAGGTGGTCGAACGGCGCACCGGGCGAGCCGCCAAGGGCCAGGTCGTGGTCGTCGGCGGTCCGGGGGCCATCGCCGGCACCGACCCCGACGCGGGCACCGCCCCGGGGGCGTTCGGCCAGGCGCTGGACGACGGTGGCAAACGGGTGTCGGTGATCAACAACAGCGACAGCGTGAACGAGTTCGGCGTGGCCATGGTGGACCGGCCGGCGGCCATTGCCTTGATGAACCGCGCAGCGTCGGTGACCTTCGGGAACGTCAGCGGATCGATCGGCAACGGCGGCACCGACTCCGAACTGCTCCAGCGCGACCCGGCCGCCCCGTACGGCATCCGGGCCGACCCGGAGGCAGTGGTGTCCCAGACCAGACGGGCGCTGAAGGAAGCCGACGTTGTGCTGGTAGATCCCGGTGACACCGACCGGGCCGGGCAGTACGCCGGCTTCACCTCCAAGTCGGCCGCCGAACGGCTCCGCCGGAGCGCCCTGCGCCGGACCGATGCCATCCTCGGCCGTCTCGCCGCAAGCCTCCCGAGGGGCGCCTTGCTGCTGGTCGTGGGCGTCAGCCCTCCGGCCGACGGGTGGGGGTTGACGCCGGTCGTGGCCTACGGGACCGGGGTGCGGACCGGTTACCTGTACTCGCCGGCCACGCGCCGCACGGGGCTCACCGCCACGACCGACATCGCCCCCACGATCCTGCACGACCTGGGCATCGTCCAACCGAAGGGCATGGTGGGTTCGCCGCTGCAGTACGAGCGGGGTCCGGTCGACTTCGGGCGGTTGCAGGCGCTGGATCGCGCCGCCTCGTCCCGGGAGGACGTCTACAGCGCGATGACCGTCGCGTTCATCACCGCCCAGGCGGTCGGATACGGCGTCCTGCTGGTCCTGTTGCTCCAACGCGCCTACCGCCGCCGCTCGACGGGGGTCCTGCGCTTCGCGACCCTCGTCTTTGCCGCCTGGCCGGTGTCGACGTTCTTGCTGCGGGCGCTGCCTCCGGTGATCGGCGAAGGACCGGCCAGCCAGACCACCGTGTGGATCCTGGCCGCCGGCCTCGCTTTTTTGGCCGACCGCTGGCGAACCGATGCGCTGGCTCCGCTGACCCGGCTGTGCGGCCTGACCGTGGTGGTGGTGCTGGTCGACCTCGCCCTGGGCGGCAACCTGCAACAGCTCACCGTGCTCGGCTACTCACCCCACACCGCGGCCCGGTACACCGGGATCGGCAACATGGCCTTCGGGGCCTTCGCCGGTGCCGCCGTCCTGTGGGGGCTGCTCCGGGTGGAACGAGCGGGCAGCCGCCGGCGGGGCCAGGCGCTGCTGGTCGCAGCGATCATCTTCGGCCTCGTGACCGTCGTCGACGGCTGGCCGACACTGGGATCCAAGGTTGGAAGTATGCCGACGCTCGTGCCGGTACTCGGCCTGGCTTGGCTCGCGGCGTCCGGGCGCCGCATCCGCTGGCGGACCGTCGCCTTGGTCGGGTTGATCACGGCCGCGGCTCTGGCCGGAGCCACCGCTGTGGACCTGTTGCGCCCGGCGGACCAGCGCACCCACCTTGGCCGTTTCGCCGCCAGCCTGTTCGACGGCAACGGTGAGGCCTGGACCACCATCAGCCGGAAGGCGACGACCAACTTGCGGGTCCTTCAGAACAGCAACTGGGCGCTGCTCGTGCCGGTGGTCGCCATCTTCTCCTACGGCCTGCTGAGTGCCCACTCCGGCGCCGCCCGGCTGGTGCCCCGCGGGTCACTGCGACGGATCGCTCTGGTCGCGGTGGCGGCGGTCGGCGTGCTCGGCGGCCTGGTCAACGACTCCGGCGTCGTGCTGACGGCGCTGGCACTGGTCTACGTCGGTCCCTTCCTCACGCTCCTCGCCGTCGACCGGGTCGAGCCGCCGCAGCAACTGCTCGAGCCCCTCCTAGAGCCCTGAGGGTGCCGAGAACTCATCGCAGTGCTCTGACCAGGGACGACGCGTTTACGGCAGGCTCACGCCCGGCCGGAACCGCCTGGTGGACTCCTTCATCAAGGACGCGGTCGCGGTGGTGACCAACATTCGCGGCCCGGTCCTCCCGGTCACCGTCGCCGGAACGCCGGTGGCACACCTCTCGCTGCTCGTCCCGAGCACCGGCTCGATCGGCATCGGCATCAGCGTCTTCAGCTACGCCGGCACCGCGACCATCTCCGTGATCACCGACACCGCGGCCCTCCCAAACGCCGGGTCGCTCACCTCGGCCATCGAGCAGCGCCTCGCCGAGCTACGCCGAGGATGACCCGTAGTAATGACCAGCGTTCAAAGCACGCCGCAACTACTCGTCCTTCACCGCTTCGTGCGCTCGCGAATCTCGTCCAAATCCAAGTCCACGCCCGCTGCGCGCAGTCTGGGTGCCGCCCGGCCGCGTAGACGGTTCGGGTTCACGACGACCTCGGCCTCGTTTCGGTCGTCGATGAGGGCCAGGACCGCCGCGGGCGGTGGAGGCGCTGCTCTTGATCGGGTTGGTCGTGGCCAATCCGAAGCAGATCGACCGGCGGTCCAGCCGGATGCGTGTCGCCAGCATCGCTCTCATCGCAGTTGTGAGCATCGGCAACGCCTGGTCGGCCGGCCATCTGATCCGGGCGCTGCTAACCGGACACGCTGGTAATGACGCCGGGGCGCTATTGGCCACCGGGGGCGCCATCTGGTTGACGAACGTGATCGTCTTCGCCCTTTGGTACTGGGAATTCGACCGGGGCGGCCCCGCGGCGCGAGCCCACGGGCTTCGGCCCTTTCCCGACTTCCAGTTCCCCCAGATGGACAACCCGGCGCTGGCGCCGCCGGACTGGGAGCCGCAGTTCTGGGACTACTCCTACGTGTCGTTCACCAACGCCACCGCGTTCAGCCCCACTGATGCGATGCCCCTCACCCGATGGACGAAGATGGCGATGCTGTTCCAGTCCGCGGTGTCTCTGTCGACGGTGGTGCTGGTGGTCGCTCGCGCCGTCAACATCCTGAAGTAGCCTGAACCGGCCGGCCGCGCAGTCACCGCAGTTGGCAACTTCTCGTCCTGCTCAGCTGTCCTCGGCCGCCTCGGCGACTCCTTCGACCACCTGGTTGTGTGATCGGGATGCCAGGGCGTGTCCGGCGGCGACGACGAGAGCCACTGGCCACTCGATCACTTCCAGGGCCACCAGGACCGCGACCCCTGCGTAGTAGGCGGCGTGCTCTGGAGGGGGCAGGTGCATCGTTGTGTGCACCAGGGGCAAGATGATCGCAGGGCTTGGTGACGGTAGGCGAGACGACTGCGAATTCTGGCCGCCGCTCTGTTTTGGCCTGGCCCGCGTGGTTGAGGTTGTCATGGTCCTTCCCTTCAGTGTCGGAGTCGCTCGATTTCACGCCTGCATCATGGGACCAGAGCCAACCTCCGCTCCTCGATCCGGCGGAAGGCCGCGCCCGGTTGACCGTCGTGGGGCTTGACGCCGAGTGCTGAGACGAGCCTGGGGACCCCCCAGCCCAGGACCGTGGCGGCGGAGACTGCCCCTGCCGCCGTGGACCAGGCGATGGGGTCCAAGGGGGTGCACCCGAAGAACTGGCTGACCCCAGGCGTCTGCACGATCCCGGCAAGGACCAGTGCGGACCCGACGGCCGCGGCGACGACGGTGGGGTGGGTGCCGCCGGAAGTGAGGGTCTGACCAAGTTGCGTACCGACGAGAGCCACGAGGCCGACCGTGTCAGCCCGGCGGGACGGTCCGGTGAGGCTGGCGACGGTCCAGGCCAGACCGGCCCCGGCGGCGGTGGTGACGGCGCGGCTGGCGATGGCGCGCTCGAGGCTGGAGCCGAGGGATCGGTCCGGTCCTTCGGCCAGAAGCTCGTCGTAGCTGCGGTTGTGGGGGGGACGCACGGCGATGGCCAGCGCCGGAACCACATCGGTGAGGAGGTTGACGAGCAGGATCTGGCGCGATGACAGCGGAGCCCGGCCAGTTATGGCGCTGGTGGCAACGGTGAATGTGATCTCACCGATGTTGCCACCGAGCAGGATCGCCAGCGCATCGCGCACCGAGCGCCACATGGCCCGACCTTCGACGATGGCATCGACGACCGTCTCGATCCGATCGTCGGTTATGACAACGTCGGCCGCGTTGCGAGCGGCGGGGGTGCTGCGTGTCCCGAGGGCGAGCCCGGCGTCGGCCAGCCGGATCGCTGGTGCGTCGTTGGCACCATCGCCGGTCATCGCCACTGACCGTCCGGCCCGTTGGTAGGCCAGGACGATGCGGGTCTTGTCGGCCGGAGTGACCCGAGCGAACACAGAGACAGATGGAAGGGCGGTCTCCAGCGCGGTGTCTTCGAGCCGTTCGAGTTCAGCCCCGGTCATGACCCGGCGACCGTCAAGGATCCCCAACTCGGTTGCTATAGCCGCAGCCGTACTCGGATGGTCTCCCGTGACCATGACGATGTCGACGCCCGCGGCGCGCAAGCCCTGGACGGCGGCCGCCGCGGAAGGTCGGACCGGATCTGAGAATGCGAGGAACCCGAGGAACTCGAGGTCGCTGATCTCGTCGTCCTCCAGATCGATCGACCCCTCGGTGACACGTTCCGCAACGGCGAGGACGCGCAACCCCCGGCGGGCCAGGTCCTCGATGGTGGTCCGCAACCGTTGCCGCGCCGACCGGCTGATCGGAACGCGACCGGAGGATGTGCGACGGGTTCGGCACCTGGGCAGTAGCAGTTCGGGTGCCCCCTTGACGCTTAGCAACCAGGCTCCTTCGGTACGGCCGAGGGTGGCGTGGTAGCCGCGGCTTGGCTCGAACGGTAGGTCACCGACGCGGCTCCAGGCGCCCAGGCCGAGCGATGTGTCCACGTCTAATTGGCGTGCGCCGTCGACGGTGGCTTCGTCAGTCGGGTGGGGCAACGGACCGGGACCGTCTGGCTCTGGTGAAGCCCGGGTCGCGGCTGCCAGAGCGAACCGCAGCGGGTCTGTCAACTGGGTGGTCGGGCGGTCGACGCGTCCGTCCGATAGTGAGCGCAGTGCGATGTGGCCCTCGGTGAGGGTGCCGGTCTTGTCGGTGCACAGGACCTCGACGCGGCCGAGCGCCTCGATGGCCCGAGGGTTCCGGACCAGTGCTCCCCGGGTTGAGAGCCTTCGGGCGGCCGAAAGCTGCGCCAGCGTGGCGATGACCGGAAGGCCTTCAGGCACCGCTGCTACTGCGAGGCTCACGCCCGTGCCGAGGCTGCGGGACAAGGGCTGACCGCGAAGCATTCCGGACGCGATCACCCCGATGCCACCGACGGCCGCGAAGGGAAGGGTCCTGGCGCTCAGCTGGGAGAGACGGGCCTCGACACCGGTGCCACCCGCATGGAGATCAGGTACCGAGAGTCCCACAGCCGCTTCAGTGTCCTGACCGACGGCGACCACGACAGCCTTGGCGGCACCGGCGACGATGGTGGTGCCCTCATACAGCATCGACGTTCGTTCGGCGATGGCGGCCGAAAGGCAAGGGGTTGAGTCCTTGGGCACCGGAAGGGATTCTCCGGTCAAGGAGGCCTCGTCGACCTCCAACCCCGAGGATTCGATGATGCGGGCATCGGCAGGCAACACCGAGCCCGCTTCGAGCACGATGACGCTGCCAGGCACCAAGAGGTCCCCGGAGAGCTCCACTTCTTCGCCAGCCTGCAACACCCGAGCGGTGGGAGCGTTGGCTTCCTCGAGTGCGTCGACCGCGCGTTCCGCTCGGAACCGTTGGGTTGCGCCGAGCAGAGCGTTGAGGACCGAGACCGCCCCGATGACACCGGCGTCGGTGACCGAGCCCACCGCAGCCGACAGCGCCGCTCCGCCGATCAACACCGGCGTCAGCGGGTTCACCAGCTCGCTGGTGACCGCCAGCCCGAAGCGCCAAGGGGCGGACAGCACGCGGGCCACTGGGCCTCGGCGCTCTGAGCTGGCGACTTCGGTCAGGCCGACACTGGTGGTTCCCAGCCGGTCCAAGACCTCTTGGACGTCCATCTCGTGCCACGGCGGACGCGCGGCTAGCACCGGAGTTGGCCGACGCGCCAACGCCCATGCGGCGCGCGTGCTGTTGGCGAGCGCGACCATGGCGGCGACGTTGACGCTGGTCAGAGCGCGCGAGCCGCTCCCGGAGCCGCCGGAGACGGCGACCAGCGATCCGACGCTCGTGCCCGCCAACGCGACCGCGACGCTCTGGCGGCTGACCTCGTGGGCCACGCCGATCGCCTGGACGATGAAGGCAGCGTCGGCGACACCGCCGGGAACCATCAGATCGGCGCCCCACGGAGGTTCTCCACGGTCGATCGGCGCTATCGAACAGTCAGCGGCTCGCAGCGCTGACGGGTCGTGATTAGCCACGAGCGCGACGCAGCACTCGTCCTGCTGCAGCATCCGCACCGACTCCTCCAACCCGGCTCCGCCTTCGACCAGGAGGTCAGCACCGAGCCGCCGGACCACCTCGAGGTCGGAGCCAGCCACCACGAGCAGGTGTCCGGCCTCCCGAGCAGCGTCCAGCAGTTCCCTCGCACCAGCGGCGATCTCGTCGACGATGCCGAAGACCGCCGCGGGCATGTCGTGGTGCGTCAGCACGATCACCCTGTCAACAGGACCCAGTCGGCGCAGCGCGCGCCGAAGACCGACCGTTCCCTGTGGGTTGAGCACCTCCAACGGCCCGACCGCCCACCCGCGACGGCGCTGGATCTTGTCGGGCCATGAGCGATCGAACAACGTGCGAACACGTTGTTGGACCTCGAGGTGGTCGGCGTCGTCCACCGGTTCGACGTGGTCGACCTCGACCAACCCCGTGAACAGCAGATCAGCCTCGACGCACAACGTGTCGATCCGGTCAAAGACCCGGAGCGCCCCGGGCTGGGCGACCACGGTCCCGCGCTCAGCCAGCATGCGACCGACGTTGGCGGAGAAGGCCACGCGCCCCAGGCGCGCCGCCTTGGGTATTCCTGCCAGCAACACCGCGGCCGCGCTCCGGGGGTTGAGCGTGGCCGCCAACGTCGCCGCCGCGCCGGCGGTCGACGCCAAGCCCGCCCTATCCGTGTACAGCTCGATGGGGCCATCCGGCACGGGATGGGGACGGGGACGGTGCACGATCGGCTCGCCGCCGGCTCGCTCGGCAGGTTCCAAGGACCCCATGGCAAGCCGGTTCCATGTCGAGCGACGAGCCAACGACTCCCGCAACAGGCCGGTGCGGTGCAACCCATCGACAAGGAGCCCGAGGGGACCCTGCCCGATGCCCTGGGCACCGGCATTCAACACAGCCAGACCGACGTCGGCCGCCGGCGCCCCTACCGCCTCCTCAACAAACCGGCGCAGCCTGGGCTCGTTGTCGACGATCGTGACCAGAGACGCCAACTCGACCGGTAGCGGCGAGACGCTCAACGCGAACCCGAAGGCGCTCAGTCCAATGCCGGCCACATCAGCGAGAAGACTGGCCATGGCACGGCGAATGTGATCGTCGTCGCCGGGATGTTCGAGCCGGTCGAGGGAGAACCGCTCGTGCTGGACGGACTCCCCCTCTTCGACCGCCTCGACTACCTCGAGCAGATCGTCCAGGTCCAGCGCATCACCGTCGAAGGTCACAAGGACCCGCCCGAGGACCCCATTCACCTCAGCCCACTGCACCCCCTTCAGACGGGCCAGCTCCGACTCAACCCGGCGTGCTAGCCGTGGCGAGTCGGGCCTACTGGCCGTACGGACTTCGATGTCCGCCCGTCCGGGGGCTGCCCAGACACGCCGACGGCCACGACCGGCGCGAAGCAAGGGCAGCGGAGGCATCCGGTCAATACTGCCCACCCGGGCTCGCTGAACGCAGACTCGTCCCGCCCGCAGTGGAACGTCAACGGCCTCGATGGAAAGGAAGCTGTTGGCTAGACGGCGAACCCAAGACCGCTGTCCCCATCGCTAGGAACGACGCCGTGCGTTCCAACCAAGCAGTAATCGTCCTCTCGCCGCGAAGTCGTTCTCGATCACGCGAGGAAACAGTGACCGGCGGGCATGTGTGATCCTCACTGGGTCCGTCGACTATTTCGACCTCAGTCAAGGGGCGAGTGCCGTCAACATGCGACTCCACACGGGCCAATGAAGCGCACCGATCTTCCCTACTGGCCAAGTTCAAATGGTGGCCAGGTGAACTTCAGAAGAAGTCCGCGGAACTACGCCCGGACATCGGATGATGCGGACACGTAACGTACGAGCCATGGATCCAGAAATGTTCGGCCCTGTGATCGCTGGGGCGCTTGCCCTGCTCTCGTTGTTGGGGGCGCGGCGCCAGCACGATCGACAACCTGAGGATGGCCGCACAGCAGGTCAGCAACTGGCCGAGGTGGGCACGCAGGTCGCCTCGGGAAGCTCCACCGCGATCCAACGGGTGGGCACCTTCACCACCAACACCACTGTCACTGCCGGCGAGAACGTCGTGGCCGCGACCGCCGCCGTCACCGCCACCGCTGGCCGACTGGCGGGTAGAGGAGTAAGTGCGGTCATCGGCACCGCAGCTGGGGTCGCCGGTCAGACGCTCGCCAACGGCGGAGGACTAGTTGTGGACGGCGTCGGTGCCCTCACCAAAGGGTTCCTCAGCCCGCTCCAGCGCCGTCGCCCAAGGACTTCCGCCGCCACACCCGCACCCACGTCGAGCCGCACTGGTCCACCGCCGGTCATGCCAGGCGGACCATCGAGCGAGGGCCCGACACCTGGCGAGAGCCCGGCAAGAAGGGACGAGAGGCCAGCGATAGTCAACCAGGCCCCCGTCAAGAAGGCCCCCCTCAAGAAGGTCGGGACCAGGACCGTTCCCGCCAAGCAGCTCTCGGTCAAGAAGGCTCGGGCCAAGAAGGCTCCGGCAACGAGAGCCGCGACAAAGAAGGCTCCAGCCAAGAAGGCTTCGGCAAAGAGGACGGCAGCCAAAAGGACTTCAGCCACGAAGCGGACCGCAAAGAAGGCTCCGGCCAAGAGCGCCGCTTCCAAGAAGCGCTGATCTCTCACGGCTGTCGACTCCCGACGGCCGTTCAAATAACAGAGATCAGATTTGGAGCCGTTGTGGCAAGGTGTGGCCGAGGGAGCGCTGGGGCCGTCAAGCTGGGCGAACAGGAGCCACCATGCCGCTTACCCCCGGTCAGAAGGTCGAAGTTCGCAGCCGCTTCGACGGGAGTTGGAGCGATGGCTTCCGCATCACCGGCTCAACCAACGACGGCTATCGAGTTCGACGCACCTCCGATGACGCCGTTCTTCCGGTGACGTTCCAGGCCGCCGAGGTGAGAGGGTCCCCCACTTGACCGGTCACTCGGATAGGAGGTAGCTATGTCAGTGATGGAGGAGAACCGGGCACCGTCCCGGCGCTCGTTCACCGACGAGTTCAAGCGTGATGCTGTGGCGATGCTCGACAGAGCGCTGCCCTCAATTTGGTGGCTTGATGATGATGGTCGCTGCATCGACTTCGATGTGTGCGCCGTCTCGGTCGAGTTCGGCGGAGCCGTTGCCCGCATCGAGGCCTGAAGCGTTGCCGAAACCGGTGCCGTGCCCAACGAGCCGCCCGTTGAAGGAGAGCTTCTGACCGGTTTGGATCTGCACTGCAGGCCGGGTTCCTGGCAGGAACTGGACCCAGATGCGCTGCTCGGGTTTGATGCCGACCCAGAATCCT
>JAABUM010003388.1_pt1 | contig 19608 bp, 20 predicted proteins | sample 5559161 | NCBI WGS metagenome assembly JAABUM01 (sample SAMN10711868, study PRJNA513369) | rock metagenome | isolation source: Antarctica rocks | place: Antarctica: Victoria Land, Siegfried Peak nord | reverse complement strand
AGGGGAGGGCTGGCGAGCCGCTTCGCTGGTCTCGCTGCGCCCCGCGCCGAAGCCGGCGCGCCTTTGCGCCCGGGTCCGGGATGCGGGGCGGGGGAGGTGTTCAGAACCCTGAAAGGGACAGAGCACCATGGGACAATCCCGCCCCCTCACCTCCAACCGCGTCGTGCAGCGACGCCTCGCCCCCGGGCCGGTGCAGTGTCTGCGCTGCGCCGCCGAGTGGCCCACCGACCCCGCCCTGTCCCTGGCCTGCCCACGGTGCCTGGCCGTGGCAGGCGAGCCCTGCCATCGTCCGCTCGGCGGCAACGAGAACGCCTGCATCGCGCGTGACGTGCTGGCCATGCAGGGCGGCCTGCTCAGCCGCTGCGAGGCGCTGACCTGGGACGGGCGGCACAGCAAGCCGCTGCCGCTCGCCTGCGAGATCGTCCACCGCGCAGGAGCAGCCGGCGGACAAGTATCTGCTCCGTAGACCACAGTGTAGGCTCCGCAGTCCGATAATGCATACAGCGGTATGCGGGCTGCAGGAACGCTGCACGTGGCAGCCTTACCTTAAATCCTGCCGGTTTCCCGAACTACAGCCACGCATCCTGGTTTGCCCCGCTCGTGGTTCGTGCCGCGTGGCGGGTTGACCAGGAGCGTGGCCTTCAAAGACCGGCGTAGCTTCACAAGGATGGCTTCGATCATGACTGCACACGACCAGCCTGACGCTGCGCAGAAGATCCGCGTGCTGATCCAGTCCCTGCAGCAGGACGATCGCCTGAGGGCGATGGAACAGCTCGTGGTGCTGAGCCTGCAGCTCGGTGCCGCTTCCGAGCCACTCTCCGCCCCCGGCTTGCAGACGGTCTCCCAGGAAGCAGTCAAGGCGGTCATCCGGGAGCTGAACGGGGTCATCGGCCGGCAGCGGGACGTCGCCGCACGCCTGGCGGCAGAGAACCCGCACTCGGTCGCCCCGGTGATCGAACACAACACCGCCCAGCTGGAAGCTATGACCGACGCGCTTGTCGCCCTGTGCGAGCACGGGGGGTTCCTGGTGGTGCGGGACTGACCGAGGCGTCCTGCGGCTCCTGGTAGCCACCTCCTGATTTACCCCGCCTGACCACCACCGACTGACACCCTTCCTCCGCCTGCCCCCTTTCGCCGGGGCGGGCCTCATCCGCACCCGGTCCCCCGGCCGCCTCCCCAGGCGCCCGGGCGCTCGGCGTTCGCGCGACAGGACGACATCCGATGTCCCAGTTGACCCTTTCCCTGTTCGACAGCACCGCCCTGGGCGGGCTGACCCTCGGCGCCGCCACGCCGCGCTTCCGCGAGGACGCGGTGCCGGAGCCCTCGGACCTGATGGAGACGCCCACCCTGCGCGTGCCGGCGCACACCTTCCGCCTCGAGGGCGAGCGCGCCCTGGCCAAGGGCTGGAAGGCGCGGGCCGCCGACAACATCGCCGCGATCCGCCTGCTGCAGGAGATCGAGGGCGAGGACCGCCACGCCACCCCAGACGAGCAGGAGCGGCTGTCCCGCTTTGTGGGGTTCGGCGCGGGCGAGCTGGCCAACACCCTGTTCCGCCGCGCCGGCGAGGCGTTTCGGCCGGGCTGGGAGGATCTCGGCCGCGACCTGGAGCAGCTGGTGTCGCCGGCGGAGATGTCGGCGCTGGCGCGCTCGACGCAGTATGCCCACTACACCCCGGAGTTCATGGTCCGCGCGATCTGGTCGGCCCTGGCCCGCCTGGGCTTTGCGGGCGGCGGCGTGCTGGAGCCGGGCTGCGGCACCGGCCTGTTCCTGGCGATGATGCCGGAGAAGGTGGCGGCGAGGTCGGCCGCGACCGGCATCGAGATGGATCCGACCACGGCACGGATCGCCAGGCTGCTCTATCCCGAAGCCTGGATCAGGGCGGAGGACTTCACCAAGGCCCGCCTGCCCGAGACCTTCGACCTTGTGGTGGGCAACCCGCCGTTCTCCGACCGCACGGTGCGAGCCGAGGACGCGGCCGGCAAGCTGGGCCTCAGCCTGCACGACTACTTCATCGCCAGGAGCATCGAGCGGCTGAAGCCGGGCGGCCTCGCGGCCTTCGTGACCAGCCGATACACGATGGACAAGTCCGACCCGAAGGCACGCGAGCACATTGCATCGCTGGCCGACCTGGTGGGCGCGGTCAGGATGCCGGAGGGGGCCATGCTGGCGGCGTCTGGCACCGAAGTCGTGGTGGACGTGTTGTTCTTCCAGCGTCGGTGCAGCGACCAGCCGGCGAGCGGCGTGGCGTGGTCGGATCTGGTGGAGGTGCTGCCCGAGGAGGACGGCGAGGCAGCGGTGTCGGTGAACCGCACCTTTGTCGAGCACCCGCAGATGGTGCTCGGCACGCACGGGCGCACCACCAGCCAGCACGGTGTGGTCTACACCTGCCACGCCCGCGCGACCGGCCTGGCCGAGATCGAGGCCGACCTGGGCACGGCGCTGCGGAGCCTGCCACGCGACATCTGCGCGCCCTCGGCGTCGGCAGAGTCCACATCCTCCCGCAAGCCCGGCCCTCGCGTGCAGGTCGGCACGGCGGCCGAGGGCGCCACGGTCAAGGAGGGCAGCTACCTCGTCCTCGATGGCGCGCTGATGCAGGTGATCGACGGCGTGCCGGTGCCCGTGTCCGTGAAGTCGGCCACGGTCAAGGAAGGCATCTTCGCCAGGCATGCGCGGATCATCCGGCTGCTGCTGCCGGTGCGCGACGCGGTGCGCCTGGTGCTGCGCGCGCAGGAGGCGAACGAGCCCTGGGGGCTGCTGCAGGCCCGGTTGCGCACGACCTACCAGGCGTTCGTGCGCAGTTTCGGGCCGATCAACCTCACCAACATCAACACCAGCACCGACCCGAAGACCGGCGAAGCGCGCGAGACGGTGCGCCGGCCCAACCTGTCGCCGTTCCTGGACGACCCGGACGTGTGGCTGGTGTCCTCGATCGAGCAGTACGACGAAGAGACCGGCACCGCGAGGATGGGTCCGATCTTCTCCGAGCGGGTGATCCATCCCCCCGCCGAGCCGGTCATCACCTCGGCGATGGACGCGCTTGCGGTGACGCTGCACGAGGTCGGGCACGTCGACATTGCGCGAGTGCCGGAGATGCTCGGCCGCCCTCGCGACGAGGTGCTGGCGGAGCTGGGCGAGGCGGTGTTCCTCGACCCGCAGGCGAGCACCCCGGAGCACGAGGCTTGGGAGACCGCGGACGCCTACCTTTCCGGCAAGGTCCGCACCAAGCTGGCGGCTGCGACCGCCGCGGCGGCGCTCGACCCGACCTACGGCCGCAACGTGGTGGCCCTGACGCGGGTGCAGCCAGCGGACCTGAAGCCGTCCGAGATCACCGCGCGCCTTGGGGCGCCCTGGATACCGGCGCGCGTGGTGGAGCGGTTCTCGGCGGAGGTGATCGGCGTCGCCACCAAGGTGCGCCACACCGTCGAGGTCGCCTCGTGGTCGCTCGACGTCCACGCCTACCTGGGCCAGGCGGCCGCGACCTCGGAGTGGGGCACCGCGCGCCGCCACGCAGGCGAGCTGCTGTGGGACGCCCTGAACGCCTCCATCCCGGAGATCTACGACACTTGGCGCGATGCCGCTGGTGAGCACCGGGTGCTGAACGCCGCCGAGACCGAGGCTGCCAAGGAGAAGCTGGGCAAGATCAAGCAGGCGTTCGAGCGCTGGATCTGGACCGACGTGGAACGCGCCGAGCGCCTCGCCCGGCTCTACAACGACCGGTTCAACAACCTGGTGCCGCGCGCCTTCGACGGGCGCCACCTGCAGCTGCCGGGCGCGAGCAGCGTCATCAGCCTGCGCGAGCACCAGAAGCGGGTGATCTGGCGCATCATCAGTGCCGGCGGCACCTACATCGCGCACGCGGTGGGCGCGGGGAAGACCTTCTCCATGGCGGCCGCGGTGATGGAGCAAAAGCGGCTCGGACTGATCTCCAAGGCGATGATGGTGGTGCCGGGGCACTGCCTGGCGCAGGCCAGCCGCGAGTTCCTGCTGCTCTACCCGAACGCGCGCATCCTGGTGGCCGACGAGGCTAACTTCGCCAAGGACAAGCGGCAGCGCTTCCTGGCGCGGGCGGCGACATCGACGTGGGACTGCATCGTCATCACCCACTCCGCCTTCAAGTTCATCCCGGCGCCGGCGGCGTTCGAGAGCGGGCTGATCCGCGAGACACTGGCCAGCTACGAGACGCTGCTGGGCAAGGTGGACGGCGACGACCGCATCACCCGCAAGCGCATCGAGCGCATGAAGGAGGGCCTGGAGGCCAAGCTGGAGGCGCTCGGCGCGCGCAAGGACGACCTGCTGACCATCGCCGAGATGGGCGTGGACCAGCTGATCGTGGACGAGGCGCAGGAGTTCAGGAAGCTGAGCTTCGCGACCAACATGAGCGGCCTGAAGGGCGTGGCCCCGGACGGCTCGCAGCGGGCGTGGGACCTGAACGTCAAAGCGCGGTTCATCGCCCAGCGCCAGCCGACGCGGCCGCTGATCCTGGCCTCGGGAACGCCGATCACCAACACGCTGGGCGAGATGTTCACCCTGCAGCGCTTCATGCAGCCGGGCATGCTGGTAGAGCGCGGCATCCACGAGTTCGACGCCTGGGCCTCCTCGTTCGGCGACACCCGGACCGAGCTGGAGCTGCAGCCCTCGGGTGCCTACAAGCCGGTGACGCGGTTCGCGGAGTTCGTGAACGTGCCGGAGCTGGTGGCGATGTTCCGCTCGGTCGCTGACGTCGTGCTGATGGACGACCTGCGCCATCATCTCCGCCTGCCCACCCTGGCCACCGGCCGGCGCCAGATCGTCACCGCCAAGGCCAGCCCTGCCTTCCGCGCCTACCAGCAGGTGCTAGCCGAGCGCATCAAGGCGATCGAGAGGCGCAGGGGACCGCCCGTGAAGGGGCAGGACATTCTGCTCTCCGTCATTACCGACGGGCGGCATGCGGCGATCGACACGCGGTTCGTGCTGTGGGCCGACACGGCGGAGGACCCGCGCGCCGGCGACGAGCCGGGGAACAAGCTGAACGCCCTGATCGGCAACGTGCATCGCATCTGGCAGGAGACCGCGGGCATTCGCTACCTGCAGCCGGGCACCACCACTCCGTATCCGCTGCCCGGAGCGGCGCAGATGGTGTTCTCCGACCTGGGCACCGAGGCGGCCGAGGGCACGCGCGGGTTCAGCGCCTACCTGTGGATCAGGGACGAGCTGGTGCGCCTCGGGGTGCCGCGCGAGCAGGTCGCGTTCATGCAGGACTTCAAGAAGTCCGAGGCCAAGCAGAAGCTGTTCGCGGCAGTGAACAGCGGCAAGGTGCGGGTGCTGATCGGCTCCACGCAGACGATGGGCACCGGGGTGAACGCCCAGCAGCGTCTGGTCGCGCTGCACCACCTGGATGTGCCGTGGCTGCCGAGCGACATCGAGCAGCGCGAGGGGCGGATCGAGCGGCAGGGCAACCAGAACGCCGAGATCGACATCTACGCCTACGCCACCCTCGGCAGCGTGGACGCCACGTCCTGGCAGCTGCTGGAGCGCAAGTCGCGCTTCATCGCGGCGGCGCTCGGCGGGGACCGCTCGATCCGGCGCCTGGAGGATGCCGGCAGCCAGGTGAACCAGTTCGCCATGGCCAAGGCGCTGGCCTCCGGCGATCCGCGGCTGATGCACAAGGCCGGGCTGGATGCCGAGGTGGGCCGGCTGGAGCGGCTGCGGGCAGCGCACTTCGACGACCAGCTGGCGGTGCGCCGGCAGATCCTGGACGCCGGGCACGAGGTCGCGCACGCGACGATGCGGATCGCGGCGATCGAGCAGGACATCGCGGTTCGCACCCCCACCCGCGGCGACCTGTTCACCATGCAGCTCGGGGGCAAGGCCCGCACCGACCGCAAGTCCGCAGGTGGCTCGCTGCTCAGCCGGCTGCGGCTGACGGAGCGCAACCGGGAGAAAGGGAGCTGGACTCTGGGGACGATCGGCGGCTTCGAGATCAAGGCGTCGGGCGAGCCGCTGGGCGAGAAACACTACCGGCTGGAGGCGTGGCTGGAGCGGCACGGCTACGAGCAGGAGATCCGGCTGGAGAGTGACCTGACGGCGCTCGGGCTGATCGCGCGGCTCGAGTATCAGCTCGATCGGTTCGAGGCGGAGCTGGCCGACTACCGCCGTCGTGCGACGGAGGCCGCGCAGCGGCTGCCTGGTTACCGTCGCAGGGTTGGCGAAGCGTTCGGGCTGCAGGAGGAGCTGGACGCCAAGGCAGCCGAGCTGGCGGCGCTGGAGGCGGACCTGGCGGCCAACACCGTGGCAGCAAACGATGATGCCGTGGCGGAGGTAGCTGCAGCGTAGGCCGGAAGTCGGGTCCCATCGGCCAGTTACAGTCCCATGCCGGTCTGGAACTGGCCGAAACCGGACTGTCCGGTCTGGAGCGGGCTGGGCTGAAAAGCGGACGGCCAGAACGTAGAAATCATGGAGGCCCGGTCGTCTGCGATCGAGCGCTTGGCGTGCCCCTGCTACGTCGCCTTTGCCACCCTCGGGTCATAGGTCCAGAGACGCACCTTGCGCGCGATGAGGGACGCGCTCGATGGGTGCAGCGGGTTGACGAGGACGTTGGCTTCCTCGGGGACCACGACGGACGGAACAACGAGGATCGGCGTTCGCCTGCTGCGCGCCCATTCGGTGCCGAACCCGATGCTGGTCCGGCTCGCCGGGCGGGCGTCCCACCCGACCAGCTTCGTCGCGTTGACCTCCTCCCGGGCGCCCCAAACATCGTCAGGAATGTTGACCTCGACCAAGTAGCGGTTCAGCGGCAAGCCCCCCGCGTTCAGGTGAACGATTGTCTCTAGGCACGCGAGCGACCGGTTCTCGGCGGCATAGACGACCGACACACCTTTCTCGTTCCAGCGGCCGCCCGTGAGCTTCGCACCAGCGCCTGTCATGTCGTCTGCCTCGTAGGTCGGCGCGTCGGTGGCGATTCGCCACACAGTCCACGTCACGCGTAGGCGACGCCCTGGATGCGGGCGAGACTGGCGGATACCAGGCTCTGGCCCTCGATGGTGTCCAGCATGTCGAGCGGACGCACGCCGCCCAAAGCCGGAAGCGGCTCGTTCAGCCACCGCGACAGCCATGCGGCCGCATCGAAACCTTCCGGGTCACCTGACTCCTCCACGATCGCTTGGATCTGGCCGACGAGCCGTGCCACGCCGAGGACACGCTCGCTTTCTGCCGGGGAAAGCCTGCCCTTGTCCTTGACTTTGCGGTTCATGGTGGCCGGGGAGATGTCCAGGGCACGGTATCCTGCAGCTTGATTGACGGTTAGGTCTGCCAGAATGCGCTTAGCCTCGGAGGCGGGGATGCCGGTCTTGATCATGTCGATGCGTTGGACCGGCTCGGCTCTGAATACCCCGATGTAAGACATCGTTCCCGCGGCTGAGGGGGAGACCCCCTGTCGGCGGGTTCGGGTTGCGGGACCAGTGTCATGGGCCAATGCGATGCTCCTTTGAGCAACCGATAAGCTCAGATGATCTGAGACGCGAGAAGTTTCGACGGGCCCTGGCCGAAAGCAGAATGGCGGCATTGGAGCAAGTGACGGGTGACAGCAGCCATCGCGGGCTAAAGCCGCTTCGGGCGCTTCTGCCTAGGTGCGCGGTAGGGGGCATGCCGACTTTTTCTCGAATTTGATGCCGTTAAGCATGCTCCGATGGTAGCTCCGTGCCGGTTCCCGGACCGGACAGGGCGCCAAGGATCCTCTGCGCTTCCGGTGGGAGAAAGCTTTTGTTTACTGTAATGGAGAGCACCACCGCAGCTGGATTCCGGGGTAACGGCTCCGACGCACCGAAAGCCTCTGCATCTTCCAGATTACTGCGAGCATTGCCGATATCATGTAGTGCTAGGCGCCCACGAGAGCGGAGAAGCCGAGCATGCTGACGAGTAAAGCGATTTCCAGGCCGATCTTTGCTGCATTTTTGGAGTGTAAGACTAAGGCGCACTTACTGCAGAAAGGCGCCGTGGGCCTGGTGTCCAACACCGAATCTCTCAAACGGTCCCTCGATGCTGGGTTCAAACTGCGGGTATCGGAACGTTTGCAAGCAGGCATTCCGGAGGAGGAGGTGTTCGTCGGAACAATCGCGCCTGAAACTCTGCGGGCCGGAATTTACAGCTTGATCATTGGTCCGGACATTCCCTTTTCGTTGGGCATCGGCCATCCGGGCGCATTGGAGCGATTGCCGCTCGCACGCGCACGAGGGCGCATCATGTACCGTCCGATCTATTTTTCCCGAAACGAGAAGACGACCATCGCGGACAAACTCACGCTCGCCTTCGACACACTCGCCACCGCCGAAATTGCTGGGCAGACACCTTCAACAGGTAAGATCATTCATGGCTCGAGCTGCGTTGAACAGAGTGTGCCTATCACTAAGCTGCTCGTGAAGGCACGCAGCGTTCTCAAAGCAGCGGGAGTGCTTCTATCGGCTGCGACGCCACCTGCCCTCGAACTCAATAAGCATTGCCCGTTTTGCGAGTTTCAGACGCGGTGCCGCAAACAGGCGATCGAAAGCGGTGATTTAAGTTTACTGCCAACCATGTCGGGCAAGGCACGGACGAAGATGATCCAGAGGGGTACCTCTACAGTAGCGCAGTTGTCGTACACCTTCCGACCGCCACGCCGGAGGCGAAGCGCCTCGGGTGCCAAACTGAAGCACGACCCTGCTCTGAAGGCTCTGGCTATTCGTACGGGCCGCATCCACATCGTCGGAACACCAAGCCTTATACCCGCCGGAACCATGGCGTACATTGATGTCGAGGGGATTCCGGATCGGGGCTTCTACTATCTGATTGGCCTTCGATATTCGTCCGGCGAGGAAGAGGTCCAACAGTCCTTTTGGGCGGACGATGAAGCCGGCGAGCAGGGGATGTGGAATGCATGCCTAAGCGCTCTCAAGCAGGTTGGTGACCCCTGCCTCATTCACTATGGCAGCTACGAGACGCAGTTCTTCCGACGAATGAAGGCTCGCTATTGCAGTGAGCCACAAGACAGCACGTTCGTCGAAGGGATCCTGTCTCGGGCGGTCAACTTGGTGTCTCTCACTTTCTCCCAAATCTACTTCCCCACCTACTCAAATGGGCTGAAGGAGATTGGAGAACACCTGGGTTTCCGATGGTCTGATCCAGAAGCCTCTGGGGCCAATACCCTGGTCTGGCGCTCTGGATGGGAGCTATCCCGCGATCCAGTGCTCAAAAAGCGCTTGCTGACTTACAATGTGGAGGATTGCCAAGCCACCCAGAAGCTAATGGGACGGCTTTCCGACTTATGTTTGGGGCAGCAATCGACAGACCTCGAGGCTTGCAGCGTCAAAGTTGAGGCACTTGAATCGAACTACCCACTTCGGTTTGGCCCGCTGACATATGCTGTTCCCGAGTTCCAACACATCAACGAGGCCGCCTATTGGGACTACCAGCGAGACAAAGTCCGTCTGCGCTCACCTGAGAGGAAAGCCGAACGGGCCATTTTCGCGCGACCACGTCCCCACAAGGCAGCCGATATTCGAATCAACAAGACTGTCCGGACCCAGGAAGCCCGGCCGACAACCTGCCCGAAATGTGGATCAAGCAAGTTTTACAAAAACGGGCTCCGTAGCAGGGTGACTTGCGATCTGCGGTTTTTTCGCTCTGGCGTAAAGCTTTGGACGGTCCGGGAACAGTTCATGCGGTATCAGTGCTGGAACTGTAAGCACGGCGTAATGGAGCTGTCGAGGGAGGGAAAGTACGGCCTGGTTCTGCAAGCCTATGTGATCTACCAACTCATTGAGCTTCGAAACTCGATTCGGGCAGTAGCTCGAAACATGTATGCGCTGTTTGACTTCTACATGCCAGTTAACGCGGTGAGCAACATAAAGACCAGCTCCGCTCGACGATATTTGCTGGTATATAAAAACATTCTTCGCCGGATCGGCTGCGGAGAACTCGTCCATGCGGACGAGACCCAAGTCCGAATTGGTAGCGAGGTACATTATGTCTGGGTTTTCGCGAATCACACAGAAGTCGCGTATGTCCACGCTCCTTCACGTGAGGCCGGCATCGTCCGGGATCTCCTGCGCGATTTCAAAGGGGTTCTGGTATCAGATTTCTACAGCGGATACGACAGCTTAGAATGCGCACAGCAGAAATGCTTGATCCATCTCCTGCGTGACATCAATGATGATGTCCTGAAAAACCCATTCAATTACGAGATGCGGCAGGTAGCGGTTGATTTTGCCGACCTCCTCAAGCCCATTATAGATACAATAGATCGGCGCGGACTTAAGACCCGGTATCTCCACAAACACAAAAGGGATGTGGAGCGCTTCAACCGCTTATTTTCTAGACGCGAGTACCACACCGACGTGGCGCAGGGATGGCGCAGGCGCTTCGAAAGGAGCCGTTCCAAGCTTTTTACCTTCCTGGATTACAACGGAGTGCCCTGGAACAATAATAATGCAGAGCACGCTATTAAAGCATTTGCGCGCCTGCGAGGCGTGCTCGGCTCATCCAGTACGGCTAAGGGCATAGAGGAATACCTCGTGCTCCTGAGCATCAGCGAGACCTGCAAGTTAAGAGGGGAAGACTTCCTTGGGTTTTTGCGCTCAGGTGCCGCTGGCATAGGCTGCTGGACTTCAGTATTGACGAGGGCACCAAGCGCCGAAGGCGGAATTACATGTGAAGACATCGCGCTTTCGGCGTCAGAATGAAGCCTGCCGAAAAAGACTGCTTGGCTTTGGATTCCGATGCACGCCATCTTCCTGCACCCTCGGCGTCTGGAACATGCCAGTGAAGCAAGGCTTCAAGCTGATCGATCGGCGCTAGCGTCATCTATGCCCAGGATACCAAGCTCAGGCGGCAGTGTCGGCTCTCCACCCGTTCCTTCCTGCATGCCGCGTCAGCAAGATGTCCGCTTCGGAGCCGTCATTTGAGACGGCTGAATGACGAGTATGAGGCGCAAAGCTGCCATAGACCGCTGCCACCCGACACCCGCTTTCAAGTTCGGCAGATCCGCCTGTTCATCACCGAACTGGGTCGAGAACAGCTGTAGTGGGAGGAGGATGGAGAGGAGGGAACGAGGATGCGCTCGCATCGCGTTCCTGCCGACACCGCTTCGCTCCATCACGGGCTGCGCCACCCCAACCCCGCGCCTCGCGCAGCCCCCAAGCGGGCCGCGCGCTGCGCAGGGCAGGGGCGCTCGCCCGCAATGGTGTCGGCAGGACCGCGCTGCGGCTGCGGGAGGGGTCGTCCGAGAGAAAGGGACGGCAGAACCCGACAGAGAGCACAGCGCCATGCACCTGAAGTCCGTCGATCCCCGCATCCTGAAGATCAATCCGAACAACCCGCGCCGCATGTCGGCCGGCGAGCACCCAGACGCGCAGATGATGGCCAACATCCAGGCCGTCGGCATCCTGCAGCCGCCCGTGGTGCGTGAGCAGGGCGAAGACCTGGAGATTGTCGCGGGGCACCGGCGGGTCGCGGCCGCCATCGCCGCGGGGTGGGCGGAGATCCTGGTGCTGGTGCGCGGCCCTGACGACGGCGGCGACGCCCTGCGCGCGATGTCGGAGAACGTGGTGCGCGCGCAGATGGGTCCGGTCGACCAGTGGCGTGCTATCGAGGCCCTGGTCTCGGCCGAGTGGACCGAGCAGGCCATCGCCACCGCGCTCGCCCTGCCGGTCCGCACCCTGCGCAAGCTGCGGCTGCTGGCGCAGCTGCTGCCGGCGATGCTGGACCAGATGGCGCTCGGCGACATGCCGGAGGAGGGCAGCCTGCGCACCATCGCCGCAGCGTCGCCTGAGGAGCAGGCGGTGGTGTGGAAGAAGCACAAGCCCAAGAAGGGCCAGCGCGCCGTGTGGTGGGAGATCGCGCGCGCCCTGGCCAGGCGGACCCTGCCGGCAAGTGCGGCGAAATTCGGCGCCGAGCTGGCGCAGGCCTACGGCATCGTGTGGACCGACGACCTGTTCGCCGAGGGCGGTAAGGACGCGCGCACCACCACCCAGGTCGAGGAGTTTATGGGCGCGCAGAACGAGTGGCTGGCGAACCACCTGCCCAAGGGTGGCCACCTGGCCGAGATGGGTGCCTACGGCGAGGTGAAGCTGCCGCCCAGAGCGATGCGCAACTACGGCAAGGCCCGCAAGGGCGACCTCGTCGCCTGCTACGTCGACGTCCGCACTGGCGAGGTGGAGCAGGTCGCCTATGCCATGCCGGAAGCGAAGCGGAGTGCCACGACCGGCAAGGTGGAGAGCACCGGGAAGCTGGCGTCGAAGTCCCGGGCGGAGATCACGGCCAAGGGCGTGGCGATGATCGGCGACCTGCGCACCGACGCGCTGCACCAGGCGCTGCAGGAGGCGCCGTTCGGCGACGACGTGCTGATCGGCCTTCTTGTCCTGGCCCTTGGCGGCAAGAACGTGCAGGTCCATTCCGGCGCCCCCGCCCAGGGCTTCGGGCAGCGCGAGCGCCTCGCCGAGCAGCTGACCGGGGGTGGGGCGCTGACCCAGGACCTGGATCTGCTGCGCGCCACAGCGCGGGGAATGCTGGTCCAGGTGCTGTCGTGCCGGGACAACATGAGCCAGAGCGGCATGGCGGCGCGCCACGCGGGCACGGTAATCGGCGCCGACCTCTACCTGCCGAACATGGCGACGCAGGAGTTCCTGTCCTGCCTGTCCAAGCAGGCCATAGAGAGCGCGGCGTCGGCCAACCGGGTGGCGCCGCGCAACACCGGCAAGGAGACCCGGGCGGCGCTGATCGAGCACGTCGGCGCAGGCTCCTTCGTTCACCCGGCCGCCCTGTTCCCGCCCACGGCCAGGGAGCTTGAGGCCCGGCGCAGCCCCGCAAGCCTGATCGACGGCGAGGACGAGGATATGGAGGCCGACCTGCAGGCCGCCAGCGAGAACGAAGGCAGCGCCGACGCTGCCGGCCTCGATCCCGAAGCCGACGATGACGATGCGGCGGGCGAAGGCGACGTGCCGCCGCCCGGTGTCGGCAACGCCGCGGAGCACCGCGCCGCCGCCTGACCCGCCGCCTGGCACAGGCCGGGCAGCATTTCCAGCCATCCCCATCCGCACGACCGCACGCGCACATCGGGTGCGCGTGCGGTCGTGCGCGCGTCCCGAGAGGACCCGCCATGCCTGTCACCCTCACCTTGTCCACCGTTCCCGGCAAGCTGACCCGCGAGGACCGCTGCACCTCGAAGACCATCGAGCTGTTCGGTCCCTCGCTCGCCACCGAGACCCTGACCGCGATCTCCACGCTGCAGGACGTCAAGGCGGCCGTGGCCCGCTTCGGCACCAAGGTGCGCGCCGGGCACCCGGACGCATCGTTCTATGTCTCGGTCCGGCTGGCCAAAGGCTGCCGCAAGCCGAACGGCTACGATACCGCCAGCAGCCGAAACGGCTTCGGGCAGGACGACTTCCTGCACGTCGAGGACAAGCGCACCCGGGCGGCCGAGCCGGCGGCTGCGCCTGCGGCGCCGCTCGCGGCGTAGGCGACGCACGGAGCGCTGCGCGTCGTCACGGAGCGGGATGGCGAGAACACCCCGTTCCAGCTCGCCGGCCTTCCAGACCACCACCATTCCCCCCAAGCCTGCTCCCGAGAGGGGGCGGGCCTTTCGCACAGGAGCAGGCCGATGGCCATGCGGATCGAGCTTCGCCGGGTTGAGTACAGCCCGGCGCTCAGCCGGGAGACCAACGCCTTCTCGGCCGACGTCTGGATTGACGGCCGCAAGGAGGGCCGCGCCCACAACCAGGGCCAGGGCGGATGCACCGAGATGGAGCCCGACGCCCTGCGCCTGCGCCTCGACGTCCACGGCCGGGCGCAACCCGCCCAGACGCTGAAGCCGATGGGCAATCCCACCCCGCTCACCATCCAGCCGGACGCCGAGTGGATCGTGGACCAGCTGCTGGAGGACTGGATCGTGCGGCGCGACATGAAGCGCGGGCTGCGGCGGCGGCTGATCTACACCAAGCCGGGGCTGCCCGGCCTCTACCAGAGCGTCATCCTGCGGCCGGAGGAGATACGTCGGCTGCTCGCCTCCGAGGAGGTCCGGGGCAGGTGGCAGGTGGAGACCTGGCTGAACACCCTGCCGGAGGACGAGGCGCTGGCGCTGTATCGCGCGCGCGCCTGCCAGGGCGGCCAGGGATGATCCGCCAGTATGGCGCGCAGCGCTGCCAGGGCGGCGACAACCCGCTGCGTGTCGGCGTCGTCGCGGCCGGCAGCATCTTCTACCTGCAGAACGACACGTTCTTCCGTGACCGGCATGGGCGCACGGCGGTGTGCCGTGTGCCGTGGGTCGTAGAAGGCTTCCTCAACGGCACCATGGGCGCTGCGCGCCGCAACCGCGACACCGGCCTGTGGGAGGACGCCCACCGGTCCGGCCGGTCGGACATGGCGCTGGTGCGCTCGCTGCGCGACCGCCGCCAGGTGCGCAGGGTCGCGGTGCGGGCCCTGATCCTCCACGACGATCTCGGCCTCACCAAGGGTGTGACCGCCTACCCGACGCTGCCGGACGTGCATCGGCTCCGCCCGACACGCTTCCCGCAGATCACAACGACCCAGGCCCTGCGCCCACTCCGCCGCGCCGCCTGACCTTCTCCTCCGCATGCCCTTCGACCTGTCCCGCCGGTTCGACCCGGCGGGCAAAGGAGCCCCCATGGCCACCATCCTCGGACTGCGCCTGCCCTACGGCTATGTGGCCGAGCGTCACCCCGGCCACATTGCCGTCTCGTTCCATGGCACGCTGCTCGGCGAGGTGGCGCACGACATCGCGCCTCGGGAGCTGGAGGCGCGGGTGAACCGCCACCTGTTCGCCGGCTCTGGCGACGTGCTGCCGGAGTCCGGGGTGCCCGCCACCGGGAGCCGGTTCGTCAACCGTTTCCCCGAGCGCGACCGCGACGAGGCGGACCGCGAGAGGACCACGCCGGCGGGTGTGGAATGGCTGGTCAGCCACGTGGCCGACGACAAGGGCGAGGGCGCGGACATCCACCTGATCTGCGATGCCACGGGCGCGTGGATCTGCCCGAGCGCGACCGAGCTGTGGGCGAGGTTCACCGCGAGTGCCTGAGCGTGACAGGTGGCAACGGGCATGAGGCGGGAACCGAAGAAGGGAAAGCCTGGGGAGGAGAGGAGGAGGGGTGCGAGCCATCCCGTGCCGGTCAGGCCCTCTCGGGTTTGTCGCGGCCTGAACCGGGCCGGGGGCCGGCGCAACGGGTGGGTCCTCGCCATGCTCGCCGGGCAAGCGGCCCGGCTGCGCGTGGCTCCGGTCCCGCGCCGGCAGAGGCGCGCCATTGCCCCGGCCCCCGGCCCGGTTCCCAGGGGCCGCACCCGAGAGGACCTGACCGGCACGGGCCGGATCGCCTCCGAGGGAGAAATGAGGGTTTGTGAGATGGCAAGTTCGGTAAACAAGGTCTTCCTGATCGGCAACCTGGGCAAGGACCCGGAGGCGCGGACCACGCAGGGCGGCGGCAGGATCGTCACCCTGACGCTGGCAACCGGCGAGAGCTGGACCGACAAGGCCTCGGGCGAGCGCCGAGAGCGGACAGAGTGGCATCGCATCGTCATCTTTAACGAGCGCCTCGCCGACGTTGCCGAGCGGTTCCTGCGCAAGGGCCGCAAGGTGTGCGTCGAGGGCGCGCTGCAGACCCGCAAGTGGACCGATCAGGCGGGGGTGGAGCGCTACAGCACGGAGGTGGTGCTGCAGCAGTTCCGCGGCGAGCTGACGCTGCTCGACAGCAACCGTGATGCCGCCGAGGGCGAAGGCACCCCGGCCCGCGAGCGCGCTCCCGCGCGCCCTCGCGAGCCGGCCGTGACCGGTGGTGCTGGTGGCGGCTGGAGGCCGGGCGGCGGCGAGCTGGACGATGACATCCCGTTCGCCTGCTGCTGGCAGTAGCCGACCGCTTTCCCTTGCATCGCCGCCACGACAACCATCATTCTTACGGAGAGACGTATGAGCACGTCCACGATCAATCTGTCCCTGTATCAGACCCTTGTCGGCCTCAACGTCCCCAAGGACGAGGCGAGCAAGGCAGCCGACATCAGCGACCTGGTTCGGAAGGACGAGATCTTGAGGCTCGCCACCAAGACCGACATGGACGCCGGGTTTTTCACAACCAGGGCTGATGTAGATACCGGGTTTCGCGCAGCTAAGGCTGATGTGGATGCCGGGTTCGCCAAGATGACAGGCACCATCGACGCCCTGCGCCTGCAGATCGAGACCGCAAGCCACGCGCAGACGAAGTGGCTCATGGCGACGATGCTGACGACGGCCGGCTTGTCGATCGCTACCCTGATGTCCCTGCTACACCTGTTCCCGCCGCACTGACCGTCCCGGCTGCCCAGGGCAGCCGGTAATAACCCCCCCCACCACCAGAAAGGCTCGCTGGCAGATGCCGTGCGGGCCTTTCTCGATTCAGGAGCCTGCCATGATCCGCCACGGGACACCCGCGCGCCGGGTGAACACGCACGTCCGCCGCTGCGCCTCGGGTCACACGGAGGCATGACATGCATTGCCAGACCCACCCGCACGGCAACAGCGTCGGCGCGCGCCTCGACGCCGGCTGCCTCGCCAGCGCCCGCACCTGGCGGCGCGAGGCCGAGAGCCTCCGCCACCAGGCCGACGATCCCTGCCTCACCCAGCGGCAGCGTTGCACGCTGCTGCGCGAGGCCGAGGCCGCCGAGCAGCAGTCGGACTGGTGGCTCGACGCCATCGAGGAGACCTGACATGCGCGCTCCTGCGCACGCCGCCGTCGAGGCGGACTACCCGCCGCTGATGCTGGCCCAGGTCGAGGCGCTGCGCGCCTATGCCCGTTGCCATGGCCGAACCTGGAAGGCGGAGCTGCGGACGGAGTGGATGCGTGCCTCGGCCGAGCCGCTGCTGCACCGGCTGCGCAACTCGCACGGACCGTCCTGGCTGGGCCGGGTAATGCTGGCCAGCCTGCCTGTCGTTTCAGAAGAGCAAAACCATGCCGGCCAGTGCTAGGCTATCTGCCATGAATGTCGCCCTGCGCCAGCCGATGACCATGGCCGAGTTCCTCGATTGGGAGGAGCGTCAGGATCTGCGTCATGAGTTCGACGGGCTTCAGCCTGTCGCCATGACAGGTGGCTCCCGCGCACATGACGCGGTCCAGGTGAACGTGGTGATTGCCCTTGGCACCCGTCTTCGAGGCAAGATGTGTCGCATTAACGGCAGCAACCTCAAGATCGAGGTCATGGGCAGCATCCGCTATCCGGATGCCTACGTGACGTGTGGGCCGATCCAGCTGGACGGCATGGTTGCTCCCGATCCCGTCGTAATCTTCGAGGTGCTGAGCAAGGGCACGGCTCGGACCGACCGGACCATCAAGAACCACGAGTATGCTTCCACACTCTCCGTCCGGCGCTACGTCATGCTGGAACAGGCCCAGATTGCCGGCACGATGTTCGAACGTATCGGTGATGACTGGGTGGGCCATCTCCTGGGCCCAGCCTCTATTCTGGCAATGCCGGAGATCGGCATCGAGGTCCCGATCGCCGAATTCTACGAGGGTCTCGACCTGGCGAGCGTGTCGGGAGACGAAGCCGACTGAACCCAAGACAGTGGAGTGCGCCCCTGTGGGTGGACGATTTCAGGCGGCGCTTTTGACCTGCTGGCGGGCGTGTTGATCCTCGAAGGCAGTGGGGCTGAGGTAGCCCAGGGCTGAGTGCAGCCGACGGGCATTGTAGACCTGATCGATGAAGCGCGGGAGGTCAGCGACGACGTCAGCGAACGTCTCGTAGGCCATTGGATAGACCGCCTCGACCTTCAGCGTCTTCATGAAACTCTCCGCCTTGGCGTTGTCGTAAGGGTTTGCGCGCCGGCTCATGGAACCTTCGAGCTGGTTGTCGGCCAGAACCTTGCGATAGGCGGCACTGGCGTAGGGCGACCCGCGATCGCTGTGGTGTACACAGCCCTTGGCGGGGCTCCTGATTCTGATGGCCGCGTTCAGCGCTGCAACTGCAAGACAGGCGTCGATGGATCGGCTGATGGCGTAGCCGATGACACGCCTGGACCAGGCATCCAAGATCACGGCGACATAGACGAACCCGCCCACGACGGTGACGTACGTCATGTCCGCCACCCAGAGCTGGTTGGGTCCGTCCAGCGTCATCCCCTGAGCCTTGTTCTCGAACAAGGGCTCATCGTGGTCGCTGTCGGTCGTGGCGGTGTAGCGTCGGCGACGCCTGGGCTGCAGATCGTGCTCGCGCATGAGCCGCCGGACTCGTTTGCTGTTCACCACAAGCCCCTGATGACGCAGCTCGGCACAGATCCGGCGGTAACCGTAGGCCTCGAACTCCTCGCCGATGCCCTTGATACAGGCAAGGACCTCGGCATCCCGGTCGTCCGGGGCCGGCGTATCGTGGTAGGTGGAACGGGCCAGTCCCATCAGCCGACAGCCTTGGGTGATGCTGAGGCCGGCGGGCCGGTGATCACGGACGTAAACGCGTTTCTGTTCGATCGTCCTTGCTTCAAAGCCCCCTTTAGAAACTCGAGTTCCAGGGCCTGCCGCCCGACCAGCCGCTCGAGCGCGGCAATCTTGGCCTCGTAGGCCGACAACAGGTTCGCTGCCTCGATCTCCTCGTCGAACTCGCCGGCTTCGGCCTTGGCGACCCAGACACGGATCAGGTTGCGGCAGACATCATGCCGCTTGGCGAGGCCGTAGAGCGTTTCTCCGGCGGCGTACTCGGCCACCACTTGACGCTTGAACTCGATGCTGTGGACGCGGTGCTTGGCCATGACCTTACTCCTGCAAGGCCCGCCAGCATGGGGTCAATCAGATCGCCTCAACCTGTCCACCCACAGGGGCGCACTCCACAGAGATGTCTCTTTTTCCCATCGAGAGACATGCCCAACGACGGCCCATGCTCGGAACCATTCGCGTCCTCGTCTGTCACGCTCCGATCATGATGAACCCTCATGACCTCCCGCTCGCCCTGGCGCTGCTCGTGCCCGTGGCGGCCCTAGCCCAGGCTCCGGCCTGCCCGCAGTTCTTCCCGGGCGGCCAGCCGCCGGCCCTGGTCAACTCCAGGCTGGCGCAACGTACCACCCTGCTGTGCAACGACGCCTATGCCGCGCTCGCCTCCGGCGTTACGCACGGTGCCGTCTGGTCGGCCGAGCACCCGAGCCACGGCCAGCCTTGAGGCGGCCCGCGGCACGCCGCGCGAGGGGCAGTTCCACCCCGACGACCGCCTGCCGTTCGCCGACCAGGCGCAGCTCGTTGACTACCGCCGCTCCGGCTATGACCGCGGCCACATGACGCCTTCGGGCGACATGCCGGACGAGCACGCCCAGCAGCAGACCTTCTCGCTGGCCAACATGGTGCCGCAGACCGCGGCCCTGAACCGCGGGGTTTGGGAGGAGATCGAGAGCGCAGTGCGCGACCTGGCCGCGCGCCAGGGTGAGCTGTATATGACTATGTTGCAGGGATCAGCGAGAGGGCAGCACCCGCCTGTTGGCGTCTGCTGTTAGGCGAAGCGGACGTATTCCGGGCGTCCGAGTTCAAGCATCTGGTTCAGGATGCCGACAGCGAGGGCGATCTCCGTCTCGCGTCGGCTCTCCGTGCGCGAGCGCAGCCCGCCCCCGATCACACGCTTGAACCGGCTGATGTCGGCCTTGAC
>JAABUM010003385.1_pt1 | contig 19626 bp, 39 predicted proteins | sample 5559161 | NCBI WGS metagenome assembly JAABUM01 (sample SAMN10711868, study PRJNA513369) | rock metagenome | isolation source: Antarctica rocks | place: Antarctica: Victoria Land, Siegfried Peak nord | reverse complement strand
AAATAAAGGAGCTTATGAGATGCAATTTGATGCACAGCTGTGGCAGGCTGTGCACACGACCTCGCCTGCCAGTCCTGCGGATTGCAAGACGACTCACCATGTGAGTTCGTGGAAAGCAAACTCGAACCTGCTGATGTGCTCTCCGTGCCTGTATTTTCAGGAGACGCCGTCGTCAGCGCCGCCAGCAGAGGCGTCAACGATGGCATCGGCGGCGGCAGCAGCGGCGACGGCGGCGGCAGCAGCGGCGACGGCGGCGGCAGCGGCGGCGACGGCGGCACCAGCGGCGGCAACGGCGGCACCAGCAATAGGCTCCGCTTCCAGCGTCAAACCTGCTCTGGTGATTGCCTGGAGCTCAACACCTCACGTTCTTGCCTCCAGATCTCTAGAGCTCATTTGAGGCTGATGTTTGATGGGCAACATGAACTCACCATCTCGTCGCAGACGAGTGTTAACACTACGTGCAGGGGCAGGATGATGGGTCGCCTTCTCTCAAGCCGCCTGCCCGCAAGTTGTTCAGGGAGCGGCTGGCAGGGAGTGTTTGTGATATGTTTACCTGTTGCAGCCAGTAGTGCGACGAGCGGATATTTGAAACAGCCTCACGAAAAGCAGGACAGATGGTATGTGGCGCGGGCACAGCAATTTGGGTTCGATTTTGTGTTGGACTTGACGACCTATTTAAAGCCACATGATGCGTCGTGGGTGACACATCCACACTTTCCACAGAGGTGTTTACGACAGGCCTGAAAAACCTGAACAATTGATGCACTAGGCCGATGGACATTCTGCGGCGGGTGTAGCAAACAAATAAACATTTCTGTTCTGATTTACCTAGGTAGTAATGTGTGGCGCGAGCAGCAGCGCCAGTTTGATGCTCGCGGATCAGTGGGCACGTTCGTGCAAGACTGTAATAGATCAACCGCGCCGCCCGCTGGCAAAGGTCTCTGCAAAACACATTCTCAAAAATTGGGGCTCGCCGCCTCCGTTTCACGCAGCCTCGCTGCATCACGCGATTCCTCACAGATTCCCAGATTGTTGACGACTCGCTGCTCGAGGGCCCCTGGGGCCAGGGGCCTTCTCCCTGATGACTGGCTGCAGGTATTCGCTCGTCAGCTCCTGAAGACATTGATGCGCGTGTTGATGGTCGCTCGGCAGAAGGGGCACTCGGTTGGGCACCGCTGCGAGCTGCATTCCGTGCACACCTACAGATCCAGAAAGCATGACGCTATCACACATAGGCATTCAGCCAATCTCCGTATCTCCACTTTCCGCAAATAGCTCTATGGGGCTGTCTTCGCAAACCTCGCAGCAGCGGAGCAAACAGACCCAACAAAGCTTGCTGGCATTCCGAGGGCATGCATGAGGTAGGGGAATTGGCGCCCATGCTGGCACAAAAGGTGACAACAGAGAGGCAGAAAGGGAGCCACGCCTGGTGGCCGCAGCCGAAGACAATGCCCTGGCGGCGCTTGCGCCCTTCACAGACTGCCAGCCGGAAAGGACACCGAGAGGGAACACGGAAGGGACAGGGCAAAGCAGTGGTCCATGATGAAGCCGTGCCTGGTGGCCGCAGCCGAAGACGACGCCGTGGGGGCGCTCCATGCACAGGGAGCAGGTCGACGACTCGGCCGCCGCCTCGCGGGCCGCCGCGCGCGCCGCCGCGCGCCGCGCCGCCGCGATGCCGCCCTCCAGCTCCTGTGCAGCACCACCGTTCAGGTTCAGAGTTTGAGTGAGGCTGCGTCAATAAAAGCACAGCAAGACTGTGATTGGACATGTGGCAACGACAACATCCGAAAGCGCCGGCAGAACCAGCCAGCTTGTGGCAACTTGACAGAACAATCACGGATACGTGATCCACGGACGGCCAGCTTTCGAGAATGTCCTCTTGCTGGGCAGAGATGCAGGCTGCATTTGTCGCCTCCTCAGTTTACACCCACGACGAATGTAGAGCTGATACGAATGCCCATTGCCAAACTCACCTTTTCGAGGACAGCTCAGGGGTGGCGCTCGAGATCGCCGCCTCATCGCTCGCCGTATCGCACATAAACTTTTTCTTTGTGCGAGCAGCAAGACGTGACAAACAAATTTCGCACATTTCCGAGGGCCTCCAGCTCGGCGGGGTCGCAGCCCGCAAGCACGGCCTCCTCCCCTCTGTTGCACACATGGAGGTGTTGTTTCCCTCTGGTCTGCACACACAGGCCTCACCTTTTCCAGGGCCTCAAGCTCGGCGGGGGTGGCTGAGGCCAGCGTCGCCTCATCGCCCGTGAGCAGCGCCGCGCGCCGCTGCAGCTGCTCGGCGCGCTCGTCCGCCGCCTGCTGCCGCGCCGTCAGCAGCGCCGCGAGCCGCGCGCCCCGATCCCGCTCCGCCGTCAGCGCCGCCAATGCGTCGCCCAGGCGCCGGTTTGTTGCGCCTGCACGAAGCGTGGGGTTTCATGGGTTTGGTTACATGCCCAGCTTGCAATGCCAAGCTTGCAATGCCGGATATCGAGCGGCTACGGGAGCCTCCTGCATTACGACCTTGTATCAGCAAACAGCATCAGGCGACTGTACGAGTACTCGCAGCAAACAGCAGCGGCTGCAGGGAACGCACTGGGATCCTCGGGGCCGGCGCGTCTCGGCGAGGCCGCCTGCGGCGATGGCCGCCGCACCAGCGACGGCGCCGGCGCAAAGCCCAGCATGTGCCGGCTGGGCCACGCCCGCTGCTGCGGCGGCGGCTGCTGCTGCTGCTGCCGCGGCGACGACGGCAGAGCTTCGGCAAGCGGCGCTGAGCGCGCCCGCTCCAGGGGGGGCGCCTCCGCCGCCAGGGCGGCAGCAAACATGCCGAGCACGCCGGAGGTCGGCGTGTCGGCGGGAGTGGCGCCATCCAGCGGCATCGGCGGCGGCGTCGCGGCGCCGCCCATGGACCAGCGCTCGAAGGCGGAGTCGAGGCTCTCCACAAAAGCCGCGTCACTGCCGCCGCCGTCCCTGCCGCCGGCGACGCCCTCGGCGCCGCCGCCGTCCTGCCTAACTGCTGCCTCGGCGGAGGATGTCCGCACGATCAGACCCGCGGGCAGGGGCGTGGACGCATCTGCCGGCGGCTGGACAGCTGACACCACAGATGCGGCCTCCTCCTCGCCGATGCTGGGCAGGTGTCCCAGTGGGGAGCCCGGCGGGGCGCCGCCTGCGCAGCCGCGGTCGGCAGCTGCTGCGGCGGCGGCGCTGCGCTGCGTGTGCAGCCGCTGGGACAGGTCGCCGCAGCGGCGGCGCAGCGATGCGCACTGCGCCTGCGCCGCGGCGGCGGCGTCGCTTGCGGTGCGCTCCCGAGCGGCGGCGGCCACCGCCGCCTCCCGCATGCGCATGCAGTCTGCAGCCTGCTGCTGCGAAACTGAGAGCTGTGCCTTGAGCTCCTGCAAAGAGATGAAACTGCAGCGGTTCAGACGATCCCAAAACTGACATTCCGATATGCTTGTGTGACCGAAATTGGGCCTTTCACCAAGAACGGCCATGCACCGGACCATGCTCGAGCACCAGGATGGCTGCCAGCCGCAACACACCAGATGCGAGCCCGTGCGGCGACCGCTGGACTGCTGCTGGCAGGGGGCCCTGTGCACACCTGGATTTGCTTCTTGGCGGCGGCGAGCTCCGCGCGCGCTAGGCCCTGGTCGCGCTGCCCCCGCCGTGTCTCGTCACGCAGCGCCGACCCGGCGTCCGCCGCCGCCTGCTCCGCCTCCGACGCCAGCAGCCGCAGCTGCGCCACCTGCACATCAAAAGCCCAGGCTTTTGTTGTGGTTCTTTAAATGATGACTTGAGCAGTCTGCCGCCGCCTGCCCCGCCTCTGACGCCAGAGCTTGCATATTGCGGCCGTGCTGGAGGTGACTTGTCTCAGCCTGCCCTAGAGATGCGGAGCACAGAGGCCGGCCAGCTTGCAAGCTTTTCTCGTTGCAAGACCAAGCCTGCAACGAGTTCGTCGAGACGAAGCCGTGACGAGGTACTAAAATGCAAGAATAACCGGGCCTGCTGGCTGCGCTGCTCATGTGGCGCAGCTGCGGTTGCCAATTAGCCAGACATCACTCGCAGGCAGTTCAAAACTTCTGGCCTGCCTGCAGGACATAAGCACTCGACACAGACGGATCCTGGGCAGCAGCAGCCATGTGGCGCGGTGCCAGATGCGTGAGCAAACCATGAACCTAGACCGTCACCTCGGCCTGCAGCGCGTCTGCCCGCTTGCGCTCGCCTTGGAACAGCCGCTCGGCGAGGTGCGCGCGGCGCCCTGCCTCCGCCGCCGCCTCGGCAACGTTGCGCCGCCGCAGCAGCTCCGTCAGCTGCACCGCGGCCATGTTTCCGTCGTCCGCCCACCGCACCTCCTGCCCGCTGCGGGAGCTGGCGGCTGGCGCCGCCGCCGCGGGCGCCGCTGCCGCCGGCCGCTCCGCGATGAGCAGCCCGGCGCCGGCGGCGACGCCGGAGGAGGCCCTGCTGGCGCGGGCATCGGTGCCGGCGCCCCCGCTGTCGGTGCTGCCGCCGCAGGAGGCCTGCTCGGCGACGAAGCGCAGGCCAGTGTCCTGTGCCGCCGGCGCCGAGCGCCGGATGAGCGACAGCTGCGCCGCCAGCGGCGCCAGCTCCGGGCCGAACTCACCCGACAGCAGCAACAGCGTGTCCAGGGGGCCCGCGCCTGACATGCCGCCGCACACAGCGATTCGTGCGCCGGCCAGCACCGTGGCGGCGGCGCCCTGGCGGCCCGTCGGCGAGGCGCCGAGCGGCGCGCCGCGCAGCCACCGCCAGGATGCCACGTCCAGCAGCCACACGTCGTTCAACAGGCCGCCCTGCGGCAAGAGCAATGGCACAATGTTATGGCGCCAGCGCCAACTCGCAAACCGCTTCCAGAATGCAACTAGGGGCGAGACTCGAAACTATGCCAGTCACATTGCCATCCACACTGTCACTTCAGTGCGCAAGCAGCATGAGCCATGGGCACGAGCAACTCCCCCAAACCCTCAAAGAGCCTCACCGTGGGGCAGCGGCCGCCGAAGACCGCCATGGTGCGCATGCCATTCTGGCCCAGCATCGCGGCGCAGTGGCGGGCGCGCTGCCCCGGGCCCTCCCCCGCCACCGCCGGCGAAAACCAGCGCCGCTGGCTGAGCGACAGCACGTGCACCGTCGGCGCCGCGTAGGCCTCCTTCGTATCGACGCCACCGAAGACGATGAGCTGGTCGTCACCGTCGAAGACGGCGGTGTGCTGCCCGCGCGGTGAAGGCACCGGCTGCGGCAACAACATGTCAACGGTCGTCGATGACGTGCGTTTGCATAGGGTGTACGCCGGCCGTGAAGATATCTGACTGAGCTTGCGAGAGCATGCGCTGGAAACTGCAGGGTGCTCAGGGCAGCATGCCAGTTGCACATGCATTATGTTGCTGTGAAGGGCATAGAGGCTTAGAAGGCTTGAAAGGCAGAAACTTCACCCCTGTGGCGTCCAGTGTGGACCACATGCTCGTGGCAGGCTGCAGCTGGTGCAGCTGTGCTGACGCCCGCTTGGAGCCCAGGCCGCCGAAAGCCACGACGCCCTGCTCGGCGACGGCAGTCAGCGTGAGGTCCGCCACCCCCGCCGGCGCGTGCTGGCTGTCCTTCAGCGCCCGCCACGCAAGCGTTTCTACAGCGCCATCACGATTGGAGGATTACTCGTAGCTCCGACAAGCGACATCGGAGCATGTCTTCACACAAGCCTGGCAGCATCCCGACCCCATCCTCTGCGGTCCCACGACTTGATGTCTTACAGTCAGCTCTACATAGACACAGACACAGACAGCCCTACACCTTACAGCCTGCCCTGCAGAAATCTTCGGCATGACCACTCACCTGTATCCAGGCAGAAGGTCTTTCGTTGCAGCTTCCGCGTGCTGCGGCCGCCGGCCACCCAGATCTTGCCCTGCGACGCGGCGATCGCATGGCCCCACAGCGCCGGCGGCGCGTCCTTCCTGCCGCCCGCATGGTGCACCGGCCGCCACATATTTGTCGCTGCAGGAAGTGGGGGGGAACGTTGGCAACCGAGCTTCCAATACGCCCGGCTGATGTGAGACCTACACAGTCAACTTTGTGCAGCAGGTAGGCTGTCCCCTCGAGCTTGAGTCGCACAGAGTACACGCAACACATGGAACCATTGGTAGCTGGTGAAAAAGGGCAGGATGCTCACTGACGCTGAAGAAGTGTATGTCGGACAGCGGCCGCTCGCCGAGGCCCAGGCCGCCGTAGACGTACAGACGCTCGCCCATGGACGCGACGGCGTGACACCAGCGCGCCGGCAGGATGCTGCCGCCGGTCTCTGGAAAGTCGAAGAAGACGCTGGCCGAGGCGGGCGCGTCTGCCGCCACCGCCGCCGGGTCCTCTAGGCTTTCTTGAGCCTCCCTTCCTGCGGTGGCAGGGGAGAGCCGTGCATGTCAGCGCACAGCAAGGTGAGCCGTCATAAGGGGTAAAAACAGCGAAAGGTCATGTGCAGAGGGTCTACAAGTCAGAATTCGGATGCATCACCCGCAGCCAGGATGTTTTCAACTCCTGCAGCAGGACTCGGGGCCCCGACTCACTCTCGAGCTCGGCGACATGGCGGGGGTCGCCGCTCTCAACGGCTGCCCGCCACCGCGTGGCGGCCTCCGCATAGAATTGCGCGCCGCGGTGCCGCGACACGGAGCCCTCCGGCCGCCACTGCTCCTGCTGATTCGGCTGGAAGGCGCTGCCGCGCTGCAGCGAGCCGCCGCCACGCCGCTGCGGCGCCGCCCTCTCTGCCTCTCGCTGCTGCTTTGCACGGTAAAACTCCAGCCCACTATGCAGCGAGCGTCCCGCGCGCCAGGCCGACGCTGCATGCTCGCCGCTGCCGTGCCTGCCGCTGTTGCCAAAGGGGCGGAACTGCGCGCCACTGAAGGAGCCAAATGCGCCGCCCACAGCGCCGCCCGCGGCGCCGGCCTTGCGGGAGCCCTCCCGCGAGTCGCAGCTCTCGGAGAAGCTGTCAAAGCATGGCCCGTGGCGGGAACGCTCCACGACCAGTTCGTCATCCCCATATCCGCTGGCGCACATGACGGCGGAGGCGTTGCCGCCGTGCCAAATGTGCAGGTTCCAAGCACCGGGAATTTGCGGTCCTGCGCATCAGAATGCAAAAGCTCCTCTCGCACATGCGCTGCGGGAACGAAGCCACGTGAGGGCTGTGGTGCGGAGGCCAGAAGGACCTGGTAGCTGACAAAAACAGTCTGCACAGCGCTAGAGGGTTCCACCGCGCGTGCGTAATTCCACAAGTCTGCAGCTTGCAGCATCTCGCATGGCCAGAGTGTCAGGCGGCCAGGTGAAGCGTGCACCATCGCCGAGGGAGTGTACAGCAGGGAAATGTCAGCCAGCGGAGATATTTTCGGTGCTGACTCCCGCTCTCCGCATGACCGGCCGGTTGCTGAAATGCAGGCTGCCTGAAAACCGGGTAGCTACACAGCGGCAGCTCGCTGTATGTTCCTCTACAGGTGTGTGGTCAGACGAAGGTGAACCGCACGGGTGCCACATGTTACATATTGCTGCCGTCGTGCACCATCCCCGCAACGTCGAACGATGAGGCTTGCATTTCTCGTGGCTAAGCCAGGAGACCTGGCCTGGGGCCACCTTGACAGGGGTGTGGGGGTGGGGTCTATTTAAGGAAGGGAGGTAGCGGCGGACGCAGGGGTTCGCAGCACCTGTTCAGTGCTGGTCTGGCACTCCCATAGCCCCGAGCTCACCAGTCTCAGAAGCGGGTGCCCACGTCTCCGAGCCTGGCTGTCCCTACCTCCAGTCTCGACCTTCCGATGGCAAGTCTCAAGTCGAGTCTGCCGAAGCCATATAGGCTGCCGCTGTTACGCCACCAATCAGGGCTGCAGAACGTGTGACTTTACAATTTTCATGCGTTACAAAGCTGTGGACACTGCTGGTGCAGCGGCCCGGTACATGACCTCATTTCTGCCCTTCTGGTACACACCGTCATCGAGGGCTTGTAGTTTGGTGCCAGCGTGAAGCTGTGGTTCTCATGAGGAGTGCTTGCACTGCACCTTCGAACACTACCCAGTTGTCAAGCTCTGGGCCCGACCCTCAACCTGACGCTGCACCGTATCTTGTCATGAGAGGCCCCTCAGGCTGGGGCGCAGCTGCGGCCGCGGCGGCTGCAGCAGCGGCAATATGAAACGATGCACAAACCGATCGACCATCCCTGCAAGGGGCAAGGCGATGTGTGAGAGCCGCTTCGCGATGGCATCGGCAGGCTGGGAGAGGACCATGATATGGGCATGCAGCGGCAGAAAAGTTGCATTACCCACACCTGTAACAGCGAACACGCCGCCCAGCACGGCGCACACCCGGACCAGGAAATGGGCGATGCTCCGCCTCGAGTCGCTGATCGCGATGCTGATCGGGTACAGGTCATAGATCAGGAACACCGCCGGCATCTGCCCCCGTCCCTTTGAAATTCTGCTGTAGTACTCTGTGACGCTGAACTGGCTGGTGTCAAAGCGGTGGCCTGCGCCTGGCAAGATGGCAAGTCAGTAGGCGGGACGCGGTTTGTCCCAACGCGGCTTCTGCGGACTGTCTGATGCGTCATGCTGTTACAAGGATCCGCAAGTCAACTCAGGAGATGGCCAGTCGAGCAGGCGACTAGACCGAGTGTGGTGACATGCCTCGCGCATTCTGATACTCCGTCGGGACCACCTTCAGGAAGTACTTGAAGGTACCGCTGCCCCTGTCGCACATCCGCTCGTAGCCGTCCAGCGGGTTCACCTGCAGCGGGAGCCGGTCAGTGATGCAGAACGAAAGGTGACAGGGACCTCCTCGTGCACCGACCAGCTGCAAGCAACACAGTGCAGGGACAGGAGCACACCTGCCCAGGGAACTCCTCGCCGAAGGAGATGTGGTGGATGATGTGGCTCACGTTGATGCGCGAGGTGTCTGGCGAGACCTGCAGGACACGTATTGCACGGCTGGTCAAGTGCCAGGGCTCCCGTATGCAAGGGAAATTCCCATTTGCATGGTCCATGCAGAACTGCAGGCCTGTGCAGCCATAGGCGCACGTCCAGGAACACTGGGTGACCTGGCCCGCCGGCCTTCGCCTGCGCCTCTTTCAGCGCTGCTCTCATCTCCGCCTGCATGCTGCAGAGGCGATCCCGTCAAGTGTGCTTCGAACATGACATGCCGGTCAGTGCAACGCAACACAGCATTTGATGTTGCACAGACCGACAGAGGATTTGCCTGTGTGTCCTCCAGCATGAAGAAGTCCTCTGCTGTCACCGAAACGTGAAAATTGCCAGCGACCCGCTGCACCTGTCATTGGCACAGCAATTGGTCGGCGCGTTCAGGCAGCTGTCGATGTGGCGGGTTGTCATCACCTCAGAACCAAGCAAAAACGGGCATGATGTACTGAATCCCCTGAACGGCTCACCTCCAGGAACCCGCTGATGCGGCACCCCTCCTTGTCCTTCAGCGCTTGCGACAGCGCTGCCGGGTCCTGCAGGGCAGCAGCACATAATTTATATATGCTAACGCACGTGGTTGCAAAGCCATTGTCGACATGCAGCGCAACGTGCAAGCCACCACTGGAGGTCTTAAGGGTGTTACAGGGTGCGTCACATCTACACCTGGGTTTCGGACATGAAGCCGATGAAGAGGCCCCCCTCCGGCCGCGGCCGGATGTACTCGTGCCCTCCGATATGCCTCCCTTGCGCGTCCAGGCGCCACTTGTGTATCTGCAGCAGACTGACTGAGGGTGGCTACCATGGAGCGACCGTGATGGTGGTCGGGCTTGCTGATGGCAGGTCATCCTGCATGGAAAACGCAGCATGCCTTGCTGAATGCACAGACAGGTCGCATGTGATCCTTTCCGAACTTGCCTGCCCGCCGCGCGCTAGCCGCGTGTCCTGTGTGTTGACCGCCACATTGTGCACCCCGGTCGCCAGATCCGCCAGGTCCATGCTGATGGCTGAAGGACAGTGGAAAAGAACAGTGGCACACGACAATTTTGAGTGTCACGCCCAAGGGCATGCATACACAGTGACATGCGTCCTCCCTTATAGCTGCTTACCTTGGCACGGCAGGCTGGGGAAGCTCATGTCCAGGTTGATCCTGAGGAGGCTCGATCGGTGCGTGTCAACACCCATCTGCGCCAATTTCAGGCGAGGTGAGGGGTCTGATACCAGGTACTGAAGGCCTATCATATCTCCGGGGGAAGATCCGGGTGCAGAAATTACACCGCACTCACCTGCTCCGTGCGCTGATGTCTCATCAGGACTCTGAACTCGTTTGAGAACAGTATGGCCGCTGTCAGTGCGCCGATGACCGTGACTGCGGACCAACAAACGATCGTGTGTTTACGCCATTGACACGACGCCGTGGACACGGCGACATGCATTTACTTTACTCTGCATGCTGTTCTCCAAGCTTCGTTTTCTGCAAGCATACTGCGCATGCAGCAACTCACTGAATGCGCCGATGGTGGTGCGCTCCACCAGGTGGCCTTCCGCTCTGGCGTAGGCGTCGACGCCAGACAGAGTGCGCAGCGACTGCGTCTTGAGGGACATGATTGCTGTCGCCAGCATGGGCTTTCTACCCTAGGGGCACGCAACCGGGCCGCTGCGTCACAGGACTGCGCTGCTGTGTCACCACCGCTCCGCTGCGTCACAGGTCTGCACCGCAGCGCCAATCTGAGAGTCTCTTCCGCGACGGGCAAACGATGAGACTGTAAGTCAGAACTGTGAGTCAAGACAACCGTTATGCCTCAAAATCACGTCCTTTGCTCTAGCTACACCCCTGACTGTTGTGAAGGATTTCCATACTGCAGATCGACCAGCTCGATTTTCGGAGCAAAAAGGCCAGCGAGTGCTTTCCTGTAACAGGAGCAACCCAATCGGGAGAAACGCATCAAATTGCCTGTTGACTTCAGCGCTGGTGAGCACTGGTGAGCAAGGTAGTCGAAACCTAATGCCGCTCTCTTCGTTGCCAATCGGTGGGTCGATGAAAAGCAAAGATAGGAGCATTTCGAGCCCAGTGCGAAGCTAGAGCGCCAGATCAACCAGGCGCGTGGCTGATACAGCATCATTCGCATCCGTAACTCAGCCCCATAATGTTCGCACGCACCTCGGTCAACACACACTGCGCGCACACTCCAGCCGCCCAGTCTCGGTGCTCAGCCAGCCTCTGGCGCCCAACCAGCCACAGCTTCCAGCACAAGGTCGGCAACCCCACTCATAAGGCTTTCCTGCACCATCTGCCGCCCATGTGCGTTGTTTCAGCGGCGATCGGCAACTATGTCTCTGATTTCCCGGAACCTCGTGTCGAGATTGCTCACACAAAACAGCGTCCAGTCCCAAAATTGCCTCTTCGCCAGGGTGCATGCACGATCGCTGCATGCACGTTCTCAAGGCCTTTCAGCCCGAAATAATCAGCCTGGCTCGGCCCGATCCATGAGGTTCTGCACCTCACGTTTGTGACTGCACGAAAATGTCAGGTCGCCAGCACTCTCAGTCGAGCCCGCGGATCCGGCACACGGCAAGTGACAGCCATGGTGGGCAAGGGCCGGTTCTTCGTCGGTGGCAACTGGAAGTGCAATGAGACCACCGCGGAGGTGAAGAAGCTGGTGGAGGAGCTGAACGCTGGCAGCGTGCCTGATGACATCGAGATCATCGTGGCACCGACCTACATCCACCTGCAGATGGTGAGCTGCGATGCAATCTGGCGTTGTGTTTGATCCTTTCAAAATAGGGCTGATCGCAGGGTCCCTGCCCCTGCACCCTCGCACATGCGGCGCGTTCAGAGGAACCTCTGAATGCGCGCTCTCGCGGCATCACGGCTGCAGTGGGGTGCCTTGTCGCCGGATGCACGGCCACTGGGGACGATTCCGAACTGTGATGCCGCATCAAGAGCGTCTGTGCACTGCAGCACGACACAACTCTTGCTGCGCGTTGCTGCACCGATGATTAGGTTTTGTGGCGGGCGCGCTAGGTTTTGTCAAGTTGTTCCTCACACCCCACGCGTGTCAACCCCAGGTGAAGGACACGCTGGAGCCGCCCTACCAGATCGCCGCGCAGAACAGCTGGGTGAAGGGCGTGGGCGCATACACCGGCGAGATCGCGCCAGAGCTGCTGGTGGACCTTGGCGTCGGGTGCGGCTTTCGGCAGAAGGGGTTTCGAACGTGCTGGTCTTGGTTGTGGACATGCGGCTTGACATGCGCATGCCAAGCTGCTGCCTGAGGCACATCTGGTCACAGCATCCTTCGACTTACCTTGAACGTTACAGGTGGGTCATCCTTGGCCACTCGGAGCGGCGGGCGCTTATGAGCGAGTCCAACGAGATGGTGGCAGACAAGACGGACTATGCGCTGCACCACGGCCTGAAAGTGAGAAGCATGCCGGCTCAGGAATGGCTTGTGTTAGATTGCAACAGTCAATATCGCATGACTGGGTCGAGCAAAGCAGTCTATGGAGGATTCGAACTTTGCAAGAGTCGCAGTGCAGCCTTGGTTACATCTTCATTGGAACGCTAAGCAAGACATCTGCAAGAGGCTCAGCCAGCATTGGAGTGCAGCCATGGCGCTGCTGCCTTGTGTCGCTGCCGGCCGCCGGGCTAATGCAACCACCTAAGCTGCCGGACACCTTGTCCGCAGGCCATCGTGTGCATCGGCGAGACGCTGGAGCAACGCGAGTCTGGCGAGCTGTGGAATGTGCTGAAGGGCCAGCTCAGTGCCGTGGCCGACAAGCTGTCCACCGAGGACTGGAATGGCGTCGTCGTCGCGTACGAGCCGGTGCGTGTTTTGCAAGCGATACTGCCGACGCGGTCATGGCAACAGCGCACAGGAGGCTGCTTGTCCCTGCGAAGCTGCCAGAGTAGGGATGCCAGATTTCGTCTGGCAGACTCAGAAGCAGCGCATGCAGGGCATCCGGCACTGAGGGTCGAGGGGTGTTCCTCCAGTGAATATTCGAGCAGCACTCAGCAGAAATACCAGAGGAGATCACATCTTGACAGGACCTGTCTGAAGAGCTCAAGCAGCACTAGCCCATTTTCAGTAGCTCCTCTGGTCGACATGCGATGACGTGTTGTCACCGGCAGGTGTGGGCCATCGGCACCGGCAAGGTGGCCAGCCCGGAGCAGGCGCAGGAGGTGCACGCCTTCATCCGCAAGTGGGCGACGGACAAGGTGTCGTCGGACATGTCCGCCAAGCTGCGCATCATCTACGGCGGCTCCGTCAACGACAAGAACGCCAACGAGCTGGCGTCGCAGGCAAGCTCTCCAGACAGGCTGATCGAATTATTTTTAATAAAAATCCACCCAGGCAGGCCAGCGTGCACAGTGAGGTTGCACACGCAAAAATGCAATGCGGTGCTAGAGGCAGCCTGGGAGAGGACAAGTTATCACGCTTCATGCTGCGGCTCACGCACGGCCACCTAAGGATTGTTCCATTCCGAGTCTGCGTCATCGTCATTGTCATCGTCCTCGGGGTTCTGGTCCAGAAACCCAGTTTGTTCATCGTCAACAACCCTTCTCTGTCTGCCACCACAGGAGGACATTGACGGCTTCCTGGTCGGCGGCGCCTCACTGAAGGGCCCGGCGTTTGTGACCATCGCCAACGCCTCCAAGTACCACAAGGTCTAGAGAGCGAGGCTGACATTCACCCTCACGCGTCGTGATATGCGCGGCGCCAGCACGCTTTCTTGCAAACCGACTATGAACAGCATATGGGCGCCGGGACGGCAGCAGCACATTCGGTTTTGGAAGCATGTGCCCAGCTCGTGGTGCCTGGCTCAGACTGGTGGAGGATTTGTCAGGGGTGTGATTGAATCGAGCGCCGTATTTCTCAGGTCTTGCCCGGTGCAATTTCGAGAAGACGTGTCTGCACTTCACGAACAAGTCCCCCGAAGTCCTGATTGTTGAGCAAGCTTGACAAGCATTGCCAATTGTGCACCTTGCTTGTCGCCTCCCATTCACCCCATTCAACCGAACAACAGCTTTACGAAGATCGTGATGGCGTTGAGGAAAATGAGCGGCACTGCATGTGCAGACACAGAATATCTTTATCAGCATCACCTCAGATCAACGCGTGCCGAGCGGCTACATCACAGAGAGAAGACGTGCCTCTCATGTACTGCGCCGCAAACAGGAAGCCGACAATCTGGTTCTTGAGCGCATTGTGTCCGGGACCCGTGCCGTCGCCGCTGCCCATCTGCGAGAAGCCCCAGCCATCTGCAGCACAAACAGCATGAGATACTCGCAAATCGTGCAAATTTCATGATCCTGCGAAGCCGCAGCGAAGCGCAGTAACGCAGAAGGCGAGCATCTCAAGGAAGCTCACATTTCTCGAGGAAGCGCTCGTTGCTGAGCACGGCCACGCCGTTGACGAACAGCAGCACCGACTGCGCAGCAGCACAGACCTAGTCACACAACTTCAGGCCCATCAGCGCGCCGCGCCTTTCAGCGCCAGATCAAATAGCGTGCTCAAACTCGCCTGAACGAGCGTCCAGAGCGTCATCTTTGCAAGTTGACTTCTCTACTGCATCGCATCGACGAGCCTGTTGCTGATGCTGCTGCAAGCCAGCAGGGTCGGCCACTGCCAAAGGGCGAGCTCGATCTCGAGAAGTCAGTACAGGCTTAGCGGCCTGAGTGATTCAGAAACGATTCAAGGATTACAATGTATAGGTCTAAAGCAATCTCAGAGCCAAGCTGGACGGCTGCACCTGCTCGAAATGCGGAAATGGTACAGCGACTTGCAAGCGAGTGCTGACAAAACCCGGAAGCCCCAAATATTCAGCGCCCCTTGCCGGCTGCCGGCTCAGATTTTTGATGATTTGCAGCTGCTGTGCACCCGGAAATTGCAATCCCAGACGCATCGAAACCAGCTTCCGTAACCACTGATAGAGGCGCGTGCGTGAGGTGGCAGGCAGTCAGCGAACATACAGAGGCCTGATTCAACTGCGGCCAGCACCCCGCACCCATGTCGGACAGCGACAGCGACTACGAGGGAGAGCAGCAGGAGCTCGATCTCAGCAACGTGAGTGCTGGTGCATATGCATGCATCGCCTGCACGCCAGCATGTGCATGTCGTGGACCTGAGGTATTTGTAGATGGTGGTTCCAGCTGCTCTGCTGCATCCCGCTGCACTGCATAACATCTGGCAGGCACGAGCTCGGATGCTCAGTGACTTCATCTGCACACGCAGTCTGACGTCGTAACAAAGTACAAGGCTGCCGCTGATATCGCCAACAGTGAGTACCCGGCAATCGGCGCATCCTGCTGTTTTGTCATGCATGTGTGATCATGACGCCCTGGCCAGTGATTGCTGCTCACTCTGCACTTTCAGACGTTGAGCACCTTGCAAACAAAACCGCTGCTGGTGCAGGCGCCATCGCCGCAGTCGTTGCTGCCGCAAAGCCTGGCGCAAAGATCGTGGAGCTGTGCATCAAGGGCGATGCGGCAATCAACGAGTGAGTCTGAGCTTTTGACCTCATCAAGCCTCATAAAAACATAGCACCGCCTCGACCAGGAAGTCACCTCTTGTCATCATCCTTGCGCAGCGCGATCGGCAAGGTCTTCAAGGGAAAGAAGATCGAGAAGGGCGTTGCTTTCCCCACATGCGTGTCCGTCAACAGGTGAGGGCCTCTACGATGCTTGATCTGGTGCTGACCTACAGGCCTGATCTGTACTGAAGTATCATAAGTGTCCGATCGAGGATGCTGCAGCAGCGCTCCAGGATGTCAGATGCAACTGACGAAGGTCACATCATGTTGTGCGCAGCGTTGTGGGCCACTTCTGCCCTATCTCAGCAGATGACGCCACAGAGCTGAAGGAGGGGGACGTCGCGAAGATGTGCGCGCTTTGTCCTCGTGCATGGCGTCGCAATGTGCTGTGCATGAAGGCTCGCACAGGGCTGATGAGTTGATGCTGACTGCCTTCCGCATTGTGAGGCCACTTGCGAACCCGTGCTGATGAAGCTGAAATGGCCATCGCAAATGACTATTCAAGCGTGCTTGTCGACTCGCAGTGACCTGGGCGTTCACATCGACGGCTTCATCGCCACGGAGGCGACAACGGTGGTGGTGCAGGCAGACGCCGACGCGGCGGTCAGCGGGCGGGCCGCGGACGTCCTGCAGGCAGCGGCGACGGCGCTGGAGGCGGCGCTGCGGCTCATTCGGCCCGGGCGGAAGATCTCGGACGTGGCCGAGCCGCTGCAGAAGGTGCCGCCTTGTGTGCCCTTTAACTCTTTTTGAAAACGCCTTGCAAAACCGTTTGCAAAGCCCTCTGCAGGCCTTGGATGCGACATACTTGAGCGCACATGTCGGCGGCATGCCGCCAGCGCAACTTTGTGCCGCTAAAGGCTTGCACAAGGCGGCGCCGTGCCCCGGAAGCGGCTCAGTGCCTTTCCACCGGCAACTGGGGAAAGAACTGGCTATACGATTGCCAGCAGCTTGTCGCTCTCCTCGTTCTGGCCCACGCAGCCTGGCGGTCTTGAAAGGCATAATCTGTTTTCTTCCATCAGCGCCTGGTTCATGAAGCCTGCCAAACATCACCCGTTATGTCACGGCTCCGCCACAACACTGACCCGCAGCTACCCTTGTGTGCGTGCAGATCGCAGAGTCATACGGCTGCCAGATGGTGGAGGGCGTGCTCAGCCACCAGATGAAGCAGTTTGTGATCGACGCCAACAAGTGCGTGCTGCACCGGCCGTCGCCCGAGGCCAAGGTGGAAGATGGGGAGTTTGAGGAGAACGAGGTGTACGCTGTCGACATCGTGGTGTCCACTGGCGAGGGCAAGACGCGGGTGAGCTTCTTGCCTTTGTGCCAAATCTGCCTTCAAATGGAGCACTAGCAGACATGAAGTCTGAGGAGAACGAGGTCTACGCCATCGACGTTAAAGTCTCCACCAGCGAGGGCAAGATGCGGGTAAGCTCTTTTCCTTGTTGTTTCCCTGCTTTCCTGCGATTCTGGCAGAAGGGTGTTTAGAGGAGAACAAGGTGTGTGCTGTTGACGTTGTCGTGTCTCTGGCGAGGGCAAGACGAGCAGGAGACAATTGTGCAAGCCGGTGTCGCCAGAGCAGTAATGTGGCAAAGCAGACGCGCAAGAGGACGGCGTTACAGTGCAACTTCAAATATGTGTGTGACGTCATCGAATTGTTACACAGTTCCTTCCTGATTCTGCAGGTACTAGACGAGAAGGAGACAGCGGTGTACAAGCGGGCACTGGAGGAGCAGTACAAGCTGAAGATGAAGGCTAGCCGGTGCGCCTGCTGCCCCACCTGTCTCGCTTTTTAGTGGTCAAATCCGTCGCCCTCTGGCTGCCTGGTCGATGGCGAAACGTGCTGCATCGCAGCAACATCGTCTGCCGCCTAGTTGGGCTTTCGCAAACATGCAGCTGAGCAAACGACTGTCACGGAGCCTCCCTTCGCCTTCGTCCAGATGACCTGATAGGCACTGGAAATCCGCCCTGCTCTAAATGCGCAGGGCGCCGTTCAGGGAGGTGAACAAGCGATTCCCGACGATGCCGTTTGCGCTGCGGGTCCAACTTTCATTCGAGTGGCTCGCTGCCTGAAATATGCCCGTGTAAATGCGCAGGGCGCTGTTCAGCGAGGTGAACAAGCGGTTCCCGACGATGCCGTTTGCGCTGCGGGCGCTGGAGGCGCAGCAGGCGCGCTTCGGCCTCGTGGAGTGCCTCAACCACGGCCTGCTGCACCCCTACCCCGTCCTGCACGAGAAGGCCGGCGAGCTTGTGAGCTGATCTGGCCAAGAAAACTGATGAAATCGGGGAGACCGGCGAGCTCAGACTTTGTCCTGGGGTCCAGGGGTCCAAAAGGAAACCTCAAAAAATGGGGGAAACACAGCAGCAAGGAGAAAGGGATTAGGGTGTGTAGTCGTCAGCCACAGTCACCAGCTGCACTCTGCCGACGCTTCACAGGAAGCTTGCATGCAGGAGTCAACAGCCGGTGGGTGTCACCAGACCTTTGCATTTCTGCGATTGCATGGGCCTCAGAGTAGACTCGGCGGGGCTGCAACACGTTGCACGTGCCTCCCGAGATTGGTAACGAGGCCCCCAGCATGTGGCGTCTAGCAGCCGTAGGCGCTGATGCCATGCGGCGGCGCACTCCCTGTGCCAGCCTGCCCCGTCCGTGCAGGCTGCGCTTGGGTGCCCGCTGCACATGTCCCCTCCCTGGTTTCTATTCAATCATTAGTAGCGAACTTGATTGTACACGCTGCGACATGCCTCTTTTCTGGCGCCTTGTGTCCACGTCATGCGGGCTGCAGCGCAGCTCTGGGGCCTCGGGTTACGATCCTCAGCGGAATCCTGTGCCGACGCTCGTCGCTGCCGCTGCAAAAGCAGGTCGCGCAAGTCGAGGCGAAAATGGTGCTGATGCGCAAACTTCTTCCCCCGTGCGGATAGCATCGAGGGCTGAACGCGGTGTGCTGACGCTCGGGCTGCAACTTGCAACACAGGTCGCTCAGTTCAAGGCGACGGTGCTGCTCATGCCCAATGGCTCGGACCGCGTCACCACCACGTCGCTCGCGCAGAAGCTGGAGACGGATAAGAAGGCGCGCCCCTCGTAGGGTTTCGTACATAACTTGAACTGGCACTCCTTCTGTTCGTCTCTTTCTGCTTCCCTCTTCCCGCTCTGCACGAAACGATACTCGTTGAAATGCCGCTGCGACATGCTCCCTCAGCCCGCCTCATCACACACCTGTCAAACGGCCTCACTGTCATGCAGCCTGTTCTCCGCGTTTTGTTTATTAGGGTTCTGTTTGTTTTTGGAACGGGACATCCAACATGTCTGTTCTCAAAAGGAACAGGTGGAGGACGAGGAGATCCTCAAGCTGCTGGCCACCAGCCTGAAGAGCAAGTCGAAAAAGAAGAAGAGCAACAAGAAGAAGGCCAAGGAGGCCGACGCCGCCGCCGCAGCTGACGCACCCGCGCAGTGATCCCGCTCGGCAGGAGGCCGGCGCCGGCGCGCTTCACAGCTGCGGCAGCGCCACGCCCGGTGACTGCCGTGGCACCTTGCTTTGGCGCGGCCGCGAAACTCAGTTCTGAGTTGCGACAAAGCCGCCTCGGGCGGCGCTCAGGCAGCCTGCAGCCTTCTATCGCGACAGCCTGGCATGCATCGCCGATGGCGTAAGGCCTGCGGTGTGACGCGTGGCCGCGCGTACAGCGGAGTGGCCCACGCATTTGCGGTCACGCCAAAGTCTCTCCAGTGGGGAGCAGCGTTCCTGTTAACACGCTCACATGCAGGCAGGTTGACGCTGTGCCCCTTGACAACATTGCACAGCCAGGTGCAGGGGCGTACGAGACCTGATGGCGTTGTACAACGGGCGACACTGTGAATAGCCAAACATGTAACAGACGCATTGTTCCATGCTTTCCATTACCAGAACTGCCGCTTTGCCAACTTCGTGTTGTCGTTTGGCGCCGCACAAGAACATCCACTTCCAAACCTTAAACTCGCGCGATAATTTTTCCACTCAACAGTATCGAAGTCTTCCAATGCCATGGTTCGTTCTGCTGTCCCTTTCAAGTCCGCTAGGGGGTATCAGGGGGTCAAACGACGGTTGACGTAATCCAGCTTCCAGTCGAAAACGTCGTACGGGGTCGCTAAAAAGCGTCGGAGCGTCCTCTGGCCTCGGCAATACCTTGGGACCGCAAGAAC
>JAABUM010003384.1_pt1 | contig 19633 bp, 36 predicted proteins | sample 5559161 | NCBI WGS metagenome assembly JAABUM01 (sample SAMN10711868, study PRJNA513369) | rock metagenome | isolation source: Antarctica rocks | place: Antarctica: Victoria Land, Siegfried Peak nord | reverse complement strand
GGTTCCAGTGACGCCCCTGTAAGAAAGATCCAGCTGCAAGGGCTCCAGTGACGGACAACCGTCACGGCCACCTTTTGGCTGGCGCTTTCTTACAAGGGTGGCCCGGGATCACCCTTGTAAGAAAGACCCAGCTAGAAGGGTTCCGGCGACGCCGCTTGTGATAAAACCCCAGCTAGAAGGGTGCCGGTGACGCCCCTGTAGGAGAGCCGTCACGGCCACCTTTTGGCTGGAGCTTTCTTACAAATGAGCCCGTGGCCCCCTTGTAAGAAAGATCCAGCTAGAAGGGTTCCAGTGACGCCCCTGTAGGAGAGCCGTCACTGGCCACCTTTTGGCTGGAGCTTTCTTATAAAGCGCAAAGTCGCTCCTTTTCTTACAGCATATTGTGGCGGATTGCACTGCTTCTCAACGTGCTGTGCGTCCGCGTTGCTGTGAGCGGCGCGATCGTCGCCAAAAGGAGGATTCCAGTGACGTCCCCGTAGGACAGCCGTCACGGCCACCTTTTATTTGAAGCAAATTACAAAGCGCAAAATCACTCCTTTTGTTACAACAAACTTGGGACAGGTACTGAAGATCCAGCTGGGTTCTGCACTCGCGTAATCTGCAGCAGATAGGAGGTAAATTCATGAACATATCGCGCCAACACGCCACACCCAGTCAACCTGAACGATGGCATCTGAAGTGGCTCATGGCAGCTTCGACATCTGGGTTCTGCAGGGAGGAGAACACAACTATGTCAGCACACTCTGCACGTACATTAGCCTCCGCTATGCCACAGAAGCAGCTCGCACAGAGGAACCGCGTCAATAGTCACGGCAAGCGGCGCAGGTGCCGGTGCCGGTTGCACGATGCTCTCACCTACAGATTATATATTATACATATATATATCTCTGAGACCAGCTGCGTCGGGCGTGCAGGTGCACAAGTTCTCCAGCCAGGCGACGACCAGCAGCCTGTGGGCGCTGAGCGTGCTGCAGGCCAGCCGCGAGCCGGTCTTCATGGCGCTCGTGGACCGCATGGCGACGCAGCCCCTGGACGCCATCGAGCCCCTGCAGCTGCAGCAGCTCTTCCAGGTGCCGCTTGGTGTCTGTGTCTTGACAGGGGATCAATAGTGTCAAGTGTTCAGGCGCTCGTGGACCGCGTGGCGACGCGGCCCCTGGACGCCGTCGAGCCCCTGCAGCTGCAGTTACTGTGCCAGGTGGTGTCACATTTCGCCCAAGCAGGCGGAGTGCACATGACCCATGAGCGCTCGAAATTGTGGTGTCCACTAAGCAGACGATGTCTGTATGCTGCTGCAGTGCTGCTACTGGCGCGCACGGACGGGAACAGCTTTTCTGAAGTGTGAACGTCTGTCATGCGGAACGCAGCCGCTGATGCTGGCGCGGGCGGAGCGGCACAAAAAAGGAGCTCAATGAACCCAAAGGAGCTGCTCAGAAACGAACTTGCACAGGACAACATTGAACAATGTGTACAAGAGAAGCATATCGTTCAATGCTCACGCAGGCGCTGATGCTGGCGCGGACGGAGCGCGGCACGAACGAGGAGCTGCTTAGTGCGCTGCCGGACAAGATCCACCACCACGGCGAGGCGCTGTGGAAGGCCTCCGTCTCGCGCACCCGCGTCTCCGGCTTCCACCAGGTGCTCTAGGCTTTCAAGATTGCTAAACCACTTTTGATACCGAAATTAGCGGGTGTGCTTTTCACACAGCGCAGTTGTATTATGTCACTTTGGGCACTGCTGGCAGCGTCCCACCTGGTGTTGCCAGAGTGCCCGGCTCAGCGCCTTCGAACGGCCGCATCTGCATGTGTCGCCGCGTTACACGCCGGCTGATGCGCGGTCGCTGCACTGCAGGAAGTGTCGGCGGTGCTGCTGCGCATCGGGGTGCCCCACCTGGTGGAATACGTCACCCCCGACGGCCTGTTCTCGGTCGACATCGCCCTGCGCAACGGCGCCCAGGTGAGCCCCGCGCGCCATTCTTCCTCTGCGGCAGGCTCGCCCGCGGTCATGTCTGGCGCGTTCTGCTTTGGACACGCAGTGCAGGGGCAGTGTGAGAACTATGGTTGCTGCCACTCGGCTGCTGAGATCGTGCTGCAACCGTGCCGGGATCGTGCTGCACGGTGCGTGTTTCTGACAGTCGCGCATGTGTCTCCTGGCGCAGCCGATCGCGCTGGAGGTGGATGGACCGTACCACTTCACCTGCAACACCGAGCAACCTCTGGGCCACACCCTCCTGCGGTGCGGTCCCCCGACCCCCGAAACCCTGCATGAAACGATTCTAGCGGTTGCTTTTATTTTGCTGCTTGTAATTATAATTGCCGTGCTGCAGCCGCGATGCCATCCTGCTCATGAACAGTATAACACACAAGCGTCATGCTGCAGTTGGGGCGACGACAGCCTGCCACAGAAATCCTTGACTATCCAACCGCACCAAATATGCAGACGGCGGCTGCTGCGGGCGAAGGGCTGGACGGTGCTCAGCGTGCCCTACTTCGAGTGGTACAGCGGCGGCGACAACACCTCCCACGTCGAGATCGACAAGGTGGCCACACCAAAAAGCTCATTGCGACAAAATTCCTGTTTGTACAAACACACTCCGGTAGTTGCTGCCTGTCTTCAAGGCTCCACCTCGCGGCGGGCAATGAGAGGGGGGAAGCGGACAGCAGTCGGCTCTGAATGCCACGCAACGTGTTCACGGAGGCCCAAGACGCCACAGCCCACACGCCAGACAACACTGCTTGATACATGGCGGTGCACTGGGCATGCAAGCACTGTCCAGCATGCTCCAAATCCCTACACCACCAAAACCATGGACTACAGGAGATGTACATGGTGGAGAAGCTGGGATCAATCGGCATCGCCATCACATGGCCGCCCAAGGACGGGGCGCTGCCGCCGCCGACGCGCCTCGAAGCGCCCAGCCAGCCGCAGGAGCCCTCCCGTGCCCTGCAGGTAGGTGCCTTCTCGCCCTGTCTGCCTCACCCCACTGCCACTCCTACTGGCGCGCACTGCGACGAGGGCTCAGAGCCGCACCCGCCGTGCACAACCTTCGCCAGCAGGTTACACTCCCTGCTGGACAAGCTGTTCCAAGTAGCCTGCTTGGAGCGACCGGTTCGCTGGAGCGGTGGCAGTGGCCAATGTCCTGACAGAGCACCACCGGCGATTCTGAATAACGACGCAGCCTGCGGTGGTTCTCAAATTATGGAGTGAATTTCCTGACTGCAGGCGCGGCAGCAGGCGCCAATGGTGGGCATCCAGCTGGAGCCGGTGCCCGCGGAGGAGGCGACGGACACGCCCGTCGTTTTCGTGAACGGCATGCGCGGCAAGGCGGTGCGGCCGCGGCAGACACGGCTCTCCCTCCGTGAGCGCTCCTGCAGAGCCTGGCCCCAATACTGCAGCTGATGCCGCCGCATGGCCGTCGCTGGCAGCTGCCATGTGCACTTGCAGCTTCGTTGTGGATTCGCCTGATTGAATCGTCTTTGCAGATGTGCTGCCTGCGGTACCTGTGAGGCTGGACACATGCGCAAAACTGATGATATGCCAGATTTTATCTGGGGTCCCATGTTGACGACTTTGCGCCTGATTCGCCGCTATAGCGAGGGCGAAGGAGGAGGGCATGCAGCTGCCGCCACAGCAGATGACGGCGCCGCAACGCACGACGAGGGCGCGGCAGCAGAGGGAGCCGCCGTCTTCCTCGGCGGGCGAATCTTAGCACCCTCGTCTTCATCGGCGGTTGAAGCTAGAGCAGTCGTTTTTTGGCAACAGATGAACGCCGAGCACTTGCTCGCAAAGGCAGTCTCTGCCCAGCGGCCGAAGCACCTGCGCCGTGCGGCTTTCTGGCACTGGCGCCTCGGAGCATGCACCTCTGGAATTTTGGGTCTATCAGCCACCTTCCCAGCGCGTGTGCTGTTCACCTTGAAATAGTCTCGTAGTTTGCCTTTAAGTGCACCATTGTGTCTTGCTCTTCGTCAGTCACAGAATCTGGTTGTGAGACCGCTGCGTGTCCGGGTTTCCAGGTGGACTGCGTGCCTCACTTTCATCGGCGCAGGCACAGTGGTACTGATTGCTGTGAAGTCACGTCAGCTCTCGCCTGTGGACAAAAATTGCACGACCTGTTCACAAGTGCACTGGACATGTCTAGCCTACCAACCGATCTACGCCTTCAGCTTCACTTCCTCCTCGGTGATCTCGAACTGCGAGCTTGCCCGCCACTGCACACCACAGCAGCGGTCAGTTGCTCGGATGCCCTGCTGCAAGCCCCATTTCCAATTGATGAATGAACCGCAACCAGGAGGCCGCGCTTGGCGGCACTGTCCATCAGATGCCCACCCTACAACCACACTCAAATGAACAATCGCAGCCAGCAGGTCGTGCGTGGTGAAACGTGTCTCCGGCGGGTAGCCAGGCGCACCTTGGTCAGCATGTCGGCTTTGAGGGCGGCCTTCGAGCCGTCATCGGCGCATTGCGCGGACTTGAGCACCTTCGACTGCAGCTTCTTCAGCTTGAGCACGCCGCCGTTGGACCGCAGCACCTCCGCCGCCAGTTTCTTCCACTTGTACTGTTTCGAGGCCTGCGATTCAAGCATTCCAATAAAAGCACAAGGGAAATCTAGCACAAACATCACAGCATCCAGCTGTAGCAAGAACCCAGTTGACTGCTGTGGGTTGCTGGTCACCCCCGCAATGGTGCAACATGTTCTCCAAGCGCCGGCCCACCTTTGCGCCCTTCGCCTCGCCCGCTGCCGCACTGCTGCCGTTTGCGGCAGGCGCCGCTGGCTCCTCAGCTGCGCCGTTCGCCTGCGCTGATCCATTCGGCTGCGCGGCGCCATTGGCATCCGCCGCAGGCGGCCGAGCTGGCGCCGCTGCTGGAGCCGCCTGGCCATTCTGTTGTGCCGCGCCGCTGCCGCCGTTATGAGCCGCGTTGCGCGCCGCTTGTGCCTGCAATACGACGAGGGTGCAATGTGAGGTGAACTGCGGCTCCCTACTGCCCCAAGCAGCTGCTTGCCGGGACACGATGTCACTGGAGTACTGCAAGATCGACAGACAGACGAGGCTCACCCGCCGCACGTGCTTCTTGCCCGTCGCATGCCCCTGCAGCGTCTCGATGCTGGTGCAGCTCACGTTGCAGACGCTGCACACCAAATCACAGAACCCTCAGGCCATGCTCAGCTGTCTGCACCGAAGGATGCGCATCCATTGCGGCGCTGCCTCGATAGCGATTTGGCAGCTTGAGGATCATATCGGCCATTGCAGTGTTGCAGGCACAGCACCGCTTGGCTACACTGCCAGACAATGCACCGCACCTGCATTTCCACGGCGGCCGCTTGGACAGGAATTCATCCTCTGCCGGGTCGCCCGAAGGCGCCGCCGTCGCCGCTGCAGCTCCACCAGAGGCCTCGAAGAAGCCCTTTGCGGCAAAGCCGCCGGGCTTCGTCGCCCCCTCCGCATACTTCTGGCTCTCCGTCACGCAGGTGTTGTGCGACTGCACGTGATGCAGACGTCTCAGTCATAACCCGTAAGAAACCCCGCTGCCAGTCAGCATCAAGTGCAACAAGATGCAGACAACATATGTCGAAATCGTGTGCTCTCGACGCTTTCCTAGCGCCCAACGCGTGAAGGGTTGAGCTGCACCTTGTAGCTGCTCTGGTCGAATGTGCGGGAACAGTCCACGCACGTCAGGCCATGGGCTGCGCACTGGTACAGGTGCTGCGGCATCTTGGGCTGCGTGCGTGCGCCCAAAGGGATTTAGGCGATGGATTTGCGTGTGCATCAGTTTCTGACACAAAGGGAGGGAGCAATTGCACCCAATTCGTTCCTGCTATGACAGTCCTGCTGTGCCGGCGGCTAATGCATACGGCACTCCAGAGATACAAATTATCATGCTCACCTTCTTGATGCTGTCTCCACACGAGTCACAGATGAACCAAACCATGATGGAATGTCAGGATCCTCGTCAGGAGATGGGGCGATTGGGGTGCGCTTGCGGGCAACGCCGCCGATGCTCGGAATGATCGAGCAAATTCGTGCGCGCTAAAGGGACCACGCGGGTCTGCCGAGACACAAGTGTAGGTTGTTGCCAACAGAGCACGAAGCAGTGCGTAAAATTGAAGTGCGGCAGAAGCATCAGCCGTCAAGGTACGACACACCACGAGGAAGCAAGGGAAGCAGGTCACCATGAAAAAGCCAAAATTTGCGCCACAAATCACTTTGCACCACCCCGACAGTCTCGCTGCTCTCACGCAGCAATTTTGCTCTTGGACTCTGTCGTGCCGCGGTCCACAGGGGTTGGTGAAACTCAACTCTTGACAAGATCACCATTCACATTTCAAAGGTGCACAGGCAGCCGACAGCAATGCTGGGCTTCTGAGTGTCTCCTGAGACTGCTTGAAGCTACCGCGCGGCGTCGGCTGGCCCTAGCGTCGCATGGCAAGCCGGTAGCCAGGCGCGTCAGACTCGCCCGCCGCGCAAATGCCTAGGGAGAGGGGCCCCTTTAGAGTCGGGGAGCGCGTGCTGGTGCCGCATACAGACAAGTTCTATGTCGCGAAGGTCGGTGCACACCTCTGCGTGACCGCAGTATATATGTGACATGGAACCCTGTTGTCCGCCTTGTCGGCAGCGGGCTGGGGCACATCGAGATCGTCGGCTCATGCTTGCAGGCTTTGAAGGCGGAGAAACGGCAGGACGGCGTTTGGTACTATCTGCTGCACTATCAGGTGAGTTTCGTGCCTGCAATCTGGCATGATCTGGCAGAGGTGCCCATCTTGGATATGCAGATCATGCAACAAAAGGCCAAAACAGTGCCCGATGGCGCGCCGTGCTCACCATTGCGGCAGGGGTGGAACAAAAAGTGGGACGAGTGGGTGGAGGCGCCGGGGCTGGTCAAGTACGATGCGAAGCTGGTGCGCTCCGAAGACGACAAAAAGGGGGAGGGCGAGGGCGGGCCCCACAAAAAGCGGCGAACCGACGGCCGCGGTGGTGGCGGCGCCGGCAGCGACGCAGTCGCTCCCGTCGCAGAGGCGAGTGACAAACAAAATCCTGCCGCCTGAGGTTTGCATAGATTGCGTCACAATGCGCCGCGGCGAATCTGTTCAGGACCGGCGTTGCAGCGGGTGACGCGGCGCCGCAGGCCTCGGCCTGTGTTGAGCGCGTGCAACCGCTGCCGCTGCAGCTATAGGCGGGAGGGCGCCGCAGGATGACAGCCAACGGCAGAGCCCACGAGTGCCACAGCCCACTGCCACATGTTTGACAGCCTGGTTCTTGCTGCCGTTGCCGGCGACAGCTGCTCGAGGCGCTGGCGGCCGATGAAAATCGCACCGTCGAGGCGGGCATGCCGCATAGCCTCCTGTTTCAACAGCAACAGCATCTCATGCTCTGTCCTGGCTTGGCTGTGCATTCATCGCTGCGGCTGCCGACAGAGCAGCGGGAGGCGCTGGTGGCGGACTGGGCATGCGGGACGTTCGAAAGTGCGCTGCATAGACTTCAAATCCATCTTGGCTGACCCAGAGTATGCAACCATGCAGTTCTCGCTGCCGCTGCCGCCGGAGCTGCGGGAGGTGCTGGTGGCGGACTGGGAGCGCACCATTAAGGCGGGTGGCCCGCGGCCGCTGCCGCGTAAGCCCTGCGTTGCCGACATCTTCAAGGCCTACGTGGCCAAGGCCAAGGCCGCCAAGGTGGGCCCATGTCCGCCGGCCTGCTGCTGTCATCGCATGGCCGTGCTCCTACTGCAGCGCTAGGATGATGGACAAAGCGCCAAAGTGACCCTGAGTGGTCGGCGGCAGGAGTGCAGCCATGCAGAGCTGGAGGCGCAGTGCGTCTGCCGACCTGATGCCTCACGATCGTGCTTCTACTCAGTGCTTTTACTCAGGATCGTAAAGCATGCAACAGCAAATACTGCTTGGTTTTGCCGGCAGGAGGACGGCAACGCGGAGCTGGAGGAGGAAGTGGCGTCCGGCCTGCAGCTGTATTTCGACCAGGCGCTGGGCCAGATGCTGCTGTACGCCGCGGAGCGGCCGCAGTTCGTGGAGAAGGTGAGGTGCAGGCGGAAAATTCCTGCATGGCGGGTGCGGCACTGTTCATGATGCTGTGCTGGCCTGGCGGCACTGTGGGCGGGGTGGTAAGGTTGGCATCGAGAGGCGCGTGCTGCCGCTGGGAGCGGCTGGCAGTGCAACAGCCTCCCAGCCGGCGGCAGTTTTGTGCCTGGCATGTCATTGCTGTTCAGGAAGCATGATGCCCTGCATGCGATATTCGTTGAAATACCAAAGACACGAGTCGGCACGTGCATGGCGGCGAGCATGTGCCTTTCTGTCCTGATGAACCTTCCGTGCTGATGAAGTCTGGTAATGCAGGTGAAGGCGGAGGGCAAGGCGCCGAGCAGCGCGTACGGCGGCGAGCACCTGCTGCGGTTGCTGGTCAAGCTGCCGGAGCTGCTGCCCATGACCAGCCTGCCGACGGACAACTACGCGACGCTGGAGCTGCGGCTAGCGGACTTTGTCAGCCACTTGTCGGAGAAGAGGTCCAGCCTGTTCGCAAAGCACTGAGAAACAGTGTTTCTTAGAATCGGGAGGGTGAGAGGCGGCAGGGGGATGGGCAGACACTAGGACAGGACGAGCGCGATTAGACAAAACGTAAGCGCCGGCTGAAATTTGCAGCTGAGAGTGGCCGGCTGGGCAGGAAGCGTGGTGGTCGAAGTTTCCTTTGCTTCAAAGATTGCTGAAGCAATAAATATTGCCTACACCCTGTTCGTATTCTGCCCTTTTTCAGGAGGAAACCAGCGACACGAGACATAATCTTTGTATGTATGCAAGGAGTGTAAGCTCTATGATCGTCGCAACTGCCAGCCGTCCATGCCCGGGATGGCACGTGACTGCCTGCGTAGGGGCCTGTGGTGCAGCGCTGCCACGACCTGCTGCCTGCAGTCACCAGTCGTCCTGACGTCCTGCCTGAGACTTCCCTCCGGCTCTGATCGCGCCCGCAGCTGGGGCGATGCCCCGCAGGACTGTAACTAGCCCATGGCATACTTGTTGGTCCACTGCCTGAGCATTTGACAGCGATACGTTGGCAGCATGTTCGTGGCGAGGGTGGTGCCAGGCGGACATGATGATGATTGGATCGGATCGAAACAACAACAAGCATCTCAGCGCGCGCGGTGGGCTGTGCGCCTACCTGGCTGTGTCCTCGTAGCGCTTCCTGTCTGTCTTGTAGATGTGCGCAATCTCCGGCACCTGTTCCGGCACAGCACAGACATTAGCACAGCCATTAGCACAGCCCTGTGGCAGCTTTTCGGTGCACATGAACTACACAAAACGGTGCATGCAGTCTTCTACAACAAACAATGGACTGCATGCATGCCAACAGGACGATTTGAGCAGGGCGCGCGCCAGTGGGTCGTCCGGGTTGGGGTCTGTGAGCAGCGAGCAGATCGACAGCAGCACCTGGACAGGGCATCAAAAGCTGCTCAGCAAGGTCAGCCCAAAGCAGTTCCTTCAAAACCGTGGCGGGGTCACTGTACGGCGGCAGCCCTCCACATATGTTCTTCGGCAAAGGGGTTTCTTCTGCCGAACGCAGCATTGCATGTTCATAGCCGGTCACCTTCGACACCGTCAGCGCGGGGCTCCACTGCTCCTTCAGGATATCCAGGCAGATGCTGCCGTTGCTGTTGATGTTGGGATGGTATACCTTAGTCGAAAAGTTGACCTGCAGGGTGGTGCGAAAGTGCAGTTGGTTGAGGCGCCACTCGCCGACCAAACACAGATAGCTGCAGCGTTGATAGGTTGCGCCTTGTCACCTTGGGCGGCTTGAAAGGGTAGTCTGGCGGGAAGTGAATTTTGACCATGAAGACACCGCCTGCATAGGGGCTCTCCTGTGGCCTGCATGGCAGAGTGGTCCTCGAGTGAAAGCAGGCAAAGATGTCTGCATGACATGCACCGCAGCTGCAGAGGCAGTTTCGTGAGTAGCACTGGCGCTACCCGCGAGCGAGCCGCGAGCAAGGGTCTTACCCCATGATGGTCGCCTGCCAGTGGAAAAGGTCCTCAGGCTGTGCTGGGCCTGCGCATGCATGACGCACGCATTCAGGTCAGAAACCGGGGCAGACGCCTAGCAAGGGAGGGGAACCACCAACACACAAGTGGCGGCGCGGATGGCGCCGTAGTCATGAAGTGTGCTCTCGGGACTGCCACAGGCGTACAGCCCGCGAATTTACTTCAAAGCCGAAACGCTCGGCTTACCGGCGCTGCATGACGTCGGCGGATCCTTCTGCAGGTCCTTCAGCTCCTACAACACAGGGACAGGAGGTCATGATGCCTGCTCGTACGAGCACTCAACCAGGATTTGGTCTAATAGTCGAGCTATACCTTCTGTATCCGTTTGCTCGCCATCGCAAGTTCTGCCGAGCGTTGTTTGCTGCACGCTGCAAAAGGCAAGGCTGAACACGCTACTCCCGCTGAGGGTTTCGCTGAGGCGAGGCGGGACCACACAACTTAACAGCGGCAGACGAACAGGTAGAACGAGCAGTCGATGCACGCAAAGAGTTCTCCTGGCTGGGTGTGTAAATGTGTGTTGCTGGCGACGAGCGCGTTTTAAGAGCAAAAATTATGCAAGATGGTTTCTAGAAACGGTCGCAGAATGGTCCGCGGCGGAAGAGCGGCGGCCTATTAAATTTGGAAACGCTTTCTGAGATGCACTTTGTACATGCAACCAGATGCAAAGGCACATCCATGTAGAAGTAAAGCAGTTGCATCACAGCACAAGTTGATTTCTGTGCCATATCATCCCCGCCGCCACTGTCAAACGGCGAGGCCGTGTGCATTGGCCACTTGTTGACGGTTCCAGACTTGAGACAACCAATGAACTCGCAGGAATAAAGGCACAAGACCAGTGCTCTGCATGTGAACGCAGTGCTCGACGTAAACGAAGAAAGTGGAACCTGCGGAGCACAGGTGCTCGGTGCGCAGGAACACCGTGGTGTGCTGAAGAAGAGGAGGGTTTTCCTGGGTATGTGTGTAAGAAAACTGGAGACGCCAGAAGTTTCACACAGCGCTGTCCTCTGGTGTGGGGGCGGTGGTACCATCTGCAGCACCAAGAGAGAGGGAATAGGGTCAGCCTCGTTGCCAGAGACACGTGTTGCCGCTCCTCAATACAGCAGCAGTGCGGCAGCCACACAGGTGCCGACTGTGATGCATATTGCAGCACATTCGCACCTCGCTGGGCCATGGAGTTGCGCCACTCGAACGGCAGCGCAGAGCGCTGCGTGTCTGACTGCCGGCGTGACGGCATCGTGTTGGACCGCCGGAAGTCCACTGTGGCACAGTCAACAAGCACCTTGTCGGTTGGGGACAATGACGCTAAGTGCACAAGCTCGAGATGCAAGTGCTCGACCAAGCATGCCGCCATGGGCAAATGCACGAACACCACAGGAACACGCCAAGGGGACGCAAAGCATACATATACTCTGAGTTGTCTGTAGGATTGTCTATGGCTTTCAGTGCAACAGGCGGCAGAGAGTCCCACCTGCAGACCCCTCGTAGTAGGCCTCCGGCGGCAGCCGCCGCCGGTGCAGCGACTGCCCCTCGCGGCGGTTGAAGGTGGACTGGGAGTCCAGGTGCGGCAGCAGGCTGCTCAGGTTGCTGCCCTCGAACGTCATTGTCGTCATGTCTGCGCGCGGCGAGCCCAGGGAGGTCAATCGCGACAGGCAGGACCGGCAGCCCAACATGCTTGCGGCGTCATGATAGCAACCAGTCAGCGTGTCGGTCATGACACGATTCCAACTCGTCCAGGTGTGTGTTCACTCCTGGATCACATTTAGGAAGGGGTCTACCCTGGGTGGTGAGTTTGGTGCCACCAATCTCTTGCAAGCGAGCCAGAAGAGAGTAGGGATCGCAGTCGAAGATGTTCTCACCTGGGTCTGACGCCGTAGGGGCGACGTCCTTCAGCTTCACCTCGCCATCATCATCGCTCTTGTCCGTCTGCGTGTCCGCGTCTGCGATGCGCGGCACACAGCGGGAATTCTGAATGATTGGCTGTCCAGCATCGTGTCGGACGCAGGGCCTTGTACTTCTCAGCCTCGCACACCATCCCATGCTGCTCGGGAGCAAAGGCAGCCGATTAGATAGTGCAGGCTGTTGTTCCACGATGACGATGGCAGACTCAGTGTCTTAGCCTCGGTGTCCCAGACTCAGTGGACACCCAGCAGAGGCGACACGCACCCGATGTCGCGGTGGTGTCAACGCTGACCGCCTTTGCGCTCCGGGCCGCTGACTTCCCGCGCGTCGACGACCTGCTGCCCAGCTTGCCCACCTTGTGCGCAGCCAGGGTTTAGGGTTCAGAACTGATATTTGGGGCCCAGATGGACAGTGCGCAGCCGATGCACAAGCAGCACGTTAGAAGTGTTATGCACCTTGTCGGCCTGGACCTTGACCACGGGGTCCATGTTGGTAAGGTGGAAGCAACACCGCCGTGTGCATGCACAGAGCAGTGCGGGACATGTCCAGAATGCAGATGCTGCACCTTGTCGGCCTGGCCTTGTCCACAGGGTCCATGTCGGTGAGGTGGAAGCAGAGTGGCCACATGGGTGCAAAACTTTCAGAAAAGCTGGAGACTTGTGGCAAAGGTACCTTGGCGGCCTGGGCCTTGTCCGCGGGGTCCATGTCGGTGAGGTGAAAGCGCGACCAGTCGATGCGCGGCTTGCGGTCAGGGGTGTCCAGCGGCCGTGTGACGATGGGCGCAAAGTGATGGTGCAGCTTGACGTCGTTGAAGCAGTTGTAGATGCGCATGCGCATGCGGTTCTGCGAATTGCAGTACATGTAGCCCTCTACCTGCAGGGGCCAGGAAGTCAAGAGGGTCACAGCAGCTGCTAGCAGCAGAGTGCTGTAGAGAAGGCCCATCTGCAGAGCAGCAAGGTCAGCAGGCACGTCTAGATGCGGGAGTCAGCGAATCTGCCACAGATGCTGACAGGCTGTTGCATGACCGGCACGAGCATGTCTTGACCCGAGCATTGCAGGGCAGCGCATTGCCACAATGCCATTCCCACTGACGGCATCAGCGCCGGCAGGCGCACCGTGATGGCGATGCAGGAGTCGGCATCGGCGAGGAAGCCGGACATATTGGCCCAGGACGCCAGCGGCGAGGCTTTGGTGATAGTGTGCTTCACCGTCACCGGCAGCCACAGCAGCAGCCGGTCCGCGCCCGTGTCGTAGCCTATGTCCAGCTCCTCGATCTGGAATGAGAAGTCGGGAACGCTGAAATCCTGGATTGACATGGTCTGCAGGGCTCCAGCGGCTGCATGCTGCTCCGCAATGTGACCACCTTGGCGTATGCAAACCGGGCGGCACAAAGGGCAACTGTCCCAGCGGGAGGGTTTGCGGCGGTGTGGCAGTCGGCGCCCGCTGCCCAGGGACTGCGATGGATAGCAGAGAAGGGAACATGGCACACCGAGTAGTCCTTCGTGGCGGTGCAGGGGTTGTCCGGCCACCGGTACACGTACGCGCGCACGATGGGGTCCAGCATCTGGTTGGGGTATCTGCGCAAGCGGAATGCACGCTGAAGAGTCAGTTGGAGTGCGGGAGGCAACACGTCGAGCTGCCGAGTCTAGCCTGCCAAGTGTGGATCCAGCTTCGTGTTGTCCCAGCAAGCAGCAACATTCGTGTTGCTTCGGTGTCACCCGAGCTGCAGGGACGGGTGGATGCAAACGAATGCAAGCCAACGTGCTCACGTGTCGCCCACGCGGAACATGAGCGCCAGCCTCCCGTCGTCCTCCGTGAGCACCATGCTCTCCGACAGCACGAAGGTATTCTCGCCCAGGATGGGATATGGCACCGCGCGCTTGGAGCGCGACACCACCACCTGCGGCCGGCACGCGCTTTGTGATGTTGCAAGTGCGTGAGGCACAAAACCTTCCTGGACTCTGCATGGTCGCCGATTGAGGTGTCACACAGAAAAGCGATGTGGTTGTCATGGTGCGACCATGAAATTTTTCAAGATGGTCCATACGAAAGGCGCACCTGTGACAGCTCGTTTTGTGGCAGCATCGGCAGGTCTGGCTGCGGCTCGATTTGGTGGAACCTGCGCATGCGCGGCGAGCAAACTGAACTCTTCGACCATTCATGTTCACAGAATCAGCTTTTTTGGGTGACAGCAGGTATACTTCTGCAGTGCTGCGTCGTGACAGTCCCCAGCCTTTCCTCTTGCCTGCAAATGGGCAGGCGCCTCCCTCCTCAAACTGCAACAGGCACGGGAGCGAGAGGCGCACTTTGCGGTGTCCACAGTGTAGTTGGTGTCCTCGCCGTGGGGCCGGTGTATGCAGCGCACGAACTGGTAGCCCCACCGGACCTCGCTGGCCAGGTATGACTGGCGCGACATGAACGGGTTGCCTGCGATGAGTGCGTTGGCAGCTCAGAATGGTGCATTATGATCACGTGATGCAGCATGCGCGATGCAGCACAGGTACGCTCTCATTCAGCACCCCACATGTGGAAGAGGGTCCAGACACAACCACGTGTAGGCTGAGGAATGACATGTAAATTGAGAATTGAGTGGCGCACCCATCTCGGTGGTGCCCTCGAAAGTGATGACGACCTCCGCGTTGAGCGCCTGTGACAGGAGGCCAGAGGCAAGCGTCATAGATGACCATCAACAGCCATTCACGGCAGTCGCCCTGAAATTAGTCAGCAGACCATCAACCCTGGCGACGCCTGCTCCACCAGTGTACAACATGCGGCAGCTGCATCTTTCCAGGCTGAGCAGAGTGTCACGCGGTGCAGATGCGCAGGGGGCAGCGGGCAAGCAGGGGGGCACCTCCAGGCTCTCGTGCGTGTGGCCGCACAGCGGTGAGCGCTCGTCGATGGTGTGTTCGATGGTGATGGGCAGCAGCAGCAGGCCGTCGATGTTGCCTAGGTCCAGCTCCTCGCTGCGCACCGGTATGAACTCCCCCTCCACTGCAAAACCCAAATATATGTGTCATTGAAGGTGCCGGACAGCTGAACATCTGCAGTCCAATGTGACTAGTTCTCCAGGGTTATAAAGCCCAGGTCCAGCTCCTCGCGGCGCACCGGGATAAACTCGCCCTCGACTGCAGAGGGCGACAACAAAGTTTCAATGATCGTATAGTGATTCCGGCGTGCAATGCTTGCGGCATCCGCAATTCTGGTGCAGCAAGTTGCCCAGGTCCAGCTCCCCGCTGCGCAGCGGGATGAACTTCCCATCCACTGCGCAAATGCGGAGTCGTGGGGCGTCACCTTCCATATTGAGTCTGCTCGAGGCATCAGGCTGCATAGGATGCCTTCAAGTTTGAGTTTGCCTGTCGAATGTTGCCCCTCCACGGCGCCGCGCCCCTGACGTTGCCGGCATGTGACGGGGAGCGTCTTGAGCCGGACATCTACGTTGACACATGATCTGCCTTGACATGAGCTGCCTCAAGCTCACCTGTGTGCCGCCCGTCGCCCCACGTGTAGAGGTAGGCCCGCACCTTTGGCTCCACCACCTGCACAACACACAAGAACATTTGTCAGATCCAGTTACTACATTGGGTGATTGGGTAGCAGCAAGGGTGTGATGCGACAACACTCCCTGTCATCACAACACCTCTTGCATCATCTCATGAAGCACTTCGAACATGGCCTGGCCCCACGCATGTCGCCTTGCCCCCACCTGCGTCGTTTTGATGTCGGCGATACGGAACATGAGCTTCAGGATGCCGTCGCGGCGCGCGATGACCGCCGTCTCGCTCATGAAGATGGAGCGCGCGCGCTGCTGCGGGTGCGAGATGCGCGCAAACAGAACGCCGATGGTGATCGCGTCCAACAGCAGCCCGAAGATGGTCTGCACCACCAGCACCACGCTCGCGCCCGCGCAGTTGTTGGGCCCGCTGTTGCCGTAGCCTGCGCAGGGAGTTCATTGGGAGGAGGTTACTGAAAATTTGAGGGTGAGGCGGCGTGTATTGGACAGGTGAGAGCGAGGGGCACAGAGCGAGGGCGGGGTGGAGGACTGTGTGGTGTGTGCTGCAGGTAGTGTGGCTCAGAAAGCGCGGATGGATGTGCAGGGTCAGACATGACTGGGGGAAGGCAGGCCAGCGGCGGCGGCCCGCCTCACCGATGGTCTGCTGCGTGACGACGCTGAAGTTGAAGACCATGGGGTAGCCGCGGATGCCGTACAGGCACTCGCCGTTGGCCCTGTGTTGATTGGAAGTTGAAATGATCTACATAATGTTGCGGCACAAAGCTGAGATCTGTGGCGCGGCAGCAGGCGCAGAGGTACATTTTCAAGTGTCAGTTGCTCCCGAATCTGAAGCAAAAACAGATGTAGAACAGTCGCGAGGGAGCGGGGAAAGGACACTCACTTCCAGATGATGTACCACAGCAGCGAGAAGAAGAAGAAGCTGGCCACATACAGCACTGAGAAGAAGCCGAGCAGCTTCCAGACCTGTTTTCGTCAGACAGCAGTGTTGATTTCCTGAGAAGACGGCTCCCTGTACCCAGAGCACGTGTACTAGATGCAGCAAGAATGGCGTCTCACTCACGTTCTGGTGGATGACCGTCAGGAAGAAATCTGCGTTGAGCAACACAAGGCTTCCTCAAGCACGACTTTCGTATGCAGTGCAGAGGGGGTCTGTACCAGCAATGCAGAACGGTCTCGTCGTGCACTCGCCTCTGTGCCACATGTGCCACGCCAGCACCCCCGAGGATGTGTAGTGCACCCGCGACTGCCCCGCGGCCCTGCAACACACTGCCAAAGACTGCGCTGGCTGCAGCCGATGTGAAGGAGATTGCGCCAAGAAGATTGTGCGGTACTCATGCACCCAGTCTGTCGTGGGGCACCAGAAGATTGCACTTGCAGGGCCACATCCAGGGGTGCAGGCTGCCACCGCGTAACAGGACGGTCAGCAGCGGCCGCTTGAGAGGCACTCCAACGAGCTTGGCCAGGGTGTCAAAGGGTTGTCAAGATGTCCTGACCTGCCCGTCTGCACCAGCGCCGGCCGCCGCAGCCGCTGCCGCTCCAGCTCGTGCGCGTCCGAGCCGCGGTCGGGCGTCCAGTGATTGTTGTAGTACTGCTTCCAGTCCTGCACCCCGCTCATGAAGTTGCGCGGCTCCAGTGACTGCTGGTTGAACAGCCGGCGCCCGGCGTTCTGCTCCGCCCTGCACGCGACAGCGGGGTTTTGGGGTTTTGAGCGGCAGCGGGCGCGCGCGCATTGTTGGCTTTCGGCATGCAGTCTGCTGAGCCAGAACAGCTGCTGGAGGAGCCCGTGCACGATGCCGGCTGGCAGCAGAACCAGAAACGCAGCAGGCGCGTCGGCATTGCAGCACGGGCAGCTGCCGCATGTCGCTTGCAACGCAAGTCGGCAGCTGTCAATTTGATGGGCAGCACATGCTCATGCGAGGCTGCAGCCTGCAACCCTCAGCCCACCTGGTCTTCTCGAAGGCGGCGGCCACCTCGCGCGCCTGCCCCGCCATGAGCGTGGGCGCGTCCATGGAGTCGCCCTCAAGCGGCCCCTCGCCGTTCTCCTCAATCACCTGCAGGCACGCATGTCTGCCGTTGCTTCTCTGGCTCACGGACCATGGTGTGTTGGTCTGTGCGATCACGTGTCAGCAATGACAGGCAGGACAGCACCGGTGCATCTGGCGCGACATTGGTGCTGCGGCACCACTGCCTGCAACTTGCCGCCGCACCTTCGTGGGGCTGGAAGGGGCGCGGCTGGAGGGGCGGACTAGCGGACTGGGCAGCGTGCTGGGCGTGTTGTGGGGTCTGGCTCGGGCGCTGTCGTCCCTGCTAGAAGTGGACGACACAGCCGAGGTGCTCACGCGGCCCAGTCTGCTGTCGTCCGCTGTCAACGACACGCATTCGGGTGCTGTCGTCATCTCGGCCGATGGTGAGTTGTCGGCCATGCTGCTGCTGTAAGGACAAATTAAGGCGTGTCTGGGAACTGCCAACGCAGGGCTGCGACTGCGACTGCAGCACGCCTAGTGCATCCCAACTGGCGTTAGGTGTCCCGATAGTTCGGCCGTGCGCAGAGTCTGCCAGCTGCTATACCCCTTCCTGTTGCCTCCAAAGTTCAAGCATAACGGCTGTGGCCACGCTAGAATCGCTCGCTGACAAGAACCAAGCTGACAATGCCGAAGCCGCTAACCTCCAATGTGGCTTCAGCACTGCAGCTGGCCCGGACAGCCAGCCTCAGCAGCCCTGTATGAGGTTGCCGTAGATCAGCAATGAACTGCGCAAATGCGCAACGTCCGGTGCGTTTTCCAGCGCTTGCATGACACCACGTGGTATCTTGGATTTAAGGCTGAAATTTTAAGCTCCCCCGGCGTCCGATTCAATGCCACTGCTACTTGTGTTTTAGCTCCCTGGGGGAGCAGGCAAATGTGCTTCTGTTGCGCCTCCCGGTCGTCCGGCACGCCATTCAAGGTCACCGCGATTCAGCGCCACACCATCTTTTGTTTGAGCTCCCTGCCGTCGGGGGAGAGATTGAAACACATCGTGGCGCCAAGGGAGACTGAACAAACGAGGTCGACTGCCTCAGCTGCCATGCCTCTGCTGTTCTTGCTCCACAGGAACCGCGGCGGCGGCGGCGGCGGCAGCGGTCATACCACATCAGGGATTGGAAACAAAGGAACAGTAGCGCGTTCATCTGTTCTGGGTCCCTGTGCGGAGAAAATGCCTCGAAAGTGGATGCAACGCCCACACATGCTTTTGTTCTGTCTCCCTGTGACAGGCGCGCTCGGTGACACAACCCCACAAGGGAGCAGGAACAAAGAACCAGTGCGCTGTGTTCTGGAACGTCAAGGCCAGGAGAAACACACAAATCAAGCAGCTAGGTGTCCAAAGGCACCGCAAATGCGCTGCGGGTTGTCCTGTCACAGCGCGCCGACCGTCGCCAGCCAGCTTGTTGATTGTGCCTATATACCCACTCGGTGTCCAGAAAACATGTCAGCCTTTACATATCTTGTAACTTTCACTATCTCTAGACTCCAGCTGATCCAGATCAGTTTCGGGCTGCCAGCCGGCTACGACGATTGATTTGTAGCCGGCTAAGCTCGGCACCTTCCCGCAGACACCATCTTTCGTTATGTGTCCCTGTGGTTGTGGTTGCGCGCCCGCCCCAGGGCGCTAGAACAAACGCATAGTCGCTGAGCTGCAGCTTTTGCAGCTGCACCGCTGTCGCTCTTTTTTTCTGGCTCCTGGTGGCTCAACTAGGTAGGGTTGGCAGGTAACCGGTAACTTAGGTTACCCCAACCGAAGTAACCGGAGGCGAGCGGCGGTTTATTGCGGTCACCGGCCTGGGAATCTGTTCTGGGGCTGATGGGAGGCTGAGCGTGCACAGCAAATTTGAAACAGCGCGAGCAGCAGCAAGCGGCGAGCGCCATTTGAAGTTATATTCAGTTCAGTTCAGTGTCCTACACGCCTTGACGTCTTGAATGGCGCAGCCGTGCTTGTCGGACAGCGACGGAGAGGATATCGGCTGCGAGGATGCATTGCCAGTGCTCAAGCAGCTCGGCCGACGATGTTGTGGCGAGATCCCTGTTTGACATGGTGACGTGACTGGCCAGAAACTGCCTCGGAGGGCGTCTTCATGAAGATGGACGACTACGCGGCGCACCAAGAACCGCGCATCTTCTGGAAGCTGCAGCGGCACTCAGCGCCCGAGCTGACGCGCC
>JAABUM010003382.1_pt1 | contig 19642 bp, 35 predicted proteins | sample 5559161 | NCBI WGS metagenome assembly JAABUM01 (sample SAMN10711868, study PRJNA513369) | rock metagenome | isolation source: Antarctica rocks | place: Antarctica: Victoria Land, Siegfried Peak nord | reverse complement strand
TCAACGTTGACATGCAGACCAAATGACATGCGGTCCAGTGTGCATTTGCAAGTTCGGTGGATTGATGCGCATACGGCAGGACGCAATATTACAGTAGCCCTGCATCCTGCGGTCAGCAACTTTCAAACACACGACCACTCGAACCAATGAGCGAACTGAGAAGGGATGAATGACTGATGGAGTCAGCAGCAACACATGGCACACCACACTCGCTAGCCTGTCGCCCCGGCTGACGCCGGCCGGCGGGCCGTGCGACGCACGCGAAAGCAAACCATTGTCGGCCGTGTCGAAGGCGTTGGGGTTGCCCTTAAGTAGAGGGAAGCGTGGGAAGGGCCTCGGGGGTGTTTGCGCCGTGTTCAAAAAAGTCGTTCGGCACTTGGGCACACCTCACAGCAGCTCACAGGGGGCCCTTGCTTTCAGGTTTCTCTGCGCTACAGGGTGGGGCAGTCGATACGCATTGCAGCATGCTAGTTGGGCACTCTGTGGCGATGTGAACCGTCTCAGATGCCTTTGATGTATGAATCAGGAGCCCTGCTGGGCGGGGTGGTCGCAAGTTGGCCCGATGTTGCTGGGCTGCGATGGCTGTGCAACATGGTTCCGACACAGCGCGTTTCCGGGTGCGGTGTACATATCAAGAGCTTCCAGAACCTATTCTAAGGCCTCCATCCGCTGCCCGCATGCCAGGTCGCACCCTGCAGGGCGTGATCGCCACTTCCTTACCAGCGAAGTCGTCGACGTGGCACGCTGAGCGGGCCGGATATGTGGACGGAAACCCTAAATAGATTTAAGCGGAAACGAACGATCAACCACGGGGGCCCCGGCTCGGGGCAAAAACCCTACTGCCAGGGGGAATATATTCCCCCTCTATATTCCCCCTGCTACTACAGCCCCGGTCAAGAGAGAGCAGGGTTCGTAACGGAACAAGTCAGAGAAAAATGTAAGACTTGGAGTTGACCAAGCCGTAGAATAACCCTCCGAGCCGCGGGCAGAGGAGGTATGCACGGAAGCACCTTGCTGCGCAGGGAAGCTGACCATTCGAATGAACAGTGACTCTGGCGGCCGGCGCCTGACACTCAAAAATCCTGGTTCAACCACGGATTTGATTGCAAGCGTGCCAAGCACGCCGTGGTTGAAAATGCAATGGGGTGTGCGGCCCATTCCATTTCACTTCACCCACATCACGACTTCAATTCAAGACACGTTGCGCAGCGATTAAATTTCCGGCACGGACAACAGACCCAAGCAAGCATGTACAGTGAGAACCGTCCAGCGAAAGAATCCTTCCTGAAAACGAGCACAGCCTGAAAAACGCTGCATGCGACAGTGCTGCCGGCGCGGAGGCTTGCTTGTCAGGGCTCAGCGCTGTTACGGCCGCCATGAACAGATGCACACTCTGAGGTTGGGAGCTTCTGAGCTCCCGGAGGAATGCCGGTTATGTCAATTGCATGCGCCGCACCCCGCTTGTGGTACGGGCACTTCAGATGGCAGCCAATTTCGCTGGACCAGAACGCTGCACCCGCCATCCAGTGCAAGAGCGTCACAGAGGGTGGCGACTCGTCCCGCCCTTGTGTTCTCGAGTGCGCGTACTTATGCGCTGGCAGGGCTTGGACGCCGCTTGGAACCTTGCCATAGTGCGGCAGGCTGCCCTGAACAGACCCCTGAGATGAAACGGTACAACCACGGCGGTGCGCAGAGGCAAACCACCCGCACGATATGTCCGGCCCCATCCGCGGGCGCCGTTTTTTCAGAGTGTTTCCCCGTGACGGAGGTGCCTGGCAGGCTGCGACCGCCTCCTCATCAGCCCACCGCCACACCAGCATGCAGCCACGCCGCCGACTACGGCGCAGCGCCCTCAGCCGCCGCATCAGCAGCGGCCGCGCCAAGGCCGGCGGCTGCTGTGTCATTGGTGGATTGCACCCCGGCCGCTGGCGCCGCCGCGTCGGCGTTCTGAAACGCCGATGCCTGCGGCAGTGGCAGAGCCACCTGCTCCTCCGGGATGGGGCTCGGCTTGCGCGCGAGCGGAGCGCCCACCGTGGGCGGCTGCTGGTCTGGCGCTGCGCCAGATTGAGGCTCGCCGCCAGAACCAAATGAAAAATTCTCCCCGGATCGCATGCTGATGCTGTAGTTCAGCGGGCCGCCCTGCGGGAAGCGGGGTCCAACATTGCAAAACTGCTGTCCAAGCTAGCAAACTGTTGTGCAGGGCTCATTTAGAGGGCTGGGTGTTTCGCCGCAAGCCATTGGCTGACAGCAAGGCAACTGCGGCGACGAGCTTCCCTGGATCACATCACTCCAGCATCCATGCTCAAGGAGCGTAGTCAGTATGCACCGTTTGCGAACGATGTCCGAGTACGCAATCGCACCTCAGAGATGGACTGCTGCACGAGGCGCAGGAAGCGCTCGCCCTCGGACTCGCGCTCCAGGGTGGGTTTGCGCAGCGGGCCGCCGCCGCTTCCACCAATGCTGCCGCCGTCGCTGCCGCCGGGCTTGGACGGCCCGAGGCGGCTGCTGCTGCTGTTCCCGCTGGAGTGCACCCGCTGCAACAGCCCCAGGTCTTGCAAGCTGGGCCTGCATGGGGGCAGCCTTCGTGTTGTGTAAATCGCATTTGCATGGGGTGTTATTTCTTTGGTTAAGAGTGCGCCCGCTGCAGCAGGCGCAGGATCTGTCGGGCCTGGGGACGGAGATCCGCATTTCAGGCTGTAAGTGAAGGGCATCTGGCGGCACTGTGATGTCCCCACATGACTCCCGCAGTTGCGGGGCAGGTGAGCATTTACAATTGAAGCACTTTCGTGTGCTCGCTCGCAGCAGCGACCAACAATGTGGTTGTTGGAAGCAGGCAGCTGTGCTCGCCCACGCTGCCTGCTTCCTGGAGCAGCCGACGCAGGTGATTTGGTTGTGGCTTTCATCAGGTGCAACTGCTGCAGACAAGGCTGCCAACATCTGGGGTATTTACCACGCCCCATGCACTAGTGTTCCGCGCTGGGTGCTGAGAACACTCATGGAAAAGATGAACAGTCTTTGCGCTGGAATTGGGGGACAATGGGACAGGACAAAGGAGGTGTCGTCAACCACAGAAGACGTGGTGGCACACAGGTCGTATCTGCAGTCCATTCCAGTTGAGTCCCCAAAGAGGGGGTCACCTTTCCACGGGCATGTGCACGGGGTCCAGGTGCGCGCGGGCGCTGGAGGCGCGGCTGAGCGCCGCCGGCGGGCTCGTCGTAGAGGTGCCGGGAGTCGCCTCGGAGGCGCTGCGCGCCAGGCCGGCGGCGTCACTGGCCGCCAATGCGTCGCTCAAGCCGTCTCGGTCTGCACAGCAGGCCGGGGGGTGATACTGAGCCGCGAAACGAGCACGGCGTGTCCAAACAACTAGGCGTGCCGGCTCGAGTGCAGCACGTTCCACTAGTGCAAGCGGATGCATTCCGTTGGTATGATTCACCTGCTGTGAACGGCGACAGGCGGTGCCCACCGGTCGGTAATGACGACGGCTTTGGCGCAGGGTCCAGGCTGACGGCGCTCCTGCACGAGAGGAGACAGATTACGCTGGAAGCCAGAAGACTGACCGGACTTGTGGCCTGATGTGTTCGGTGCTTGAGGCTGCTGTGCAGTGCTGGATGGGGACTGGCAGATACGCCCCTCTACCCAGATGTCAAGTTACTGTCAACGCAAGCACAGCCTCCTGCTGCGCCATCTGCCATACTGGTGCAACCACCTTCGCGGGCGCGACACACAGCAGGGCTACAGCAAGAGGGAAGGAGCCGCGGAGGTGCCGCTGACGATCCTGCGTTGCCGCAGACGCAAGCCGCTCACCATGACAGCGTATTCAGGCAGGCCGACATTGCGCGCCCAGTGGTGGTTCGAGCCGCCAGCTCCATCTCCAGCAGCGCCGACAGCTTGCGGTCCAGCTGGCGCACCAACGGCCTGCACCACCATGGGCCGCAAATCGTGTCAGGACATGTGTGAAAGGTGCTGCACAAGGTGCCCCCAAATCGAAACAGGGTATAGAGACACCACGCCAGCTGCGTCTCCAGCAGCGCCGACAGCCTGCGCTTTCAGTAGCGGATGTCAGCCTGCGCAACCTCTGCTGGTTCTGTTAGCGCATGCTCTGCAGAGGTGCCCATTGCAGCACGTGCAGGGGTCCTCATCGAACCGAAGATGTACCAGACCGAAGATGTACCAGACCGAGCAGTTGAGGCAGCCAACGCGGCCATGGAAGAAGCGCCTCAGCCGTGGCAATGGCCGCTCCACCCTGGAAACCCAAGCTGGCTGCAGGCGTGAGCCTCAACAGTGTGGGCCTCAGAGCCAGAACGTGCGCGCACCTATCCTCGGGGCGCTCCGACCAGCAGGCCTCGATGAGCGACCGGTAGCGCGGCGGCAACTCTTCGGGCAGCGGCGGCCGCATGCCCTTGTTCACCACATTGTACATCACCTGTGCCGCCAGGGTTTGAGGTTCATATTTGGGAGACAAGGAAAACGTTTGGAAAGCATCCGGAGAGCGCTGAAAGGAATTGCTGCACGAAAGTGAGGGTCCCCGCAGCGGCCACACCTGCATGGTGGTCATGCCCTGGTGCGGCTGCAGCGATGTCAGCAGCGACCACATGACGACGGCAAAGCTGTACACCTGCGGGTACAGACGTTATTCATCGGATACAGAGGTCGTGATTCTGGCATTCATGTTTGTCGCGCCTGCCGCAGCAGAGTCGGCTGGCACGCAGGCGCAGGCACACACTCAACGGCACATGTGCAGCCCGAGAGGTTCTAAGGCGGCAGAGACTGGCACCAGATGCAGGAGCTCGAAGTGCAAGCAAGGGAGGCGGGACAGCAAGGCGATGCATATGCTGCCGGCCGCGCTCACATCTGCGGACTTGCCCATGCGGCCGTCGCTGAGCAGCTCGTGCGGCATGTAGGGCACTGTGCCAAAGGTCTGCGTGGACACGTGCGTCGCGTTGAACTCCAGCATGCGGCTCAGCCCAAAGTCCGCCAGCCTGCGGGGTAGCAAGGTGCCGTCAGGGGCATCATCGACAGGGGTGCTTCCAGGCTTGAGAACGGCATACGAAGGAGTCGGCCCAAGTGGACAAAGAGCTGCCGGTATTTCCTTGGCAGGCGCTGGCCCAGCATATGCGCAGCGAGTGCTGGTGTGCAAGGAAGTGCAGAGCAGCGCAAGGAACAGAATCCTCGCCACAGACTGTGCACTTGTGCAGCAAGAGGACCTTCACCATATGCCGGATCCTACTGGCTTGCGCGCGAGCTGCTGTGTGGGGAGATGCTGCACGCAGGCTCGGGGCAGTTGGGCGGGTCAATGCGCACTTGCAGATGAAGCCGCGAGGGTCGGTGACAGTGGATTTCAGCAGCACGTTGGCCGGCTTCAGGTCGCCGTGCACGATGCCCAGCGAGTGCAGGTACTCCAGGCCCTTGACGATATCCAGCAGCGTGCGGCACACCGACACCTACGGCCATTACGACATCGAAATCTTGCGAGTCCTTTTCAAGATGAGTTCAACGGGGCGGACAGCTGACTACCCATTTGGGTGGAGCTGCGGACGGGTGCATGGCAACCAAAGCAGCCCGTGCGACCGATGGCCATCCCGAGTTTCGTTTGTTGGTTCATGCAACAGATGTAGGCTTGGGTGATGACTAGAGGGGCGCGCACCATATCGAGCTGGCTGCGGTCCGGCTTGCGCATGAAGCGCCGGTTCTGGATGGCCTGCTCCAGACTGCCGCGGTCCGCATACTCCAGCAGCATCCAGGTCTCGATGCCGTCCTGTAGTGACAGATCAGCAGGGCCGTCGCAGGGAAGGGGGCTGCGACCGCAGCGCGGGACAGGCACTCGAAATATATTGTGGTCCAGGCAGGCGAGCGTGCGAGCGCTGACGAGGCAGTTGTTGTGGACTGGCTTTCACGTGCAGCGTGCAGGACACCCATTGTGGTCTCCTGACACTTGCTCCGCCAGTCACGATCACAGGGCAGAGACCTCACGAACTCCAGCGCAGATCCACAACAGGGCCCTTGCAAGGCGCTGCACTTGCAAAGCTAGACAGCTGCAAACACAGGCACGTCAGACCTTACCTGATCTTCGGCCGCCTCCACTACCGGCGGCACCTCCATTGCGGGGTCCTCAATGACCTCCACATGTGCCGGCTTGAAAAGCATGTCCGCCGACCGCCGCCGCGGGATGGAGCGTCGATGCAGCCCTGCCACGCAACAGGCTGAATCATGGGCCACGGCTTGACGAAACGCCAATTCCACATGCTTATTCACGGCCACGGTGCCCTCGCTCCAGTAGCGCCCGGAGGCACAGCTGAGAAGGCCACGATGTAAACTGAGCTACCAGCTCCGCCATCACCGCGTGGCGGGGCCACCACCGCATCCAATAGTGCAAGGAGAGCTGCCGCTGGGTGATAGGATCCACTGCAGGATCGCAGCAAAGGAAGAGCTGCTCGGCACTTACTCCTTGCCGGGTCGGAGGCATACAGCATCTCCGCCAGCGCCTCGGTGCCGCTGGAGTCAACGGAACGTGCATTGCAGCCCCCGCCGCCGGTGCCGCCGAAGCTGCCAAAGCCTCCGCTGCCGCGGCCCACTGTGCTGTAGCTGTCGCGGATCGAGCCGCCGCCGGTGGATACGGACTGCAACGAGCCGGCCTTGTGGGCGATGACCGCGAGCGCAACTTCCGCCGACACGGAGGTGGCGGTGGCGGTGGCGCCGCTGCCGCCGCCGCCGCCGCGGCCGCCGCCGCCGCCGCGGCCGGCGAGGCGTATGCCGCTGCTGTTGAGGGAGCTGACAGGCTCGCCGTCGCCGCTGGAGTGGGAGGTGGGGAAGCCGTCCGCGTCGGTGGCGCCGCCACCATTTTGACGGATTAGCACCGAGCAGATTTTGTAGCAGCAGATCTGCGCGGGAAGGCACCAAACCAGGTGAGGCGTCGATTCAGCAGCGGCAGAGAGTCAATAGTGCAGCAGTGTGCAGGCACCTGCTCGTATCCAAAAAGACTTGTGCACTGGCACCGGCAGCTGGCCCCACCTTGGCATGAGACTGCCCACGCCAAGTACCATCATGCATGGGCACATCAGTTGGGAGTCTGGCCTGGGGTGGAGCGCCGCATGTGCTTCCGCAGTTCACATGCCCTTCGCCACTTGCTGCCGGGTCTTGAGGAGGCAACAAAGAAACGACAGCCGACCAAGCAGGAGTGGTGTGTGACCTGATGCAGGCCCGAATTAATCAGAATGCGTTTCACGCACCACATTGGGGTGGGAGACGGAGGCGGTGAGCAGCGACTCGCGGGCGCCCTCCACCACGATTGCGGTGCCGCCCATGTTGTGCTCAACCACCTTGATGGCCACCAGCGCGCCCTTCCAGCGGCCCTGCGCAGCGCATGTGGTTCAGTTTGATTGGCTTGGAAGTTGACGAGAAGCACAAAAAGGAAACACGGGTTTCGAACTTGGTTTTGCATCAAAGGCAAGAAGCCAAACGAGCCAGCTTCTGCAACCAGCAGCACATCGCACTGTTGCATGCACGGATGCTTTTGCAGCTTAGGATCGTAATCCTCATTGTTGACGACCGGCACGCACTTTGTACACTTTTCCGTATGACCCGCGCCCGAGCAGCGGCCCTATCTCGATGCCCTCAAGGCCGCCCTCCATGCGCATCTTGAGCAGGTAGCTGTGATGGTCGCCATACTGGGTGTCCCCTGACGTCGGCTGCCGGTCCCGTTCTAGCGCCGAGGGCGACGTCGGCGCGGCCGGGCTGCCCGGCAGTCTGCGCAGCAGGGGTTTCGTAGGGGTTTCGTAAATTTGAAAGTCGGCAAAAAACGAACCTATAGGGATGCCGTCAAAGCAGGGAGGGGGCACAAAGGGGCAGATGAGCTCAAAACAAGCGGCATCGGCCCTGGCAGCTTACAGGTGCGTGGCCATGGCGCAACTGCGCCGTCGCAGGCTTCCAACGGCGATGATGCAAACGCGATGCCTCGACCCGGTACTGTAATATGCTTCTGTAAGCAGGGCAGACAATAGAAGCAAAGCTGGCTGCAAAATTACGAAAGATTATGCTGACAGCGATTAGGGGGCTGCAAGCGCACATGTAGGGCATGACCAGGCTGCCGCCGCTGCTGTGCTGCATGCGGATTGACGCCGCGCGGCCCAGCAGGCTGCCGTCCACGGACGGGGGGGCGCTAGGCAGTGTGCCGTCGACGCTGCCGACGCCCGCCGCATACGCCGCCGCCTGCGCCGCCGCCTGCATATCCGGCTGACGGAACGATGCGCAGACTGCCAGTCATTGGCTGCCCTTTGGCCGGGCGGGGCGAAGGCAGAGCAAGCACCTTGACGCCACACTGAGCATCCCCACGGTCCCAGCTCTCGACACAGCAACAGTCCTGAGGCAGCGCTGCGGTCACCAACCGCTTCACCAACCTGTGCTGCTATCATCGCTGTCTCATGCTTGCGCTGCGTGCGCCCCTGCGCCGCAAGCAGGCCGCAGACGGCCACGGCCGCGACGGCGAAGGCCGTCGCAAACGCCGCAGCGACAAACTCTGGCTGTAGCACTGCCGCTGCCAGCCGCCAGAACACTGCACTCAGAACATTTCAATGTCTTGATGATATTTTGCCTGAAACAACTGTGCATCAGCGAGGGCCAGGGGCAAGTGCAACCGTTCCACCTCTATATGTGCACTTAGCGAGGATGCTTCAGGGAAGACATGTGCTGCTGTGTTTCTCGTGGAGAAAAATGCTTGCTTACCGTTCGGGGGCGCGCCGCATGACTCGTGCTCACAGGAGCCCCGCCCCTCTACGCACACGAAAGTGTTGTTGTTGCGCGCTGTCAGCGTCGCCTGCCTGCACAGTCCAGGGATCGTGCAGGCGTTCAGCCGCTGGGCGACACGAGAGGGTGATCGCCTTCTGTAAGCCTGGTTCTGGACCATAATGCATGCCTGTCTCAGCCATCTGGCGGGTCGGCCAGACCTCATGCGCTCTGTGCAACGACCATGCACCCAGCATGCAGACATGCCAGCGAGGCGGCAGGGATCAAAGCTGTCGCGCACCCGATGCCCCGCCCGTAGGACTGCAGCTCTATCGTCGCGGAGACAGTGTCGCCGGCAGCCAGCATCAGCGCCCCCGAGGGCAGCAGGTCCACTGTCCCGGCAGAGTAGCGCTGCGCATAGACCGCCCGCAGACTGGCCTGGTGCGCGGCGCAGTCGGCAAACTCCGCGCGCCGCTGGTAGCGCAGCTCCACGCTGTCAAGGCTGACCTGGAGCACATAACGCATCCAGCTGATATGAGGCCTGCACATCACTTGTTTCGACTTGCGCACAGGGACCGGGTGAGCGAGTACCAAATTCTCACAGAGCAACACCTCGAAACAGTTTGTTGCTGGCAGTGGCGCCTGCACGCAGTGGCTTGCACATCTCCTCAGAGCACACATGGGCCGAGATGTAAGGCGCCACTGACTGATAGGCGCCCTCACCGTGCCGCCGGGCGCGAGCTGCACCGAGGGCCACACGATGCTGTCGACGACGGGGCTGCCGCGGCCACTGGGCAGCGCAAATCCCGCAGCGCGCACACGGCGGAGGGTCACGACGCCGCCGTCGCCGACGAAAAGCACGTCCGACGTGCCGCCAAAGTCCAGCACGCTGCCGCTGTCTCCGGCTGCAGCATCGTAGGCAATGCCTGAGCACATATGCAGCATGGCATCCCAGGCCCCGCCGGGTGGTTGCGCTGACAGCAAGAGGCTGCCGCTTCGTGCCGGATGCTCCCGCAATGCTGCATGTACGGCGGGGTCGTGCATGCAGCGCATGCGCGGAGGGGCACCTGAGGTGATGGTCACATGGCGGTCGCCGCCGACGAAGGCGGATGTGCGAAAGTGCCGCGGGTCCACGCGGACGGAGCCTGCGAGTTCACGCGTCGTGGTCTTCGTGAGGCAGCTGGAAGACCGAGCACAATTCAGCTGCTCAGGGTGGGCCTGGCTTGAGGCAGGGGAGCATGTGCGCATACTGGCGCGGCTGCCCCCTCACATTACCTCGCACCAGCAGCTGGAAGGCGGCGGGTGGGTCTCAATTCCATATCAAAGCATTATGTCTCACATAGCAAGCAACCAGCACGGTTGTCAAGCCTCTGGGGCCAGATAATTGGCTTGTGCTCCCCGACCGTCGAATGTCCCTCTGCGAAAGTACAATGTTTGCGGCTCGGCGGCCTAGTCTTGCGGAATGCTGGCAGAATGCTCAATGAGGACATTCTCAGTGCTGGTTGTACGCTGCGCGACAGGGCCGGCAAGCTGCTGCTGTCGGGCAGCTGCGTCCGGAAATAGCTCCACAAGATACAGTACGTTTCCGATCAGCAGCCGGCGTGATCAGCCGGCTCAGGGCCCGGCGAATTGCTGTGTGCCGGTGAAACCTATACTCGCAGCCCCATCCCGGCCCTAGTCTACCGAGACACGTCGGTATGGGTGTTTGCTTCTCGGTCGACGGCACTACGGGTGTGGCGGCCTGCGAGCGCCTGATTGTTGTGCATGCTCAGCGCACGAAGAACAGGACTCAAATGACGGCAGAGACGACGGCCGCGGCGTCTCTGAGAGATTTACTAAACGACAACTTCACTTTTCCGGTGAGCGTAGAAAAGCTCGGAACCAAAGCGCAACCCGCGGTCGGACGAGCTGCCCCGCAGGCTGCATTGCCCGCTTGACCCCCTACTCACGCATCGCAGCCCAGCTGGTGAACTGTATGATCACCTAAGACCCCCGATATATTTGCGCCAGTGGAAGGCTCACCCTTGATACTGATGCGCAGGACCTCAGGGGCCGCCAGCGCGGCTGCAAGCGCCTCGCTGTCCTTCACGACAACACCCGCGGTGTGGCTGCAAGAGGCAGCACCGATCGCCAGGCACACGAAAGCGGTGGCTGCCAATCGGCGTGCGCATAGGCCCATATCAGGCGCCGACGCACATTCCAGACTGCGGCGCGGCGTGCTCGGAACGAAGCTAGTGCGAAATGGATATGGAGAATCGACTGTCTCCGGATGTTTGCGTTCGTGACGCAGACAAATGTTCCAAGTTCCAGGGGGTGTGACCATGTGAAGTTTTGAGGGAGATTGCTTGTGTCCACCCCTTCCATTTCCAAAGGCGATATCAGAAAGGGACGGACCCCCTCAAAAATGTCCTATCAGTTTTTTTTTGCCCTAATTAATGCAGCGGTGGCCAACTATGGATGTCAAGCTGGACCTTCCATACACGAGGGCAAGTAACCTTTTCAGCTCGTGTGTGTAGGGCTGAGCCATGGTGGGTGCGTCGCCGGCCAGTGCAACTTATTCGACTTGTGCAATTTGCAGGCGTATATCAAAATTGTCTGTGATACCTGCACAGGTACTTGCAGGGTGGATCAATTGATATAGGTCCCGAATTCGTGCCCTGATTGCATGTGCAGTGATCAAGACTGGAATCACACCTTTTACCCCAGACAGTAATACTTAATGTGCGCTTCTTCCTCTTCCCGTTCATTCGCCGGCTGTCTGCCTATTCATTCGTGCCGTAGTGCCGCTCTGGGAAAGACTCCTCGATGGACCGGAGGTACCGCTCAGCATCCTCCATCTCGCTGTTGGGCGGGCCCTGCATCACATTTGGGACAAGGAAGCTCAATAAGGGGATTGTATTTCCGGGACGACACATCCCAGCACCTCAGCTTGAGCGCACCAATGAAGGCAGAAAGCTCGGTGTGCATTCCCTCTTTTCCGGTTTGCCACAACGTCGGTGGACATGGAACTGGAACATGCAGCAGCGTCCAGTCCTGCAGCACTGCCCTGCACGCGACGCAGTCCACAGGAAAGCCAGGCGGAGACCCACCTGCCCCTGGCCCTTCCCGGATGCCGAGTCCAGCTGCCGCTCCAGGGTGGTGAAGCCGCGCCCTACTGACCGCAGGCCGCTCGCCACGAGGCTCTCGTCTCCCAGCTCCTTTGTCGCTGAGCCCACCCCCTGCATGCAGTTCATGCAGTCTCCGACCAAGCCGGGGCCGGGACCACCCATCACGCAGTCCAGTCCTTAGGGTTTAGGGTGCGCTCTTCCGCTGCGACACAGCTACGCGTGCTTTGCGTCTTCAAAGCATGCAGGCTCAGCAGTCTCTTGACAAAATTGATTCCGATGTTGTGGTGTTGGTCTTGCGCAATCTCTGCTGAAATCTCGTCATCCGAGGGCGAAGAAAACCGTGCGCATGTGGGCGTTTTCTGGCGAAACATCCCTAGAGTGCAGTATCGAGGATCTGATGGCTCACCGCTTCAAAGGCGCGGCCGACGCGCTCGAAGGCCGAGCGCGCGCCGCGCCGCGGCGGGCAGCTGTTGTCCGTCAGCTGGAAGTCCTCCCACCGGCGGCCGATCTTCTCCAGCGCCGTGCGGATTTCTGGGACGTACTTCTCGGGCAGCTCTTTTGTCCTGCACATGTAGGAGATGTACTTCTCGTCGTGCTGTTGCAGTTGTTGGGGCGCAGGCAGGCGTGCTCACACTCATGGCTAAACCCTGTTGTACGACGTTCGGGGAAGTGACACAGCACCTGGAGTACACTGTTGCGCCGCCGTATCCTTTCCAGGCGTCATTGGAGCCCTTGGTGACGGAAGTGGTATCAGCAATGTCAGCGCCGATACGGGACACAGTGCAAGAGCTTGCAGCAGAGATGCGCAAAAATGTCTGCATCGCGGGCTCCACTTGCCTTGTAATAAACGAGCAGATACTGGTCTGGCTTGGACGCCAGAATGTACCTGCATCAACACACGCAACTCAGCACTCGAGCAACTCAGCACTCGAGCAACTCAGCACTCGAGCGTCAGCATTGCGAATGAATGGGGTTTCGACAGCATGCAGCTTGACGATGACCGAGCAAAGAGCAAGACTCACCAGTCGTCTGTGTAGTTCAGGTAGCTGCGATACGAGAGCAGCAGAGCTTCAGTTCGCAGGTTTGGTAGATACATCAGCTTTAGCACTGGTGAGGCAGTGGCTGGCCATTGGCGCAGGCTCGGCAGCACAGTTTGCAGACTTTTGGCTTTTCCTATTACTGAAGGCTCCGAGAAGTAAAAGCAGGTCAGGAGGGCACAAACACGCACTCATTGCCGTGGTTCATCAAAACGGCGGGGTTGTCCTGCTGGGTGAAAGTCTGTATGGTTGTGCGCTCCAGAAAGTCATCAGCAGCCTTGTTCTTGGGGATGCGCCAGTTGATCCTGCCGTACAGTTTGCCTGCGGCACAAACATTGGGACAGGCGTCACATCACCTTCAGGCCATGTGCTGCTGCAGACGCCAGTGCGCATCTGCTCGGCAGCGAGGTGCATCTGGAGACTGCTCTGAGCCCATCAGTGCAGGCACCGCAGTTTGAGAGTGCCGTCAGGCGCCACCTGCATGATGAGCATGTCGGCGGGCTGCACACATGCTATCCTGTCAATCTTCAAGGGCGTCATGGAGCCAGGATTGTAGCAAGTGCACTTGGAGCCAGTCTTGCAGCGCATGTCCATGGCTGAGCACACAGTGTGCTCTGCAGCATGCGATCTCACATGCCCTGATGGTCCAGCGTCTCCACACCCGCGTGTATCAAATCTCCATATGCACCAAACTCGTGGCGTTTTCACAACCCCTGCATAACCCTCGTGCTCACCCGGCTTCGGCACGCCAAAGTAGTGCTCCTGGCAGGGGAAGACGTCAAACAGCGGGTTGAGGCCCGCAGTGATGTACCAGCGCCCCGTGAACTTGTTCAGGTCGAAGTTCTTGTCCAGCGCCGAGTCCGGCGGCACCTGCACATGATATGAAAAGTGTGGCGTACATGGTGTTGCGTCGTTCAGAAGCTACGTGGGGGGAACTTCCAGTCTTCAGGAAAGGAAGAGCGCCCCTCACGGCGCGGCCGCCTCCAGGATGCGCAGGTTGGCAGAGCATGTGCCGCCCATATGTATGAACGCCTGTGGGCCAAAAAGGACACCATCGAGCGACAGAACTGTGAGCCGACTCACCGGCCACTCTGCGTCGCTGTCCACGCGCTGCGGCACGCAGTCATTGCTGCTGATCGCGCATGCGTTGAACGTTTGCACCGCGACGTCCTCGAACAGGTCGGTGCACCCGATCTGCATGGCGCAGCAAGGTGCCACGGTCGGTGCTGGCAGCAACTGCAGCATTGCCGCCTCCACAGTTGCCCGAGCTACTGCTTGACCCGTGTCCCCACGCACAGTGGTCCAGTGGCATCCGCATGATGGCAGCAGACATGATATCCGAAATCCACATCCCCCAGCGGCGTGCTACCACTATTATCGATGCTGTGCCTTCCTGCTTTTCGATTCGCCCCAGAACTACCCGCAGAGTTGCCGTACCTGGCACTCCTGCTCGTCGGGCCTGCCATTGCACTTCTGCAGGCACAGCAGCGAACCGGCGCAGCTCGGATCCGCCAGGCACCGCGCCAGCTGCTGCGGGCAGTTCGCCAGCAGGCACGTGCCGACTTGCGCAGTGTCTGCCGCCATGGCCGCCGGGCTGAGCTGCCCGAATGCCATGCCTGCTGCCAGGCCCGCCGCCAGCGCCTTTGACGCAAAGCCGCCGAGCCACTGCTGCGGCGACGAGCGCCGGCTGCCCTCGGCGCCTGCTGCGTCGCCGGTGCTGGCGCGCGCGACTGCTCCGCGCTGCACTGGCAGCCTGGTGTATGCCAGCGGCCGCGCCGCAGTAAATGGCCGCCAACATTGCCGTGTGCAGTGTGGGCTGGCCCCGCTCACTGGCGGTCGGCTTGCGCCATGCATGGCGACTGTCGGCAGGTGTACGGAAGCAGCGACCTGTCGGCAGCGTTGACGTTGAGTCTTGTGAAAGCATTGGGAAGCATCTGCGCAAGGCGCAGGCGCATTGCATGAGTGCACGTCGCTGAACACAGAACGCACCTGCATAGCGGTTGACCGAGTATCTGGTTTCTACACTGCAACCTCTTCTGGCGCGCTAAGGCACTACTACATTCGACGCGGGCAAGCACTGCTGCCCCTGTGGGATGGTCGCACCGCACAGCACTGCAGATTCTTACAGCGCTTGAAGCTCCTTCCCCTCGACAGACCGCGCGGAGCACTTTAAAGAACAGCGTTCTGAAAGGTCGAGCCCACCCAGATCGATCTCTGGGGTGCAGCTGATATGCAGGGCGACACAGTCATCAGCTTCCTCGGCTTAGCTCTTGCTGAAAACTGTTCGTCACTCAATTGATCCTAAGCGAACAATCGTTCCACATGTCGGATTCGCAAACGGCGATGCCTTGCGGCAGGTCCAACCATTTTTGTGCGCCGCTTTCTGTTGGTTCTGCTGTAGGCATGCATGGTATGCGCGATGACAGCGTCAGGTCCATCGTCAGCTCACCTGCCAATCCGATCGCAGAATTGCACAGGACTTGAAAACTGTGCTTTAGAGAAAACTCTGCTTCAGTGCTGCTGCAGAACGGTGGACTGTGAGTCAGCTGAACGCTTCTACTGCCCGTACACATTTCTTTTCAGCCATGCATGCGATGTAGCGTCACTTGAGCGCGCGCCAGGCAATCTACGTGCGGTCTGCAATCGATTAGGTCACACTCAGGACAACCTCACGTTTGGTAACGATGCCGGGATGGTGTTACAAATCATGTGTGCATGTGCTGCCGGTCAAGTCAGGGCCTGGACCGCTCCAGGCTGTCTCAACACGTTTCGTTGCACATTTTGTCCCTTCAGCCGCGCCTGCAGTCAGGCATGTTTGCCAACGGGGATCCGACAGCCGTTTCGCAATTCTTGCCCCATCGTGAAAGGAGAGCCAAACTCTCCCATTAATCAGAAGGAGACACTGAAAGGAAATCTCAGAACCCCCAGGCTTGCTTTCTCTGCTCCGCCCTGGCCCCTCACCGCGACGCGTGTCTCGAACGTCACAAGTTGCCTCCGCATACAAGGCCTCCTGGCCGCGCGCCCGGCGGACCCCTCGGCCCACCGCAAAAGTTAGTCAATCCACATAGAGGCTTGGGGTTCGCTTTCCACCTCCTGGGCGGCGTCTGCGGCGGTTCACGGAGCTCAGGTGAGCCAGCAGTGAGCAACGCGTCTTACGTCCTGCTGGACGCGCGTGCGTGCGACGCATTGTCCGACCGCTGGCTGGGGCAGAGCTTCACGCACCGGCGCCCATCGGCGCACCCTTCGCCGCCAAAGGTCGTGCGGGAACGCCGTCCCTGCATGTGCAACTCGCTTCGCAGCAATCTGAATCACCCCAGGCGATGCCCGAGAGCGATCTTATCGTGGAGCGCGCAGCTCATGAGCACCTGGCCTTTATAGTACTGAGGCTTTGGAGAGGACCACTTCGTGCTGTCTGAATCAATGCGCGCCTGCAGAGCGACTGGCCTTGTGACATCAGAGACCTGCAGACGTAGCAGCCCCGGCCAACTCGGCAGAGTCTTGCTCTCAAAGTGGGTGAGGCACAGGCGTGCTCCCTGGTCAGGGACTGGAGCCTTGCCATGGACTAACAGACTGCTTCACTACGGCTGACGGAGCGTGATGATGAGATGGCGACATGCTGGTGGGTGCCTGCAGGTCAGTACCCATCGGACCGCTCGTGCGGTGAGTGCACGACTCCACCGCGCGCGGTAGGCGCAGTAGCAGCGCATTCTCATAATCAGCTGTGGACCCAGCCTCCTCTGTGGACGGCGGCAGCTGGTGGCAGGCGGCGCGGCGCGGCCATGGTGCAGCAGAATGCTGCTGCAGAATAGCACAGCCAGCAGCGGTCGCCAAGCTGCGCCAGCTGCTGACGCTGCCGCACTTGACGCTGCCATGGCGCACGGGGGTCGGCAGTCACCATGGCTGGTTGCGGCAGCGCTGGCGTGCCTCGCGTGCTGGTCGCCCGGCGGCGCGGCGCAGCTGGTCAGTGTCGACCTGACAAACAGCTCGCTAGTGCTCACTAGCCAGGGCTTTGCGCAGGCGCTGGCCGACACGCACGTCACCACCATCCTTATTGAATGTGAGCTCCTGCTTCTGCTGCCGGACTGCATGTGGCTGCGGTGCGCTGCCATGCACAGCCATCACGCCTCCACCTTGCCGCAGCAGCCTTTGCCTCGAGTCAACAGCCTTTCCTGCGCATCCCAGGTAGGCGCTTTACAGACACTATTTGCGGCTCCTCACACTGAGCGCTGCGCTCGCCCCTGCCCCCGCAGCAACGGTGAAGCTGCAGGAGAGCGATTTTCGGCCGACGGTGCTGGTCAGCCGCAACCTGACGGTGGCAGCCAGCAACGTCACTGCGAACGCGACGCTGGACTTCGACCAGGGGCTGTCGCTGATCCTGGTGAGGCTTGTTTGCTTGCTTGTTCGTGCTTTGGCGGACGCAATCCTCCCATCCAGCATCCTTTAGCAGCGCCTTGCCGGTCGCTGATCAAGGGAAGCGCCCTGCACTGCTGGCTCGGCACAGCGCAGTGAAGACCAACTGACGACCGGCTGCATGCAGGCAGGGCCTGCGGCCGCGCTGACGTTTTCCGGCATGCTGCTGGCGCGCCTGGCTTCGGCGGACGCCGGCGATGCCGCCGGCGAGAACGTGGTCCAGTCGCTCGCGCTGTGGCCTTCCGTGTCGGGCAAGCCGGGAGCCACGGTGAGCAGCAGCAGCCCTGCAGCAGCATCCTGCGGCATAAGGAGCAATCTATTTGCAGCCAGGCTTGGGCTCAGCTGCACGGTGCAGTAATGGGTGCGCGGTGGCCAGCGGAACGTTGGCGGAAGCCGCATTGCGATGCTGCCGCAAGCGGAATCCCATTGAGCCCAAGCTGCATCCAAATGTAGTCATGTCTGCATGACTTGCGCCCGGCAGCAGTCGTGTGTGATGCAACAACAACAGCACCCAGCCAGCTTCCGGCGCGCTGCGCACATTGCGCAAAGTTGTGTGTCTAATCTGCAGTCTCCAACCTGCACATCTTCATGTGCCCCCGCAGTTCCAGTTCGTCAACACGTCGACAGAGTACGCGGTGCCCAACTCCTTCAACAACTGCAGCCAGTACCAGACGCGGGTGGCGGCGCAGCAGGCCCAGCTGATCGGCGCGAGCGTGGTGTCGCGGCCGACGCCCGACGAGGTGCTCGTCACCGGGCGGCAGACGGCGCGGCTGCCGGTGACGGCCAATCAGATCGTCTCCGGGTGCGCACTCTGCTGCGTTCTTCCGTCATTCTACCGTCCTTCTTCTCGCCCCCTTCTTCTCACCCCACCCAATGCGCGGCCGTCACATGCTGACAGTGTGCCGCTCGCAGCTGTGGCACAGCATGGCTGCAGCCTATGTGTGTTGCAGGTTTTGCATCGAGGCATTGGTAATACCCACCGTGCCTCTGCCCAAGCGTGGCCATCTGCTGATGCTGTGTGGCTGCGTGTCCTGCGCAGGTATGTCGAGTACGTCTCTGAGGACAGCAGCTCGATCTGCGTCGCCGACCAGTCCCGTGGTGAGATCCTCAAGACCGCTGTGAAGCGATGAACCACCTCCTGCAGCATCCCGGTTGGACCCCCCTCCCAGCCCTGCCCAATGTCCAGCTACATGCGATACTGCTGCTTGCTCCTGGCACTCGATTTGGGCACTGCGCAACCTGGCTGTTGTGCTGTGGCTTCACGTGTGTGCTGCTACACTGATTCGCGGGGGTGCCGACGGACTTGTGCTGCTCCCGCGCGCAGGCGGCCCCCACTTCCCCTGGTGGGCGGGCCTGGTGCTGGGCCTCGGGCTGGCGCTCATCATCGCCATCGTGCTGTGCGCCCTGGCCTGCTGCTTCGCGCTGCGCTGGCGGAAGCGGGAGCGCATGTCGGCCGCGTCCAACAGCCAGCGGGACGTGGAGTCTGCCAAGGTGGGCGCGAAAAGCAGCTCAGGATTACAAGACAGCTCAGAGTTGAGGCCAGGGGTTCATGCAGTTTGCCAGTGGCACGGCTGGCACGGCCAGCTGGACTGCAGGCACTGCTAACCCAGCCTGTCATGCCGAAATCGAAGACTGCATTCCGAAGACTGCCCCACCCAGCTTCCGCTATGATGCTGCCGCAGGGCGATGGCGGCACAGCTGGCACCGGGACGTCTGGCACCAACGGCAGCGGCTCGCCGGCCGGCGGCAGCGGCTGGACGCCGCCGGGCTCTGCCGCCGCCACGGCCGGCAGCGGTGGCGGCGTCGGCGCCGGCACAGCCGGCAGCAACGTGTCGGTGCTGGCGCCGCTGCTGGGCACCGAGAGCGGCGCGCTGCAGACCACCAGCCTGACGCGCATCCGGCAAAACCTAGGTGCTGGTGCATTCACCTTTCCAGGCTACAGCCCCTATCCTTCGTCCAGTCCTGTGGCCCCCAATCATATCGCATGCAGCTGCCTCGGCAGGCTGGTCGGGCTTTCAGGCCAATGCAGTGTCTGCGACAATGCACAGCCAGAGTTGATTAGGTGGTCATGCCGGGGGTGCGGGTGCCAGCGCCTGCGCATATGCTTGAAACTAACATGGTTTCTCTGCTCTTTAGCGTGCAGTGCGCCCTGCTGTGACCACGTTTTGTTTGCAATGCAGGTCTCCGCCGCGAAAGCGGGCTGACGGAGTACCACTCCCATCTGCTGGCGATGCGGCTGCAGAGCGGTCTCGAGGGCGTGGAGGTCGGCCCCATCCTCGGCCGCGGCAGCTACGGCGCCGTTTACAAAGGCAAGAGCTCCATCTGCTCGTTCTCGCTGTAGTCCAGAATTGTAGCAGCCGCACTAGTCAA
>JAABUM010003378.1_pt1 | contig 19650 bp, 22 predicted proteins | sample 5559161 | NCBI WGS metagenome assembly JAABUM01 (sample SAMN10711868, study PRJNA513369) | rock metagenome | isolation source: Antarctica rocks | place: Antarctica: Victoria Land, Siegfried Peak nord | reverse complement strand
TTTGCGATAAGTTTTGCACCACCTCTCAAGGTCCGTACCAAATCGTATCGGCAGCCTCGCAACGCTTTGATCCGTTGCGGGAAAATTCCTTATGACAGTAGGCCGTACCGCTCAGACGCATGGCCCTCCTACGAGAAGATCGGGGACGTGCTGGTGACGCAGGGCAACGGGCCCGAGGCGCTCAAGTCCTACCGTGACGGGTTCGCCATTGCCGACCGGCTGGTTAAGGCCGACCCGGGCAACGCCCAGTGGCAGCGCGACCTGTCCGCGTCCTACAACAAGATCGGCGACGTGCTGGTGACGCAGGGCACCCTGCCTGAGGCGCTCAAGTCCTACCGCGACGGGCTCGCCATCATGGACCGGCTGGCCAAGGCCGACCCGGGCAACGCCGGGTGGCAGCGTGACCTGTCCCTGTCCTACGCCAATATCGGCGACGCGCTTCGAAGGACCGGGGAAACAGCTGACGCGCTCAGCGCGCTCAGCGCGCTTATGCAAGGCCGAAAGATCATTGCGGATATCACCCAAATGTCTCCGGACAATGCTCAGTAGAAGCACGATCTTGCTTGGTTCGATAAGCAAATAGCTAGACTTACGATTTCAGGGCGAGATGGGCAGGGCCAACCAAATCGCTTCCGGTAAATCGCAGATGAAGTACTGGCGAATTTCACGGAGTGGTCAAGCACGCCGCGAAGATCAGCTTGGGTCATTGCGGACCTTCCCCGACCATCGCAACGCTCCTTTCCGAGCGAGCTGAATGCTGTATGCTGTATGGACATTGGCAACGCTGGTCATCACCAAGCTCACAACGCTAGCAGGCCTAAATACCAGCACGAAGGTAGGACCGCATCCGGCCAATCTCCGCCTATTGAGCCGCCGTTGCGAAGGACTGCTTTGGGTCGAGTACGGCGGTAGCCAGTCGTCTGGCGTCCCGCCGCTGTTCGAGGCGGAGGCTAGGCAAGGCCGCCCGAGAGCTGAGCTGAAAGACCAGGGTCGCGACGAGTGTGGCAGTGTTCAGCGGTGGTAAAGGTGATCCGCCGGCAGCCCAAGCCGCAAACAGGACTGCACCGCGGGGCCGGAGCGCAGCATGACCTTGTCGGAGAGACCACCCATTTGCCGCACTAGCGACCTTTCCCACCCGCGGAGCCCGTGACCCGCAGTCAGCCCCAGCCTTTCGCGCACCCACCCCGGTGTCATCTCCACGGCCGCACGGACCAGCATCCGCTGCGCCGGCCGGAGCCGTGCCGGAAAGATCGGGGCGTTGCTCATGGTGTCCAGGAACTCGAACACGACAGGCGAGGGTTCCAGCCTTCCGCGCATGGAGGCAAACAGGGCTTGCAGCCCCGCGCTGGAAGTCGGGGCTGTCAGGGCGCCGTAAAGACGCGCGGCCGGCACGCCCTCCGCATACAGCCGGTCGAACTCCTCGCTGCTGAGCGGGCGGACAAACTGGTGGTAGGCCCCGGCGAAGCCGAAGCAGGCGGTGGCCTGCACCCAAGTTAGCAGGGCCACATCATCGGCGCGGTAAGCTTCGCCGGCCGGCGTTTCGCCGGTGATCGCTTTGTGCATGCGCACCACGCCGGCGATCATCTGCTCCGCGACGCTGCGCGCGCCATAAACGGTGATCATGGCTGCGAGACCGGTGCGCTGCAGGCGGCGCACGGGATCGGCGCGGAAGGAGGAGTGCTCCCAGACCCCCGTGCGCACGTGGGGCTCGGCGAGCTCCAGGATCACCGCCGCAACTCCGCCGACGAACAAAGCGACCGGGTTCTTGAAGACGCGCCACGAGACCGAGCGCGGCCCGACGAGGGCCTCTTCGCCGCGGGGCTGCGTAAAGTCGAAGGGCGGGGCACCCTCCGGTTGAAGCAGTGCGCGGGCGACGGCGTCGATCCAGTGCTGCACAGGCCGAGGCAGGGGGAGGGGCGAGGGGAGGGCAAGGCCGGTCATGATAAATTCTTATACGCTCCGTATCGGGCCCATATCGGGCGGCGTTTCGCGGCATTCAGGAACGGGACATCGCTGCCCTGAACGTCGCGTCATGGCCCGGGCGACATCCTGAGCCCGAGCAATGCGCGCAACATCGAACGGGCACGACAAGGACCCGTGAGCCAGGAGCACCGGAGACCCACGCTTCCACATTGCCCCGGTCGAAACGAGGCACCCAGCATCTGAAGGCGATAGACCGGTTTGGGTCGACAGCGGCGGGGCGCCATGGCGACCAACGAGGGTCTGCTTTTCTTCGTCACTCACTCCAAAGCCGCCATTCCGCTCTCGACCAATGTCAGTCGTTGATCGGTTGTTTCGCCGGTGCTGGAAGCCGACGTTAGTCGGAACGCCGAGTGTGCTACCAACCTCTATGAGCATGCGCGAGCTGAGCGTCCGGACAAGGAATTGCACGAGTGGGTGAAGAGAACGTAGAGCCGGCGCTGCGCACTGTTTTTGACCGGGTGTTTAAGCCCGGCCGCGGTTCTACAATTTATCATTACTGTAACACTTCAACCTTGCTGTCGGTCCTGAAAACCGACGCATTGTGGTTCAGCGATGCCAATATGATGAACGACAGCGAGGAAGGCCGATACGGATATGCACTATTTGAGCGCGCTGCCAACGCGCTGCTCAAGATAGCGAAGGACAAGCCGGCGCTCGAAGGGTTGACACCGGACTTCTTCAATCACGTCGATGACTACCTTTCACCCAGACAACTGCGCAGCCATCCAGTGATCGCTTGCTTCTCTAGGGAGCCCGATGTGCTCAGCCAGTGGCGGGCCTACGCCCAGGAGGGGCAAGGCTGGGCGATCGGGTTCGATGGTGATGCGCTCGCCGCGATGCCGGTCACATTGCTCGACGTCCTTTATGATTCCGATCAGCAGCTCGAGGAGGTCAAAAATACCCTCGCAGCGATGTACCTGCTCTGGCGTAAGAGGGGTGGTGAATTTAAGGCTGCGGTTGGGAGCGACGCGATACTGCTCTCTAGCCTTCTGCTGGCCTACAAACATCCTTCGTTTCGTGAAGAGCAGGAGATTCGCGCGCTACATGAGTTGCGCGTCGACTTTGCCGAGGACGGCTGGCTGCTGGTTGATGAAGGTGGAACCGCGAGCGGCAAGGAAATCGAAGGACAGCCGGTCAAGTTCCGAGCCGCTGGCGCATCGATCGTCGCTTATGTCGAAATTCCGCTGCAGCGTGCGAGCGGAATTTCGATCCGTGATCTTTGGTATGGTCCGCGTAATCCAAACGGACCCGGCAACGCTATTTATCCTCTGACCCAGTTCGGGCACCGGAACGTGACTTTATACCAATCGACGTCGTCATATCGCGGCTAGGCGGAGTTGCTTTTAATGTTGGCTCCAGGATGCTCATCGAACGGCCCGAATCCGCCTTAAGCCGAATATCCGCTATCAGCGCGTCCCAGCCCGGAAGCGGACAGGCAGAAATCCACCCCAAGCCGACACCTGGCTGTGCGAATATTAAGAAATTTGCAACATATTATTAATTAAAGTGATAAAATATAGAAAGGATCTATTTACTATTTATCCTGGCTAACTCACTTGTTAAAAAGTCAATTTGGCTTTTGTAGAGGGTGGGATTACTGATGGATAGCTCGCGGGAGATCGCGAGCGCCTCGGAGAAGGCCTTCTCGGCGTCAGTGCTGCGGTCGGTATTGCGATAGAGGTTGCCGAGATTGTTCAGCGTGCCGGCGACATTGGGTCGGTGGGCTCACCACCTATCGGTTTTGGCCAAGGCAATCGAATGAATGAAGTTGTGCCCATCGTGGCTCGGCCGGCGGGGCCAAGTGCCCGCTCTGTCTCAACCCGTAGTAGAACGAACACTCTGATCCAGGCGCGCTACAGTATCTTGGCGCGGGCAGAATAGGAAAGGAAGCTTCGCCTGATTACGCTGGCCAAAACCGATAGGTGGTGAGGGCAGACAAGGCCTGATCCTGGCTGTCGCGATTGTGAAATAGTTTTCAACAATAAATGATTTTACTAACCTATACTGCGTCCACGTGAGAACCCGAAAATCGGCTGGCGAGTCGCCCCTAATATTAGGGGCATTCCGGAGGTGCGAAGTTTTCGGGTTCTCACGTGGACGGAGTATATATTGGGAACTCTGCCATAAATAAGGAAACGTTTTTCATGAAAGCTACTTTTACTGACACTCTGCCCAAGCCTATTGCCATCCCGAAAGGCATCGGCACGGGCGCCCCCCGGACCCAAGCAATACACCATTCAAGGACCATCTGGCCGTCAACGAGGCGCCCGCCGACCTGACCGCAGGCGTTGCCGAGAACCTCACCATCCGGCTCGTCGGAGCCCAGCCCGGCACCCTTTTCGATCCGGGGAACGGCGGCACCTACGATCCCGCCACGCAAACCTTCACCGCGAATGCACGCGCCACCGGCGCACCCACGCCCGCCACCGCCGTCCTCAATCGTCTCGTCTATTTCGCGCCAGCCATCCCGGACGGCACCGTGGAAGCCGTAACCGCTTTGGTCAGCGTGGACAACACCCTTCCAGGGGGCACTGCGACAGACACCCCGATCACCTTGGAAATCCTCTCACCACCCGGCGTGACCAGCCTGAACCCCATGAACTCGGTCACCTCGGGCAAGACATTCCGGCCCTTCGGCGGGGTCACAATCACGGATGACAACCTTGCCCACGACCCCAAGGACTCGGGCACCATCACGCTCAAGACACCCGACGGCACCCCCACGGACTCGGACGGCACCCTGACCGGCCCCGGGGTGACCAAGACCGGTGTCGGCACCTACGCCATCAACCCCACCCCCACCTTCTCGTTCCAGAACGACCTGAGCCAAACGATCTTCACGCCCACGCCCGTTGCAGCGGGCGCCACCCGCACCACCAACTTCGCCTTCACCGTCAAGGACGAAGCGTCCGGCCTGTCCACCGGCGCCAACCCAACCGCCGTTCAGGTGGTCGGCCCTTCGCCCACCCCCGTGGCCCCGCTGATCGCCGGCACCCTCGCCGACCAAAAGCTGATTCCCGGCAACGCCATCCACCCCTTCAACGCCGTGACCATCTCGGATGGCAACCCCGTGCCCAACCTACGCACCGCGCTCAAGGTCACGGGCGGCGGCACCCTCTCCGGCAGCACCAACCTCACGTCCACCGCCAGCGACCCCACCCTCTACTCCCTGACCGCCGCCACGCCGGACGCGCTCACGACCGAACTCCAGAAGCTGGTCTTCACCGCGCCCTCACTGGACGGCCGCACCACCGTTACGAGCGGCATCACGCTCACCGTCACGGACGCCACCGTCAACCTTTCCACCATCGACCCCCGGACCACGATCGTGGAGACCGTTTCGTCGCCCACCATCGACCCCGGCACCGGCACCGGCACTGGCACTGGCACCCCCGGAACTGGCACCGGCACCCCCGGCACCGGCACAGTCGACCCCGTCAGAAGCGGCAACTTCACGATCACCGACCAAACAACCGGCACGCAGAACGTCGCCGCTGGCGACCCCTACAGCGGCCCCGTGCCCGGTCTCCAACACCAACTCGTCGCGATCACGCCCGACAATCTCAACATCACGGCCAACGTGCCCAACTCCTTCATCCACTCCGGGTCCGGCACCGACGCGATCGACGTCAGCCACGTTAGCGGCAACAACGTGCTGGACGGCTCCACCGGCTCCAACTTTCTGGTCGGCGGCGCTGGACTTGACACCTTCTTCCTGGACGACCGCAACCTCAAGGAGGACGTCTTCTCCACCGTGGTCAATTTCCACCGCGGGGACAACGTCACCATCTTCGGCGTTACCGCCTCCGACCCGGTGGCCATCCAGGACAACCAGGGCGCCGTCGGCGCCAAGGGTCTGACCTACACCTTCGTGGTCCCCGGCAAACCCAACGCCAGCATCGTGATCGCCGGCTACAACACCGGCGATCTCACGAACGGCCGGCTGGCGGTCAACTTCGGCAGCAACGCAGACCTCCCAGGCCAGCCCGGCAGCGGTGGACCCTACCTCAACATCCACGCCAACTGACGCGCCTTCCCCCGCCTGCTTGAGCTGGCGGGGGAGTGCACCGAGATAGGGGTGTCAGAAAAGACCATCCTGGTAGGCCATTATGTCATCGATGCCGTTAACGCAGGCGTTAACCTGCCAGTCCGTTCCAGAACCAAACAGCACGTCTGATTTTCGAGGTGGTGGAGACGTGCCAACCACTGATTCCTCGTCATCCTGCATATTGGGTCGGAAGACCCATCCGCGTTAAAGCGCACGGTAAGGAGTGCCTTTCGGGACCGCTTAGTCAGTTTCCGGTCCAGATTTGACCGTTTTTGGTTTGATACCGTCATGAACTGATGAGTTGCTGCGTGCAGCCATGGCGTGCAACAAGTATTGCGTTCAATACCGCGGTTTGATGTGGCGTATTGCACGCAGCAAACCGGGGTGTTAACGCGGGGGATGACTTTGCGTGCAATAGCGATGTTAACATAACCAGGAAATGGTTTAAAATGCTTGTTGCACGACATGACTGCACGTAACAAACAGCCAGTTCGTGACGGATACGGACCGAAAATGCTCAGTTCAGGCCAGCCATCAGCCGAAATGGCCGTCAGAGGCCCGCCTTAACGTACGTTTTCGCAGAGATGGGCCTTCGGACCCGACCCGGTCACAAACGTTCTCTTTTACCAACCTTATATTGCGGTGGGGAGAAGGGAGGTTGCCCTTCTACCATATCCAAAAGCGCGGCTTACCACCCCCCTTTGGCACCAGGAGCTGGGCAGCGACATCCTCCCCCGCGGTCAGTACCGTCCGCGTTTCCATAGCCATGAGATAACGGGCGGCGACAACGCCTAAAAAGCACGGTCCGTTTCCGTCCGGCGCTGAAAACCGGGCCAGGGTCCACACCGCTATGACCTCCCCAATTGCGGATCACGTGAACGGTCACGACCACGATGGCGGCGATCACGAGGATACCGATAAGGCTGGGGAGAGGTGGCGCTGCGAGGAGGTTCATCCATTACTCCGGGCCGACACCAGGAAGGCTGTGGGCTGTTAAATTCCCCTCGGGGTATCAGCAACGGATGGCGCAAGCCTCCGAACCTGATGCGTTCGCTGCGTCTGATCTGATGGTGGCGCGGATGCGCCGAAGAATCCGAAAGGACCTTACAAGGGAATGGGAAGGGGCGTGAAGCCTGACGTATCCACCATCAGCAGCCGGCCATCGATCAACAGGATATCGCCGAGGTCCGTGCTTCGCCGCCCACACCGCCCATAGGGCATCACGCCGGTTGGCGGCTCAATACTCCAAGAGTCTGACCAGACCCCATTCTGCGTTGCCTCGACGGCGAATTGCTCGTCACCCTCGATCTCTGCCACCCGGACGTAGCCCCCGGCCTCGAATAGCTCGGTGGCTAACCACGCGCGCTCGATCTTTGCGCCGTCCATTCCCGCAAACATCAACTTGGTCAGAGGCAAACGAGCATCCCATCCTTCCGAATGTTTGTTATGGTCGAGGTGGAACAAGGTTGCCATGCTGCAGTTTAACCCGATCAAGCACCTGTATCAACGGAAACGCTGCGTGCAGGGTGTCCGGACCGGCGGGGGATCAGTGTCCAAGCTGTTCAATCCCCGCCAGCCCCTAAAAGGCGATCAGCCCCGTTCTGCATCAAACCGGTCCCGAGCGGTCCCAGATAGCGTGGAGCACGGATCAGAGCTGCGAGCGCATTGACCGGTGTGGTTCAGATCAGAGTAACACCCAAAACGAAAAACCCCCTTTACTATCAGAACCCTATCGATTTCCGGTGTTACCTGGAAATGGCACTTTTTGAACCACGCCCGTTTATCACCTACGGGATTCACACATTTGACTGGACGGCTGACTGGGCCGCGAGGGCGAAGCCGGCGGCCATGGCGGCGAATTGTGCCCATCCTGCGCGCATGGTTTTGGGTCCGGGTGGTTTGTAGTAGCAGTTCCATCCGCCTAGCCGCGCGATGATCCAAGACAGCCAAGCGAGGGACTGGGGCGGATGCGGATTTTGCTGGCGCGCTGTTTTCCCCTCGAGTGTCGGGGCGATGGCTTCGGCGGCTGGCAACACTGACGCGTCGATGACGTCCGTTGCCGGTCGCGGGCTGCCACTGCGCGCATCAACCAGCTGCATGGTTCGGGTTGCCGCTGCAAGCCCGACCAAAGCCAGTTTGAACAACCGTCCGGCGTCCTGCATCTGGGTGTCCTCCAGCCGCATGCCGTCAGCTTTCAACGACCGGAAGATTTCCTCGATCCGCCACCTCAGCCGATACAGGCGCACAATGTCCGCAGCCCCAGCGGCGTCCGCGACATCGAGCGTGGTCAGCAACCGCCATAGCAGCGGCTGGCCGTCGCCGGGGCCATCCACCTTCCTCGCTTCGACCATCGTCAGCTTGAGCTGCGGCGGGACACTGGGATCATGGCCATGGCGCGGGTGGCAGATCACCACCGGCCCGGCACGCAGGGCAACCGTCGCGACCCGGCCGCGAACGCCGGTTCGAGACGGTGCAACAAGAACCTCGGTGCGTGCCAACTCCGGCCATCCCGCCGTCGCGGCGAACAAAGACGCTCCGCCCTGTAACGCGCGATCCCGTGCGGCCCGCACGATCAGGTCGACCGACGCCGGTCGCCGCGCAAAGCTCGCATAGATGTCGCTTTCGCGATCGGCCACGACCACCACCGAAGCCGCCTTGGTCAGATGCGCCCCTGCCTGCGCCGCGCCGTCCAACCAGCGGATACTCTCTTTGTTTTCCAGTGCGCGTGCCCGCACGGGCGTGGCAATGAATTCGTCCGTGCGGGTCCAAATTCTCGCGTCCAGCAAACCCAGGACAGCCTCCGTTTCGGTGTCGATGGCGACCACCGGATGAATGAAGAACCCAGCAGACATGCCGTCGCTCGCCGGCCCTAAGCCACGGCGACGCTCCTCGCGGCCGGCGAAATTGATCTCCGTCGTATCTTGCGCCGCAACAATCCGCCGTCCCGTGCAGGCCGCCGCCGTGCGGGTCGCGAGTGTTGCAACCATCTCGCCACACGTCACCGAAGCCGCTGACAGAAACCGGTGGATCGCGATTTCACCAGCACGATCACAGCCGAGCTTGCGGACCACCAGCGATCCGGTCTCCATCACCCGCTCAATCAGCCGGGTTCCCACAGCCGCGCGACGGACATCTCCAAAATCACCAAGCGCGCCTTCTCGAATGACCAACACATTCCCCCAAATCCACATAGGCCAGAGGGAATCAAAGCATGGTCATTGCCGCAAGTAGATTGTGTGAATGCCGTAGCGTTTATCACCGCGTCGCGCGTACAGCACATTGGCTCCCGTATTGGAACCCTATATGCTGAAATCGGGTAAGGCGCTGAAATACTTGGCGACCCGTAGGGAGATTCGAACCCCTGTTACCGCCGTAAGAGGGAGTCCGCTGCACTTCAAGCAGCATTCCCCTAGTGATCGAAACTGATGTCCGTTCTCCGTTACGCCATTCGCTATGGTGGGACAATCAGGGTTGCAAAGCATATTGAAACCTAAGGACTCTAAAGCGTCCCACCGAGGCGTAAGCTCATGGATTAGCGACGTTTGCGCACCCCGTCTTTGGGCACCCCCGACACCCCGTGCCGCTTATCGTGGAAGTTGGGGAGAACGGCCTACCAAGCGGCTTGCCCAGATCTGCGCGGCCCACTCCAATCTGAACACCATCCCCGAAATCGTTGGCGGCTTGCGGGTTGGCCTGAGAAAGCTGCGGGATCGCCTTGCACGTGTCGATCCGCGCCGGGCCCACTTCGAGATTACCGCGTTGGGTCATGGCAACGATCGGAGGACGATGGTTCATGCAATGCCCTGCCGCGGACACTATGCCGCCGTCGTGCCGCCTAGAACGGAGCTCTTCATGGTCATGTCGGCAATGGTGCCGATCCGATAGGACAAACTCCCATGACCAAGCTTGCCCGCCTCACGCTGACCACTGCGCTGATGGGTTCGCTGGCGCTTCCGGCGCTGGCCCAGAGCGGCGCGACTAGCGGCGTCTTGATGCAGCCGACCGCGAAAGCGGTGCCCGGGCTGCACCACCGCACAGCCCGCAACCCCAACCACGTACACCATATCGCCGACACCGTCCGTACCCCAGCCATGACCTCCGGAAGCATTCCAGCTGCTCCGGCGACCGTCCCGAGCAAGGGCCTCGCCGTCAACGACAACACCGCCATGACCAGCCCAGCCCCCGCCGTCGGCAGCTCGACGAGCGTTCAGGGCAAGGACACGATGGTGAACAGCAAGGCGTCCGCCACATCAGTTGTTCCAGCAGCCAAGCCTTCTGTCACTGCCGTGTCGCCGAGCGTTGCGGCTCCGCCCGCCCCCGCGCTGTCGACCGCACCGCACGCTGCGGGCACGACGGCTAGCCCAGCACTGCCGCGCGTCCAGTAGGAGTCTGCCCGCTCACCTGCACGGATGATCATCGAAGTGTCGTCCGTGCAGGCTTTCGGTTCTCATATCTCGAAAGCCGGGTAGCCCTGCACGGTAATCAACTGCAAGTGTCACCCCTTTTTATCTACAGAAAAACCGACCTTTCGGTTCTGGCTCCATCGCCAAAGCTCGCGCCGCCATCGATCCCGCCCACCCCCTTTCCAGCGACTCATCAGTTAGCAGCACGTTGGGGTCCCCCCTGCCGCAGCGATGGTGGGTAGAGGTGGCTCCGCTTCGGGTTGTTCGCCTCCTCGACTAAGATCGTCAAAGCGTCTGCCCCCGTTGCCCGAAGCGGGTTGCTTGGGTTCTCCTGGGACCCTCCCGCCCCGTCGCAGCGTCTCGATAAGGTTTTCCACCCGTTGTCCGAGGTAAGCTGGATCCAGTCCCCGCACCCGCCCATTAACGGACACTTCGCTATGGGCATCTAGACACAGCTTGCCGGTTCAAAGGCCGTCTTTGTCCTGATGGGTGCCTCACGCAGGCGAGCGGCCACGTCCTTCAAGTCAAGAAGGACAGGGGCGACACTGAGATGTGTCATCCTTTTTATCTATAGAGAAGACTGAACTTCCGGTTCTGGCTCTGACTCCGGCCGGGCGGCGGCGGCCATGATCTCGGCCCAGTAGGGGCGAAGGGCGCGGTCGCTTTTCCCCACGGCGGCGGCGACGGCCGTCTGCGTGGGGCGCCCACTGGTCGCGGCGATGCGCCGGAAGGCCGCTGCGGCGGTGGCGATGGCCTCAGTCCGACGCCCGGCGGCTGCCTTCGCCTGCCCGTCCCTTTGCCGGGCGGCGCGCTCCTCCGGCTCAAGGGGCAGCTTCGGCTCCGCGGCGCGGTAGTGGGTCCAGGTCCACTTGACTATGCTCCTCACCTTCCCGGTGGCTGCCTTCTCGGCTTTCAAGCCAGGGGGCGAGATGCGGAGAGCCTCCAGCACGAGTTCGGCCTCGAACTCCTCATGCGAACCTCGTCCCTGGTCACGGTGCAGGGCCACGCGCTGACGGGCAAGGACGGCGAGATGCCGCCAGACTGCATTGCTCTCGAAAGCGACAGCTTTGTCGGGATGGTCGGGCTGCGGAACCTGCGGCGCCGCACGGCTTGCGGCCTCGGCCGCCCGGAGCGCGTCAATTGCTTCCTGGGGGGTCGGCAGGAACGGCCGCAGGGGCGCGTGGCAGGGGCCGTCCTGGCGTTTGTCGACATCGAGGGCGTAGGGCTCCGGGGCCATCACCCAGCGCGCCCACAGCGGGCTGACGGGGTTCTTGTGCCGGTGGGCGTTGCTGCGGCCGCCGGGGTCGGCCCCGAGCGGCAACAGCGCCGCCGTCAGGCCGTGCAGGGCGTTCCACCATGCCGCTTGGGGCCGCCGGGATCCCTTGTTGGTGAAGACGACGCTTTCGGCCAGGATCCAGATGAGGTGCGGCCGCCAGACCCGCCCGGCAGCGTCCACGTGCCCCACGGCCACGTTCGGCGGCGGCACGCCCTGAGCATGGATCGCTGTCGCCAGGGTCTCCCAGGACGGCCATAGGGTATCGAGCTCGACGCGCAGAACCGCGCACATGGCCTTGTTGGTTTCCACGTAGGCGCAATCCAAGGCCAACAGCTTGCTGTCCGTGCCGTCGGCATCGGATTTGGTGTCGCCGGTGATCAGAGCGCGTGTGCGGTGGGTCTTGGAAACGAAGAGCTTCAGGATCGGGGCTTCGTCCGAGACGAGGCCGGGGTACGTGAACCCCTGGCGTTGGTATTCCGCGTTGCCGCCGACGGGGCCACCATGCCAAACGAAGCCGCGGTTCCAGCGCAGGTCGACCACCGCCTGCCGGGAGTGCGCCCGGTACCGGAACGTCTCGCTGAGAGCGACTTCCTCCTTCGTTGGCCCCTGTCCGGCGGCGGCCTTCCGGATCCGGCGGGCGCGGTCTTTCTCGCGGCGCCTTTCCCGGTGCGCCCCGTTCGACTGGCTGTGGTGTTCGTAGATGGGAGGATACGCATCGCTCCAGGTGGCGTCAGACTGGTCTGCCGCCGCTAGCTCTTTCGGGGGGATGACGGGCATGTTCATGTTGCCCGGCCCATCCATCACCTGCGTAGCATTGGCTCTAGCCGCATGGTCAGTGGCGCGTTCGGGAATTTGCTTGAGAGTTGGGCGATGGTGCTTCATGCCCGGGATATAGACAAAACACCGGCAAACGGACGTTGCTGCTTCGTGTGATAATCAGCGGTGGGCTTCGACGCTGATCAGCTTCGTAAGATGCTCACTTTGCACAGCTCTGGTAGCTCCTGGAGCGGGGCTGATTTCCACTTTGGGCTTTTTATTCGGGGGGTTGCGCCGATGCTTTGGCGGGCCTCTGCTCGCCGTGCCCGAGGCCGAACGGAGTAGCCCGGGGAGTGCGGCTCCGTTACGTTCTCCGCAGTTGCTTCGCACGGGCCTTCGGTCGGCATGTCCAGGAACATCCAAGTCGCGACATGGTCAGGGACGCCGCGGGCGAGCGTCATCTTCGTTCATGGTCTGGGCGGCCATGCCTACGACACTTGGCGAAGGGACATCCGGCAGGGGGCGGCCGATGACGGCTCGTTCTGGCCCCTTTGGCTGGCCGAGGATGTCGAGGGGCTGACAGTCTCTACCCTGGCGTATGAGGCGCCGCCGTCCAATTGGCCCGTTCCCAACAGTTGTGTCACCAGCCGCCATTTCGGCTGGTGAGGGGTGGTGGGAGGCGTTGCCCCGGGGCCATTTTAGCTGAACTGCCCATTACAGTGGAAAGCTGAAGCTGATCGGCGGCCGGTTTGGCCAGCATCGGCGTGCATGCGGAATGGCAGAACTGCCCAGAACAACTATTTCGGGCAGTCCAGAGCGACCCAGGGTACAGGCGAATTGGGCGTTTTCAGGCACTTGTCGCACTGCGGCCCGAAGTGGCGGCTCATGACAGAGCTGTTGGGAACGGGCCTCGTTGCGCGTAGAGCATCATCTCACGGTTTTCCCGTATTCGCCTCAAGGCATCCACCTCGACGTCGGCAAGCCCCTCAAGCACGACGGAAAAGCCCCAGCGATTCGGGTCGTTGCCCCTCGGGCCGGCTAAGGCGGTCCGCACTAACCTCGGTCGCGGGATCGCCATCAGGGGCCAATCGTTGATCTCGAGGTTTAGGAGCACCCCGCGAAGTGCCTGCGGTCCTGGGGGCCGTTCGGACACGCGCCGCGCAATCGCGTCCACCGACTTCGAAGGGTCCCTGGAGAACCACCGTAGCGCCGAAAGCAGGGCCTGCACGGGCCGGACCCAGCCCGAGTCGTCCGCTGTACCCTCCCGGGCCGCCCGTCTGGCCAGCCATAGAGCGAGTACGTAGGCATCAGGGGTGCCGCGGGCAATCTGGGCCTGCAACACGGGCGGGAGGTCGTGCCGACCTGACGAACCTAACCATCGCGCGACGACATGCACCGCCTCCTTCAGCCCGTCGCCCAGGAGAAAGTCGGCGAGTGAACGCCCGTCCTTGTCGCTCTCCGTAGATAGCCGCCTAATCTGTGCGACACTCACGGCCGACGACAGGGAGCGCGGATGCGACCCGGAGATCGCCGCCTCCGTCAGGGGCAGCCTTGCTGCCAAGCGGACCAAACGCGCCTCGGGTACGCGTCGCTCGCCGGCGAGTTCGGCAACGACCGGCTCGAGGCGGGGCCACCTTGCCTTAAGGAGCGACCAAGCAAGGTCGTCACCGTCGAGCGGCTTGCCGCCAGTGTTCATACGCTGGAACAGGCTTTCAACGGCCGACACCGGGTCATCTGAGGTGTCTACCGCCTCACGCGGCAGAATCTCGCACAATATGCGCCGCCCTGCCGTCCGGTGCAGGCCAGCCCTGATTGCCGCGATTACAGGACCGTTCCCGTCGAGAGCCTCCTGTGCCCGCCCTGCCCACGGTCGTTGTGCCGCACCCCTCAGCCGAGCGCGCAGGCTTTCCGACACGTCGGGGTCGGCCAGCAGCCATGCGAACGGCACCGGCGCCCCGGCCTCGATTGGCCAGCAATCCTCGGGTTCCGGCCTCTCGAAGACGCCGTTTGCGTCCCGTTTGGTACCGCACGCGTACAAAGATTCTCGCATCCGGGCGATGCCGACCGTGGTGGCACGGTCGTTCGCGGCGTAGCCCTATGGATGGGCGCGGGTAGTCGCGCGGAAAAGATAAACGCGGGTCTCGCCGAGCCTGGGTGGCGCCAGGTCGAGCCAGAGGACCCGGCCGATGCGGCGACGTCCCTCCGCGAAAGGGTCTCGGAAGCCCAGGCCAATCGCCTGCGCCCGCTGCTGGCCGTCCAGCAAATGGTGGGTCACACCAGTGCCGCCCGGCATACCTCGCGTGAGTTGAACCTCGTCGTCCAGTCTGTCGCACGCAACGAAAGAGCCCACCGGAAATCCGCGGAACAACGAGTCCCACAGCATCTCGACCCGTCCCGGATCCCAGACTAAGCCGCGCTGCAACGAGGGCACACCCGCGACCATGGGAGGCGGCGGGGCTGGCGCGATCGGCTCGAAGGGAGGCCAACCGGCTATGTCCGCCAGGCTTAGGAAAAACGTGCTATCTTCCATCCCAGACACTCATGAACGCTCCACGCCAGCAGTCAATCGCGACCAAGTGGCGAATGTCACTGCCTCGATGTTGGTTGAACCGCGAGTAGCCCTGCTCCTGAGTTTTAGAACGATGTCGCTTGATCGAAACCGGGCCAGTTCTCCGGGGATGCCTGCAAGTCAGACGGACAGCCATCCGCCACGCGGGGCCGTCGCAAAAGTTCTGAGTTTCTGCTGTTGCGTATGTCCCCGCTTTTGCGACAACCGTCGGCCGCTTATCGGGCAGGCGGCAGTGACGACGCTTGGATGGCTTCGACGCGACCACGATGCCTTGTCCCCCAATCGCAAAGGGGCAGCAGAGCTTCCACCAGCGTCTCGCCGAACGCGGTCATTGTGTAGTCGACCTTTGGAGGCACCTGCTGATAGTCGTGGCGGACCAGCACCTCGGCAGCGACAAGCTCGCGGAGTTGCTGAATCAGCACCTTTTCGCTGACGCCTGCGACAAGGCGCTTCAGATCGCCAAAGCGCGTGGGTCCAGAACGGAGATGATAGAGGATCAGCGGCTTCCACTTGCCGCCCACCACGGCCAGCGAGACATCGAGGCCGCACTCGGGTTCGGTCTTGCTCATCACACAATCTTACACTTACCTACAGGTAGGTTCTACCCTCGATGGAAGAGACGTCGCATATCCACCTCCGCTCGGTAAGTAGGCGGAGGTTGGGTAGCATGACCATGCAACAGAATATTGAGATCGCGCGGGCTCTTCTCGACGGCATCGCAGGCGACCGCGACCCCGCCGAGATCGCCGCACCCTTCGCAGAACATCTCTCCTTCGAAATCCAAGGTGACGATGGCGTCATGCCTTGGATCGGCCGCAAGGTCGGTCGGCAGGCGATGGCCGACTTCATGCACGATCTGCGCGATCTGACTGAACCACTGGCCTTCGACGTCGAAGACATTCTCGCAAGCGAGACTCGGGCGGTCATCATTGGTTCACTACGTAGCCGGATCAAGGTCACCGGCAGGATCACCGCCTCGCAGTTCGCGCTCGTGCTGACCATAGCCCACGGGATAGTGAACCGCTTTCAGATGCTCGAAGATAGCTTCGACCTGTCGAAGGCTGCGCGCTGATCCACGCTTCGCGATCTGACACACCCAAGGACACCCCGCTGTCGCGAAAGTGCTACAGACCGTGTGAGAACTCTGCGCCGCAACGGCAATGAGCATCATTCAAATCCGTCGAGTGTCTCCTGCGACATAATCTTACGAGAAAGTTTCAGGTTCTGAATTAATCTTGCGTGTCGTCCGCGCGCGTCCGAGTTTTCACACAATCTGGCTAAGTTCTGCGACCGCGACCAAGCCCCAAGCGGGCCGGGCGCTTTCCTGTTGCAAATATATGTCGCAGAAAGGCAGGGCTCCGCGATAAGTCGCGCGACACGGCCTTACATAGGTTTTCCGTTCGCTTGCTCCTCAGACCCCGATTCTTGTGGTGATCGCGTTCGCACCCGTCGAGGTCAGGGTCACGGCTCCAACCAAAGGAGCTGAGCATGTCGCCTCTCTCGATCACCAGCCTGAGCCTTGCCGCCGTCCTCGCGACCGCGGCCCTCGCGCCGTGCCGCGCGGAAACCATCGACCCTGGTTTCCTTGACCGCATGGCGGAGGAGCGCAACGCGGCGAAGGTGCCGGGCAAGCCGATTGTCCTGCCGCCCGCTCCGCGCCAAGTCGTCACCCAGCCGCGGCAGCTTCTCGTCTGCATGAGTGTTCCGGCGTGGTCGCCGATCCTGGCGGCGCCTCGGCCTGATGCTCACGTGATCGGGCGCACGACGTCTGCCGTCGCTGCTTCAATGAACACCGTGGCTGGCTATGCCGAAATCGTGCCCTTCACTAGCCATAGCGTTGGCTATGTCTCAAAGGCGCTTCTGTCGCCATTTCATTCGACCGTGAAGCCTGGCACGACATGCACGGTCGTTTTCGGCCCGCGTGATCAGGTCTTGTACCAGTATCAGTGATGCGGGCGTTTTCTTGGGCGGGCATCACTGCGGCGCTGCTCTGCGCCCCGGCGGCCCACGGGCAGGTCAGCAATCCCAGCTTGGCGACCGCCTCCGATCAGCCCGAACGCATCCAGCCGGCATATCCTGAACGAGGAGTGGATGCGCTGCCGGACCTGCCGCGGCCGGGTCGAGGCGGCGGCTATAGACAACAACGCGCCGGGATGGCGCGGCAGGGTAGTCAAGATTTGGGGGCCGGGCAGCTACGGGTAGCCGGGCCTGATCCAAGAGCGGTTTAGCACTGGCGGCGGCGGGATCGGCGGCGGCTTGTAATCCGGCTCATTCGGCTCGTCCCGCTCCGGTTCCTCCAGTGGCGGTGCTGGCGGCGGTAGCGGGCGTGGTGGTGGGATCACGTCTGGCACCTGCGCCTGCACTGGAGCACTCATATGCCGCGTTCTTCGTTTGGCAACGTCACTGCCCGACATCGCGTGCCAATAGGTTCTTGACGGCCTGACCTGTCCAGGCGCCGGCCCGCGCTGTCTTCACGCCTCGCACCGTCAATTCCCGTGCAATTGCCTCCATCGTCATGTCTGACGCCTGCAGCTCGCGAACCAGCGGGCCGACGCGGGATGCGAAAAGGTCAGCCTTGGCGATGCGGGCGGCGCTGGCGATACCGGGTGCTGGCGGGGGCACGCCTCGATAGCCTCCTAGCTTGGTGCCTCTGGCCTTCGTGGCTGCCAGCGCTGCCTTCGTGCGGGCGCTGATCGCCTCGCGTTCCTGCTGGGCAACCAGCGCCATGATCCCGACTGTCAGCTTGTTCGCATTCGGCATGTCCACCGCCACAAAATCTACGTCGGCCTTGTCCAGGCCAATGAGGAAATGGGCATCACGGCTTAGCCGATCCAGCTTGGCGACGCACAAGATGGCCCCGGTCAGCCGGCACAACGCCATCGCGCGTGCGAGCTGCGGCCGGTCAGTTGTTGCCTTGCCGCTCTCAACTTCAACCATCTCGTCCAACAAGGTCCAGACGCTGCCGTTCAGGTAGGCAGCCACTGCCGCGCGTTGCGCCTCCAGACCAAGGCCGCTCTTGCCTTGCCGGTCAGTGCTGACCCTCAGATAGCTGATGAACCGGCCCTGCATCGCGCGCTCCAAACACCCTCAACCAGGGTTGAGCATGTTTGGGGAGGCTCGAACAAGGCCGTTTGCGACCTCAAGCTGTGGCTTGCCGATCTTTCTGCCGATGTATGTCCGCCGCCATCGCCGCTCGCGTCCAAGGTCGAGGATTACGCAACCTGGTCACTGATCGTGGCCTGCGGTCAGTGCCGAGTAGGCGACTAATCGGCGACAAACCCGTTAGTGCGTTATTCCAAAGCTGTAGACGGTCAGTGCCTGCTACGTGCCCAAAATCGTCGTGAACTGATTGCCAGATGTGGCCACCGATAAGGGGGTAACTTTTTGTCAAATCCTCAGGGCCCGTCGCCCAGCAACTCGGCCAGCGTGACGGGGCAAGTCGCGGGGACTGGCAGCGGCGGCTGGTCGTCGCTGGTCTCCGGCAAGCGATCAAGGGCGTGCGCATATAGCTCGGCCAGGTCGATCTTCCGGTGCATGGAGGGCGTGTAGCTCCGGCGGGCGTCGGCTCGGTGCCCGCGCGCCTCGGCTCGCCAATGCGGCACGTCACGAGACAAGGGCCAAGCCTCGCACTTGAGATCGTGTAGGAGGGCTAGGACGATATGAGACCGAACGGCGTTGAACTCGCTGCGCCCCACACTCTCAACCTCGTCGATGATGTTGGCCCAATCTGGCGGCTCGTTGCTCGGCTCCCCGGCCGCGTGTTGGCGCAGCAATCGGGCCTGGTGTTGTGACCACTCCAGAACGTCGGTGTCGTAGAGGTCGCCCATCGCTAACCTTCCTTGTCTGGTGGGAAGTCTAATCCAAGCCTTCCATCTTCCAACTCCCAGAACTGCACACCCTTAGTTTCCAAAGCCGTGCGCAACGCCGTGAGATGATTTGCGTGCGGGATATGCGCGCCGCGCTCAAAATCTTGGACGGTGCCCCGCGCGACTGATGCGGCATCGGCGAGTTCCCCTTGCGACATTCCGACTGCGGCGCGAGCGGTGCGGCATTGCCGGGCTGAAATGGAGCCTTCCAATTTTCTCTTGCCTCTACGTGTTAAGTCAGGCATTTTACACACTATCTAGGCGTTTAATAGGCAAAAAGAATCTCCTGCTTGTCTCGTAGGCAAAATAGTAGCTGTTTAGGCATTGTGTGCGAAAGGACTACGCTTCGGCACCCGGTTGCCGTCGTGCATGTCTTCGCCCGTGCAGCGCTCGCCTGCGTCTTTACGCCCTGCCTGAACAGCACTGCGATGGCGCAAGGTGCCTCCTGCAGCGCCGTTTCGTCCAGCGCCTGGCGGCAGTCCGCCATGTCGACGTTGCCGACGCAGACGCCAGCCCAGCAGACCTCGCCCTCATTGTGGGGCGTCAACGACATTCCTCCGCTGATCACTCCCGAACAGGCGGCGGCGGACCAACAGAACGCTGCCCAGCAAGCCGCTGAAGCAACTAGCCTGGATAATTCTTGAGGGTTGGCGGGCATAGTACAAGCCCTTGATCCAGCGTAGAATGTGGTTCTCGAGGCCAATTCTACGGATCCGGAGCGCCATGCCCGCCAAGGTTGAGCTTATCCC
>JAABUM010003377.1_pt1 | contig 19653 bp, 17 predicted proteins | sample 5559161 | NCBI WGS metagenome assembly JAABUM01 (sample SAMN10711868, study PRJNA513369) | rock metagenome | isolation source: Antarctica rocks | place: Antarctica: Victoria Land, Siegfried Peak nord | reverse complement strand
GAACTTCTTCTGCGCCCTGAAACAATATCGCGCGATTGCCACCCGCTACGACAAGACCCGGCGCAACTTCCTCGCCGCCATCCACCTCGCCGCCTCGGTCATCCTCCTCAACTGAGGACACGCCCTAATCTGCGCTTTACAATCTGGCCCATGTAAGACTCGCTAGCGATAGCCGCATTTAGAAGCGCCATACCATAATTTCCGCTCCGACTAAACATATAGGCATTTAGAAGCGCGTCACTCGCCACGGGTACATTACGCTGTTTTGCTATTGCCTCTCCGATACCATTCCATTCTTCTTCGGTAAGGGTATGCTCAGCGAGAGAAGGATTGTAATCATCCATTTCTTCAAAATCGTAAATTCTTTCACCGTTATCCGTATCGAACGATAAAAGCTTCAGAGTATTCAAGTACACATCGATCTCGGAGTCATTCGCGATGTGACGTAAATGAGCCAAAACCCGCTGTAAAGCTTTATGGACTGGCCTACGAAACATCTCCACGAACTTCGACCACGCAAGATCAGCAGATTCTATGTCTCTGATGATTACAGCTCTAAAACCGTCCAAATTAGTATCAAACCGTAGTAGACGACGTGTTTCAGGGTCACTTTCATCCAAGGATTCGTCGCTATCGCCGTGAAGGAGAGTCAGCCGGTACATCCCCAAATGCGTCTTCGGCTCAATAAGGACTTCGACACCCCTATCTTGGGCGACGATTGGCGCTAATTTATTAGCGTCTAGCTGGATGACGTGATCACCGAAATTGCTCAACTCGACGCCAAAGACGGCTTTAGCTCGCATAACGTACCCTGATGACTTAGCAAACAACACCGCAGAAGTTAGTCTGCATTGTTGTCTACATTATGAACCGTTCAGGAAAGCTAAAAGCTTTGCACCTACAGTTTTTCCGCATTCTACTGCGGTTTTTCGTGGTGACCCGAGTGGGACTCGAACCCACAACCCACTGATTAAAAGTCAGTTGCTCTGCCGATTGAGCTATCGGGTCGCGTCTTTTCCTGATCCGGATGCGCTAACGGCATTAACCGCGTCTGATACGGGGTCCGTTTTCCCCTACTGAGCCTCCTGACACCGACTCCAGCCCTCACCGAAGTCCCGAAAAAGGATAGCAGAACACATGAAAAAGTCCAACGTCGTCGGTGTTGGACGCTCGTCCGCGCGAATAGTATAGCGAAAGTGCTTGCAAATTCCATGCACCCTACCAGCCAGAACCTCCGCCTTGTTGATCGGCACTTCTTGGCTGGATCGCCCTAGTGGTCCGTCAGTCGTAAATTGCTGAGCGCGTTGCCCGTTGCTATGCTTGCCGCACGGTATGGATGTGCGCGGGGAGGGGTGGCGATGCGGCGGACGAAGCACGCAGTGAGGCTGTCGGACGGGATGCGTCAGAACTTGGACGTCAGGCAGTGCCAAGTGGTGCTGAGGGCGGCGTGAATTGCGCCTGCCCCCCGTCAGGCGACGACCATTTCGGCCATAATCGCTGTCCACCGGTTCTGGAATACGCGCCGGCGGTCCGCAGGCGAGGCCGCCTCGCCCGACCGCGCCACCGGCCGGAAGTACTGGCGCTGCTCCTCGAACCCGGCGCAGAAGCGCGCGGCCGACACGAAGGCCCCGAAGCCGCGCATGGGATAGTAGCGTTGCTTCACGGCGCGATGGTCCTGCTCGATCCGGTTGTTCTTGTAGCGGCTGGTGCGGTGGCTGACCGCGCCGCCCAGCGTCTCGCGGACGGCGCGCGGGTAGGCGTCGTGCCCGTCGGTCGTGACCTGCGCGGGGGGCCGCCCGGCGGTGGACAGTGCCTGGGCGAAGAAGCGCTGGGCCGCGGCCATGTCGCGCTTCTCGCTGAGCAATGCGTCGATCAGGTTGCCCTCCCGATCGATCGCCCGATACAGGTAGCACCAAGCGCCGTTGACCCGGACATACGTCTCGTCCGCGTGCCACTGCGTGCCGCCCTGGCCGCGCCGCTTGGCCCGCAGCGTCTCGGCCAGCAGCGGGGCGAAGCGCGCCTCCCAGTCGCGCACCGCCTCGTGCGTGAAGACGAAGCCGCGCGTCAGGAACATCTCGGCGAGATCCCGGAGGCTGAGCTTGTAGCGCAGCCGCCACAGCACCACGAGCAAGACGAGATCGGTGGGGTATTGCAGGTGGTTGAAGGTGGTCCCCGTCCGCTCGTTGAAAGTCCGGTGGCAGGCGCGGCAGCGGAACGTGCGGTAGCCAAGCGCGGTGCGCCGTGGCTGCTCGGCGGTCGCGGTTGCGGCACAATGGGGACAGGGCACGGGCGACTCCTTTACGCATCGAGTACCGCCGCCACGCTACCAGAAGGTGATCGGTGCTACCAGCCCGCGTCCCATTTCTGACGCATCCCTTCCAACCGCCGCCGGGTGAGCGTGCCCTGTGGGACGCCTGGCTCTTCCCACACGCGGGCGAATATCACCTCTTCTACCAGCAGAAACGGGCCGGGGAGCGCCAGACGATCGCGGTGGGACACGCGATCACGACCGATTTCGTCCACTGGCGCGAGGTCGCCCCGGCCTACCATCGCGGTGCGCCGGGCGACTGGGATCATGGGCCGCTCCGCACCGGAACGACGATCGGGGCGCACGGGCGCTTCTATCTATTCAACGGGGCGGCGGAGGGACAGGTCGACAAGGTCGGCGTCTCCCTGTCCGACGATCTCCTCCGCTGGGAGAAATGGCCCGGTAACCCGGTCGCGGTCCCCGATCCCCGCTGGTACGAGAGCGATCCGGCCACCTGTGCCATCGGCAATGTCGCCTGGCGCGATCCGTGTGTCCTCCCCGACGGCGATGGCTTCCTGGCGCTCCTCTGCGCGCGCAATCGGACGGGGCCGGTCGGCGGGCGCGGCACCGTCGCCACCATGCACTCGGCGGATCTCCTGCGCTGGGAAGTGGGGCCACCCCTCGATGTCCCCGGGGACTTCGCGATACTCGAAGTCCCCGATCTGTTCGCGCTCGACGGCCGCTGGTTCCTCCTCCACTCCACAACCCCGCGCTTCGGGACCCGGTTCGCGACCAGCGAGCCGGAACTGGCGGCGGGCACGCACGTCCTCTGGGCGGAGCGACGCGAGGGGCCGTATACACGCCCGCCACGCGATGTGCTGATCGGCAGCCCGGTCGCCCTTTCCAGCGCCTGGGTCTGCCGGACGGTCGACTCGCCGCTTGGCAAGATCGCCTACTACCTCAACGCCTACCCGGAACCGCTGGGAGGTGGCCCGCCGCGCGGGAGCTTCGGGCTCCCCAAGGGGCTGGCGACCGACGAGCGGGGGTTGCGCCTGCGCTATCTGCCGATCCTCGAGCCGTTCCTGGGTCCGCCGCTCGTGCCGCCCCTCGCCGCGCGCGACCGGGTGGGCGAGCGCGAACGGCCGGGTGAATGGAACATCGTCGGCGACACAGCGGAAGGGGCGGTGGCGATCGGGACGAGCGTCTTGCCGCTGGACGCCGAGGCGATCGATCTGATGCTGACGGCACGGGTGACGATCGAGGCGGGCCGGGCGGCGGGGATCGGCTTGCGGCTCGACCGGTACGGCTACGGCATCGCGACCATCCTCGACGTGCGATCGGGGACGATCGAGATCGCGGAGGTGGCGCTCAGCACGAGCGGCGCGGTCTGGAGCACGATGGCGCGCCGTGCCGTGCCGCTACGGCATGGGGAGGGGGTGGACCTGCGCGTGCTCTTCCTGAACGATGTGATCGAGGTCTTCCTCGCCGATGATCTGCTGCTCTCGATCGTCGCGGCGGGGCGATCGGGGGGGGCGCTCGCATTGCTGGCCGACGACGCCCGCGTGCGCTTCGCCGACCTGACGCTCCGCCCGCTCGTCGGGGTGCCCGGGCATCCGGCAACTCGCTGAGTCGGCACCAGGGCGACGACGATACCGCGCGCCCGCAGCGCATCAACCATCGTCGCCGGGGCACCGTCATCGGTGACGAGCGTATGGATCGCCCCGAGATCGAGCACCCGCATCATGGAGCGGACGCCGAAGTTGCTGCTATCGAGCAGGAGGATCACCTCGCGCGTCACCTGTGCAATCGCCCGCTTCACCTAAATCTCGAGGATTTTCGGGTCGGTCAGGCCCGCTTCGAGGGTGAGCCCGGTGGCGGAGAGGAAAAGCCGGTTGGCGTGGAATTCCCCGAAGAAACGCTCGGGGACGGCACCGACGCAGGTCGACGACTCGGGGCGCAGGATCCCGCCGGTGCTGATGATCGTGGCGCTGAGCGGGAGGTGCCGCCGCAACTCCTCAGCCGTGGCGATACCGTTCGTGACGACGGTCAATTCCTCTTTCTCGGTCAGATAGGGGGCCATCGCCGTCACGGTGGTCCCGCCCTCCATGATGATGTCATCCAGGGCAACGAGGGTCTCGGCGGCGTAGCGCGCCAGGAGATTCTTCTGCGCGGTCGCCAGTATCTGCCGCTTGTCGCGCGCGAGGAGTTGGGTTTCCACTCCGGTGGCGGGCGACCGGACAGCACCGCCATAGGTCCGTTTGATCACCCCGTGCTCTCCAAGACCTTGAGGTCACGGCGAATGGTCATCTCCGAGACACCATACTTGCGACTCAGGCGTGGCACGACGTCATCGCCCAGGACCTCGATGTCTTTGACGATCCGGCGACGTCGCTCCGTTGGCGTGGACATAGCCCTCTCGCGTTCCTTCTTCCAGCGGTAGGAGCCGAACCCGCTCGCTCCAGATCGCCTTGCACCCCTCGTCGCACCCGACCCGGACAGGCGTGATGTACCACCGAGACGGCAATGTAACGTGAAACGGGCGTTCATTTCACCACCTTACAGCGCGGTCGCGAATTGTTTTTCTTGAACAACTGGTGTTATAAACGATCAGCAAATGTGCGGGTATGCGGGTGGTGGCACGGAAGTGCGCGCCGCGCCCCGCCGATGCGCTCGTGACGGGAACTGGTTCGGAGATGGCGCTGCTGGGCCTCGATATCGGCACAACCCACTGCAAGGCAGCCCTCTTCGACGAGTCTGGGGTGCCGTTGGCGACCGCGATCCGGCCCTTGCCACGCTCGGCGAGCGTGGGCCTGACCGTCTACGCCGCCGAGCACCTGTGGGAGACCGTCCAGGCCGTGAGCGCGGCCTGCTCCGCCGCGCTGCCAGGGGGCACCGTCACGGCGATCGGGATCGCCAGCATGGCGGAGACCGGCCTGTTGCTCGATCCGGCGACCGGCGTAGCGCGAACCCCATTCGTGCCCTGGTTCGACACCACCGCCGCCCACGCCGCGCACCGCCTGGTCGGCACTTTGGCGGAGGACGAGGCGCTCGCGCGCTTCGGTATCCAGCCGACCTCCAAGTGCGGCCTGGCCAAGATTCTGCACTTGGGCGACACCGCGCCGGCCCTGCTCGACGGCGCGCGCTGGCTGTCGGTGGCCGATTACGTGGCGTTCCGCCTCACCGGAGCGCTCGCCACCGACGAGACACTCGCGGGGCGCACGTGCGCTTTCAACATCGCCACGCGCTCGTGGGACCACGAGTGGCTCGCCCGCTTCGACCTGACGTCCGCGCTCTTCCCGCCGGTATCGCCGAGCGGCACACCGATCGGGGTGACGGGGAGTGGCGCGCGCGGGACGGGCCTACCGACGGGCATCCCGGTCGCGATCGGCGGCCACGATCACCTTTGTGCCCTGATCGGCGCGGGTGTCGGCACCCCCGGAGCGATGCTCGACTCGATGGGCACCGCCGAGGTGCTGGCGGGACCTTGCGCCCCCGGCCCGCTCGACGCGCGGGCGCGCCGCACCGGCCTCGCCTTCGGGATCATGCCCCTCACCGGCACCCGTTACTGGCTCGGCGGATTGTCGTCGGGCGGCGGTGCGCTCGACTGGCTGCGTGGCATCCTCGGTACCCCGCCGCTCTCCTACGCGGAGTTCGCAACCCTGCAGGCGACACTCGCGCCGGAACCGGGCAAACTCCTCTTCCTGCCATATCTCGCGGGCAGGGGCGCGCCGCTGCCGAGTCCGGCGACCCGCGGGGCGTTCATTGGCCTCGCCGCCGAGCACGATCGGGCCGATCTGCTCAAGGCAGTCCTCGAAGGGACCGCCTATCAACTCGAGGCGATCCGGCGCGCCACCGGATCGCTAATCGGTAGCGCGCCGGAGTCGATCACCGTCACGGGCGGTGGGACGCGGAATTCGCGCTGGGTGCAGATCAAAGCCGATGTCTACGGCGTGCCGCTCGACGTGCGCGCCGCCGATGAGACGACTCTCTTGGGGGCCGCGCTCATCGCCGGGGTCGGTTGCGGCCTGTATCCCGACGCCGCCACGGCGCTGGCTTGTGCCGCCGCGCGACCCGCCGCGCGTGTGGAACCCGATGTTACCCGGCACCGGCGCTATGCGGAGTTATTCGCCGAGCACTTCCTCCCCTGGCAGTGGCGATTCATCTCGGAAGGTTGAAGGAGCATTCGTATGGTCGCTCGATCACGTCCCGCGAATGTCCTGACGCTCCGCGAGGCGTTGCCCATCGCCGAGGCGGCGGGTTACGCGCTCGGCTCGTTCTCCCCGCGCTACGTGGCAATGATCCGCCCCACCCTCCTGGCGGCGCAGGAGGCGCGCTCGCCGCTGATCGTCCAGATCTCCGGGAACGAGTTCCGCCGCTACGGGGTGACACCCGCTGCCTTTGCCGACAAGTTCTATCGTCAGCTCGACGACCTCGGGATCACCGTGCCGGTCGTGCTGCATCTCGACCACACCAAAGATCTGGCGACGATCGCGGCGGCGATCGCCGCCGGGTTCACCTCGGTGATGATCGACGCCTCCGAATTGCCGCTGGAGGAGAACATCGCGCAGACCGCCGCCGCCGTGGCGTTCGCGCGGCGGCACGGCGTCTCGATCGAGGCTGAATTGGGCCGGATCGGCTCGACCGACATGATCGAGACCGACGATGACACCGAACTTTACACCGACCCGGACGAGGCTCGGCGCTTCGTGGCGGCGACCGGCGTCGATGCGCTGGCGGTATCGGTGGGAACGGCGCACGGCGTCTACGCCGTCAAGGCCCCGACGATCGACTTCGCGCGGATCGCGGCGATCCGCGCGCTCACCCCCGTCCATCTGGTGCTGCACGGCGGTTCCGGCGTACCGGCGGAGATGGTCGCCGCCGCGATCGCGCTGCCGGGCGGCGGCGTGAGCAAGGTCAACATCGCCACCGATCTAGAACTTGGGGCGCTGGCCGCGCTCGGGCGCGAGGAGCGCCTGACCGATGCGGCGATGTCCGCCCTCCCGGTGGCGGCGATCACGCGGGCGCGCGCGGCCGTTGCCGGGGTGGTGGACGACAAGATACGGCACTTCCTGGGTAGCGCCGGGCAGGCCGATGCGGCGGTCTGGCAGGCGCTGGTCGCCGGCACACGGTAACGCGGCAGGATTGGACAGACCGATGGATGCGACACCGATCGCGACCACGCGTGAACGCGCCGAGCGACCCTTCCTGGCGAATAGTGACCCACCAGAGCTGCCCAGGGCCAACGGCGGGTATCGACGCTGCCGACGACACGACAGGATAGTCGGCGGTGGGGATCTATTCCCCGCTGTCGAGCGCCCCTCCTCGGCCTTCCGCACCGCCGCCGAGCCCCCCGGCACGTCGGGAAATCCGCTGGCGATCCCCTGCGGACTCGCCGACCGGGCGAGGTGAGCAGGTGGAACAACTTTCGGCGCATCTTTGGCGCATCGAGGACAGCTGCAACGTCTACCTGATCACCGGCGAGCGCGGCACAGTCTGTGTCGATTTCGGCACCGGGCTCGCGCTCGCCCACCCGAGCCTCGCCGGGGATCGGCGAGCACTCGTCGTGCTGGTGACCCACCACCACCGCGACCAGGTGCAGGGCCTGCCGGAGGCGATCGCCCTGGGCGCGCGGGCCTGGGTGCCACGCGCCGAGCAGGACCTGTTCCGCGCGATCGACGAGCACTGGCAGGCGCGGCCGCTCTTCAACGACTACAACATGCGTCAGGACCGCTTCTCGCTGCTCGATCGCATCCCGATCGAGGGGACGCTGCGCGATTATGCCGCCTACCACTTCTATGGTCACACCTTCGCGGTGCTGCCGACACCGGGCCACACCGTGGGGTCGCTCAGCCTGCTCGCCACGCTTGATGGTCGGCGGGTCGCGTTCACCGGCGACCTGATCGCGGCGCCGGGGAAAATCTGGTCGCTGGCGGCGACGCAGTGGACGTATAACGAGGGGGAGGGGCTGGCAGCGACGATCCTCTCGCTGCTGGCGCTGAAGGCGCGCAACCCAGAGCTCCTCCTCCCGTCGCACGGCGAACCGATCGCGGAGGTGGACGAGGCGATCGATCGGACCGTCGCCCGGCTCGAGGCGCTGATCGAGGGGCGGAAGCAGAAGAATCGCCTGCTCCCGGTGTTGCGGGAAGAGCCGTACATCGCGCTCTCCCCGCATCTCCTGTGGAACCGCACGAGCATGGCGTACGGCTACGCCCTCCTCGCCGACACCGGCAAGGCACTCTTCTTCGACTTCGGCTACGACTTCTCGATCGGCCTCGCCGCCGGAGCCGATCGCGCCGGGCGTCGCCCCTGGCTCTATTCCCTCCCCGCCCTGAAGGCCGCCTTCGGCGTGCGTGAGATCAGCGTGGTCATCCCGACCCATTATCACGACGATCATGTGGCAGGGATCAATCTGCTGCGCGAGGTCGAGGGGACGGCGGTCTGGCTCGCGGAGAACTTCGCCGACGTGCTGGCACGGCCGGACGACTATAACCTGCCCTGCCTCTGGTATGACCCGGTGCCGGCGGATCGCATCCTGCCGCTCGGTCAGCCGATCGAGTGGGAAGGGTACACGCTGACCCTGTACCCGCTGCACGGGCATACCACCTACGCGGTGGCGGTCAGCCTGGAGGTGGACGGGCGACGGGTCGTCGTGGCGGGGGATCAGTATCAGGCCTCGGAGCAATCCCCCGCCCCGACCCTCTGGAACTACGTCTATCGCAACGGCTTCGCGCTCGACGATTACCGCGCGAGCGCCGCGCTCTTCCGCCACCTCGATCCGCAACTGGTGCTGACCGGCCACTGGCCCCCGTTCGCGGTGCAGCCCGACTATTTCGCCAGGCTCGATGAGCAAGGGGAGGTGCTGGCACGCCTGCACCGCGATCTGCTGCTCGATGCCGAACTCGGCGGCGGCCCCGAAGAGGGGCTCGTCAGGCTCAGGCCCTATCAGGTGACCGCTCAGGCGGGGGAGGCGTTCGAGCTGCGGGTAACGGTACGGAATCCGCACCCTATTACGGCACACGCGGAGCTGCGCCTGGCGTTGCCGGGTGGCTGGGAGGTGGCAGAGCCGACTATCGGTGTCGCGTTGCCCTCTCTGGGAGAGACGACCCGCACCTTCCATGTTACCCCGCACGGGCCGCCCGCACGCCGCGCGCGGATCGGGGTTAATATCGTGCTGGACGGGCGACCGCGCGGGCAGCAGGCGGAGTGCCTGATCAGCGTGCGCGAACATGCGATCAGCGAGTGATCCTCCTGGTACCCTGGGTGCGGCCAGGTGTGGGGACGGTGTATCGCTCGGAGGGGGTAGCAGCGATGAAGGGGGAAGTATGGCCGAGACGACGACGGAGGACGAGGTGCCGACAACGGAACGATTGACCGGCACACTCCACATGATCGGCAACGCCCATATCGATCCGGTCTGGTTGTGGCGCTGGCAGGAGGGGTGTCACGAGGTGCTGGCCTCGTTCCGCTCGGCGCTCGATCGATTGCGCGAAGACCCCGATTTCCTCTTCGTCTCCAGCTCGGCGGCCTTCTACGCCTGGGTGGAGCAGATCGACCCCGGGATGTTCGAGGAGATCCGCGCGCGGGTACGCGAGGGGCGTTGGGAGATCGTCGGCGGCTGGTGGATTCAGCCCGATTGCAACATCCCTGGCGGCGAATCGTTCGTGCGGCAGGGGCTGTACGGGCAGCGCTACTTCAAAGAGAAATTCGGCATCGTCGCACGGGTCGGCTACAACGTCGACAGCTTCGGGCATCACGGCATGTTGCCGCAGATCCTGCGGCGCAGCGGGCTGGACGCCTACGTCTTCACGCGCCCGGCCCCCCACGAAAAGGGCCTACCCGCGCGCCTCTTCTGGTGGGAAGCGGACGATGGCTCGCGCGTGCTGGCGTACCGCCTCCCGTTCGAGTACTGCACCTGGGGTCGCGAACTCGATCTCCACATACGCCGCTGCGCCGCCGAGTTGCGCGCGCCGCTCGACGAGTTGATGTGCTTCTACGGCGTCGGCAATCACGGCGGCGGGCCGACGATCGAGAACCTGCGGAGTATCCGCCGCCTCGCCGCCGACCCGGGCCTACCACAGTTGCCCTTCAGCACCCCAAACCGCTTCTTCGCCGCCGTCCGCGCGCGCGATCTGCCCCTGCCGACCGTGCATGACGAGCTGCAACACCACGCCAGCGGCTGCTACGCCGCGCACTCGGCGACCAAGTACTGGAATCGACGCGCCGAATGGGCATTGTTGACTGCGGAGAAGTGGTCGGCGATCGCGGCACGCACGGTGACACTGCCCTACCCGACGGCGGAATTCGCCCGCGCCTGGCAGGGGGTCCTCTTCAACCAATTCCACGACATCCTCGCCGGGACGAGCATCGAGTCGGCCTATGTGGACGCGCGCAATCTGCACGGCGAGGCACTGACGATCGCCGACCGCGCCCTCAACGCGGCGACCCTCGCCCTCTGCCAGCGGATGGCGATCCCGCAGGAGGAGGGCGCGACGCCGATCGTCGTCTTCAATCCGCACGCGTGGCCCGTCAGCGTCACGGTCGAGACGGAGTTCGCACGCCTCACCGATCGCCATGGCCTCGCCGATGACGCCGGTCGGGCCATCCCCTGGCAGCGCGTCCAGTCGGAGTCGGTCACCAGCGGTCGTGGTCGCCTCGCCTTCGTCGCCGATCTCCCGGCGCTCGGCTATCGCGTCTATCGCGTCCACCCGACCGACGCCGCGCCGCAACTACCGTCGATCGTGGCGACCGACACGACCCTGGAGAACGAGTGCCTGCGCCTGACCTTCGACCCCGATACCGGTTACCTCACCAGCCTGTACGACAAGCGCCATGAGGAGGAGATGCTGATCCGCCCGGGCGCCGTGCCGACCGTGCTCCGCGATGAGAGCGACACCTGGAGCCACAACGTCTTCAGCTTCCGCGACGAGATCGGGCACTTCCGGGCGACGAGCGTGCGCCTGGTGGCGCACGGCCCGGTGCAGTCGACCATTCGGGTGATTGGCGAGTACGGCCAATCGCGCCTCGTGCAGGATTTCGCGCTGCGGCCCGGCTCCGCGATCGTCGACGTCACGGCGACGGTCGACTGGCGCGAGCACTTCCGCGCGTTGAAGCTGCGCTTCCCGATCAATGTCCACTTCCACCGCGTCACCAGCGAGATCCCGTATGGCAGCATCGAGCGCGACGCCGACGGCAAGGAGGAGCCGGGCGGGAGTTGGCTCGACATCTCCGGCGCGGGGCTGTCCTGGCTCATTATCCATCCGGGTTTCTTGGTGGACCCGCTCCCCGAGGTCTCAGTCCAGACGAAGGGCTAGACTTGCGCGTGGACCGCAGTGTCATTCCACACGCGGTCGGTGCGGTGAGCGAGGGAGGGGAGCGTGCTGCTGACGCGGTGCCGGCGACGACTCATCAGGGTTACCACAGGGATCATCGATGCCTTGGCCGCGCGCCTGTGGCGTCGGCCAGCCGCCGTGACGCACCTGACGGGGACGGGGACGGACCTGCTCCGCGATCGCGCGCAATTGCTCGCCGAGAATGCCTTCTTACGCCAGCAGCTGATCGTGCTGGGCCGGACGACGTGTCGGCCAGTCGTGACGCCGACGGATCGGGTGCTCCTGGTGCTGCTCGCCGGCCGGGTTCGCGCCTGGCGGCAGGCCCTGCGGATCGTCCAGCCCGAGACGCCGCTGCGCTGGCATCGCGCGGGGTGCCGCGTGCTCTGGCGGCGGCAATCGCGACCGGGACCGGGACGCCCGCCGCTTTCGGCGGAGACGGTCGCCCTGATCCGGCGACTGGCGGCCGAGAACCCGCTCTGGGGCGCGGAGCGGATCCGCGGCGAGCTGGACAAGCTGGGCATCCACGTGGCCAAGCGCACCATCCAGACCTATCTGCCGAGCCCGCGCGCCCCCCGACCGCGCGGGCAGTCCTGGGCGACGTTCCTCCACAACCATGCCACGGCGATCTGGGCCTGCGACTTCCTCCCGGGACCGACCTGCTCTTCCAGCCGTTGTTCGCCTTCTTCGTGATCGAGCTGGCTACGCGCCGGGTCGCCCAGCAGCTCCGCGAGGCCACGCCCTTTGGCCAGCGCCCGCGGTACCTGATCCGCGATAACGATGGCAAGTATGGGGCGGCGTTCGCCTCCGTCGCGGCGGCCAGCGGCATCACGATCCTGCGCACGCCCCACCACGCCCTACGGGCCAACGCGACCTGCGAGCGCTTCCTGGGCAGCGTGCGGCGCGAGTGCCTGGATCACCTGCTCGTGCTGCGCGAGTACGTCACCTACTTCAACCGAGCGCGGCCACATCAAGGACGCGGTCGAGTCCGGGCGTCGCACCGGCCCGGTACGCGCGGTGCCGGTCCTGGGCGGCCTGCACCATACCTACCACCGCGCTGGGTAGAGTGGGGCGGATACATTTTCAGCCATCACACCGGCTGTGGCTGGCCCTGCCATCGCGGGCGGGGCTACGGGTGCTGCTGGTGCTCGCCTGCTTCGTCCCGCTGGCGCTGCTGGCCGGGCGCGGGCAGCCATGGGCGTGGCAGGCGGCGCTCGTCGACGCGCCAACCAGCGCGCTCGGGTAGGAACTCTATTTCCGGGCGGCGCTCCTGCCGATGCTGCTCCGCCTCGCGCGGGGCCGGGCGCGACCGGCGATCGCGCTCCAGGCGGCCCTGTTCGCGTTGTGGCACGCGCGGGCCTTCCTGGTGGTGGGGGTCGCCCCGGCGCTCGCGGCGCTCCTGGTGCTCTTCGTCGGCGGCGTCCTCTGGGGCTGGCAAGTCTGGCGCGATCGCACCCTGGCTTATGCCGCGCTCCAGCACACGATCTTCCTGATCGTGCAGTGACGGTGCCGACACCGTCGGGAAAGTCCGGGGTGAAGCGCCAAGCCGGGTACGGTAGGGTGCCGGGTAATTGACCGAGCGCGAGAGAAAGCCACGACGCCGCGCCGTATGATGGGGGGTCTTGCCGCCAGGCCGGTGGCGAAGCGGCGAAGCGCCGGCACGGGACAGGCCTCCGCCTCGGCCAGCCAGGCGTCCAGCCGCTCGCCGCCCCGCTCGCGCAGCATCGTGGCGAAATCCTGGGTCAGGGTGTCGGCGGTGGCGATCGCCGCGTCAACCCGCCGGAGCTGGTCCAGGTAGGCCTGCTGCGCCGGCGTCCGTTGCTCCGGGCGTCGCAGGCAGCGCATCGCGACCTGCCGCGGCGTCGGCGGTCGCGTCGCCGCTCGCCTGGTCGTGGCGACTGGCTGGCGGGCCCGCTCGGCACGCCTGAGCTGCGCGACGAAGCGGGCGACGCCGCTGTAGGCGTGGGCGAACCCCCGCGCGCGGATCTCGCGCCACAGGCGCTTCCCGTTGCGGCACCCCCCGGCCCAGCGCCGCTCCAGGTAAGGAAGGTAGGGGTCAAGGGCGGCGCGGCGGGCGGGGAAGCGCATGCGCGCGGGCGGCCCGGGCAGCCGATGGTGGAGGCCGCCGAGGAGCGGCCCCGCGCGGAGCGGCCCCGCGCGACCCTCCATCTCCCCCGGTGACGGCGCTGGGAGCGCCCGGCCGAGGCCCCGGTGCGGCCTCGCGCGGTTGACGAACGCGACGTATTCCCGGAGTACGCGGCGGAGCTGGCGCGCGCCGAGGACGAGCAGGTGGTCGAGGCGCTCGCGGCGCACGCTCCCCAGGGACCGCTCGCACACGGCGTTCGCGCAGGGGCGTGCGGAGGATCTCGCCGCCGCCGGCCGCGGCGACGCGCGCGACGGTCGCCCCGAACGTGCGGTCGTGATCGCGGATGGGGTGGCAGGGGCGCTGGTCGAACGGGGTGGCCGCGCGGCGCTGCTGCGCGACCCGGGCGTCGGTCGGGTGGCACGTCGCGCCGACAGGGACGACCCGCCGCGTGGCCAGCGCGACGAGGAAGCAGGCGCACAGCGGCCGGGAGAGCAGGTCGGCCACCGGGAGGACGTCGCAGGCCCAGCTCTCGTGGGCGCGGTTCCGCAGGGAGGTCGCCCAGGCCTGCCCGTGCGGGCGCGGGGCGGGCGTATCGTGGCCGGTGGGACCGGATGGCGCGCCTGGCCACGCGGAGGCCGGGCTTGCCCGGTTCGCCGCGGATCCGCTCGGCCCCCCGAAGCGGATGCACGGTCGCCATCCGTCGGATCGCGGTGACCGTCTCCGCCGGCAGCGGCGGGCGGCCCGGCCCGGGGCGCGACTCCCGCCGCCAGCATGGCCGGAAGCCCGCGCGATGCCAGCGCGGCAGCGCCCCGGGCCGGACGATGGGGAGGGCGTGCCGCCAGGCGCGGACCCGGCCGGCGAGCGGCACCAGGGGCGCGCGATCCGCCGGCGTCACGACCGGACGCCTGACGCCCCGACGCAGCACGAGCAGTTGCTGGCGGAGGAAGGGCGTGCTCGACCAGCAACGCCGCCCGGCCGCGCGGCAGGTCGCCCCCGGCCCCCGCCGCGTGCGTCGCCGCCAATGGTCCCGCCCGCAGGCACGTGCGGACGGCGTGCTGCGCGCGCGACGAGGCGGTTCAACCAACGGCGGTACCCACGCCCGAGCACCAGCACGACGTTGCTCCAGCGCCCCGCGCTGCAATCCACGAGAGGCACAGCGGCATCGCTCCGGCGTGATTCTCGCCGCAGGCCGGTGCTATCGGCAGCGGGGATCGCGGGCGCGGGCGCAGCGGGATGGATAAAGAGCCATCACAGGGCCGAGGACTGCGGGGTTGCCCCGGGCCGGGGGCCGTCGCAGGGGTGTGGCGCGGTCGAGCCGCTTGCTGTCAGTGCCCCCTTGTCTGTCTCGCGCCAACGTCGCGTCGCGGGACGGCACCGGGCGACGCACGTGACGCATGGTCAACGCCACGTGCCACGGTCGCGCCCCCGCCGGCCCCGGAGCGGCGGGGGGCACGCCGCCTCACGGGGCCCAAGCCACCGCTGAGACAACGCCCTCACGGCCGCTTGGAACGCCCCCTTCCGCTACGAGCCAAGACACTGCGGACTACCAGTCGGCGCTCGCGGCACGAGGCGTGGCCGTGTCGCTGCGCCGGGCCGGGGGATGCCTCGCGAACGCCGTGGCGGGGCGGCGCGCCGCCACCCTGCAGGCCGCACGCGTCGACACCCGGATCCCGACGACGCATGCCGCGGCTAGGCGAGCGATCGTCGCCCGGCTCGCGGTCTCCTCCAAGCGTCGGCGCCGCCATTCCGCGCTCGCCTGCCGGGCGCCCACGCGCCGCGAGGCGCTGGTGGTGCGCGATCAGGTCGACTGGCGCCACCGTATCCGTGCCCATGGAGCAACCTCGCCCTCTGGCTCGAGCAGAGCGTTTGCCAGGGCCGCCTCGACCCACCCTGTCCACCAAACCGCCCGAAGACCATGCCCCACCCGGCTCGATCGGCCGCGCGCAATCGGGCGCTACGGCTCGACCAGGGCGGCGTGGACCAGGTTGCTGAGCGTGTCCATCCGCCGGTCGTGCCACGCGCCGTGGCGCAGGTTCGAGAGGTAGCAGAACGACAGCCCCGAGTCGGGGTCGGCCCACGACTGCGAGCTGCCGGCGCCGCCGTGGCCGAAGGTGCGCGGCCCCGCGAGGGTGCCCAGCGCGCGGGCGCCCCCCGCGGTACCCCGGACGTACACGCCGAGGCCGCGGTGCATCGCCACGCCCTGGTGCTCGTCGAGCCGCTCGCCGGTATGGTTGCGCGTCGCGAGCTGGACGACCCGCGGGCTGAGCACGCGCGTGCCGTTGAGCGCGCCCTCGCCGACCAGCAGCTGGTAGAAGGCGGCCAGCGCCGCGGCGGTCGCGTAGCCCCCGCCGCCCGGCACGCCGGCCGCCCGGAACTCCGGCGTATTGACCGCGTCGGCCGTGGGCGGTGCCGTCGGATCGTCGCCCGGGGTGTGCATGTCGGCGCAGCGCCCCTGCAGCGCGGGCGGCACGCCGACGCGCAGGTCGTCGAGCCCGAGCGGGTCGAGCAGGTCGCGCCGGATCACGTCGCGGTAGTCGCTGCCGGTGATCGCCTCGATGAGCGCGGCCAGCACCCAGTGGGCGGACAGGCCGTGGTACTTCATCCGCGTGCCGGGGTCCCACTGGAGCGCGAAGTCGCAGACCTCGGCGCGCAGCCGGGCATGGTCCTCCCATGCCGCCGGCGAGACGGTCGCGTCGGGGAAGCCCCCCTGGTGGGTGATGACCTGGTGGACGGTCACCAGCCCCTTGCCGTGGCGGGCGAACTCCGGAAGGTGGTCGGCGACCCGGTCGGCGAAGGAGAGCGCGCCCTGGTCGACCAGCTGCCAGAGCGCCGCGCCGATGACCGGCTTGGTCTGCGAGTAGAGCAGCCAGAGCGTGTCGTCACTGGCCGGCGTCGGCGGGTCGACGCGCCCCCGACCGAACGTGCGGCAGGCGGCGAGCTTGCCGTGCCGCGCGATCGCGAGCTGGGCGCCCGGGTAGCACCCCGCCGCGATGTGCGCCTCGACCATCGCATAGAGCCGCTCGAGCCGGTCGGGATCGAGTCCGAGCGCGGCGGGCTCGGCGCTGGGCAGCACGCTGTGCGGGCGGTCGGCGAGGGTATCGACCATGCGGGCACCTCCCTTGCACCGGCGACGAGCCATCCTCCCCGCCTTCGCGGGCGATTATACGGCTACTGGGCCACGCGTGCGGGACGGTGCACGTCGAGACCCGTCGCCGCCACGCGGGCGGCGGCTCGTCCGGCGACGCAATCGGGCGGGCGCACGTCGACACGCTCCTCATCGCCAGTCCCGACCGCCTCGCACGCCGCTACGCCGATCAGGTCTGGCGGTGAGAGGAATTCGCGCGGGCCGGCTGCACGGTGATCTTCCTCGATCGGCCGCCGACTGACGATCCGCAAGACGCGTTGCTCGTGCAAATCCGCGGGGCGGCCACCGCGTACGAGCGGGCGGTCATCCCCGACCGCACGAGCCGCGGGCGCCCGGCCGCGCTCCAAGCCGGCCACCGGCCGCTCTGGAGCAGCCCACCTTATGACTATCGGGTCAACCTGAGCCGGTAAGGATGGACCCGGCGATCCCTCGGGTGCTCCAGTGTCGTTATGCGATGAGCGGTACGGGTGGCGAGCGGCGCACCGGCGGCGGCGGCGGGAGCACCGGGCCATAGGTGCCTTGCAACTTGTCAGACAGTTGCATTGACACGAGGAAGCAGCACCGCTATCCTGCCGACACCACTGCACGGACGGCAACTCGTGGGACGTATGGCGCGGCCATGGCACTTCGTGGCCGGTGGCGCGGGGATGGAGGGCGGGGCGATGAACGGCACCGAGGCGGTCGCGAGGATCCTACAGGCGGAGGGCGTCGAGTACCTGTTCGCCTACCCGAACAACCCGATCATCGACGCGGCCGCGGCGCTCGGCATCCGCCCGATCATCGCGCGCACCGAGAAGACGCTGCTGAACATGACCGACGGCTTCAGCCGCGCCACCAATGGGCGGCGCCTGGGGGTCTGCGCGGTGCAGGCGGGGCCGGGGATCGAGAACGCCTACGGCGGCGTTGCTCAAGCGTTCGCCGACTCGATCCCGATGCTGCTGCTGCCGGGTGGCCCGGACCAGCACCGCCTCGGCGTGCCGGGCGGGGAGTACGACCCGCTGCCGACCTATCGCCATGTGACGAAGTGGGCCGCGCGGGTGAACTACGTCGACCGGGTGCCCGAGATGCTGCGGCGGGCGTTCAGCCAGTTGCGGACCGGGCCGGGCGCGCCGGTGCTGCTCGAAATCCCGCGCGACGTGATGCTCGCCGACGTCGATGCCGACCAGTTTGCGTACACCCCGGCGCGCGGCTACCGCTCGGCGGGCGATCCGGCCGATGTCGCCGAGGCGGCGCGCCTCCTCCTCGTCGCCAGCCGCCCGGTCATCCACGCGGGGCACGGCGTCCTCTGGGCCGAGGCGTGGGATGAGTTGCACGAACTGGCCGAACTCCTCCAGATCCCGGTGATGACGACGATGGCGGGCAAGAGCGCCTTCCCGGAGGATCATCCGCTGTCGGCCGGCGCGGGCGGGCACACCCTGGCGCGGGCGGCGGGGCAGGCACTGGTGCGGGCCGACCTCATCCTCGGCATCGGCGCAAGCTTCGCCAAGGGCTCGTTCTCCGCGCCACTCCCGGCGGGCAAGACGCTGGTGCAGATCACGAATAACGAGCGCGATATCGACCGCCACTACCGGATCGACCACGCCGTCATCGGCGACGCCAAGCTGGTCCTGCGCCAGCTGCTCGACGAGGTGCGGTCGCAGGGTGGCGGCGGCGCGCGCGGCGGCTATGTCGACGCGGCGGGCGAGATCCGCGCGGCGCGCGAGGCCGAGTGCCAGGAGTGGTCGCCGCGCTTGACCTCGTCGGAGACGCCGATCAACCCCTACCGCGTCATCCACGAGTTGCTGGGGGCGGTCGATCGCCGCGAGACCATGATCACGCACGACTCCGGCAACCCGCGCGACCAGACGCTGACCTTCTACGAGGCGCTGGCCCCGCGCGGCTATCTCGGCTGGGGGAAATCGACCCAGCTGGGCACGGGCCTGGGGATCGCCCTCGGGGCGAAGTTGGCCTTCCCGGACAAGCTGGTGATCAACGTCATGGGCGACCTGGCGTTCGGCACGGCGGCGATGGAAGTCGAGACGGCGGTGCGCGAGCGCCTGCCGATCATGACGATCCTGTTAAACAACGCGCGGATGGGCGGGTACAACCACCACATGCCGACCGCGAGCGCGCGCTTCGGCGCCAATCGGCTCTCGGGGCACTACGCCGGGGTGGCGGCGGAACTCGGCGCGTACAGCGAGCGGGTCGAGGATCCCGCCGACGTGGCGGCGGCGATCGGGCGCGGGATCGCCGCGACGCGCGCGGGACGCCCGGTCGTGCTGGAGATGATCACGAAGGAGGAGCCGGTCTTCCCCGCCGCCGCCGCGGTCCTCGCCGCCGCCGGGGAACGGGCGGGCGCGCGGGGTTAGCCCGGGCGCTTGCCCTTCCGGTACGAGTGGGCGACCTTGACGAGACCGCGAAGTTGTGGTGTGCTGCCGCGTCGCGGAGCACGCCGCCCCAACGGGGGGCTGGCGCGACGCCCGGGTTAGGCGGCGACCCGGAGGCCGTGGGCGGGCCAGGTGAAGGTCATCACGGCGGCGCCCGCCCGCGTATGGGGACCGGCGTCGTGGTCCACTGTGGCCTCCGGCTCGACCCCCTCGACCGTGCGCTGCCCGGTGCGGATCGACGGCGGCCCGCGCATCGGTCGCGGGCGGTCCTTTGTGGGGACATGGGACCGCGCGATCGGTTTGGTATCCGGCCCGCGCTTGCGGTGCAGCCCGCTGTGCCTGTGCGTCGCCCCGGGAACCTCGTCGAAGAAGGCGCGGGCACTATCCAGGTCCCGGTGCGCGCGCAGCAGCACGTCCACCACCTGCCCGTGCCCGTCGATCGCGCGGTAGCGATACGCCCACGTGCCCCCCACGCGCACATA
>JAABUM010003373.1_pt1 | contig 19701 bp, 17 predicted proteins | sample 5559161 | NCBI WGS metagenome assembly JAABUM01 (sample SAMN10711868, study PRJNA513369) | rock metagenome | isolation source: Antarctica rocks | place: Antarctica: Victoria Land, Siegfried Peak nord | reverse complement strand
GCTCCCGGCGCGACGACCGGGCGATCATGCCGCCTGGAGCAGCCCGATGATGTTGCCGTCGGGGTCTTTCACCGAGGCGATCAGGCTGCCGCCGCCGACGTCCTTGACCGCTTGCAGTGTCTCCGCGCCGGCATCGAGGAGCGCCTGCATGCTGCCCTCGATGTCGTCAACATGCCAGTAGGCCGTCATCCCCTCGGTGTGACCGTGCGGATCCAGGCCGATATCCTGGCCCGCGACGGTGAAGCCGACGTAGTATGGCGCATCCGAGGTGGGCGGCACGCCCAGGAGCGCGCCGTACATGGCCTTGGCCTTCGCAAGGTCCTTGACGGGATAGATGATCGTTTTGATGCCCGCTGTCATCGCTCGGCCCCCCGCTGGTGGTGTCACATCGGCTGGACTTCAGCCGTCATTGCTCTGACGGAATGCGATGGAGGGATGTGACCGATGGGCGAACAGGACTGGCTGGCGGCGCGCTTCGAGGGGCATCGTGCCCACTTGCGGGCGGTAGCCTACCGGATGCTCGGCTCGATCAGCGAGGCCGACGACGCCGTGCAGGAAGCCTGGCTGCGCCTGCGCCGCGCCGACACGAGCGACATCGAAAATCTGGGCGGCTGGTTGACGACGGTCGTCGCGCGGATATCCCTCGACATGCTGCGCGCGCGCAAGTCGCGCGGCGAGGAGCCGCTGGGCGCGCACCTCCCCGAGCCGGTTGCGGGTCGCGCGGCGGGGGGTGACCCCGAGCACGAGGCGGTCCTGGCCGATGCGGTCGGCCTCGCGCTGCTCGTGGTCCTCGACACGCTGGCCCCCGCCGAGCGCCTCGCGTTCGTGCTGCACGACCTCTTCGCGGTGCCCTTCGAGGAGATCGCGCCGATCGTGGGGCGTTCCCCAGTGGCGGCGCGGCAACTCGCAAGCCGCGCCCGGCGACGGGTGCAGGGCGCGCCCGCCGCGCCCGACGCCGATCAGTCCCGGCAGCGCGCGATCGTCGATGCCTTCCTGGCGGCCTCGCGCGATGGCGACCTCACCGCGCTCCTGGCGTTGCTCGACCCGGATGTCGTGCTCCGCGCCGATCCTGCCGCCGTGGCCGCAAGCGCGGCGCGAGTGGGCCAGGGTGCGCCGGAGCTTGCCTCGGAGGTCCGCGGGGCGGTCGCCGTGGCCGAGGTCTTCGCGGGGCGTGCCCGCGTCGCGCAACCGGCGCTCATCAACGGGGCCGCGGGGGCCGTGTGGGCACCGGGTGGGCAGCCGCGCGCCGCATTTGCCTTCGCGATCGCGGGCGACAGGATCGTCGCGATCGATCTCCACTATGATTCCGCTCACGTCGATCAGCTCGACGTGACGCTCCTCGCGGCTGATGGGACGTCCGGTATCGAGGATCGTCAGTAAGAGGGCACGAAATCGCCCCCGGCCCGCACGCGGGCCGGGGGCGATAGCGCAATTTTCGTGGCGTCGCGCCTAATCGGCGGCGATGGCTTCCTCAACGGGTGTGAAGGAGTCGGGGAACTTGGCACGCAGCCCCTCATCGAGCAGTTCCACGAGGTGCATGACCTTGACCTTGCGCCCCGAGGCGTCCATGCCGCCGCGCAGGTGCATGATACAGCCGGGGTTGTCCGTGATCAGCGTCGCCGCGCGCGTCTCGTCCACGTTGGTCAGCTTGCGATCGAGGATGTAGGACGACACGGCGGGCTTGTCGAACGAGGTGGAGCCGCCGAAGCCGCAGCAGACGTTCGCCTCCGGCAGATCGACGAGCTCCCGCCCCAGCACGTCGCGGATCAGGTGCAGCGGCTCGGCCCCCAACTTCAGGACGTTCAGCGACTGGCAGAAGTTGTGATAGGTGACCGGGGCGTCGGCGAGTTCCGGCGTCGCCAGCGCGCCGTCCGGCAGCTGCGCCACCTTCACTAAGAACGTCGTCAGGTCCAGCATCTTGCCGCGCAGCGCCTCCACGCGCGCCAGCCAGTCCGGCTCGTCGCGGAAGAGGTGCGGGTACTCGTGGGCGATCATCACCGCGCAGGAGGCCCCCGCCGTCACGATCCAGTCGGCCCGCGCCTCCTCCAGCCCCACGATCGTCGCGCGCGCCATCACCTTGGCGTGCTCCCAGTCGCCGGAGTCGAACGCGGGGAGGCCGCAGCAGTGCTGGCTCGTCGGCACGACCACCTCCGCACCGCACGCCTGCACGAGGCGGACGGTCGCCTCCGCCATCGGCGGGTAGAGGCGGTCGGTGAGGCACTGGATGAAGTAGGCGACGCGCAGGCCGCGCGCCGGGGTGTCGAGCAGCGTCGGCGCGAGGCGCGGCGCGACCGGCACCCCCTTGACCTCGCCGCTGAAGAGGCGGTCGCGCGCCGGGACCCGCACCGGGACCGGCAGGCTCCGCCAGCCCTGGTAGGCACCGAGTCCCGGCAGCCTGCGGACGAACGCGCCGCCCGGCTCGGCCAGGGGGCGCGAGAGGGCGGCGGCGGCGCGCGCGGCGCGGTCGAAGAGGGTCGCGTTCGACCACAGCTCGATCAGCGGGCGCTTGTAGGCGGGGAGGCCGCGCTCCTCCACAATGCGCCGCCGCACATCGAGAATCTGGCGCGGCAGGTCGATCCCCACCGGGCAGACGGTCGCGCAGGCGTTGCAGGAGACGCAGAGCGATTGCGGCCCGGCGTCGGCGTCGAGGCCGTGGTGGAAGGGGGTGTTGACCAGCCCGATCGCCCCGGCGTAGATGTAGCCGAAGGCGTGCCCTCCTACTACCTGATAGGGGGGGCAGACGTTCGCGCACGCACCGCAGCGGATGCAGCGGAGGGCGTCGCGGAAGTCCGGGTCCGCCGCCATCGCCGTGCGCCCGTTGTCCACGAAGACGTAGTGGACCTCCTTGCCGGGACGGTCGGGGCCGCTGATGAAGGTGGTGTAGACGGTGATCGCCTGCCCGGTCCCGGAGCGCGCCAGCGTCCTGAGTTGGGTCATCGCGTCGGCCATCGTCGGGAGCAGCTTCTCGTAGCCGACGAGGACGACGTGGATGTCGGGCAGGGAGGTGACCAGCTCGGCGTTCCCCTCATTGGTGACGATCATCGTCGTGCCCGATTCGGCGATCAGCGCGTTCGCGCCGCTGATCCCGAGGCGGGCGCGCATGAACTCGGCGCGCAACTGCTGGCGCGCGGCGCGTACCTGCCCGCCGATATCGTCCGGGTCGAGCGTCTTGCCGGTCGCCTTCGTCAGCAGCCCGGCGGTGATGTGGCGATCCATGTGGATCGCGGGGGCGATGATGTGCGAGGGGCGCTCGTCGGCGAGCTGCACCAGCCATTCGCCGAGGTCGGTCTCCGCGACGTGGATGCCGCGCCCTTCGAGGTAGTGGTTGAGGCCGATCTCCTCGCTGACCATCGACTTCGACTTGTCGATGACGCCGATCGCGTGGCGCTCGCAGAGATCGGCGATGTAGCGGTTGGCATCCTCCGCGCTCGTGCTGCGGTAGACGGTCGCGCCCGCGCCCTCCGCCGCCGCCTTGAACTGGGCGAAGTATTTCTCCGGCTCGGCGATCACGCGGTCCTTGACGGCGGAGAGTTCCGCGCGCAGGGTCGCGAAGTCCTCGCCGCCATCGTCGGTGTATTGCCGGTAGGTGGCGTCGCGCCCCGCGCGCCAGTTGCGCTGGTAGCGCAGGAGCCCCGCGCGCATCCGGTCGTCGTTGAGGGCGTGGCGATACCGCTCGGCGAAGGGCTGGGGCAGGTGCCCGCCCGCATCCTCGCGCGCCACATGGGTCCCCCCATCGAATGCCCGCCGCGCCGCGCGCACCCCGCCGAATACCGCCCCCCCGGCGAGGACCGCCGCCGCCGCCTGCCCCAGCCGTGCCTTCGTCACCATCGTCTTCTCCCCCACCCTCGTTCTCGGTTCTTCTCGCTCGCGCGTTCTCGTTAGCGCGCGTTCGGGGCCGCGCCCAGGAGCGCCAGGTGGACCTCGGCAGGGCCGTGCGCCCCCACCGTCAGGCTCATCTCGATGTCGGCGGTGCGGCTCGGCCCGGTGATGAATGAGATGTAGCGCCCCGGCCCGTCCGGCCCGGCGGCGATCAGGGCGCGCAGGCGCGCGCCCGCCTCGTCGAGCGAGGGGAGGATGTCGCGCACGTCCAGGACCATGATGTGCTTCGGCGCGAGCATCCGCACCAGCCGGTCGGTGAGGGTGTCGGCCACGATCATCGTGCCGGTCTCGGCGATGCCGTGCCGCGCCAGCGAGAGGCCGACCGCCACGCCGACCGAGGCTCCTTCCGGGTTGGCGGCATCGGCGGTCGCCAGCGCCACGCCGCGCGCGGCCAAGCGCGCGGTCAGGCCGGTATGCGTCGCCTCGGCGGCGGGGGCGACGATCGCGCGCCAGCCCGCGCCATCGGTCGGGGCAAACGCCGCCGGGCCGCCGTCCGCGACCAGCTCGGCGACGAGGGCCGCCAGGGCGTCCAGATCGGCCAGCCGGTGCGTCTGCACACCGAGCTTGCCCGCCCGTGCGGCGAGCGCGCCCGCGAGTTGCTCCTGGGTCGTCTCCGTCGCTCCCGCGATCGCCATCGCTCCCCCCCCTCGCCGTCGGTGGCGTGTCGACCACCGGCCCACCGGTCGCTATGCCCAATGCTCTGAGTGTATCAGGTTCCGCAGGGGCGTGGCATCGCCTGCGCAGTGGCGCGGTAGTCCCCCATTTGCCCGATGCCCTCCTCGGTCGGATGGGCGGGGGACATCGGGCGTTCTCTCGCGGCAAACCCTTCGTTTGGCGCATGGCACTGCAATGGCACGCCCGTATACTCGGGGAGGATCACACGCGCCCTGCTCCGCCCCATACGATGGGCCTGTTCGGGTACGGGGGAGACGCCGCTGGTCGGCGAGCCAGAGGCAATGATCCTGCGTTAGGTGCATCCGGCATCAGCGAGAAGCGTTCGCCCCACCGTTTGCCGACGCTCGAAGCGATTGCGGGATGAAGCCCGAGAAGGTGGTGGCGTATGACGGAAGCACCGCAGCCCGACCGGGTGGCGACCCCGACCCCGACCCCGGTCGCCCCGCTGCACGATAAGCCGCTGGCCGAGGCATCACCTCGCGGCGAGGAGCCCCCGACCAGCGAGGCCGATACCAGGAAACAGGACACGATGCGGGATGAGATTCGCGCGGGGTGGTCCCGCGCGCTCCGGCGGGGTTAGAGCAACGCGCAGAATGTTTGGCCCTTCGGGGACCGGGACTGAAGTACCCCTGAAGGGCAGCTACTACCCATGAAGGGCACACTGTCCCGGCCAGGGGCTGCGGCCACGAAGCCCCCTCCGGGGACTGAGCTACGTTGTAGGGTCAAGCATTTTGCGTAGCGCTGTAGGCGTAGCACGCGCGCCCTCGGCCCTTCCCCGAACGCTGTGATGGACGGCGCTCGCGTTGTCCCGCATGCGCCCCGACAAGCGGGGCATGCCCCGTGCGCCTGTCCCCCAATGTGCCAATGGGCACGGGGTTCTTCGTCCCGGCGGGACGCCTCTCGCGGGGCGAGTGCACGGCGCGGTGGCACGGGGGAGCGATGGTGAGCGTCCTGATCGCCGACGATGACCGCAAGATCATCGATATGTTGCGGCGCACCCTCGCCTACGAGGGCTATCAGGTAGTGACCGCCGCCGACGGCCCGGAGGCGTTGGCCCAGGCCCGGGCGCATCGCCCCGATCTGATCGTGCTGGATCGGATGATGCCGGGCCTGGACGGGCTGGAAGTTGCGCGCCGCATCCGGGCGGACGGGGCAACCCCGATCCTGATCCTGACGGCGCGCGATGCGATCGAGGATCGGGTCGCCGGGCTCGATAGCGGCGCGGACGATTATCTGGTCAAGCCGTTCGCCCCGGCGGAATTGTTGGCGCGGCTGCGCGCCCTGTTGCGCCGCACCGAATCGCCCGAGGCCGCGCGCGCGTTCGCCTATGCCGATCTCCGCCTCGATCCGACGACGCGCGAGACGCGGCGCGGCGGGCGCGCCTTCGATCTCAGCCCGAAGGAGTTCGATCTCCTCGTCTATTTGCTGCGCCATCCGCGTCAGGTGCTGGCGCGCGCGCGCATCTTGGAGGCGGTCTGGGGGAGCGATTTCTACGGCGACGACAATGTCCTCGATGTCTACATCGGCTACCTGCGCCAGAAGACCGAGTCGGGCGGCGAACCGCGCCTGATCCAGACGGTGCGCGGCGTGGGGTATGTGATTAGGGAGTAGGTAGCAGGCAGCAGGGGTGTTGCGGGTGCCGACTTTTCCGGAGTGCTACCACCTTGCAACGCCGCTCTGCCTACTGCCTACCGAAAACAATGACCGTTCGACTCCGCCTGACCCTGCTCTACACCGGCATCCTGGCGCTGACGCTGCTGGCGTTCGGCGTGATCCTCTATGTCACGGTGGAGGGAACAACGAACCGGGTCTTGCAGGACGGGCTGCGGGCGGACATGACCCGTCTGACGGAAACGAAGGAGTTTCGGCTCGACAAGCTCAGCGCCTTGCCGGTCGGCAAGGGGAAGCCGATCCCGATCTACACCTACGTACGGTCGCTCGGCCCGGCGGGCGAGCCCCTCGATAGCACCGGGAGCGCCGACGAGGCGCTCGCCCTGCCCCCGCTCTCGGCGGAGCAGTTGGGGCACTTGCAAGGCGATACGCCGCTCTTCACCACCTCCACGATCCTCGGCGACCGGTGGCTGATCTACAGCAAGCGCGTCGTCGATGGCGGCAAGGCTCCGGGGATCGTCCAGTTGGCGCGCCCGATCGACGACACCGGCTCGTTGGCGACGCTGCGCCGGAATCTGATCATCGGCGGGCTCATCGCGGTGGCGTGTGCCTTCGGGTGCGGGTTCCTGTTGGCGCGCCTCGCCTTGCAACCGATCGGGCGGATCACGGCAACCGCGCGCGCGATCGAGCGGAGCCAGGATTTTAGCCGCCGGATCCAGCATGCCGACTCGCGCGATGAGGTGGGCCAGCTGGCGCGTACCCTCGACGCGATGCTCGCCGCCCTCCAGGCGGCCCACGAGCAGACCGAGGGGGCGTTGCAGGCGCAGCGGCGTTTCGTCGCCGATGCCTCGCACGAACTCCGCACCCCGCTGACGACGATTCGCGGCAATCTGGGCCTGCTGGCGCGGATCCCCCCGATCGGCGCGGACGATCGCCGCGCGGTCCTCGCGGACATGATCGAGGAGGCGGAGCGGATGAGCCGCCTGATCAACAACCTGCTCACGCTCGCCCGCGCGGACGCCGGACGCCCGACCCGCGCCGTGCCGGTCCCGGTCGCGCCGCTGGTGGCCGATATCTGCCGTCAGGTGCGGTCCCTGGCCCCGCACCGCGCGATCGCGTGTGCCGCCGCCGGGGAGGTCGCGCTGGCCGATCCCGACGCGCTGCGGCAGATCCTGCTGATCCTCCTCGACAACGCGATCCGCCACACCCCCGCCGGGACCGCGATCGGGGTGACGACGGCGGCGCGGGGGGCGACCGTGGCGCTGACGGTGCGGGACGACGGACCCGGCGTCCCGCCCGAGGTGCGCCCCCTGCTGTTCGAGCGCTTCTATCGCGCCGATAGCGCCCGCACCGGGGATGGCGCGGGGCTGGGGTTGCCGATCGCGCGGGCGCTGGTCGAGGCGCAGGGGGGCACGATCGCGGTCGAGAGCGCGCCCGGCCAGGGGAGCGCTTTCACCGTCACGCTCCCCGCCGCGCCTGTGGCGGCGACGCACCCATCGAGCGAGACGGCGCGCGTCTGAGCAGCTCGTTTCTGGTCGGCGGTGGGCACGGCGCTTGCTTCGCCTGCCGGGCGACCCGATAATCGCCCTGCGCGCTGGCGGATGGGCGATACCGCCGTTGCTCCGCGCGCCGCCGCGCTACAACGGGGCGGCGTCTGTTTGTCGCATCGCAGGAAGGATCGTGATCATGCCCGAAGCGAGCGCCCCTACGCGCGTCGCGGTGATCCAGGCCGCGCCGGCCCTCTTCGATCGCGAGGCGACCCTCGCCAAGGTGGCGACGCTGACCACCGAGGCGGCGGCAGGCGGGGCGCAGCTCGTCCTCTTCCCGGAGGCGTTCGTCCCGGCCTACCCGCGCGGCCTCAGCTTCGGGGTCGTCGTCGGCAGCCGCAGCGACGAGGGACGACGACTCTTCGCGCGCTACCACCGCAACGCGGTGGTGGTGCCGAGCGAGGCGACCGACCAGCTCGGCGCGGCGGCGCGGGCGGCGGGGGTCTGGCTGGCGATCGGGATCATCGAGCGCGACCCGATTGGCGGCACCCTCTACTGCACGCTCCTCTACTTCGGGCCGGACGGGGCGCTGCTTGGCAAGCACCGCAAGCTGAAGCCGACCGCCGCCGAGCGTCTCGTCTGGGGGGAGGGGGATGGCAGCACACTGCCGGTGCTGGCGACGCCGTTCGGGCGCATCGGCGGGCTGATCTGCTGGGAGAATTACATGCCGCTGGCGCGGACGGCGCTTTATACCAAGGGCGTGGAAATCTATCTCGCGCCGACCGCCGATGCGCGCGACCTCTGGCAGAGCACCTTGCGGCACATCGCGCTCGAAGGGCGCTGCTTCGTCCTCGCGGCGAATCAGTACGTCACCAAGGGCATGTACCCGCGCGATCTCGGCCCGGAGGCGCTGACCGACCTGGAAGTTGCCCCGGAGGAGATGTGCCGGGGCGGCAGCGCGATCCTCTCGCCGCTCGGCGAATACCTGGCCCCGCCCCTCTACGGGCGGGAGGGGATTCTGTATGCCGACCTCGATCCCGAGGCGCTGGCCGGGGCGCGCTTCGATTTCGACGCGATCGGCCACTACGCGCGCCCCGATGTCTTCTCCTTCGCGATCGACGAGCGCGCCCAGCGCGGGGGCGGTGCCGGATGAGCGAGGAGGGCTTCGTTGGGCGCGGATAGGGCGGCGCGGTCGGTTCGCGCCGCTGACTACGCGATCCGTCCCGCCGCCCCAGCCGATCTGCCGCGCCTCCCCGCGATCGAGCGCGCCGCCGCACGCTTCCGGGAGACGGCCTTCGCGACGATGGCCGATGCGCCGCTCGCCGCGAGCGCGCTCGACCCCGCGCACGAGCGGGTGTGGGTGGCGACCGAACCGGATGGCGCGATCGTCGGCTTCGCGATCGCCCGACCGCTCGATGGCGACATCCACCTCCACGAACTCGATGTCCACCCGGATCACGCCCGGCGCGGCCTCGGCGCGCGCCTGATCGGGGTGGTCGCCGCGTGGGCGGTGGGGACGGACGCGCGGGCGGTCACGCTGCTCACCTTCCGCGACATCACATGGAACGCCCCATATTACGCACGACTCGGCTTCGTCCCGCTCGCGGACGAGGCGCTGCTGCCCGGCCTGCGCGCGCTACGCGAGGCCGAAGGAGCGGCGGATTTGCCGGTGGCGGCGCGGGTGGCGATGCGGCTGGCTGTCGGTGGGCGGTAGCCGCTGGTTGCGGTCGCCACCGACCGGCGCGGGGGAGTGGGCGGCGAGCAGCAGCCACACCGCCAGTCTTTAGCGACATATCCCAGTTGGTCGAGAGTCGGGATGCGCCATTTTTCGGTTATGGGCGCGAAGGATGTTTGTGGGGTTATCCGGCCCGCGATGGGTAGGGCAGCCTCCCCGCCGGGCACCGCTGCGCCTGTCGGGGGCGGTATCAGCCTGGGATCACGCGCTCCCCGGAGCGAGATGTGCGGACGAGGCCGACGCTCTCAGCGCATTCCAGCGCGCGGCGGACTGGCCACCGCATACCAGCGCGGACACTACGGCGGGGCGGCGTGTGGCGCGGCGGCGGCATGGATCGCGGTGAGACCCTTAGCCAATTCTTAGGATTCTCTCAGCAAACACTCAGCGAACAATCAAAAAGACTTCATATTTGCCCGTTATTCTCTGTACCACGGCTACGGCGCAGGCACGACACAGCGTAGGGTGACGCGACTGTCCCGGCGGTCCCCGTGATCGGAGTCACACCGGGACAGATCCTCGCCGCCCCCTCCCGCCGTACGCCCCTGCATGCGGGCGGCGGGGGCGGCACGGGGGCCACTCGCGCGCCGCCGCGTACCCCGCCGCCATCCGCGCCATCGCCCGAGCCCATTGCGCGGGACGGTCGGGGTGTGGGGCGGCTGGGTGTGGCCCCAGTCGGTCGATCGTCGGGGCGCTCCCGGCGTTGCGCCGGTTCGGACAGTTGCCCCGCGAGGGGCGCGGGTGTGGGACGCCACGCCCCCCCGCCAGCACCGGGCGGTGCCGAGGGCTAACCACCCTCGCCCGCCCGATCGGTAATGTTTTCGTAGGAGGATCAAGATTCGATGACTCGCCTCACTCGCCGCTCGTGTCTCCGTGGGGCCGCCGTGGTGGCCCTCGCCGCGACGACGCTCCGCCTCCCGCCGACCACTCTGGCCGCCCCGACTGCCGGAAGTAGCGTGCAAGTTTCGGGGACCGGGGGGGGGGCTGGATGCGCCTGCGCCAGAACCCGGACCGGGCGAGCGCGGTCGTGAGCCAGGTGCCGGAGGGGGCGACCCTCGTCGCCACGGGGGAGGGGGTGGTGGTCGATGGCTACGAGTGGGCGCAGTTGCGCTACAACGGCGCGGTCGGCTGGGGGGTGACCAACTACCTCCGCCCGGTGGCGACATCCGACGGCGGCGCGAACGGCGCGGCACCGAGCGCGCCGAGCACGCTGGCGATCGGCGCGACGGTCGCGGTAAGCGGCACCGGCGGCGGGCTGCCGCTGCGCGGCGGGGCCGCGGACGCCGCCCCGATCGTCGGCTACGCGCCGGAGGGGGCGACGGCGACGATCGCCGAGGGGCCGCAGATCGATCGGGCGGGCGAGGTCTGGTACGGCGTCGCGTACAACGGCCTCAGCGGCTGGGGCAACGCGCGCTATCTGGCGGGCGCGGGGGGGCCGCGTGGCACCGGGGCCGCCGGGCCGGGTACTACGCCCGCCGCCGCCGCGCCCGTCGCTGCGACGACGAGCGCCGACGGCAATGCGCGTGGCGCGGCGATCGCGGCGGCGGGACTGCGCTATCTCGGCGTCCCCTACGTCTGGGGCGGCGCGACCCCGGCGGGGTGGGACTGCTCCGGCTTCGTCCTCTATATCGTCAAGCAGGTGACGGGGCAGACGATGCCGCGCACCACCGAGGCGCAGATCGGCTTCGGGATGCCGGTCATGGCGGGGACGATCCGCGCGGGTGATCTGGTTTTCTTCGCCAACACCTACGCCGCCGGGATCACCCATGTGGGGATCGCGCTCGGCGATGGGCGGATGGTCCACGCGGGCAGCCCCAGCACCGGCACCCTGGTCGCCAGCCTGTCCGACCCCTACTACGCGAGCCACTTCGCGGGCGCGCGTCGTCCGTGAGCCATCTTCCCGATCCAGAACGGCATCTTGACCCGGCATCCTGACAAGGAGGACCGATGACGATCGCGATCGCGACCGAACGCGCCGATACCTCCCTCGCTCTGCGCGACGACGCCACCCTGGTCGGCGAGGCGCGCGAGGGCTCGCTCGCGTCCTTCACTGTCCTGGTGCGGCGGCACGAACGGACGGTCTACCGCGTGGCGCTGCGGCTGGTAGGGCGCAGCGGGGGTGCGGAGGAGGTGGCGCAAGACACCTTCCTCCGCGCCTACCGGGCGCTGGGGCGCTTCCAGGGGGGCGATTTCCGCCCGTGGCTGCTGCGGATCGCCACCAACCGCGCCTACGACGAACTGCGCCGCCGTAAGCGCGCACCCGAGTCGCTCGACGAGTTCGCGATTAAGTCCGCAGCCGCGTTCGAGCCGAACCTGACCTGGACGGCGACCGCGCGTCAGGACGATCCGATCGCGCGGACGGAGCAGCAGGAGTTGGGGCTGCTGCTCCGCGCCGCGCTGGCCCGGCTCCCGTTCGACCAGCGCCTGGCGATCATCCTCAGCGATGTGCAGGGGTACGACTATTTGGAGATCGCTGCGATCACCGGCGTGAGCTACGGCACGGTGAAGTCGCGCCTCAGCCGAGCGCGGGCGCGGCTCCGCGCGATCCTGCGCGGCCCGCTCGAGCAGGGCGGCGCGCACGACTACCTGCCGCGCGAGTGGTCGCAGCCGGAACTGTGTGTCGCCTGCTGATGGCGCGGGTCATCCGCACAGACGAGCCCTGGCGGGGCAACCGAGTCGGGGTTCGGGGGTCGTGAGTCGTGAGAAGGTTCGTCAGCGGCGCGGTGCCTGGCCGGAGGGCACTGCGCTGATGCCCGCTCACGACCCACGACCCACGACTCACGACTATCCCTTCTCCGGCCTCGCCGACACGTAGATGCCGCCCATGCGGCGGGCGGGGCGGCGGTAGACTTTTTCCATGCGGACGTTGCGGCGGGCGGGGACGCGGATAAGCCCGCGCGCGGCCAGCGCGGCGACCGCCGTCGGGGTCGGATCGACGAGGCGCAGGTTGACCGCGCGGGTCGGCGCGCCCGCGCCGTGCGGCATCGTGGGAAGGATCGCGTCGAGGAGCGCCAGGAAGTCGGGGAGACTTGGGGCGGCGGCAGGGCCGAGCCGCCCGGTCGCGTCCTCGACCAGGCAGTAGCCGACCGGCTCATCGCCGCGGCGCAGGAGGCGTGCGCGATCGAGGCCCGCGCCGAGCCAGTAGAGGAGATCGTCCTCACGCCAGCCGCCGTAATAGCTGTCGTCCAGCGCGGCCAGGAAGGGGAGATCGTCCTCCGTGATTGGGGTTATCCAGCGCGCGTCGTCGCCGTTCGCGTCATCGTCGGGCGCGGGGTGCGGCACGAGGGGGGCCGTGCCCTCCGGCGTGCCGAAGAGTTCGGCCACGCTCGTCACCACGAATCCCGCGCGGTCGTAGAGCTCGATCGCGCGGCGGTTATCCGCGTGGGCCTCGAGGATCGCCGCGTCGCAGCGCTCCTCCTCGCGGAAGAAGCGGTCGGCCTCGCGCACGAGTGCCGTGCCGAGCCCGCGCCCCGCGCGCGCCGGGGCGACCGCCACCGGGCCGAGCCAGCCGACCGGCTCGCGGAGGCCCATGAACGCGAAGCCACCGACCGCGCCGCCATCCTCCGTGATCACGCCGCGCGTGTCCGGCGCGGCGAGCAGATAGCGGAAACGCTCCTCGTCGTGCCGCCACCCGACCGCGCCATCGATCGCCAGCACGGCGGGCAGATCGTCTTCGGCCATCGGGCGGATCGTGTGCGTCTCGGTCATCCGCAATCCCCTCACCATCCCACCACGCACCACCTTACTGTGCGGCAAATGTAGCGCACCGAGCAACGATGGCGCATGGCGGATTATGGCGTGGCGATCCGGGGGGTTCAACCCCCGGCTAGGGGCGGCTCATGCCGCCACGAAATCCCCCTCCGGGGACTGGGAAAGGGGCCACCATGTTCGCAATCGCCATCGTGCGCCGTTTACTGCTGGTCGTAGCCGGTCAACTCCACATAACCCTCGCCGCTGATCGGCGCACCGGCCCGCGTGCCGCTGATCGCGACCTCGCCCTCCCAGTAGATGTTCGTGGTGGACTGGCGGGTGTCGAGCTCCTGGTCGTTGATGATCGGCGTCCAGGTGAGATCGAGGCCGTAGCCGGGGAGCTTGACCTGCCACCGCGCGGGGTAGACGACGCCGGTGTGCGGGCTGGTCCAGCGGTCGAGCGCGGCGATCTCGATCTGGTCGAAGGGGATGTCGGTCACCGTGCCGTTCGCCGCGACGAAGGTGCCGAGCGAGCCGAGTATTCTTTGCCCCGTGCCGCGAACGAGATAGACGGTGAAGTCGCTGCCATCCCCGAGGTTGGCGCTGAACCAGTCCCAGCCGCCATTGGTGACGGTGAGGAAATTCCCCCACTGGTGGTCGAACCACGCCTCGCCGGTCACGTTCTTCCGGGCGCCCCCGTCCTCGACGGTGCCGGTCACCGCCATCCGCGTGCGCGAGTAGTAGTAGGTGCCCCCGGCGGAGCCATAGTCGATGAAGCCGCCCCGGTGCAGGGCCGGGCCTTTCGTCGCGCGCAGGTCGAGCGCGAGCGCGTAGCCGGGCGCGGTCATCTCGACGTGATCGGTGCCGTTCAGGCCACGCCACGCCCAGTCGCCTATCTTCAGGTCGAATCCCTTGTCGGTCGCGCCCGCGAGCTGATCGGCGGCGCTCTGCTGCGTCCGCTGGTCGTAGCGGAAGATGCCGCGCTGGTGATCGGTGACCGCCGCGTGGGCGGCGTAGTAGGCCGGGATGTTGTTGCGGATCGACTGGAAGATCACCGACTCGAAGCCGTACTTCATGCCGTCGTCGGCGGCGAGATGGCCGGTGTAGTACCACCACTCGGTCAGCGAGGGGTGCGGTGCCTCGTCGCGCGGGAAGCTGACCGGCGCGGGGATCGGCGTCGCGCCGCTGACCGGCGTGAAGGGGCCGGGCCAGGGGGCTTTGCCCCCGCTGCCCCCGGCGACGGGCTGACCACAGGCCGCAAGCAGGAGCGCGGGCAGAGCCAGCGCTGAGGTACGCAGGAGGAGTTGGCGGCGGGTCAGTGTCATCGGCGTGTTTCCTCTTTGGTTACGATCGTTGTGATGGTCGGGTCGGCGCGCTGGTCCGCCCCCGTCGTCGCGCCGTTCGCGCCGTTCGCGTGCGCTCTGGTGGCAGTCGGCGCACCGCTGTCCGTACCCCCGTCCGTACCTAGTAGTGCGTAGCTCGTGTGCTCCTCCGTGTGGGGCAGCCAGCGGTCCAGCCAGGCGGGGATGTACCAGTTCCACCCCCCGAGGAGGCGCATGGTGGCCGGGACGAGGAGGGCGCGGACGATCGTGGCATCGAGGAAGACGGCGAGGGCGACGCCGAGGCCGAACGCCTTGATCAGGACGATGTCGGCGCTGACGAACGACCCCGCGACGACCACGACGATCAGCGCGGCGCTGGTGATGATCCGCCCGCTCCGCTCCAGGCCGGTCGCCACCGCGCGGGTATTGTCGCCCGTCTCGACCCACGCCTCGCGGATGCGCGTCAACAGGAAGACCTCGTAGTCCATGCTGACCCCGAAGAGGGTACAGAACATGATGATCGGCAGCGTCGCCTCCACGAAGCCGAGCGGTGCGAAGCCCAGGAAGCGCGACAGATGGCCCTCCTGGAAGACCCAGACGAGTGCCCCGTAGGAGGCCACGAGCGACAGCGCATTCATCAGGATCGCCTTCAGCGGCAGCACGACCGAGCGGAGCAGGACCAGCAGGATCACGTAGGTGGCGAGGACGACGCCGAGGAGCGCCTTCGGGAAGTCGGCGTACATCGTGTCCACCACGTCCACCACCCCGGCGGTCGTGCCGGTGACCTGGTAGGTCAGGCCGCCGGGCGGGATCGTCGAGCGCAGGTCGGTGACGAGCGATTTCGACTCGTTGGAGACCGACGAGTTCTTGAGGACGACGCTGACGAGCGTGGTGTCGCCGCGCGCGAGGCGCGGGGCGAGCAGGGCCGCGTAGGGGTCGATGATCCGGTCGGGATTACTGTAGATCAATTCGTACTGCGCGCGCCCGAGCTGGGTGTCGAGCGTGGTGAGCGAGTCCACGCGGGCGACGCGCGGGTCGTTCTGGAGGGCGTGGGTGAGGGCGTAGAGGGCGTCGATGTTGGCGGGATCGTAGATCGAGGAGCCGTTCGGCGTCTTGATCACCAGCGCGAGCGGCTCCAACTCCGCCGCGCCGAACTTCGCCACCAACAGATCGTAGCCTTGTCGCGAGGGGACGTTCTGCGGCAGGATCGAGGCGTCCGGCGAGGAGAGGCGGACATTCAGAAAGGGCGACCCGATCAGGAGCAGCAGCGCCAGGGTGGGGATGAAGAAGCGCCAGGGGCGCGCCATCACCGCCAGCGCCAGGCGATGCCACGCGCCGCCGTCCTCGTCCGGGCGCCGCGAGCGATAGCGGATGATCGCCAGCGCGTTGATCCGCTCGCCGAGGAGGCCGAGGATCGCGGGTAGCAAGGTTAGCGCGGCCAGCACCGAGAAGAAGACGACGATCACCCCGGCGAAGCCGACCGAGCGGAGGAACATGAACGGGAAGATGATCAGCCCGGACAGGCCGATCAGCACCGTCAACCCCGAGAAGAAGATCGCGCGCCCCGCCGTGGCGACGGTGATCGCCACCGCGTCTTCGAGGGGGCGCTGTGCCAATTCCTCGCGGAAGCGGGAAGTGATGAAGAGGGCGTAATCGACCGCCAGCCCCAGGCCGAGCATCGTGGCGAGGTTGAGGACGAAGATCGAGAGGTCGGTGACGTTGCCGAGGAGAAAAATGCTCGCCAGGATCGCGATCACGCTGAACCCGCCGACCACCATCGGCGTCACGGCGGCGGCGAGCGAGCCGAAGACGAGCGCCAGGGCGATCAGCGCCAGCGGGAAGGCGATGATCTCGCCGCGCTGCAAGTCCCGTGAGCTCGTCGTCTCGATGTCGGCATAGACCACCGGCCCTCCGGCGACGCTCCGCTCCATCTCCGCCGGGACCGGGCGGATCGTGTCCTCGATCGTCGGCAGGATCTGCTGCGAGCCCTCCGGTGGCGTGGAGAGGTTCAGCAGGACGTAGGCGGTGTGGCGGTCGGCGGCTATCTGGCGCGGGTTGGTGGTGAACGAGGCGACCTCGGCGATCTCCGGCACCCGACCCACGTCGCGCAGCGACTCCTGCACCCCGGCCAGGAAGCGCGGATCGTCCACGGCCCACGCCCCTGAGCTGAAGATGACCGAGAGGCTGGTCGGGCGGAAACCGAGATCCCGTTCGAGCGTCACCAGCGCGCGCGACGACTCGGCGTTGTCGTTGGCGAAGCCGCCCACCTTGAGGACGCCCGCCACGCGCGGGGCGAGCGGCAGGCTCAGCAGCACGACCACGGCCCAGAGGCCGACGACGAGCTTGCGGTGCCGGAAGAGCCAGTGCCCGAGGCGCAGAAATGACATCGTTCCCTTGTCCCCTTCGCGCGGCGACGCTGCCGCGCGACTATGGTGCCGATGCGCCCGTTTGGTGTGTCGTGCCTTCTCTGCTGCCGCCCATCCGGCGCGGCACCATCGTGGATGGGCCGCTGGAGCTGGCCGTACCCGTTGTCTTGCACAGGTAATGCCACAGTTTCATCCAAGTATAGTGGCGAAGTGGTCAGTGGTCAGTAGTCAGCAGCCAGAGAGGCGATAGACGTTGGTCGAGGGTGCGAACAACCGGGCGCTGGTAAGGCTCCCAGCCCGCGTAGGCGGGGGCAACCCCCGGAAACGCGGCGGCGGCGCGGCCGCCCTCACCCCGGCGCTGCGCGCCACCCCTCTCCCCATCCGAGGAGAGGGGAGTGCAGTTGGTGGAGTGAGGGCTGCTGTGGGCGCGGTGCGGCCCTCACCCCGGCTTGCCAGGACGCTGCGGCGTTCGGCTTGGGCTGACGTCCGCCTGCGTGCGCGGGACAAGCGCCCAATCCCTATTGTCCCCTGGGCGCGAGTAGCCTGAAAGACGGAAAGTACCTGGAACATGCGACGGAGGGCGATCAGGAGTAACCGGCGACTACGCTACAATGCGGTAGGCCGTGGCGCGAGAAGCCTGGGGCGATGCGACGGAGCGGGGCAGCATGGATACACGCTACGTGCATGGCTACGATCAGCGGGAGAATACCCGCCTACAGGATCAGGCCACCACCCTGGTGGAGTTGCTGCACGGCGACACCGCCTACCCGGCGGGGAGTCGGGTGCTGGAGGTCGGGTGCGGGGTCGGCGCGCAGACGCTCGCCCTCGCTGCGAACAGCCCGGACGCCGCGATCACCGCGATCGACATCTCCGCCGCGTCGGTCGCCGAGGCCGAGCGGCGCGCGACGGCGGCGGGCTACAGCAACGTGCGCTTCGCGCAGGCGGACATCTTCGACCTCCCCTACGCGCCGGAGTCGTTCGATCACCTCTTCGTCTGTTTCGTGCTGGAACACCTCCCACGCCCGACCGAGGCGCTGCGCGCGCTGCGGGCCTATCTCCGACCGGGCGGGACGATCACCGTGATCGAGGGGGACCACGGCTCGACCTCCTTCTACCCTGAGAGTGCCGCCGCGCGCGCCGCGATCGCCTGCCAGACCGAGTTGCAGCGCCGGGCCGGTGGCGACGCGATGGTCGGACGGGCCTTGTATCCGCTCCTGCGCGCGGCGGGCTACCGTGCGCCATACGTCTCGCCGCACCTAATCTACGTCGATGGCAGCAGGCCGGAACTGATCGAAGGCTTCACGAAGCGCACCTTCACGGCGATGATCGAGGGTGTCCGCGAACCGGCGCTCGCGGCGGGCCTGATCGACGTCGCCATGTTCGACCAGGGCATCCGTGATCTCTACCGCACCGCCGAGGCGGATGGGGTGTTTTGCTACACGTTCTTCAAGGCCGTCGCGGAGAAGTAGTCGCAGGCGATATTGAAACCAAAATTGAGGTCGGCATTCATCCGCTGAGTAGGCGATAGCGCTAACAGCAGACGTGCGCGTGGGAGAATGATGTGGAGTGCGAAGGTTCCGATAGGTCTGACGCGGGACGCGCGCGCCGCCTGCCACCCCCGATCGGGCGGCGGCGTGTCGTGATCGGCCTATCCGTCCTCACATTGAGCTGGCCGCTCGCCGCCTGCCAGCGGGCGACGCCAACCTCGGGGGCGATCATCAGCGGGCAGGCCCTGGCCCAATACCCGGAGTATCACCTCTATTACCCAGGCTCGACGCTGGTCGGGCAGGGAAGCTTGGACGCCGAGACTGGACCATCCGGCTACAGCCGCGCGAACGCGGGCGCGACGCTCGGGACGGACGCCACGGCGGACGAGGTGCTGGCCTTCTACACGCGCGAACTCGCCACGCGTGGCTGGCAGGTCTCGGACATCGACGGCGTCGGTACCACCTCGGATCTCGCTGCATACGGCTGGCGGAAGGGGCACGTCGCCTTCCGGGTAGCGATCTTGCGCCCCCACGACCCGCGCAACCCGACCGCGATCGACAGCTACCGGACAGCTTACACAATCTTACTCACCGCCGACGACCCGCGCGATCCCTCCTGGCAGTCGCAGCCGTGACGCTTCGGCGTGCAGCTAACGCCTGAGGATGCGCGACGGAGGCGATTGGCCGACTCTACGCACTGTAATGGAATGGTTAGAGCAGCGACAAGGCCACGCCCATCAGCCCGGCGAAGATCGCGATGAGCCAGAAGCGGAGCGTCACCTGCGTCTCGGACCAGCCGAGCAGTTCGAAGTGGATATGGACCGGGGCCGTCTTGAAGAGGCGCTTCCCGCCGGTGCGCTTGAAATAGCCGACTTGCAGGATCACCGAGACGACCTCGGCGACGAAGACGAGCCCGACCACCGGCAGCAGGAGCCATTGCCCGGTCATGAAGCCGACCGTCGCCAGCGCCGCGCCGATCGCCAGCGACCCGGTATCGCCCATGAAGACCTGGGCCGGGTGGGCGTTGTGCCAGAGGAAGCCGAGGAGCGCCCCGACCATCGTGAAGCAGAAGGTGACGACGCCGACCTGCCCCTGGATGTAGGCGATGATCCCGTAGGCGACGAACGCGATCGCCGAGGTGCCCCCCGCGAGGCCATCCAGCCCATCGGCCATATTGACCGCGTTCGCCATCCCCGCGATCCCGATCACCGCGATCGGGATCATCGCCAGGCCGATGTCGAAGCTGCCGACGCCGGGGACGATCAGGCGGTGGAGGCCGAGTGGGCCATAGATGATCAGCGCGGCGACGAGCGCGAAGCCGGTCAGCCAGGCCATCTTGAAGCGCGCGGTCATCCCCGCCGTCTTCTTGCCACCGACGAGGCTGAGGCGGTCGTCGATCGCGCCGAGGATGCCGCAGCAGAGGAGGACCGCCAGGGGCAGGAGCATCGAGAG
>JAABUM010003372.1_pt1 | contig 19701 bp, 30 predicted proteins | sample 5559161 | NCBI WGS metagenome assembly JAABUM01 (sample SAMN10711868, study PRJNA513369) | rock metagenome | isolation source: Antarctica rocks | place: Antarctica: Victoria Land, Siegfried Peak nord | reverse complement strand
ATCGCGCCCCGGATCATCAAGCGCGACACGGGTCTGCGCCCGGCCGGCGACTCCTTTACGGAGCTGGTGTCCGAGTTGGTCGTCTGGCCCGAGCGTAACGCCCTGATCGTCGATGACGTGGCCCAGGTCGTCGCGTGCGGCCGTCGCTGCCTCGTCCTCTCCGAGCGCGTGGGTCATGTGCAGGAGTTGACGCAGCAGCTGCAGGAGCGCGGGATCGCCGCCGCGGCGCTGTATGGCACGCTCGGCAAGAAGGTGCGGGGCCAGGTCGTCGCGGACATCGGCGCCGGTGTGATTGACGTGGCCATGGCGACGTGCTCGCTCGTCGGTGAGGGCTTCGACTGTCCCCATTTGGACGCGCTCTTTCTGGCGACGCCCGTCAGTTATCACGGCCGCGTCGTGCAGTACCTCGGCCGCGTGTCGCGGACGGCGCCGGGCAAGCGCAGCGCGATCGCGACCGACTATTGCGATGATAACCGAATGTTGTGGAGTACATGGCGCAACCGTAGGCTCGTGTACGAGGCCCAGGGCTGCGCGATCGTGACACCGCCGGCGACGCCCACGACGCAGTGGAGGAGCGCGTGACTCGCCATGACCCTGGCATCACCCACCTGCACAGTCGCCACCACCTCGCCGACGATGGCGCGCCGGCCATGACCCATCGCTTCGAGCATCTCCTCAACAGACAGAGGGTAGCGACAGGGGGCGACGCCCCCGACCGGCCCCCGGTCCTGCCTCCGGTGTCGTTCGCTGAGGCGTGGGCCAGGCTGCGCGCCGAGGAGCCGCACCGAGCGGCGGCCGTCGTGGCGACCGTCATCCATCGGTTGACCGTGCGGGACGCGGCCCCGGTGCTTAACTGCTCGTCCGCTACCGTGGCACGCCGTAGGGGGGAGGGCCTCGCGGCGCTTATCGTGTGGACGGGTCTGCCTGACGAGGTTGTGGCGCGCCAGGTCTGTGAGCTAGCGGCATGATACACGCATGCTAATGTGATATACTACGTATGGGTCCATAATGGCATGAAGGGCGGTCGCGTATGCGGCCGCCCTTTTTGTTATGCCGATGAGGGAGGGCAGGATGGAAACCGACGTGGATAGGACGCTGCTGATGCTGCCTGGTGGGTCGGTCTATCGGCCGCTGCGCCCCGAGCGCAAGGCGTTGCTGCAGGTGCGCATGAGCGATACCGAGAAGGCGCGTGTCACAGAGTTGGCGCGGCAGCACGGCTATGAAACAGTCGCGGCGTTCGTGCGCGATCGCGTGTTGGGCCAGCCGCAGCCGGCGGCGTAGCGTCCTCGCTGGCCAGGAGGGAGGCGCAGACGGCGCGCTCGGGCGCGGCGTAGGCCGCGACACAAAAGGGGCGGGCGTGTGTGAACGGTTCGAAATCACACACGCCCGCCCCTGCAACGAGGAAGCGCGACGGGAGCCAACCCGCCACTGGGGTTACGATAGATGGTTGCCGGTCGGCGAGCTATAGCCCAAAAGTGCTATGTTTGACGCCCGAGGTGGGAGCGCGGCGTGACCTGGCGCGGGGTAGAGAGACAAAAGCCCCTCGTGGCCTCGAGAGGAGAGGCCACGAGGGGAAAGAAAAAGAAAATGACGTGTGTGCTGTCGCGACCCGTTCGGCCGCGGCGCGGGGATAGAAAAGCCCCTCAACGGGCATGCTGGAAAGGCCCGTTGAGGGGCGCCAAAGAGGGAATCAACCGCACCTCATTGTGCTGCCGCCAGAGTAGGCGACGCGGGCGGCCGGGGCCATAGCCCGAATGGGCTAGCGTGCCGCAGCCGCAGCCGTAACCATCAACCACACCACCACGGCCGCCGTTCGCTGCCATCGCCATCACTGCCGCCCGTTGCGTGGGCGGCTTTTCTTTTCCCATCAGACGTAGAGGAGAGCGCACATGTCCAACAACACCTACGCACGGTCCGAGCTTGTGATCCCCGGCGCGTCTGCGGCGCTGCCCACGGCCGATATCAACGCAGCCCCGTCGGCGGTCTCGTTGGCAGCCCCGGATGCGCCCGCGCCCGCGCCCGCGCCCGCGCCCGACCCCGCGTTGCCGCCGCACCAGGCTCGGCTTCGCGACGGGCGGCTGGTCACGCTGCGCGAGCTTAAAGCCATGGACGAGTTCGCCATCGAGAAGATCTTGCAGGGCGAGGGCATGTCCCTGGAGGGCGTGGGGCAGGCGAGCTACCTGCGGGCCATCGCGCTGGCCAGCATCGCGGAGATCGACGGGCGCGAGGAAGCGCCGCTCAGACACAAGGCGCAGTTCGACCGCTACCTCAACATGTTCTCGGGGCGCGATATGTCCACGATCCTGGACGTTTTCGTGCGCTCCAATGGGGGCGACGATGACGATGCCACTGCCTTTCGACCGGAGCGTTGAGAATCTCCAGCAGCTTCCGGCCTTCCAGGAAGCCGTCGCGTGCGTGCGCGCGGGGCTGTCCTGGACCGAGGCGGCGAGCCTCACGCGCCGCGAGCGCGCCGCCTTCCTGCTGACCTACGCCGACCAGGAAAACGCGGCCTGGTCGTCAAGGGAGGGTCAACGCAGTGGGGGCGCCGCCGGCGACGACAGGGACGATGACGACGACGACGAGGGATAGACGGCGACCACACGAGCGCGTCACGAGGGGGTAGGGATATGGGCATGGACACGGCGTATAGCGTCGCCGTTCGTCTCTCCATGGAAACGAGCGGCTTCGCCACGGCGGCCTCGCTCGCGATGCGCCTCCTGGGCGACGTGGAGGGCAAGGCGGCTGATGCCGAAGCTGCCGTGGCGAAGCTGGCGCGGCGGTTCAACCTGCCTACCGACCAGTTCGTGGCCCAGGCGACGAGCATGGGGCGCTACAGGACCGAGATCGAGGCGATGACGGCCGCGCACGCCACGCTGGGGACCGCCATGGGCGCTATCGGCCGGCTTGCAGTCGGCGCGGGCCTCGTGGGGGTTGGTGTGGCCGGCGTCGGCGTCATGAAGGGCTGGATTGGCGCGGCTGGCACGATGCAAGACGCGCTCGCACAGGTTGGCATCGCCGCACAGGGCACGCAGGCGCAGCTTGACGCGCTGTACACGCAGAGCTTTGCTGTCGCCAATGCCACACAGTACCAGGGCGCCGACGTGCTCAAGATGGACCAGATAATGGCCCGGATGAACTTCAACGATCCGACGCACAAGCAAACGCAGCGCCAGGTCATCCACGACGCCATCCCGCAGTTTGCCCGCGCCGCCGAGATCGCCCAGCACTTCCAGCACACGGGCTACGAGGAGACAATCACTGGATTGGCGCAGCAGGCGCACATGATGGGCGCGTACAGCGGGGCCGCGCTGGCGCGCAACGTCGGCTACTCGACCCAACTCGGCATCGTGTCGCACATGACGGCCCAGGAGCAGGCAAACGCCCTGAGTTACCTCACGCCCTCTATGAAGACCGGCCAGCTCAGCACACTCGACGCTATGGCTCTGGTTGCGCTGTCCAATCAGACGGGACTTAACCAGGGCAAGGGCGCGTCAAACCTCGGGGCGCTGATGCGCGGGCTGGCCCCCACGGGGGCACCGAAGCACGACCGGGCGCTCGCGGATATTGAGCGCCTGGGTGGTGGCAACTTCTACGACGCGAAGGGAGATGCTGTCCCGCTCACGACGGCGCTCGGTATTCTCAATCGCTTTTACGATAATAAAACGATCAGGAATGACCGACGGGGCGTTATCGCACAACACGGATTGGGTGTGCAAGGCATGCGCGCCGCCGCCGTGTTGGGCAGCGACCTGTCCATCAACCAATTCGGTGGCTTGCGCACGCGTATTGCGGCAGGAACACCCGGCGCATCGGAGGAGGAGCAGCGGCAACTCAACGCGACGCTGCCGGGACAGCTCAGTACGCTCAGTGGGAACATCGGGTCCCTGTCCGCACTGCTCGGGGCGCAGTTGCTCCCCGTCGTGACGCCGCTGGTGCACGGGCTTGTCGCCGCGACCGGCGCGCTGGTTGATCTGCTCAGCCACCACCAGAAGGTCGCCGCCTTCGCTGCAACGTTCCTCGCCATTGGGTCCGCCACGAGCATCGCGGTGGGCGGCATCCTCGCGGCGCGCGGTGCGATGGAGATCCTGCGCGTGACCAGCATTGCCACCGATCTTAGTATGGGGCCGCTGCTGGGCACGGTCGGCTCGCTGGCGCTCGCGGTCGGCGCCGCTTCCTTGGTCATCACCAACTGGGGCACGATTACCGGCGCTCTGACCGGCAAATTAGGCCCGCTGTGGCAGGCGCTGAGTATCGGTGGCCTTGCGATTGGCGGCTTCGTCGTCGGCATCAAGGGCGCTGAGCTTGCCATTGCCTCATGGGGGATGATCACGAGCGCGGCCAGCGCGGCGACAGCCTTGTGGGCGACAGCGACTGGTTCGGCCGCCGTCAGTGGAAGCGTGCTCACGGGTGTCTTGCCGGCCATGATTTCGGGACTGGGCGGCATGACGGCCGCGGCGACGGGCCTCGATTTCGTGCTCTCCCCCTTCATCCTGGGCCTTGGCACGGTCGCCCTTGCCGTGGGGGCTGCTGTGCTCGTCTTCCGTGACTGGAAGGACATCAGCACGGCCCTGGGGCAAGATATGGCGTGGCTCAACATGAAGACGCGGGACTTCACGGCAGCCATTGACGCGCTTGCCAAACGGAAAGACGCGATTGGGGGGGTGTTCCAGGGGTTAGAAGCCCCGACGAATCCCGGCAACGCTCTGGGTGGCTACGTCCACTCCCTGTTTGGTGGCACGTCCCCAGCGTCGAAACCCGGCGCGACGCCTCCGGGTGCGCGTCAACCGACTGGTCCCGCTGTTGATATCGCGCACCCATTCAACCCTGGTGACGCGCTCGGTCATTGGTTGCGGCAGTTCGCCGGGGTACCTGGGTCAAAGGGTGGAACGGGGTATGGTCAGGGCGGCGGCGGGTTCGAGGCTGTGCCATCGGCCCTGTCGGTGACCCTGGCGCACACGGCGACACGCGCAGCGATGAGGCCACCCGTCCCCGCGCATACCGCGCTGACAGCCGCTCTCGCGCTCCCTCACGTGACAGCACGCCCCGGCGTCGCGGCCTTGCCCCGCCCCACGGCACAGACGCCGACCCGCCCCACGGCACAGACGCTGACGCGCGCGCCGGTCGCGCAGCGCCCTCCCGCGATTCCGGCGACGCGTGCGCCTGGGGCACCGCCCGTCCATAATCACAACACGTACGTCACGGTGGCGAAAGACGCCATCAACACCACGATCACGGCGCACCCTGGCCAGTCGCCGGCACAGATCGGCGACCGTGTAAGCGAGGCGACAATTAGGGCGATCACCAAGGAGTTGGCCAACTCCTTATCACGTAGCGCGCACCGCTACACCGGGCTTGTGCCGTCATCTGATGCGCGGTGGTGATGCGCCGACGGCTAGGGGCGACGACATAGTAGCGCGGTCAGTCAGTGCTGACCGCATAGCACACAGCAAGAGGAAAAAAGACGATGGCACAGGGTGTTGTTCGCACGCTACTGGGCGACAAGCGCGGGGGCGCCAACGGCATGATTCGCCCCACCACCGCGACCGGGGCCGAGGTCGTTGGCCAAGACCTTTTCTTTAACGGGACGCAGGTCATGAACCTCGGTGACGACGAGGCCCCTCTGGCCATTGGCGATGTGGTTGAATACCGCTACACCAAATCGCCGCTCACCCCCGGCCTCGGGGCGGCGCCGCGGACGCCGGTCGCGGTCGAGATTACGCGCCTCGAGCGCGCGCCACAGGGCGCCAACCCTGACCTGGTGGCAAAAATACCACAAGGTCAAGAGGGGAAGTCGCGCGACCAGGCGGCCGGCACTGCGACGCGCTCGACCAAGGCGGACACTGTCCCCACCGTCGAGGAGCAGATGCGCGCGCGTGCCATCTACCGCGCGATCTGACAAAGGACAACGCCGCCGCGCTGGGCCAGGCGGATAGTCGCAGATAGTCGGCTTTACACGAGGACGCACGTCATGGAAACGGACTCTTTGTGCCGTGCAACGCGCCGGGACGGGCAGCCATGCACGATGAAGGCGGGTGAAGATGGCTATTGTTTTTCCCATTCGCCAGCCGTTGTCGAACGCCGCCGGGCCGGGAACGCGCAAGGTGGGTGGAACAAGGCAACCTCGCGGCGGTTGGAGCGCCTCATCCCGTCGAGCCTCCGGCCCACGCTGGAAACGCTGTTCACGGCGTTGGATGAAGTCCACGAGGGGACATTGGACCCGAGGCAGGCGTCCGCAATGGCCAGCCTCGCCGGCGCGATCGGTCGCCTCTACGAAACCGCCTCCCTTGAGGAGCGCCTTGAAGCCATAGAGAAAGCACATGAGCAAAACACTGGATAGGCGTGTCACCGCCCTGGAGCAGCGCGCCGGCACACCCGGCCCGTGCGCCTGCCGCTTGCGCATCACCATCGTGTACGACGACGTGGCGGTCGGTGATGATAGCCCTGCCACATCTTCGTCTGGCCCTGCCACCGCTCCCGCCGCCGTCGCTCCCGTCGCTCCCGCCGCCGTCGCGTCGCCGCTGTGCCCGCATGGGCGACCGTGGCAGGGCGGGGACGTAGTGGGCGTAGAGGGATGGGACGATGGCGCCGCTGGCGAGCGGGGCGCTGTGTGATGGAGGGATGCCAGGCATGACGACGATAGAATCGCGGGTGCGACGGCTTGAGGGCTACACCCGCCCCCGGCCCGCGCCCGATCCGCGTCTCGTGGCCCTCGTCGCGCGCCTTGACGGCGGTGAGCCTATCGACGCCTGGAGCGATGACGACCTGGGCTACCTCATCGCCGCGGGGGCATCCGCGGGCGACATGACAATGCTGACCGATGGGGAACTGCTGGCCATTCTAGCGGCCAGCGACTGTATCCGTCGCCGGCAGCGAGCACAGGACGCCGCCGCGGCGGCGCGTGGGGAGATCTAATATGGCGACGATGAAAGTGCGCGTGCAACGTCTTGAGGACAGGACCCGCAACCCCTACGACAGCGATCCGCGGTTCATTGCCCTTGTGGCCCGGCTGAATGCCGGCGCGTCCATACGCGAGGTCAGCAACGACGACCTGTCTCTCCTCATTGCTTGGGCGGGGCATGAGAGAGGGGGCGCATCACTCAATGTGCGCGCCATGTCGGATGAGGAGTTAGAGCGGGCCGCGGACGGTGATGAGAGCGTCCTGGCCCGCTACCGGACGGCGGTGACGCGATGAGTCAGCTACAGGGCCGCATAGACCGCCTGGAACGGCGCGTGAGCGCGCTAGCGGGGGCGCAGCGCCACGATGGTCCTCCGACCCTTGAGGACTATTTCAATGCCCTCACGACGCGCGAGGAGCGCGAGGAGTTCCTTGTGCTTGTGCAGGACGTGCATGCCGTCCAGCAGCGCGAGGTCGAGGCGCACGCGGCCGGGCAGGCGCTCCCGCCGCGCAGTGCGGTCGAGCAGGCGCGCATAGACGAGCTCAACCGATGCGTCGAGGCGCAGAGAGGATGAGAGAGATGTCCCTACAGGGCGTTGAGGCGCGCGTGGAGTGCCTGGCTAGAGCGGCGACAGGAGTAACAGCAGATGCCCTCCGTGCGTAACGTTCACAACCGCCTCGCAGCGTTGGAGGCGCGGCTGCCAGCGCTGGCCGTCGATGACGACGCCCCGACCCCCACGCAGGGCGTGGAGTTGACCAGGCGCCTCTCCGCGCTCCAGGCGGCGACGGGCGATGACCTGACGCCCATCCTGGAACGGAACGCCCTGGCCCGAAGTAAGGCCGACAAAGAGGCGGCACTACGCGCGTGCACGGTCCGTGAGCTTTACCTATTGCTCGTGCTACGCGGAGAGGCGCTCAACGACGAGGGGGACGACACACGCGGGACGTTCACCGACGAGGAGCGTGCGGCCATCGCCGCGTCGTGCACTGGATGGGGCCAGCTATAAAACGGGCGATGGAGATCGCCCCATAGACCCGAGGGTCAAGAACCGATGAATACGTCTACAGCGACAACGGACACGACGAAGACCGAGATACGACCGGGATCGGTTGAAACGATCTATGACGGCCAGGTTGGCCTTATCGTTGAAGGCTTAGCCAGCGCCTTCAACGAACCGGACAGCGATAACGAGTTCGCGACGGCGATGGGTTTCAAGGCGCTCGCCGATGAATGGGAGCGGCCGGCAGACCGGCGCCTGCTCTACAATCACGGGACGGATCGGACGCTCGGGCATCGACGAATCGGCCAGGTTCTCAACCATCGCATCACGTCTAAGGGGCTGCTGGTGAAGTCGTTCATCCCCCGCGATCAACCGTACCGCGACCGCGAGGCGCGCGCCAGGTGGCGAGAGATCTACGAGGCTGTCAAGGCGTGGCGGATCAAAGGCTACAGCGTCGAGGGCCATTGGCAAACGGATCGGCGGGGTGGGATGTATCAATGCTCGGTAGGTGAGCTCTCGATCTGCCCATCCCCCTCGGGGAAGAGCGCGACGTTCGATATCATGCACCACGGGATCAAGGCGGCCGTGGACAAGGCGCTGCTGGAGCGCGCCCAAAAAGATGACGACCTCCCCTTGCACGACTACATCCTGCAAGACATGGAGCCGGGCGTGAAGCACGCCCCCGATCACTGCTCCATCTGCTTGACGCGGCAGATAGACCTGACCGAGGCGCTCTATCGTGCCAAAATGCTGCTCGATATGGACGCGCACCTGTACGGGTAAAGGGGGTGTTGCATGATGAACATGGAGGGGGCCGCGCAGGCCACGGCCGGGGGTGGGACTGATCTCTCCGGCGCCGTCCTGACACCCCATGAAGAGGCGCTGGTGGCGCTACATCAGGCTGGCCGCGCCGCCGAGGATGCGCGGGGTGTCCTTGACGTGCTGCGTGGCCGCTACCGTGCCGCCGTCGAAGCCGCCGACGGCGCGGCGATGTGGCGCATCCGCACCGCGCTCGATGAAGGGCGCGAGCATCTCGCTGGCGCGGAGGTCGCGCGTGCCCGGGCGCGCCTGGATGTCGCACGGGCCGCCGTCGATGAGGCGACCGACGCCCTGGCAGTCCACCGACAGGAGGGCGACCACGCGCGCCAAAGGCTGGCGGCTCTCGCCCGTGAGGCCGGAGGGCCGCCAGAGGCGGGGCCGCACGCCACGACGGCCACGATGGCCCCTGAACGCCTACAGCGCCGTAGCGTGGCCCAGGGCGCTCTCCAGCACGCCTCGGGTCGGGAGATGATCGCGGGTTTGCAGCAGACCGACGCCGGTCGTCGTCGGGTCGTCGCGGAGACAGAGCTACGGGCCATGATCGACGCCATCTGTCAGGGCGTGGCCTGAGCGTGCCGGCCGTCCATTGGCCTATCGACGACACAGAATAGTAGCAGTACACAGAATAGTAGCAGTAAAGAGAGAGCAGCATGGCAGTAACCGCACGTCCTACCCCGGCCACGATTGAGCCGGCGGTCGCGCATCCGACCGCCCTGGTCATTGAGCAGGCACGCGCGGCCGTCCACGCCGCCACGGCGACAATGGGAAACAAGACAGACGCCCTCGACGCCCTCGCCGAGCAGTACCGGGCCGCGGTGCTCACACACGACGGGGATGGGATGGCGCGCCTTACCCGTGAGCTCGACGATCAGGTGCAGCGCATTCTGGCCGCCAAGATCGGGGTGGGACGCGCGCGGCTGGATCTGCTCACCGCGGAGGTCGCGGATGCCGAGCGACAGGTCGCGGACGCGATGGCTGTCACGACGAGCACGTACCAGGCCGTCATCGCGATCACGCAGGAGGTCCACCCGCATGACCGCGTGACCATGGGCGGAGACCCGGAGCGGAACCGGCGTTACAACCAGGCGTGCGCGGCCAACGGCGAGGCCGCCCACAGGCTCGCCGCGGCGAAGGACCGGGCCAATGACATGGCCCAGCAGAGGATGAACGCAAACGGTGAGCTGCACATGATGATCGAGCGCGTCGCGGCCCGCGCCCGGCGAGACACCACCGCCTAACGCTCCCCGCCCGGTTGACGGCTCAATGGGACATCAAGACACGAGAGTAGGGAAAGGAAAGGGGACAACAGATGTGGACCACGGCAACCGCTGACACACAGCCCAACAGGATGACCGGCACGATCACGCGCATTGTGGCCGATCGCGGCTTCGGGTTTATCCGCGTGAAGAACAGTTCTCGGGAGTTTTTCTTTCACGCGTCCGGCGTGGCGGGCGGATATTTTGACGGTCTCAAAGTTGCGCAGGAGGTCGATTTTGTGGAAGAGAGCGATATCTCGGGACGGGTGCGGGCGGTGGACGTACGCGTGCTCGACCTCGATTCGGCCACGGGCGACGAGCTGCGCCCGCTGAGAGCGGCCGGCGCCGGTGATGACGACGCTGGCAACACGTACGACTGGCATGAGGCGTCGTAAGCCCTAAGGGGCGCTGGGGCGCGTCATGTAACCGTAAGTGCTCCGTCCCCCCCCACGATGCGCAAAGAGGCCGCCAGCGTTGTGCTGGCGGCCTCTCGCGTGCCCTGGCGTGTCGCCTGTGTCAGGCGCCTGCATGTCGTTTAGGCGCGTCCTTCTCGGCCCGCTTGATCTCTGCCAGGAGCGCGCGGCACTGCGCCCCGTCGTCAACCTGGTCAACGCTGGCCGCCGCCGCGTCGGCGAGGCGCGCGGTGATGCGCATGGTCGCGGCAAGGAGGCGGAACCGGGCGCCGGCGGGCTTGGGGCTGTCCTTGACCGGAACAATTTTCGCCGCGTAGGCGCGCAGCAGTTCGATGGCTTGCCATAGGTCGTCTGAGTCAACGTGGGTGTAGCCCCAGTCGCCTGGTGTGTCGAGTTTGTCTCCGTCGGGGAAGTGGACACGGCGCGAGGGCATGGCGGGAAGGTCCTGGTCGGTGTGGGGTGTGGTGGGTGCGTTCATGGATGGGCGCTCCTCTTACTAGCGGGGCATGACGTGTAGGGAAGGGGTGCCAGCCCCTCCAGCAGCCTGTCTGTGCTGGCGGGGCTGGCGCATGGGCTAAGGGGCACTACGGGGCGTCAGGCAGCACTAGGCGTCATGACCGGCACGTGCCATGAGGATGCGCCCCAGCGCGTCGTGACGCTGGGTTGCCTCGTCCGACTTGATGAGGAGATTACTCCAGTGGATCGCCTCGGCCAACCGGGCAAGGAGCGTGTACGTCGTGATGACGCGCGGGAAGCGAGCGTCGCCGTCCCTGGTGAAGGAGCGGTGCGCGTCCTCCGCGAGCGCGTCCTCATAGCCCACCACCGCATCAAAGTGGACGACGACCAGGCGACCGTCCCGCACCCCCTCCAGAACGGCGGCAATCGTGCCGGTGGGCGAGGTGAGCGGGGCCGGGGCAGGGGCGGGCGTCCAGGCCAGGTGTCCGTCCTGCCAGGCTCTGATATCGGTGAGAAGTTCGGGCGCGATAGCCATCAGGTCCCCGCCGAGCAGGCCATCGCGCAGGTCGTCGGTGCTGGATGTCATGCGTGTCGCGGTCATGGGTGGTTTCTCCTCTGTGAGCCGGTGAGTGATGTGGGGCGCTTGGCGTGCCCAGGTACGGCAAAGATACCGTACCTTGGCGAGGCGAGCACACAGGGCGATCAGTTCGCCGGCGCGGTCGCGGGCGCCACCGCTGCGATTTGCAGGCGGCAGGCGCTACCATCGATGGCGCGCGGCCCCTCGGCGTCGACCGCCAGCGCCTCGGCGAGGTCGATGAAGGTGCGCGCCACGTCAGCGATCGCCCGAAGGCGCGGCGCGTCGTCCCCCTGGTCCTCCGCATATTGGTCGAAACCCCCAATCTGTGCGCCTAAGAGCCGGAAGGCGTCCTGTATGTGGCCTAACTCAACATGAACCGGCCAGCCGTGCGGGTCGAAGTAGTGCTCATGGGTGGCGCAGGTCTTCTCGCCGTGGGTGGTCGTGGTCTGCTGTCGTGTGGTCGTGCTCATGGCGTTCCTGTCCTCTTGTCGTGGTGCTCTGACGCCGGCTAAACGGTCGGCTCCTGTGATGCTCTGCTGATTGTCGGTGGGTGGTCCGCTCTCGGGCGGGCGGCGACCGTGCGCCCCTGTGTCGAGCCTTCACCCGCCCCGCCCCTCCACGGCGCGGGACTGGATGCCCAGCCCTAACGCCGTGAGTTGTCGCAGGCACGCCGGCCCCAGAGCGAGGACAGCGGTGTGCCCCTCGTCAACCTCGATTGAGAGAACCGCCTCGGCCGGCTCGTCGTCACACCACGAGCACGGTGGTGGCGTATCGAGGGCGGCGACTCCTCGCGCCCCCCGGTGGCCCGAGCGGCGGCTCATGGGTGTCATGAGTGGCTCCTGGCCGTGCGCGCGTTGACCTCGGTGGCCCAGCGATTCCAGGCGGCGCACTCGGCATGGGCAGCAGCGTTAGCAGGGAGCCAGCGGCCAGCACCCGCGTAGCGATACTGGGGCTCGTCGGCGATGAGCATGGCAGCCGTGCCCTCCCCCTGCATCGGTCGTGATGCAGGGGGAGGGGCCGTGATAGTGGTGGCTGTTGGTGATAGGGCGCGCATCAGGCCGCCCGCACAGCAGAGGCGTCAAGCGCGGCCATCGTGCGCTCGCTGCGGTCCACCGCGCGCAAGAGGGTCGCGTACTCATCGCTCTGAGGATGGCAGTCGGCCAGGGCCCGGCGCGCGATCTCTAGGAGCTTCTCAGTCGCGGCGATCTGCGCGTCGATGCCGGCGGTGGCCGCAGGCGGAGTCTGCTCCGTCGCCTTCTTGGTGAAGAAGGCGACGTTGAGGCGGCGCACGAACCGCTGATGCTTACACGGCTTGCGTGCGGGGCAGGTGCAGGAGTTGGCCGTCGTCGTGTAGTAGACAGTCGCGTCCGAGCCTGATTGCACGCGGTACGTGCCACGCCTGCCCGTTAGTGCTACCCGTGGCGGGTAGGTCTGCGATACTTTCCCTGGCATGGCGAAAACTCCTTCGCTGTGCTCTCGCCGTCCGGTTGCCGATAACAGCCGGGCGGCTCTGTGTTTTGTGCCGGAGCATGTGCCCCTGACTCTTTTAGTATACCCTACTCCACACTGTAATGCAATACTCCACACCGATTTGTATGGTACACTAGAACTAGGCAAGGCCAAGTATGGTAAAGTCGGAGGTGAAAAGGATGGTCGATAGTAGTCTTATTGAGGTCGAGGAGATGACAGAGCGGGAGGGCGCGCGGCCACCACAAATCACGGTGGTGCTCACGCCGGAACTGGTCGAGCGTTTACGGGCGAGCGCAGCGCGCAAGGGCGTCAAGCCTTCGGTGCTACTGCGCATGTGGGCCATCGAGCAGCTCGACGAGGAAGACAAAGAGCGTGGGGCACGGTCATGACGCGTGCCTTCGTAACTGAGACATTCCTCTATGGGCAGATCGGCGACCAGGTGCGCATACTGCCAGCCACAGGGGCAGCCCCTTACTCCCAGCATCATCACTATGCGGGACGGCGAGGGCACATCATTGAGAAACAAGGAACTAATGGTCCGCTGCTTGTGCGGCTCTTGGATGAGGCCACCGATGCTGAGACGGACATCACCATCTTTGTGTTGGACGGGGAGATAGACAACGAAACAAGGAGGGCGCGAGAGGAGACCATGACGCGCGAGCAACGCTTGATGGTGGCGGCCGTTGTGTTTGCCCCTGCATACGGTTGTGCTCCATCATAACGTTGAGGTCGACAAGTTTCTTTGGGACGCCTTCATTGACATGGCCCAGCAACCTCCGTTCAGCGATCCGAGCGAGGTGCTAAACGACTTTCTCAGGGACTACACAGAGGCATATCGGGGCGCAGAGACTCAAGGATCGGAGCAAGGATGATTACCGCCACCATCACGCCGGCAGGGCTGACCAGCCCTGCCGCTCGACGAACGCAAAGAGCTACCAGATTGGAGTCCTGCGGGACCAGTAAACGCCGGAGATGACGAATGAATAGTCCCTTCACCATCACCGTCAGCGCTGAAGACATCGAGGCGAGTGAGGCATATCTTAAGCGCAGGGCCGCCGAACAAGAGGCGCGGGAGACCCGGCTGGCAGAAAAACGGCGGCTGACGCGCACGAAGAATATCCAGAAGGTATTCGCGGACGTGATGCGCTTTGAGCCTAGTGTTATCATTGCCGAGGCGACCAGGAGCGAACGATTTTACGGCTACGACTCGTTTAACCTCGCAAGCATCCCGACGTACATCACGGTCATTGAAACGTTGCTCCGCCTAGCGATAGAGACAGCAGGGTACCGGGGTCCGCAAGATAGTGACGACGCGGACGCTGTACGCGTCCATGCGACGCGGGAGATGCAGGCGCGGCGCTGCGCCACCCGTGACCGTAACAAGAAGGCGACGGAGCAGGCGTATCGGGCTAAAGCCGTGGCGCGAGAACTGGCCGATCCGCGTATCTCCGCATCCCATAAGACGCGAGTTGCATCGGGTGAGGTCGAGCCAATCCTAGTCACTGAAGCGGGCAAGGTCGAACTCGATTGGAACTTGGTAGGGCCGGCCATGGCGGCGGTGACGGACGATAACCTCTACCTTCCCCTCTCGAAGCTGTGGGGGACGTTGACGTTCGGCGGTGATCCCATAAAAACCGACTGGATCACCGCGTTACCCAAGGACACATTGATCCCATTCATCGACGCCGCGCCGGACTACATCGCCTACCTGCAAGAGGTGCTACGGCTCGCGTGTCCGGGTCACGGCACACCACAATTGCGGATCGTGCCGTGACTGCGACAGAGGTCGTGCCCTACACCGGCGTATGCGTCGTCTTGACGGGACCGGCGCGTGAGAGAGAGGAGGGGCAAGACGTATGACGCGTATCATCGCCGTGGCTGGCCGCAAGGGCGGCAGTGGCAAGACGACCACCAGCCTCAACCTCGCCGGCGTCCTTGCCGAGCAGGGCCAGCGCGTGCTGCTTATCGACCTCGATCCACAGGCGTCGCTGACGCGCCTCGTGCTGGGCGACGAGTACGCCCCGGCTGACGAGGGCGACGAGGGCGACGAGGACAGCGGCGCCCCCACGGCCGGTATCGGCGCCCGGCTCCTGCGTACCCGTAAGGGCGTGGCCGATCTGGTGCGACCGGCGTTCGCTGGCGTGGACCTCGTGCCGGGCGACCGCTCCATCGAGACGACGGCGTTCGCGCTGAACGATGATCCCACCGGCCCTCTACGCCTACGCAAGCTCCTGGCGGGTGTCACGGGCTACAATGTCGTCCTGCTGGACACGCCGCCATCGCTCGGCTTCGCGCTTAACTCCGCGCTCCTGGCCGCGTCAGTGGCCGTGCTGCCGACTATGTTAGCGCAGCAGGATTTTGACGCCCTCGACGACACGATGGGTATGTGCGACCGCCTGGCCGAGCTGGGGGTGGCCGAGCGTATCATCATCCTGCCCAACGCGTACCGCGGCGACGGCAGTGACCGCGCTAATAGCGCGGCGCTCGCGGACGCCTACGGCGAGCGTGTGGCCGCGCCCATCCCCCTGGCGGTCTCGATCAAGTACGCACTGACGGCGCGCCAACCCGTGGTCGCGCGTGAGCCGGCCGGAGCCGCCGCGGGGGCCTACCGCGCCCTGGCCGCGCGCGTCATGGAGGAGGTGGCCCATGCCTAAAGCCCCCCCGCCCGTGCGCGTCGGGCGTCGGCAAGCCGACCCCCCGCCCACGCCGGACGCCCCCGCGCGGGCCAAGACCGGCCCGCGCGCCCTCCCCCTTGCCGTGCTTGTGCCCATCGACCAGATCGAGCCCGATCCCGATCAGCCACGCAAGGACCATGGCGCCGAGAGCCTGACCGCCCTCGCTAACTCACTCACGGAGTACGGCGTTCTGCAACCTCTCCTTGTGCGTGACGCCGGTGAGCGCGACGACGGGCGGACGCGCTATATCATCATCGCCGGCGGCCGCCGCTACGCCGCCGCGCTCCTGGCTGGCCTTCCGCGCCTGCCCGTCGTCATTAAAAATACAAGTGGGGCGGCGCTGCGCATGACGCAGCTCGTTGAGAACATCCAGCGGCAGGATCTCGCCCCCCTGGAGGAGGGCCGCGCCTTTCAGGAGCTGATGGACGCCGACGGGTTGACGGCGGCCGCGCTGGCCAGTCGCCTGCACATCTCCCCACAGAAGGTGAGCGACCGCTTGCTAGTGCTCGCGGATCAGACGATGGCCGATGCCGTGCAGCGCGGTCAGATCACGCCAACGGTGGCGCGCGACGTGCTCCGCATGGCGCCCGCATCGCAAGCCCCCCTCCGGGCGCGCATTGACGCGGGCGCCCGCGTCGACGGCGCCGCCATACAGGAGGCCCGCGAGGACGCGCTGGCGGCCGGTATCGTGAACCCGCGCTCCAAGGGTGGCGGCCGGGCGGCCCGTCGACGCCCTGCGCAGGAGGCTGGGTCGCCCCCACAGGAACATACGCCGTATGTTCCTGCGCCGCCCGTGACCACCGTGGCATCGCCCGCTCCGCGCCCCGTCGCGCCCCTGTCGTCGTCAGCCAGGGGCGCGGACGCCCACTACCAGCGGGCGTTAGGACGTGTGGACGGCCCCGCCCTGGAGGCCGTGCTGCTGCACGGTATTGAGCGCGGATGGTCGTGCCAGGAGCTGCTGCGGGCGATCCGGGAGGGGCGCGCGAGCGGGGACGCCGACCGTGCCAACGATTGATGCACTTGATTGGGGCTTTGCTGCCACCGTCGTGTCAACCGTCGTCACGGCGCTCGCCACGGCGGCCCTGGCCGTGTTCACTGCCGTAACCCTGCGATATTTGCGCCAGCAGGAGGACCGAGCGGCGCAAGAGCGTTTCGACCAGCACCGCCCTCTTGTGATCCCGACAGCGAGCATGGGTATCATCGACGACAGAGGTAACGTGACGTGGGTGGTGCGTGACACGAGCGTCGCTGTCCACAATGCCGGTGCTGGCGTCGCGCTCAACGTCGTCGCTCTGCTCCTTGGTTCGCGCGACCTCTCGATGAACGAGCGGTATACGGGACGGTATCCGACGCCTTTGCCCTCCATGGCAGCGGACCAGACCATTCAGTTCCGTGGCGGTGCGTCCATGATCCCGTCACAGACGACCATCGATGCTTATAGGCTCTGTGCACCGGACAGGCCGTCCGATGAGGCTTTGCTGGCGGGCGCTGCCTGGTACGTTCTGCGCCTCACGCTGACGTATCGAGATATCTTCCGCCGCAAGCATGCCGCGATCTTCGACTACACGAGCATAGGACAGTGGGAGACGGTTGCGATTATCGAGAATATCCCGAAGGATCTCCTCGACCTCGAAGATGAAGCCCAACGGAGGCAGCCCTCACCATAGCGTCAGGTAGTGTCCCCGCGCGCGCAGGCGCGAGGGAACTTTTCATCAGATGTTAAATATTTAACGGCGTAGCACACCCGCGCGCGCGGGTGTGAAGGATGCGGCAGCGCCAGGTAAGGCAAAAATGCCTTACCTGGGACGTAGCACCCCCGCGCTCGCTGGCGCGAGGAGTAAAACATTCTCCGCGCGGAGAATAGTTTCACCGTCATTTCTCTGAAAGAAGGTTTCGTATATATGGGCGTTCCGGTAGATAGTATTGCGAGAAACGCCAGCCTCGCTTGCGGCCTGGTCGATGGTCGCTGTCCCCGCGCACAGGCGCGAGTCAGGTCGGGGGTATGGTGGGCGCCCACAATACGTAGCGCCCCCGTTCTCGTCAGCGCATGACCCATAGCCCTTTTGTTATGCATCGCTGTGATAACCGCCACATCGCAGTATGCCCACACCTTCGTCCGCGAACGGCTGACGACAAGGGTGTAGCTGGGCCTGGCCGAGGCCATAAAACGGGTGACATTGTCACCCGTTTCCGCGTGCGTCCGTTGACAAAGGGTAGCGCCCCACGTCCGCTTTTTGCTATCATGCGGCCAGGATCGAGCGGTCGGACAGCCGTAAGTGGCAAGCACTGTGTTGACGTGGCCAGGGTCCAGGTGCCTGTAGGCAGAGCGACGAGTGCCCTACTAGCAACACATCCCAGGCGCGACGCGCACGATCCTCGTAGGGAGTCTACGGACTCCGGGCGGCCAGGGCACTGGTGCAGCTCGCCATCAAGGGGGCCGATACCCTTGCGCGGCTTGGCAGGGCGCGGCTTGGCCAGGCGGGGCAGGGCGAGGCGGTTTCCGTCTCTACCATGCAACGCACAGCACGCCCTCAACGGACACGAGACCCAGTGAGCGACGGTCCCGCAAGGGGTCCGCTCAACCGGGCCTCGTGGTGCTCAGAGGCGACATCACCCCCGACGCTGCACCGCCGATGCGTCGGCGCGCCCTTTATTTTTCCAAGTAGTGAACCCCGCGGCGCGCCGCGACCATCCCGCGTGAAAATAGGGCGAGCCAGCAGCGTCAGCGGCGGCTATTTTCAGACGAGCAAAGCGATCGCGGGCGTGCTTGGGCACAGAGGCGCGGTGTTTCGCAAGGCGGGAACCGCCTGAGAAACGAGTACACAGGCGACCGTGAGGCAATGTCGATACTCGTCATTGAGTAGCCTAACCCTCACTGACGGTCGAATCCAGGGATGATGCTCTTGTCGTCGTCGCCGCTGTAGTCACGCGTGCCCGCGCTCCCCTGTACAACGGTCGCCTTGCTCCACGTTCCGTCAGGACTGTGCGCGAGGAGTTGATCGGCGCTTGGCGCATCCTGGTCGATCATGCCACCGATGTTGTTGATCAATGGCTTGGTTAAGCCCGGCCTACTGGTCTCGCTCGGCCTGTTGGTCTCATCACCGTTCGTGTTAGACATGACATCCTCCTGTTCCCTAATCTGTCGGTTCGCTCACGCGTTACGAGCGGTTGTTGGCGGCGGCGGCCGTCCAGGTACCACACGCGCTGTCGACGTGCATAACCGCTACGTCTATAGTGCCACGTTCAGGGTGGATTGCGCCAGGGGCAAGCGGCGCGGGCGCGCAGGCAGAAGGAATCGAGCGGGCGCGGGGGAGCGCCCTGGCTGTCGCCCCTCATCGGATAGTAGTCATGCTATTTATTTTTCCAAGGAGCAAGGCTGTTGTGGGCGGGTGGGAGACACGACAGGCGCACTGTTCCGTAGGGCGTGTAACGCCCGAGGAACGAGTAGACAGCGACGGGTAGCGGCAAGAGGGTTGGTGTCCCGGACACGGAAAAGGATCGCCCCATCACAGTGACTGAGGCAATCCTACTCCTTTTCCTTACGACGGCGACGGCTGGGTACGACTCCCTGGAAAAGATAGGATGCTTAGTCGTCGCTGCTCGCTGCGGCGAACGGGTCATCATCCGGGACCGTGACACGCGGCTGGCGCCCTTTCGCGGGGGCCTTTGCGCGTGGCGTCCGTGGGGACGTGGCCGCTGCCTTGTCCGGCGCGGGGGCCGTCGTGTCCGACGTGGCCACCGTTTTCTCTGTCGCGGGCTCTTCCGGCGTCGCTGTGTCGGGTTCCGTCGGCGCGATCGGCGACGCGCCGCGCGCCGGTTCCCGATCCCTCTCCATCTCCCACGGCATACTCTGCGGGGGCGTCTGTGCAACCGAGAGATGAGCGCGCCGGCGCTGGAGCGCGTTGGCGCGCGCGGCCAGGCGACGCAGGCGGCGGACCTTGTACCAGGGCAGCGCGCGCAGCAGGATCGGTCGGGCGTGGAGCCCGTTGAGGATCATGTAGCCCTCGGGGAGCTGCTGTATCTCCTCCGGCGTCATGAGGGGCCGGCCGACTTCCCCACGATTGTAGCCGCCCTGGCCCACCAACAATTGCTCCCGGTTGCGGCCAGCACTGGCTCCCCGACCCACGACCGTCGCCGTG
>JAABUM010003371.1_pt1 | contig 19707 bp, 18 predicted proteins | sample 5559161 | NCBI WGS metagenome assembly JAABUM01 (sample SAMN10711868, study PRJNA513369) | rock metagenome | isolation source: Antarctica rocks | place: Antarctica: Victoria Land, Siegfried Peak nord | reverse complement strand
CTTCGCCTTCAACATCCTCAAGGCCAACCAGACCGACACGCTCAGCCAGGACCGATACCGCGCCGGTCTCGCAGGCATCAAAAACCTGCTCTCACTCACCATCGTTCGAAAGCGTTGAACAGCCCTGTTCCTGCAAGGGACGAAGATGGGCATGGCGGCGGACGGCTCGCATGGAGTTGGCCGTCGCGCCCATGACTGTGCCGTGCCCGCCCGGGTGTTGGCAATGAAGCGTGAATAGCGGCACCTTGAGCTAGGCCGCGGCTTTATCGACGGTGATCTTCAGGTCCGCAACGGCAGGCGGACCCCTTAAAGCCGTACGGCTTCAAGGTCGGCGGGATGCCGCAAAAATCCGGCGAAGTTAACCGTTGCCCACCTTGCCAGTGCCCGCCCGTGATGGCTTGTTGCAGCAGCAGCAAAAGCAGCCCCTATGACCGCACTCAGCATCAACTATTCCGCCTCCAGCAGCTTTTATGCCGCGCAGTATGGCGCCGTGACAGCGGCCATCAACCAGGCTTTCGCGGCCTGGATGTCGCACTTCGACGCGCCCGCGGGCGCCGTGTCCATCAATGTGACCATCCAGCCGCTCGGCGGCAACGCCGCGGCCAGCGCGGCGCCGAACGGCGTCGTACCGGTCGCGTTCTCCGGAGCCAAGCTCGCCTACATGACGGGCTTCGCCGCCGAGATCGCGACCGGCGCCCTGCTGCCGGACCTCACGAAATCGGAGCGGCTGAACATAGACAGTTCCTGGCTCAGATACTATTTCGCCAGTCCCGTCGCCAACTCGGTCGAAATCCAGCGCGTGCTGCAACATGAGATCGGCCACATGCTGGGCTTCGCCAGCTCCATCGCGCCCGGCGTCTTCGGGCCGATCCGGTCCGCCTCCATCACCACCGCCTTCGACGACTACCTGGTGTTCGCCGGCACCGACGAGTATTTCGCCGGCCCGAATGCCCTGGCAGTCAGCGGCGGCGGCATCCGGATGGACTATCCCACCATCGCCCACACTTACATGCCCGGCAGCGTCAGCCTCATGAGCTACCTGGACGACGCCAAAACGATCCAACCGCTGGACGTGGCGATCCTGCGCGACACCGGGCTGCCGATCCTGTCCACGCAGGAGGTTGCGGAGCACCAGGTTTCCCGGCTGTACCTGGCCGCCCTGGGCCGCCCGGCGGATGGGGCGGGGCTGCTGGCGCACAGCCGCGCGCTGCTGTCCGGCACGAGCCTGAGCAGCGACGCCGCCGGGTTCATCGGCTCCGGCGAGTTCGCGCGGCTGTATGGCACGAACCAGCCGGACGCGGCCTTTGTGAACACGCTTTACCGGAACGTGCTGCACCGCGCCGGGGACGCGGCGGGCGTGCAGGTGTGGAACAACGCGCTGGCGAGCGGGCGGTCGCGGGCGGACGTGCTGGTGGACTTCTCGGAGTCGGACGAGAACCGCAGGGCGCTGCAGGCCAACCCCAACCTATCCTACAGCGAGACCGCGGAAGCGCAGGCGGAGCGGCTTTATGACGCCGCGTTCGGCCGGGCGCCGGACTCCGCCGGCTTCGGCGTGCTGACCCGGGCGATGCTGAACGGCGTGACGCTGCAGCAGGCGGCGCTGGGCTTCCTGCAATCCGGGGAGTTCGCCAGCCGCTACGGCGGCACGGGGGACAACGGGGCGTTGGTGGATGCGCTATACCGGAACACGCTGCACCGCACCGCGGATGCGGCGGGGCGGGCGCAATACGTGGCGGCCCTGAACAACGGGTTGAGCCGGGCCGACCTGCTGGTGAGCTTCTCGGAGTCGGCGGAGCATGTCGCGAACGTCATCAGGCAGGACACGCCGATGTCGGGGGCGTTCCTGGCGAACACCACGGCGCACCTCGGCTCCATCCCGGTGCTGCCGGCGACGCTAATCGGCTGATCTGCTGCCTGCGCTGCTCCCTCTCCCTCCGGGAGAGGGTTGGAGTGAGGAAAGCCGCGCAGAGCGGACCCTAGCCAGCAGCGGCACGCGGGCCGTCCTGAACCGGCAATACAGGCGCTTGCCGCTTCCCTCACCCCGGCCCTCTCCCGGAGGGAGAGGGAGAGGAGAATAGCCGCCGTTTGAGGGGCGGCGCCCGGCGTCTGCCTTAGAACGCCTCCGCCGCCATTAGCCCCAGAGTCTCGCCGCCGGCCATTACGCCCTGGAAATGCACGGAATGCCGCGGCAGCACGCGAGCCATGAAGAACCGGCCCACGTCCAGCTTGCCCTGGTAGAACCCGGCATCCCCGTTCGCCCCCGCCTTCAGCTTGGCCTCGGCGACCTCCGCCATCCGGCACCACATGAAGGCCATCGCCACGAAGTTGAACAGCCGCAGGTAGTCGGTCGCTGCCGCCGCGGCCTCCTCCGGCCGGGCCATGCCGCGCTGCGCCACCGTCAGCGTCGCCTGCTGCAGCCGGCCGAACGCCTTGGCCGTCGGGCCGGTGAACTCGGCCAGCGCCGCGTCGTCGCCATGCGCCTCCAGCCACGCCGCGACCGGATGGAAGAAGCGGCGCAGCAGCCGGCCGGTGTCCTGGCCCAGCTTGCGGCCCACTAGGTCCAGCGCCTGGATGCCGTTGGTGCCCTCGTAGATCTGGGCGATGCGGGCGTCGCGGACCAACTGCTCCACGCCCCATTCGTGCACGTAGCCGTGGCCGCCCAGCACCTGCACCGCCAGGTTCGCCGCCTCGCTGCCCAGGTCGGACAGCCCGGCCTTCACGATGGGCGTCAGCAGCGCCACCAGGTCGTCGGATTCCTGGCGCACGGCCGGGTCCGGGTGGTGCTCGGCGCGGTCCAGCTCCAGGCCAACCCAGTAGGACAGGGCGCGTCCGGCCTCGGTCTGGCTGCGCGCCTCCAGCAGCATCCGGCGCACGTCGGGATGGACGATGATGGGGTCGGCGGCGGCGGCGGCCGGGGTGCTCTCGCTGCTCTTGGTCTCCTTGGCGTCGCTGCGGCGCACGGACTTGCCCTGGCGGCGGTCCTTGGCGTAGGCGGCGGCGGACTGGTAGGCGGTCTCGGCGATGCCCAGGCCCTGCATCCCCACGGCGAGGCGGGCGGCGTTCATCATGGTGAACATGCACTTCATGCCGGCGTTGGGCGGGCCGACCAGCCAGCCCTGCGCGCCATCGAAGTTCATGACGGCGGTGGCGTTGCCGTGGATGCCCATCTTGTGCTCGATGCTGCCGCACATCACGCCGTTGCGCGGCCCGGCCTTGCCGTCCGGTGTCGGCAGGAATTTTGGAACTAGGAACAGGCTGATGCCCTTCGTTCCCGCCGGTGCGCCCGGAAGTTTCGCCAGGACGAGATGGATGATGTTCTCGGTCAGGTCGTGCTCGCCGGCGCTGATGAAGATCTTGGTGCCGGTGATGGCGTAGCTGCCGTCCGGGCCGGGTTCGGCGCGGGTGCGTATCAGGCCGAGGTCGGTGCCGCATTGCGGCTCGGTCAGGCACATCGTCCCGGACCAGGTGCCGTCCACCAGGCGCGGCAAGTACTCGGCCTTCAGCTCGTCGGAGGCATGGGCGTGCAGGGCGCGGTAGGCGCCGTGCGACAGGCCGGGATACATGCCGAAGGCGAGGTTGGCGCTGCTGACCATCTCCTCAAACACGGTGCTGACCAGCATGGGCATCCCCTGGCCGCCATAGGCGGGATCGCAGGCCAGGCTGGTCCAGCCGCCCTCGATGAGCTGCTTGTAGGCGTCCTTGAAGCCTGCGGGCGTGCGGACGACGCCGTTCTCGTAGGTGCAGCCCTCCTTGTCGCCGGACAGGTTCAAGGGGAACAGCACCTCCTGGGACAGCTTGGCCGCTTCCTCGATGATGGCGTCCATCAGGTCGGGGGTGGCCTGCTCCAGGCCGGGCAGGTGGGACAGGGCGCTGCTGTCGTGCAGCTCGTGCAGGCAGAAGCGGATGTCGCGGAGAGGGGCGGTGTAGGTTGCCATGTGTCGTGTCCCTTTTGGTGGGCAGCTTAGGCTCTGGCTTCGGCTTCGGCTCCCTCTCCCTTCGGAAGAGGGTCGGGGTGAGGGGGTCTTGGGGTGCGGTCCCCGCCGATGCAGGGCTGTGGGCCTCTGGAAACGGCAGCGCATCGCTCCGCAGCCAAGCCCCCCACCCCCCGGCCCTCTCCCGGAGGGAGAGGGAGAAGATCAGTTCCGCAGCGGCTTGCCGGTGGCGAGCATGTGTTCCGTGCGGGCCAGGCTGGCGGGGTTCCGCACGAGAGTCATGAACGCCTGGCGCTCAAGTGCCGTCACGTCGTCCTCGGTCAAGGTGTCCAGCGGGTCGGCGTCGCCGCCGGTCAGGACGCGGGCGACGGCCTTGGACACCACCACGTCATGCGGCGTCGCCTTGCCGGTGGCGGCGAAGCCGTCCACGGCGAGGTCCAGCGCCACGCGCCCGCCGGGTCCGGGCAGGCGATACTCGGCGGGCTTGGGCGGCTGGTAGCCTTCCGCGAGCGCCAGCACCTTCGCCTTGGCGTCGCCCAGCAGCCGGTCGCGGTTCATCGTCACGCCGTCCGCCGCGCGCAGGAAGCCCAGGCCCCGGGCCTGCGCCGCGGACTTGCTGACCTGTGCGGTCGAGATGATCTCGAACGCCTTGGCCACCGCCGGCATCGGGCCGCGCGGCACCTTGGGGTCGGCCTGCCATCGGGCCAGCAGCTCCTTGCAGCCGCCCCAGCCCGGCAGCAGCCCGACGCCGACCTCGACCAGCCCCATGTAGGTCTCGCCGTGCGCCTGGACGGCGGAGCAGTGCATCAGGATCTCGCACCCCCCGCCCAGCGCCATGCCGGACGGGGCGCCGACGACGGGGACGGGCGCATACTTCAGTGCCTTATACATGGCCTGCCCGCCGGCCACGCCCTGCTCGATGACGGGCCAGGCCGCGACGTTGGCGGCGAACATCGCTACGCCCAGGTTGGCGCCCACCGAGAAGTTGTCGCCCTCGTTGTAGATCACCATGCCGCGGTAGGACTTCGCCGCCAGCCCGACGGCCTTGCCGAGCAGCGCCATCGTGCCCTCGTCCAGCGTGTTCATCTTGCTCGTGAACTCGAAGCACAGCACGCCGTCGCCGATGTCCCACACGCTGGCGCTGCCGTTCCGCAGCACGGGCTTGCCCGCGCGCTTCACGTCCGCCAGCAGGATGACGCCCTCCGCCCGGCGCACCGGGGCATATTCGCCTGCGGGCGTCAGGCATTGCAGCACGCCGCCCTCCACGCGGTAGAAGGTGCGTCCCTTCGCCAACGCCAGCAGCGGCGGCACCGGCAGCCCGACAGCCTCCGCCGCACCCGCCAGCCAGTCCGCGCCCAGCATGTCCATCAGCTCGAACGGCCCATGCTTCCAGGCGTATCCCAGCCGCATCGCCTCATCCACGGCAGGTATGTCGTCGGCGATGGCGGGGACCAGGGACGCGGCATAGGCCAGAGTCTGCACCAGGACGGCGCCGGCATACCGGCCGACCGGGCTGGGATGCCGGGCCAGGGCGCCGAGGTCGCGGCGGCCGGCGTCCACGGCATCCAGCTTGGGCTTCGTGGCGGGGCGATACTCGCCGGATGCCAGGTCCATCGCCTCCTTCTGCCGGGCCTTGGTCAGCCGGTAGAAGCCGCCCTTGCCCTTCCGGCCCGTGTTGCCCTCGGCGATCATGCGGTTCAGCAGCGGCTGGTCGGTGAACACCCGGCGGAAGTCGTCGTCCCCGGGCAGGCTGTGCAGCAGGGACTTGGACACCAGCGGCATCAGGTCCAGCCCCACCAGGTCCACCAGGCCGAACACACCGGTCTTGGGGATGCCCATGGGGCGGTGCGCGGCGTCCGCCTCTTCGACCGGCACGCCGCGGGCGATGGCCTCGTTGACGGCGCAGGTGATCCAGTAGGTGCCGATGCGGTTGGCGATGAAGCCCGGCGTGTCCTTGCAACGGACGACGCCCTTGCCCAGCCGCACGTCGCAAAGCTGCGTCAGCTCCGCCGTGACCTCGGGCCGGGTGTCGGGGCCGGTCACCAGCTCCAGCAGGCGCATGTAGCGGGGCGGGTTGAAGAAGTGCGTGATGCAGAAATCCGCCTTGAAGGCGTCGGACTGCTTGCCGGCCAGGGCGCGCAGCGGGATGGTGCTGGTGTTGCTGCTAACGATGCTGCCGGGCTTCCGCACGGCGTCCACGCGGTCGTATATCGCCCGCTTCAGGCCGAGGTCCTCGATGATGACCTCGATGATCCAGTCGCACTCCGCAAGCTTCGGCAGGTCGTCGTCGAAGTTGCCCGGCGTGATCAGCCGCGCCGCGTCCGGCGTCATCAGCGGCTGCGGGTCGGCCTTCTTCAGCCGCTCGATGGCCCCGGCGGCGACGCCGCTCCGAGGCCCCACCTTGGCCGGCATGTCCAGCAGCAGGACCGGCAGGCCGGCATTGGCCAGGTGCGCGGCGATGCCGCTGCCCATCAGCCCAGCGCCCAACACGGCGCAGCGTGCGATTGCCACTGCCCTATGCCCGCGTCAGCACGGTGGCGACGCCCTGGCCGCCGCCGACGCACATGGTCGCCAGCGCGTGCCTGCCGCCGGTGCGTGCCAGCAGGGACGCCGCCTTGCCGGTGATCCGCGCGCCGCTGGCTCCCAGCGGATGGCCCAGCGCGATGGCGCCGCCGTCCAGGTTCACCTTCAGGTGGTCCATCATCAGGTCCCGCTCCACCGCCAGCGCCTGTGCGGCGAACGCCTCGTTCAGCTCGATGACATCCATCGCGCCCATCTCCAGCCCGGCGCGCGCCAGCGCCTTGCGCGCCGCCGGCACGGGGCCGATGCCCATGATGTCCGGGGCGCAGCCGGCGACGCCCATGCTGGCGATGCGCGCCAGCACCGTCAGCCCATGCTTCTCCGCATATTCCGCGCTGCACACCAGCACCGCCGAGGCTCCGTCCGTCAGCGGCGAGCTGGTGCCGGCCGTAACGGTGCCTGTCGCCAGGAACGCCGGCTTGAGGCTGCTCAGGCCGGCCTGGTCCGTTTCGGCGCGTATGCAGCCGTCCTGGTCCACGACGCCGGCCTTGGTCTGGATCGGCACGATCTCGTCGGCGAAGCGCCCGCCGGCCTGCGCCGCCGCGGCGCGGTGCTGGCTCGTTACCGCGAACTCCTGCTGCGCCGCGCGGTCTATCTGGTAGCGCTGGGCCAGGTTCTCCGCCGTCATGCCCATGCCGATGTAGCTGTCGGGCTTCTCCTTTTGCAGAAGCGGGTTCAATACGGGGTTGAAGCCCAGCATCGGCACCCGGCTCATGCTCTCGACGCCGCCGCACACGAACAGGTCGCCGGCCCCGGCGGCGATGGCGCCCGCCGCCATGTGGACCGCGCTCATGCTGCTGCCGCACCAGCGGTTGACCTGGCTGCCCGCCGCGGTGATCGGCAGGTCCGCCAGGAAGCCCACGACGCGGCCGATGTTGAAGCCCTGCTCGCCCTCCGGGAAGGCGCAGCCGATGATGATGTCCTCGATGTCCTCCGGCTTGGCGCCGGTGCGCTCGATCAGGGCGCGCACCACCTGCGCCATCAGGTCGTCCGGGCGCACGCGGGCCAGGGCGCCCTTGCCGGCAGGGGTGAAGGGGGAGCGGGCGTAGCCTGCGATCACGGCGTGTCGTGCAGCCTGGGTCATGCGTCGGTCCTCGTCACGGTCGTTGTGCCGGCGCCGGCATTGGAGGGCGCCGGGGCGCGGGTGCGGGCGCCGACCTCCGCTTCCATGTCGCGCAGCTCGGCCAGGGTGATGGTGATGTCCTGCAACTGCTGCTCCAGGTCGCGGATGCGGGCGCGGGTGCGGTCCAGGGTCATCGCCATTTGGCGGTGGCCGGTGCGGTCGGCGTCATACAGGTCCAGGAACTCGCGTATGTCGGCCAGGGAGAAGCCCAGGCGCTTGCCGCGCAGGATCAGTTGCAGGCGGGCGCGGTCCCGCTTGGTATAGACGCGCTGGGTGCCGACGCGCTCGGGCGCCAGCAGGCCGTGGTCCTCGTAGAAGCGTATGGCGCGAGGGGACAGCGCGAAGGCCGCTGCAAGCTCGCCGATGGTGAATAGCTCCGCCATTACGTGACGTTCCGGTTAGGTTGCTAACGTATGCGTAAGGTGTAGCGGGGGCGGCGTCAAGGAGATTGCTGCTGCTCCCTCTCCCTCCGGGAGAGGGTCGGGGTGAGGGAAGCGGCCAGCGCTGCGCCCACCCGCACGGGAGCCGGGCCAGGCTTGCCAGGGACCGTGCGTGCGGCTTCCCTCACCCCAACCCTCTCCCGGAGGGAGAGAGAGCAGAGCAGGCAGGCAGCGCCCTCATTCCCCGGCACCGGCGGCCTCGCGCTTGGCGCGTTCCTCCTCCACCAGCTCCTTCTTCGACAGCTTGCCGATCAGCGTGCGCGGCAGGGTGTCGCGGAACTCGACGTGCTTAGGCATCTCGATGGGGGACAGGTGCTCCTTGAGGAACACCAGCAGCGCCTCCGCCGTCAGCGCCGTGCCGGAGCGCAGCACGACGAAGGCTTTGACCGTCTCCCCGCGGTAGGCGTCGGGCACGCCGATCACCGTGCATTCGGCGACGGCGGGATGCTGATAGACCGCGTCCTCGACGACGCGCGGATAGACGTTGTAGCCGCCGGCCAGGATCAGGTCCTTGATGCGGTCCACGATGCTGAAATAGCCCTGGGCGTCCATCACCCCGATGTCGGCGGTGCGGAAGAAGCCGTCCGGCGTGGTGCTGGCCATCGTCTCCTCCGGGCGGCCCCAGTAGCCCAGCATGACCTGCGGGCCGCGCAGGCAGACCTCGCCGCGCTCGCCTTGCGGCACGCGGCGGAGGGGGTCCTCGGGGTCGCGCAGCTCGGCTTCGGTGCCGGGCATGGGGATGCCGATGCTGCCGGTCTTGTTCAGGCCGCCGGGCGGGTTGCAGATCACGCAGGGGCTGGTCTCGGTCAGGCCGTAGCCCTCGACGACGACGCAGCCGGTGCGGGCCTCGAACCGCGCCTTCACCTCCGGCGGCAGCGGGGCGCCGCCGCTGATGCAGAAGCGTATGCTGGTGAGGTCGGCGCGGCCCTTGTAGCTGGCGATGGCGTTGAACATGGTCGGCACGCCCGGCATGAAGGTCGGGCGCCGCCGCCCGATGGCCCGCACGGCCGATTTCAGCTCGAAGCGCGGCAGCATGACGATTTCGGCGCCGGCCAGGACGGCGAACAGCATCACCGTCGTCATGGCGAACACATGGAAGAACGGCAGCGCGGCCATCATGCGCTCCTCTCCCGGTCGGGTGTCCTTGAACCACATCGCGCCCTGCGCGGCGTTGGCATACAGGTTGGCGTGGCTGAGCATGGCGCCTTTGGGCACGCCGCTGGTGCCGCCGGTGTACTGCAGCACCGCCACGTCGCGCGCCGGGTCAATCTCGACCGGCTCCGGGGCCGGACCGGGGGCGGCCAGGTCGGCGAACCAGACGTGGGCGTCGTCCCGCGGCGGCTGCGCGCGGTCCCGGCGTTTCAGCACCCGGAACAGCGTGCGCTTGCTGGCCGGCAGCATGTCGGCAAACGGGCAGACCAGGATGCGCTGGACGACGCCGGCCCGCAGCAGCGCCGCCGCCTTCGGGTAGGTCGCCTGCAGGTCGAGGGTCGCGATGATGCTGATGCCGGCGTCGCGCGCCTGGTGCTCCAGCTCCCGCGGGGCATAGAGCGGGTTGAAATTCACCACCACCAGCCCGGCCTGCAATGCCCCGAAGAACAGCAGCGGATAGGCCGGGCAGTTCGGCAGCAGCAGGCCGATGCGGTCGCCCTTCCGCAGTCCCAGCCGCTGCAAGCCGGCCGCCAGCCGCGCCGCCGTTGCCGCCGCGTCGGCCCAGGTCGTGCGGCGCCCCAGGAAATCGAAGGCCGGGCGGACGCCGAAGCGCGTCCCGGCCTGCAGCAGCATGGTGTGCAGCGGAGCGGAGGGAAGCGGCGCATACCAGTCCACATCGGCGGGATAGTGGTCCAGCCAGAGCCGGCCCGCGTCGTTTTCCCGGTCCATGTGCCCCTCCCCAAAGCCTGGCCGCATCAAGCGGGATCACCTGACAGGCAAACATGCGAGCAAGACAAAGGCTGGAGCGCGGCCGGTGCATCCGCCTGCACCGGCCCCGCCCTGATGCGCCGGACCGGTTCGCCAGCGCCTGCCAACGAGGCTCCGCTCACCTGGCACGCCGGGCAGGACGGTTCCAGCGGCCCGGGCCTGGAGTCCGCGTCACGGCGCCAGCCCCAGGCCCGGGACATCAGAACGTCGTGCGCGTGCCCAGCGAGACGATGTCAATGGCGCTGTTGTAGCGCCCCGTCAGCACGTCCCCGGTGGTGGACGTTTCGCGGATGCGCGAGCTGAGCACGAAGATGTGGGCATAGCCGCCATCTACCGTGATGTTCGGCAGCACCTGGTAGCTGGCGCCGGCAGCCAGCCAATAGCGGTCGTTGTCGGGCACGCGCGCGGTGCGGTAGGCGTTGGACACCGGCGACTTGTCATACGCCGTGCCGCCGCGCAGCGTCAGCTTGTCCGTCAGCTTATAGGCCGCGCCCGCCGACACGAAGTAGCTGTTGTCGTAGTGCTGCGGCGTGGAGGTAATTAGTGTGCCGTCGTTGCGGAAGGCGTTCAGGTTCTTGAACTGGCTCCAGTTGGTCCAGTTCACGTCCGCCGACACGATCAGGTTGGGGCCGATCCCCTGCGTGATGCTGATGCCCGCCGTGTCCGGCAGCACCAGCTTGGCGCTGCCGGGCGAGTTGCGGAAGCGGTTGCTGAGGTTCAGCGGCGCCGGCACGACGAACGTCGCCTCGCCCGAGAAGTCCTGCTGCACGCGCGAGCGGTAGGTCAGGCCGATGTTGGTCTGCGGCCCCGGCTGGATCAGCACGCCGAAGTTGTAGCCGAAGGCGATGTTGTCCCCGCCCAGCCGGAAGTATCCGTCCGGCAGCGCCGTGGGCCGGCCGGTCAAGGCGGTAGCGGCGGACGACGAGTTGATGAACGACGAGAACACCGCCCGTCCGTACTGCACCGACACGCCCGCGCCGACCGACAGCCAAGGCGCAATCTGGTAGGCGATGCTGGGATTGACGTTGATCGTGCGCAGGTCCGTCTTGTCCGCCTGGTAGCGTCCGACGAAGCCACTCTCATAGGTCGTGGCCAGGCCGAACGGCGTCGTGATGCCCAGGCCCACCGCCAGGTCCTGCGTCGGCTTCCAGGTGATGAAGCCGTGCGGCACCAGCGCCAGGTTGCCGGCATCCGATCCGTCCTTGCCGGCGATGGGCCGGTTGAAGGCGTCCCGCGCGCTGCCGGTGAAGGTTGACTGCGGCGCGATCAGGCTGCCGCCCAGCGCGATCTGCACGCCCGGAAGCTGCGTCATGCCCGCCGGGTTGTCGAACACCGTGGAGGGCGTGTTGGCAGCCGACCCGGCGCCGGCGAACGCGGTGCCCAGGCCGACCGCGCTGTCTTCCTTCAACTGGAACGCCGCGGCGTGGGCCGGACCGGCAGCGGCCACCGTGCCCAGCAGGGCGGCAGAGGCAAGCAGGATCGGCCGGAAAGGCTTCCAGTGTGACAAGGCGACGTCTCCCCCAGAGATGCCCGACCCTTGGCCGGGACTTTGTTCGCACCATCATAGCGCACGTAATCATAACGCAATAGTGAGCAAGGAAAGTCAACCTGCGTCACCCATGCGTCAGATGTATGACGCAAGCGGCAGGGGCGCTCTCCTATGATGCGCGAGCCTATGATGCGCGGGGCGGTCGGTTCAGGAAGGCGGCGAAGGCGGCGCGGGCCTCGGGGCTGGCCAGCGCCCGGGTGAACGCGGCCTCCTCCTCGCGCATCCGGGCGTGCAGGGCTGCGGGGTCGCCGCGCATCAGGGCGCGGCTGGCGGCCAGGGCTGCGGCGGGTTTGGCGGCCAACTTGCCGGCCTTGGCGCGGGCGTGGTCCCGCAGCTCCTCCGCGGGGACGATCCCGGTCAGCAGCCCGGCGGACAGGGCGGCCGTGGCGTCCATGGACTCGCCCAGTAGTAGCAGCGCGGCAGCGCGGGCGTGGCCCATGCGTGCGGGCAGCAGCAGGCTGCTGCCGGCCTCGGGCACCAGGCCCAGATCCACGAAGGGCGCGCTGAAGGTGGCCGCGGGGCTGGCATAGACCAGGTCGCAATGCAGCAGCAGCGTGGTGCCGATGCCGACCGCCGGCCCCTGCACGGCGGCGACCAGCGGCTTGGCGAAAGTCGCGACGGCGTGGATGAAGCGGGCCGGCGGTGCGTCGCCCAGGCCGCCCTGCATGGCCAGGAAGTCGCGTATGTCGTTGCCGGCGGTGAAGGCGTCGCCCTCCGCCCCGATCAGCACGGCGCGCACGGCCGGGCGGGCCGCGGCGTCGAGCAGGGCCGCGGTCAGGGTGTCGTACATGGCGCCCAGGATGGCGTTCTTCTTGTCGGGGCGGTTGAAGCGCAGTTCCAGCACGCCGCCGGCCTCATGGATCAGGATGGTGTCGGACATGGTGGCCTCGCGAGGTGGTCCGGCTGCTTAGCCCCTTGACGGGCCGGATGGGAAACCGGGAGAAGCGGGGCATGGCAACTCAGGCTTACCTTGATCTGGTCGGGCGCAGCTTCGAGAAGCAGGTGATGTTCGACGCGCCGGGCATCTCGGCGTTCGCGTCGTCGTGCGGCGACACCAACCCGCTGCACCACGATGCCGCCTATGCCGCCGGCAGCCGGTTCGGCGGTATCATCGCGTCGGGGCCGCAGGTCACGTCGCTGCTGATGGCGATGGTGGCGGCGTTCTTCACACCGCTGGGGCCGGGGGTCGGGCTGGGCTTCAGCTTCCGCCTGCGCTCCGCCGTGCGCGCGGGGGAGCTGGTGACGATGCGCTGGACGGTGCTGGGCGTGGCGGCGAAGCGGTCGCTGGGCGGGCACGTCATCTCGTTGGAGGGCAAGGCCCTACGGCCCGGCGGCAGCGCGGCGGTGCTGGCCACCGGCGAGGTGCTGGGGATGGACGCGCCGTAGCCTGCTTGCAGGGCCTGCCGGCGTTGGTTCGCCCTGCTTCCCGCGGGCCAAGCGGGTTGGAGGCCAGGGTCGAAGCAGGCTAGGATGGAGGCGCTTCAACAAAGGTGAGCCAAATCGTGAGCAACCGTCTTCGCCGCACCGCCCTGGCATTGGCGCTGGTCCTGTCCCCCCTTGCGGCATTCGCCCAGACAGCCGCCGCCCCCAGCCCCGAGGCGCTGAAGCTGGCGCGCGAGCTGGTCGTGAAGACGTCGGGCGACCGTGCCGCGACCTTGCAGGGCATCAGCGGCCCGATGGTCGGCATGATGCAGCAGATAGGCATCACGCAGCCGGACCGTGCCCAGGCCCTGGTGCAGGAGGCCGTGATGCCGATTCTGACCGAGCACTTCGACGACCTGATAACCCTCCGGGCGAAGGACTATGCGGCCCTGCTGAGCGTGGACGACATGAAGGCCATCGGCGCCTTCTACGACACCCCGGCCGGACGCAGCCTCATCAAGGCGCAGCCGCAGTTGGCGCAGGCGACCATGACCGGCATGACGCAGTGGATGGGCGCGTTGCAGCCCGAGATGCAGACCAAGATACAGCAGGTGCTGAAGGCGCATGGATGGGACAAGGGCTGAGACGGGCCGCAGCGTCCGCGGCCGGGCGTTGATAGGATGAGCGTTGGCAGAACGGGCCGCGGCCTGTCCTGACGATGTGCAAGGCTGGGCCGGCGACCCCAGCCGCCGGCCCTATTCGCCCGGCCGCGGCAGGGTCGTGATGCCTGGCAGCGCCGCCGCGCGCGCGACCCAGGCTAGGGTGCCGGGCCAGCGGGCTAGGTCGAAGCCGCCCTCGTCGGCGCGGTGAGTATAGGCGAACAGGGCCAAATCAGCGACGGTCGGGCCGTCCCCGGCCAGCCAAGGATGGGCTGACAGGCGGCGCTCCATGATGTCGAGCGCCGCCGCGCCCCGGGCGTCGCAGTCGGCCAGGCGGGCGGCGTTCAGGTGCGCGTCCCGGCGCCAGGCGCGTATGTTGCGGGCCACGGCGATGTAGGGTTCGTGGCTGTACTGCTCGAAGAACAGCCACTCGTGGACGCGGGTGCGGGTCATGCCCGGCGGCGGCAGCCAGGGCGTGCCCTCGGCGAAGTGCAGCAGGATGGCGTTGCTCTCGGTCAGCACGGTGCCGTCGTCCAGCACCAGGGCGGGGACCTTGCCGGCCGGGTTGATGGCGAGGAAGGCCGGGGTGCGGGTGGCGCCGCTGTTGCCGTCGGTCTCGTGCCAGTCATAGGCGCGGCCGGTCAGTTGCAGGATCACCGCCGCCTTCCAGCAGTTGCCGGACATGACCATCCCGTAAAGCTGCATCGCCTGCTCCCGTGCTGCGCGGGCAGCCTAGCTTCAGCCCCGTCCCCCGGCCAGCCGCGCCGCTGCCGGGTCGCCCCGCAGCAGGGTCATGGCGGCGGCGCCCAACAGCGGCCCGGCAGCCAGCATGGTGAAGGCGCCGGGCCAGCCGGCCCAGCCCACGACGACCGGCACCAGCCCGATGCTGACCAGCGTGAGCGCGAAACCCATGCAGGTCTGCAGGGTCAGCAGGGTGCCGACCGAGGCCGGGTCCGCCAGCTCGGCGATGGCGGCCGAGAACTGCGCGCTGTCGGCGATCACCGCGACGCCCCATGCCAGCGCGACGGCGGCCACCAGCGCCGGGGCGGCGCCGTGCAGCCAGCCGATCAGGAGGGCGCAGGCGGCGCTGGCCAGCATCGCGCCGGCCGTGACGCGGGTGCGGCCCACCCGGTCCGCCAAGGCTCCGCCGCCCCACGCCCCGGCGGCGCCGAGCGCAATGGCGGCGAACGTCGCCGCCTCGGCCCGCGCGCCGGGCTGCGCCACCCCGGCGGCGGTGAAGGAGGACAGCAGGAACGGCCCCAGCCAGGCCCACATGGCATACAGCTCCCACATGTGGCCGAGGTAGCCGAGGTTCGCGAGGCGCAGCGGCCGGCTGCGCCACGCCTGCACCACGCGCCGGGGGTCAATGCGCGCGGCCCGGGCATGGTTCGGCCCCAGGGCGCACAGGCCGATCCCCAGGCCGCACGCTGCCGCCAGCGCGGCCGACGCCAGATAGACCTCGCGCCAGTCCAGCCCCGGCAGCGCGCCCAGCAAGTGCGGGCTGGCGGAGCCGAGTGTCAGCGCCGCCACCAGCAGGCCGACCAGCAAGCCCAGGTCCCCCTTCGCGCCGGGCCGCGCCCAGGTGGCAGCGAGGCGCATCCCCACGGGATAGACGCCCGCCATGCACATGCCGGTCAGCAGCCGCAGCAGCACCTGCACCGGCCCGGTGGGCGGCAGCAGCGCCAGGGCCGCCGTCGCCGCCGCAGCCGTCAAGGCGGATGCGGCGAACAGCCGGCGCGGGTCGAAACGGTCCGCGAGCGACAGCGCCGCGCTGCCGGCGGTGCCCAGCACGAAGCCGGCCTGCACGGCGGCGGTCAGCCAGGCCGCGCCGGGCGCCCCGGCCTCCCCGCGGATCAGCGCGGCCACGACGGCGGAGGCGAACCAGACCCCCATCGCCCCGACCTCGCACGCCAGCAGCACCGCGATGGAGCCGCGCTTGCCCATGTCCCCTCCCCTGATGCAGGCCCGGCCTGGTTCCGCCCGCCGGTTCCTGCGATCCTGAGTCTGCACCCCGGCGATCCGCCGGGCCACCCCCGCTTTGGAGTCCCAGCCCTGCACCACCTCACCTATGCGCGGGACGGCGCGCAGCACTTGCCCGCCGCCATCGGCCCCGATGCCTTGCGGGGCATCGAGGATGCCGTCGCCGGCCAGCCGCAAGACCAGGCCGGGGTGCGGCTGCATGGGATCGCGGCGCTGCGCCCCATTCTGCTGCCCGGCGGCCCGGTCGGCGCCGTGGCGGCGTCCATCCTGGGGCCGGCTTGCAGGCCGGTGCGGGCCATTCTCTTCGACAAGACCGCGACGGCCAACTAGGCGCTGGCCTGGCACCAGGACCGCACAGCGGCGGTGCAGGAGCGTGTGGAGGTGCCGGGCTTTGGTCCCTGGACCGTGAAGGACGGGATGGCGCACGTTGCGCCGCCCGCCGCGGTGCTGGCCGGGATGGTGACGTTGCGCGTTCACCTGGACCCCGTGCCGGCGGACAACGCGCCGCTGCTGGTGGCGCCGGGGTCGCACCGCCTGGGCCGGGTCGCGCAGGCCGACGTGCCCGGCGCCGTCGCCCGCTGCGGCATCGCCGCCTGCCTAGCCGCAGCCGGCGACACATGGCTGTATGCGACGCTGATCCTCCATGCCTCCGACGCCGCCGCGGCGCCCCGGCGGCGGCGCGTGCTGCAAGTGGACTACGCGGCAGGCGGCCTGCCGGGCGGCTTGCAGTGGCTGGGGGTGTAGCAGGCCCGCCCCAAAACCCGTTGCGCGCCCAACCAGAGTGTGTAGCTTTCCGTACAGGCGCCATGCCCGGCGCCGCAACAAGGGGCCTGGCACGCATCAGGCCCTCTCCTGGAGGAAACGCCCATGTCCGAAGCCATTCACCTGCACCCTGCCATAGACGGCGGCATCACCGCGGCCGACCCGGCGTTCGCCGGCGGCACGCTGCGCTGCCATTGCGCCACCGATCCCGTCGAGGTGCGGATCGGGGCGCAGACCGCCTTCAACCACGCCTGCGGCTGCACGAAGTGCTGGAAGCCGGACGGGGCCATGTTCTCGGTCGTCGCCGTCGTGCCGCGGGACAAGGTGGAGGTCACCGCCCATGCGGAGAAGCTGCGCGTGGTGGACGAGGCGGCGGCCATACGCCGGATGGCCTGCACCGGCTGCGGCGTTCACATGTACGGGCGGATCGAGAACACGGACCACCCGTTCCACGGCATGGACTTCGTTCACACGGAGCTGTCGGCGCAGCGGGGCTGGGCGGCGCCGGGCTTTGCGGCGTTCGTGTCGTCCATCATCGAGAGCGGGGCGCCGCCGAGCGGGATGGACGGGGTCCGGGCGCGACTGCACGGAATGAGATTGGAGCCTTACGACTGCCTGTCGCCGCCGCTGATGGACGCCATCGCCACCCACGCGGCCAAGCAGAAAGGCACGCTGCACGCCTAGCGCCGCCTGCCTGCTCCCTCTCCCTCCGGGAGAGGGCTGGGGTGAGGGAAGCAGAGCGGACTGCGCCCTCCCGGTTGCAGGGCCAGTCAGCGCTGCTGTGGCCGTGGCCGGCTCTGGCGGCTTCCCTCACCCTGACCCTCTCCGGAAGGGAGAGGGGCAGAGCAGCCCGCTCGAAAACCTCTGGCGCCCCGCTGCGATCCAAGCAACTCTGCCGCCTCCCGCCTGGATCGGAGACGCCTCATGCCGCACCTACCCCGCCGCACCCTGTTGACCGGGCTGGCCGCCCTGGCGTCGGCCGCCGCGCTCCCGGCCCGGGCGCACGGCCCGACCCGGCAGAAGGTCAGCCAGACCGTGGACATCGCCCGCACCCCTGCACAGGTCTGGGCCATCTGCGGCGACTTCGACGGCATCAGCCGCTGGCACCCCGCCATCGCCAGCAGCCCGGCCGACAAGGGCAACGCCATCGGGTCCAAGCGCACCCTGACGCTGCGCGCGGAGGGCGACCCGCAGATCAACGAGGAGCTGGTCAAGTATGACGCCGCCGCGCACAGCTACCAGTACCGGATCGAGACTGTGGACCCCAAGGTGCTGCCGGTGAACAACTACCAGGCGTGGTTCGAGGTGCGGGACGGCGCCGCAGGCGGCAGCACGGTGGAGTGGCGGGCGGCGTTCTACCGCGGCTACATGCTGAACGACCCGCCGCCGGAGCTGAACGACGCCGCCAGCAGCAAGGCGGTCGCGGGCGTGTTCCGCGCCGGGCTGGACGGGCTGAAGGCGCTGGCCGAGCGGGCGTGAGGGCCGCGCCTCTCCTGTTGCCGCCCCTAATCGGCACCGGCTTAGGGCTGATCGGCCCGCTGGCAGTCGGGTCAAATCCAGGTTTCCCAAGGAAGCGGTCACGCGAGCGACCGGCCCGAGCCGACTCAGACCGGCCTAAGTTGGCACCTATGCTGCTGCCCCTCGCGGCACTGCTGGCGCTGGCGCCGCAGCCGGCACGGGCGGCGCTGGCGTGGGTGACGAACCCCGAGGGCCGCAGCCTGAGCGTCATCACCCGCGGCGCCGGGGCGCCCGCCGTGCAGGAAGTGCCGGCCGGCGCGGGTCCGCTGGGCATCGCCGTGGCGCGGGACGGCCGGGTGTTCGTGGCGGACTGGTATGGCAGCACCGTCGCCGTGCTGGATCCGGCGGGTGCGCCGCTGGGAACCTTGCAGGTTGGCCCGTCGCCGTCCGGCATGGCGACGGACCCGGACGGCACCCGGCTATACGTCGCGAACCGGGAGGACGACACCCTGTCGGTGATAGACCTGCGGACGCTGGGCACGGTGGCGACGGTGCCGGTCGGGCACGCGCCGTTCGGCGTGACGGTGCAGGGCGGCCGGGTGTTCGTCGCCAACGTGCAGTCGGGCGACGTGTCGGTGCTGGACGCCGCGACCTTGCAGGAGGTGCGCCGGTTGAAGGTGGGCGAGTTCCCCTATGCCGTCGCCGTCACGCCGGACGGCGCGCGGGTGCTGGTAACGAACCAGCACAGCGGCACCCTGTCGGTGTTCGACGGGCCGGACTACCGGCCGATGCCGGACATCCCCGTGGGCGACTATCCCGAGGGGATCGCGATGTCCGCGGACGGCACGCGGGCCTATGTGGCGGTGTGGATGGACAACAAACTGGCGGAGGTGGACGTGGCCGCCGGGCGGGTGGTGCGGGACATCGCGGTGGGCGAAAGCCCGCGGGCCTTCGGGCTGTTCCTGGGCGCGGATTAGGGGTGCTGCGCCGTGCCGCCGTCCTGGCGCTGCTGGCGGCCTGCGCCTCCCCGGCCGCAGCGGCGGAGCGGGAGGTCGTGGCTTACCTGCTGGGCGGGTTGGTGAGCGGACCCTACCGGGTGTCCGCCGATCTTGGGGCCGGCACGGTCGAGGAGTCCCGGCCGCCCGGCGCGCACGGCGATGGCGCCGGGCTGGATGCGCTGACGATGCCGGCCACGCGCGGCGGGACGCTGCCGGCGGGATCGGCGGAGCGCATCCGGGCGCTGGCCAGGGCGGTCCTGCGCGACGGGGCGGAGCGGCGCGGCTGCCTGCCCACCATAGACGCGCTGGTCCGGTTCCATATCGTGCGGGGGGACGTGGTGCGCGACCTCGATGCGTCGTCGCCGTGCATGGCCGAGGGTGCCGACCGGCTGCGGGCGGCGCTGATGTGCGGCATGGAGCCTGGAACGTCCGGGTGCCTGCTGGGGCAATGACAGATGGTCAAAGCTTGAAAAGCGGAACTTCGCCAGAACCGCATAGGGAGATGATGGCTGATAAGCTGCTAGGGTGGTTCGGGCAGACTGCACCAAATGCGTGCTTCGACGTTGAGGCGGTATGATGATGTCCGATTCGACCGCACCGCGCCAGGCAGTCAGCCTGTCGCTAAGCGCAGAAGTGGTCGCAACAGCACGAGATTTGACGGACGACCTATCCGGCACGGTGGACGCCCTACTTGCCAAATATGTGCATGAGGCGCGCAGGAACTGGGGCTTGGACGACCCTGCATTGAACGAGGTGCTTACGGCCCTGAACGTCTTCCATGCCGAACATGGCTTCCTGTCCGATGAGTTTCCCAGCTTTTAGAGCATGTTTGGATCAGGTGAAGACGTATCCTGAGTTCCTGACGTAATTGGCGCACTCTGTGGCGCTGAACTTCTTGAGCAGGGTGCCGATGCGCTTCCAGGTGGCTTCGACGGTGCGCTCGG
>JAABUM010003370.1_pt1 | contig 19719 bp, 19 predicted proteins | sample 5559161 | NCBI WGS metagenome assembly JAABUM01 (sample SAMN10711868, study PRJNA513369) | rock metagenome | isolation source: Antarctica rocks | place: Antarctica: Victoria Land, Siegfried Peak nord | reverse complement strand
AGAGTTCCGCGAATACCATTCGGCCGTCAGCGCTTGGGAGATCAACCGGTACCTGACCCTTTTCTGATCGGTGGAGGGTTGTTCTCGGGTGGTCGATCTGCTCGGTTCCCAGCCCTTGAGCTGACCACCAGAGACGGGCACCGTGCAGTCAATCGGGTCAGGCTCGGTGAACTGGATATCGGTCATGACCACCCAACACGCAACCTGATGCCATCGTGACGTCGGGTCCGACCGTGTTGGCACGCCGGCGCAGCACGGGAGCCAGCCGCAGAACCAAGTGAGCCGCCCGCGCGCTGCCGAAGAGGAAGCCGCAGACAACTCGAGAACATTGCTGTCAGGAGACACGGCGGCCAGCGGTTCAGAGTCGCATTGAACCAGAATCTCTCGTGGATGAAGACCGTGAGTGCCGTCGTACGGTGTCCACTTCGACGTCTTCAGGGGAAACCGCCGCGCGCAGCGTCCATGCACCCAATCTGGGTTACTCCGTGCTCGACGGGCCCGCTGTTTCGGGTGCCGACAACCTGATCTCGACCATGAGCTCGTCGGAAATCGCTTCGAGCATCGACCGCAACCCGGGCGTGCTCGCGGGTGAAGCCGCGAGCACGGCCCGTGCCTCGAACAGCATTCCTCCGGCCATCGGCGCCTCACGGACGTGCGTGCTGAGTTCTTCAACGCTGACGTTCTGGCCGGCGAGAGCGGCGAAGATCTCACCCACGATACCGGGGCGGTCAGCTCCGAGGAGGTCCAGGTGCAGCCGATCGGATTGGTGCGTCGCAGGCAGCGCTGTCCGGTCGACTGTCACTGACAACCCGACGTTCCTAAGCGCTATGAGGTCAGCGACCAGGACTTCGGCCTTCTCGTCGGCGACCTGCAGCATCAAGATTCCGGCGAACTTGCCCCCCAGCCGTGCCATCTGGCTATGTTCCCAGCTCGCGCCACAGGCATTGATCGGCGCTGAGAGAATTGACAGGAGCCCCGGGCGATCATCACCGAGGCAGGTGAGGGCGTAAGTCGCCATGAGGGCAGGCTACGAGATTACGACGGATGAGACATTGCAACCAGGCGCGGAGTGTCGTGATGTGAAACGGGGAAGCCCCAGTAGAAAACGGGTTGTCGATGCTGGTGTCCGTGCAAGTCTCGAGCCCGACGCGTGCCTGAAGACCGATGGTGGTCCGAAACCGAAGGAGCTTCACCGCAGGTCACAGTTGTCAACACTCGCGTGCATCTCCTCATCGCGAGGAGCGAGAACATCGCACGTGAGTCTGAGGCCGGTCGGGAGCAGATGATCGGCGGACACACACCCGACGAATTCAAAGCATCGGGGCGAGACTTGATGACAAGAATCTCCGACTTGCAGGATCCTGCTGTTCTTTGGTGCAGCGCTCGAGCCGGTACCGCGAGTGCCGCCGTTGGGGACGGGTAAAGCGAAACCAGGCGTGGAGTTGAAGTCCATCGATGACTTCGACACACGGCGAATCGAAGCTTGAATGCAGCAGTCGCATCCGTGCAGCAGACCTCCCGCAACTGGGAGATCGCCGCATCAGTCGCTCCGACCCAGGTGATCCACGTGGCCTCGACCTTCATCCCTCGAGAAACAGATCGCGCTCGAGCAGTTCGGTCAACTGTTGACGCATCGTGTCTACCGTTACTCCTGGGATTCCAGTCAACACCTGGACTCCGAGACCATCGGTCAGGGCAGTGAACCGCAGGGCGAACGCAGCGGCGTCAATGTCTCGGAAGATGCCTTCACTCTGACCCCGAAGCACGGTGTGACAGACGGTGTGTGTCCAGCGCGAGTAGAACTCGTTGTGGTTCGCTCTCAACTCGGGCTGAAGGGCGGTCTTGGTCCAGAACTGAAGCCAGACTGACCATTCACGCCGCAGTTGTCCCCGCTTGGGAAGTTGCAGCTCGATGAGGGTAAGCATCCTTCGTTTGGCGTCTGGCTGAGCACGTAACTCTTTACTCTGTCGGGAAAAGGCCTGTTCGACGCAGTGCTGTAGGGCGTAGGTGAGCACGTCCTCTTTACCAGGGAAGTGATAGTGAACTGCACCGGTGCTAGTGCCGCAGACGGCGGCGATGTCGCTTATCCGCACCGAGTGGTAACCGCGGTCGGCTATCAGGATTGCTGCCGCCTCGAGGAACCGATTGGGCAGACTTTCGTCCCGCAGCTCTCTGGTGACGTCGTCGGGCATATTCCCTGCGCGCGTCACCTCGAAGTGTTCCGGTCCACTTCCGTCGACAAGCCACACCAGTGAGACGTCCGCCGCTGTGGCGATGGTCGCCAGTTCCGAGGGGGTGAATCGCCGCAACCCGTTGAGCGATTTGGACAGTTTCGTGGGTTCTAGGCCCACCGTTCGCGCGAAGTCTCGCTGAGTTGTCAAACTGGATTTCACAAGCAACCGAACACGATCCTGCAGGGTGTTGCACATGGGGACACCGTGTCGCAGTATTGCGCTTGTCGCAACCTACGCAGACCTGGTCATTCTCTATGGTCCTTGACGCAACAGTGCAAAGAAGGCAAAATCTCCGCAAGTTAACTGATTGGTCGGTCAGGTGGTCGCCGCAGTCCCGTTGCGGTAGGCGTCGGCTGGCACGTCTGACCGGCTGAGCTTGTTCCAATCCGGCGATCGAAAGAACCGAGGATGTCGGAAGTAGACCCTCTCGGGTCACTCTTCGCTCCGAATGCCATAGCGGTGGTCGGAGCCAGTGACGACGATCGCAAGTTCGGCAACTGGATTTCAGTCCAGGCTTTACGGGGGACGATTCCGGTGCACCTGGTGAACCGGGCGCGCGAAACGATCCTGGACAGGTCTACTGCGCCTACTGTCACGGCGATCGGCGCACAGGTCGACTTGGCCGTCATTGCGGTTCCAGCCGCCGGTTTCGAGGCCGCCGTCGACGATGCTCTCGCTTCCGGGGTGCGCGCTATCGTCGGGATCAGCGCGGGGCTCGGCGAGTTGGGCGAGACCGGCCGCGAGACCCAAGAACGCGTGGCGGCCAAGGTTCGGGTCGCCGGCGCACGGCTGCTCGGACCCAATTGCCTGGGCCTGCTGGACCACACGACCGGGTTGACCGTCGCTTCGAACGAGTTTCCCGTCGGGTCTGTCGGCTTGATCTTCCAGAGCGGGAATCTCGCACTCGAGCTTGCTTCCCTGTTGCGTGACAACGACATGGGCGTTTCCCGCTTCGCCAGTCTCGGCAACCAGGCCGATATCGACGCAGCCGACCTCATCGAGGCCTACACCCTGCACCCCGGTACCTCGGCGATAGCGGTGTACTGCGAAGACTTTCATGATGGACGTCGCTTCGCGCGAGCAGCACATCTCGCCAGTCGAGCAGGAAGCCGGTCGTGCTGCTCACTGTTGGCTCGACGGCGGCCTCAGTGCGTAACTCTCAATCGCATACCGGCGCACTCGCGTCTGCCCAGGTCGTCGTCGACGCTGCATGCCGCGCGGCCGGTATCGAACGGGTGGCCTCACCCGCCCAGATGGCCAACCTCTTGCAGGCACTGGTCCGCACCACCGCGCCTCGGGGCCGACGTGTGGCCGTCCTGGCAGACGGCGGCGGGCATGCCTCCGTCGCCAGCGACATCGCGACGTCCGTCGGTCTCGAAGTCGCCGAGTTCCCGCTCGAGCTCCAAGCCTCAATCGCGCGGCACCTGCCCCCGACCGCCGCTGTCGGAAACCCGGTGGACGTCGCTGGCGGCGCGGAGCAGGACATCCACTCATTCGCGCGAGTTCTCGACCTGCTGGTGAAATCCGACGCTGTCGATGCGGTGCTGTCGACCGGTTACTTCGGTGGTTACGCAGAGTACGGCGCCAATATCGGGGCTCTCGAAATCGAAACCTCCCACGCCATGGTCGCCAACACCATCGGTGCCCCGTTCGTCGTGCAGACGATGAACTGGCGATCTCCAGCAGCGACCGTTCTACGAACCGGGGGGACCGCGGTCTATTCGGGCATCGACGAAGCGGCGTGGGCTCTGGGCCGGCTTTTCGATCGGCAGGCGCACCTGCCCACCGGTGTCCCTGATCTGCCGTCGGCCTCCGCCGTAGCAGCCGAACCCGGCTACCACGCCTCGCGGCGGATCATGACAGCCGCCGGTATCCCGTTCGTTCCTGCTGCCGAAGTGTCCACTGTCGAAGAACTGCTCGAAGCAGTGACCGACCTACGGTTTCCCTTGGTGCTCAAACATCTCGGAAGTGAACACAAGTCCGACGAAGGAGGTGTCATTCTCGAGATTCCCGACTCTGTCGCACTCCTGCGCTGCTGGAAGGTCTTACAGGAACGCTTCCCATCAGCCGCATACTCCGTCGAGGAGATGGCCGACCTCACCCATGTCGTCGAACTACTGGTCGGAGCCCGTAACGACCCTCGATTCGGGCCTGTCGTACTGGTCGGAATCGGCGGGATCTTCGCCGAGATTCTGGGTGACGTCCGCTGCGCCCTGGCCCCGATCACCCCCGCCGCCGCCCGCGATCTGTTGCTCGCGCTACGCGGGTCTGCACTACTGACGGGAGCTCGGGGACGGCCGCCCGTAGACATCGACGCGGCAGCCACCGTCGTCGCTCAACTGTCGACGCTCGCCGCAGAACACCCTGAGATCGCGGAAATCGAATGTAATCCGGTGGCAGCAACCCCAAGGCGGGCGGTCGCGCTGGACGCACGAATCGTGCTCGCCCGCGCCGGGTTCAGCCGGCTGCCGCCAAACAGCAGGGACCCCTACGAATCCATCACCACCGACGAAGAATCGAGGATTGTCTGATGAACCGAAACGTCATCATCACCTGCGCGCTGACCGGTGCCGGTGACACCACCTCCCGGTCCGATCTGGTGCCAGTCACCCCCCAGCAGATTGCCGAGTCCGGCATCGCTGCGGCCCGAGCGGGTGCTGCGATCGTGCACATCCACGTGCGCGACCCGAAGACCGGCAAGGGATCGCGCGATGTCGCGTTGTATCGCGAGGCGGTGCAGATCATCCGCGCCTCCGACGTCGACGTAGTCGTGAACACCACCGCGGGGATGGGCGGCGATCTGGTGCTGGACCCCCACAACCCCACCACCTTCGCCCCGGGCACCGACCTCGTCAGCGGGGTCGAGCGGTTGGCGCACGTCGAGGAGCTGCTGCCCGACATCTGCACCCTGGACTGCGGCAGCCTCAACTTCGGTGACGGGAGCCTGGTCTACGTCAGTACCCCGGACATGCTGCGCGCCGGCGCGAAGAAGATCCAGGAGCTCGGCGTCCGCTGCGAGATGGAGATCTTCGATACCGGACACCTGTGGTTCGCCAAGGAACTGGTTGCCGAAGGCCTGATCGACAACCCGGCGATGTTTCAGCTGTGCATGGGCATCCCCTACGGCGCACCGGCCGACCCCAACCTGCTGGCCACGATGGTCTCCCAGTTGCCCGAGGGCGCGGTGTGGGCCTCGTTCGCTCTGGGCGCGATGCAGATGCCCTGGGTTGCCCAGTCGGTGCTGCTCGGCGGTCACGTCCGGGTGGGCCTGGAGGACAACCTCTACCTGAGCAAGGGTGTGAAAGCCACCAACGCCCAGCTGGTCGAGAAGGCACGCACCATCGTCGAGGCCATGGGAGCCAAGGTCGCGTCGCCGGATGAGGCGCGCGAGATCCTGCAGCTGAAGCAGCGGTCCGCCTGATGCGCAGGCCTCCCCATGAGGTTCGCGCCATCGCCTGCGTCGGCGCCGTTCTCATCGGTGGTCGCTGGTTGTGAGGACGAAACCGACAAGAGACGCGGGCGGCCAGATGTTCAGTCAACGAAGGATGACCTAGATGGACTTCAGCATGACTGAGGATCAGCGCAGCATCGTCGAGGTCACCCGTAACTTCGTGCAGCGCGAGCTCTACCCCCACGAGGAAGAGGTCGAGCGCACCGGAAAGTTACGCCCGGACCTGGTAACCGCGATCAGGGCCAAGGCGATCAAGGCCGGGTTGTACGCCGCCAACATGCCCGAGGAAGTAGGTGGCGCCGGCCTCGATACGGTGACCTGGGTGCTGTATGAGAAGGAGCTGGGCAAGGCCAATTACGCGCTGCACATGGTGTGTGTGAACCGACCTTCCAACATCCTGCTCGGTGGTACCGAGGTGCAGAAGGAGCGCTACCTCTACCCGTCGGTGCGCGGCGAGCGGGTCGATTGCCTTGCCATGACCGAGCCGGAGGCTGGCTCGGACATGCGCGGTATGCGAACCCGTGCCGTCCGCGACGGTGACGGTTGGCGAATCCGTGGCACCAAGCACTTCATCAGCCACGCCGACGAGTCGGACTACGTCATCCTGATTGCCGGCACCGGTTCCGACGACGTCGGACGAGCCACGATGTCGACGTTCTTGGTAGACCTAGACACCCCGGGCCTGGAGGTTCGGGACGGCTACCGCAATGTTTCGCACCGTGGGTACACCAACTCGATCCTGAACTTCGACGGGGTCTGGGTGGGCGCGGATGCGCTGTTGGGTGAGGAGGGAAAGGGTTTCGAGCTCGCCGGTACCTGGCTCGGGTCAACTCGTCTCCAGATCGCTGCGGCGTCGCTGGGACGTGCCGAGCGCGCTCTCGACCTGTCGATCAAGCACGCAGCCTCCCGCAAACAGTTCGGTCAACCGATCGGGCGCTTTCAAGGCGTGGGCTTCAAATTGGCCGACATGAGCACCGAGCTGCGGGCGGCCGAACAGCTCACGCTCTACACCGCCTGGAAGTACGACCAGGGCACTGCGACCGACGCCGACATCGCGATGGCCAAGCTCAAAGCGACCGAAGTGCTGGCGATGATCGCCGATGAGGCCATCCAGATCCACGGCGGGATGGGTCTGATGGACGAGCTGCCGCTGGAGCGAATCTGGAGAGACGCTCGGATCGAACGGATCTGGGACGGTACGTCGGAGATCCAACGGCACATCATCAGTCGGTCGCTGCTGCGACCACTGGGCTCCTGAGGAGGAGGCACGTCATGATCGGGAACATTTCAGACAGCCTGAGCACCTTCATCGAAGACGGGATCCTCGAAGTCACCCTCGATCGACCCAAGGCGAACGCCATTGACCTGGCGACCAGCCGGGCAATGGGTGAGTTGTTCGCGAGCTTCCGTGACGATCCCGACCTGAGGGTGGCGATAGTGCGGACGGCTGGCGAGAAATTCTTCTGTGCGGGATGGGATCTGAAGGCAGCTGCCGGCGGTGACGCGGTCGACGGCGACTATGGCGTCGGCGGTTTCGCGGGGCTCCAGGAACTCCCCGACCTCAATAAGCCGGTGATCGCGGCCGTACACGGTTTGGCGATGGGCGGCGGCTTCGAGCTCGCCTTGTCATGCGACCTGATCTACGCATCCGCGAGCTCCCAGTTCGGTCTGCCGGAGATCAACGCAGGCACCTTGGCCGATGCCGCCACCATCAAACTCCCGAAGCGGATGCCGTACCACGTAGCGATGGAGTTGCTGCTGACCGGACGCTGGATGTCAGCCGAAGAGGCCGCCAGATGGGGTGTCGTGAATGAGGTCCTGCCCGACGACGAGGCGGTGCGGGCCAGGGCCTGGGAAACCGCCCGGTTGCTGGGCGCCGGACCACCACTGGTTTTCGCGGCGATCAAGGAGACCGCTCGCGCCGCAGAGTCGTTGCGTTTCAACGAAGCGATGGATCTGGTCACCAGCAGCACGCTGCCCACCGTCGCAACCCTCTACAACTCCGAAGACGGCGTCGAAGGTTTCAAGGCATTCGCGCAGAAGCGTGAACCGGTGTGGAAGGGCCGCTGACCTCAAAATCTATCTTCCCGCCGTCCGGTAGTCGAACCGGTGGACTGATCGAACCGGGCGGCCAGTTTGTCCGGCTGGGAGCGCAGCGACCGGCGTTCGTATCGACGTGCGCCGTAAGCACCCCCTCGGCGGGCGTGCGGGTGTGGTGTGCGTTGTTACCAAGTCTTCGTGACGACCCGTCGTGTGGTGACCCGGTAGGTGTACCGGGTCACCGTCGGCCGATCGCAGAACGATCGAGACGCCGGCGTGGAGGCGGAACAGGATTCCCAGGCCGTCATGTGCGGTGTCCACGTATCCAGCCAGGGCAGTCGTGCCCACGCTCGACCCGGCTAATGCACCGGCCTGCCACCAACCAATGACCCGTGGGTCCTCAGGCACTACCAGAGAACCGCTGGTTCACGGCCACGGGTGTGATGGACGCTGGAACGGGCAGAGAGGAAATAAGTCAACTGCACCGGGACCGCAGGTGTGACTGCCCTCTCTGTAGACCTGGGTACCGCAGATGAGGACTGCGAACTACGCGTGGGTGACGTGTGGGTAGAGAGCGTGCTCGTCGTGGAACTTCGAGCGATCCTCACAGCAGCCCGGCACAGATCGAGCATGGAATAGGAGCTGGGGAAGGACCGTTGAGATGATGTAGGTGATACGTCAACTAGATTGGATGTAGAAGAGATGGCTGCAGTAACAGCGGACACGATGACCCTGCCTCGCATCAGCGGGGTGCATTTCGGACAGGCCGAACGTCCGGTCCTGGATGTCTCCACAGCCCCGGCCGGCCTGGAAGGCGAGGGATTCCCAGTGCGCCGCACGATGGCTGGTATCGATTACCGGCACCTGGACCCGTTCATCATGATGGATCACATGGGCGAGATCGAGTACCAGGCCGGTGAGCCCAAGGGCACTTCGTGGCACCCGCACCGCGGGTTCGAGACGGTGACGTACATCATTGAGGGTCAGCTCATCCACCAGGACAGCCACGGTGGCGGCGGGGTGATCACCGAGGGCGCGACCCAGTGGATGACTGCCGGGTCCGGGCTGCTGCACATCGAGACGCCGCCTGAGGCGGTGGTGATGGCCGGCGGTTTCTTCCACGGGTTCCAGCTGTGGGTCAATTTGCCTGCAGCCCAGAAATTCACCGAGCCGGGCTACCAGGGCCTGGAAGCGGACCAGATCGCGCTGCTCGCAAGTCAGGACGGTGGATCGCTGGTACGGGTGATTGCCGGTGACATGGATGGGCACCGCGGACCGGGTTCGACCCGGACACCGATCACGGTGCTGCACGCGTCGATCAGCCCGGACGGTGAGTTGTCGCTGCCGTGGAATGCCCGCCACAACGCCTTGGTCTACGTGATGGCTGGCTCGGGCACGGTCGGTGCGGAGCGGCGCCCGATCCGGGAGGGGCAGCTGGCCGTGTTGGGTGCCGGTGAGCGCATCAGTCTCACCGCCGATGCCCACCAGGACTCGCGCACCACGGCGATGGAGGTCATCGTCCTGGGCGGCGAACCGATCGGCGAGCCGATGGTCCACTACGGCCCGTTCGTGATGAATACCCGTGAAGAGCTGATGACCGCGATGGAGGACTATCAGAGCGGACGTCTCGGCGTGGTCCCCCCGGATGCGGTCATGCCGCACACGGGCTAGGTGGATGCTCCCCGTGATGAGGTGGAGCGGTCGAAGTGGCCGCTCCACCAACCGGGAGCAGCCACGCGTTCTTCGGACAGCCGGCGCAGGAGTGGGCCGAGAAGCTGGAGCCAGAGCACTGGACTCCGGACACACGCGCCGATCGCGCGGCAATCCAGACCTGGGTGCTGAGGAGCGCGGACCGCTCGATTCTGATCGACACCGGTGTCGGTAACTCGATGCCGACCGGGCACGCGTCTCACGCCGAGCGGTGCTGAATGGGTCGGTCAGCACGCGTTCAGGTGCGGGTATTGCGTCGGCGCAGAGACGGTCGAGCGGAGCCTTTTCGAAGTCACTTATTCCTCGGATCGCCGACTTCGAACCAGTTGGCCATCGAGATCTCGCCGTCGTGCGCCAGAAGACCATCCAGTAGCGGCTCGCCGTCAACCGAGGCAAAGCCTCCCGACATACATCACCCGGGCTACCTTCTGCGGGCGGGTGTTTACGGCGATCGGTGTCTTGGCCCTCCATGCCGGGAAGTGTCAGCGCGCGTACCCGGTAACCGGCCCGCTCCAGCACCGAGAACGACCTCGCGTCAGGTCGACGCGCTCAGCCATATCCCGGCAGTGAAGATGATGTCGATGGCGCGGCTGCGTAGGTAGTGGTCTGTTGTGGTGGATCGGGAACTACCGAAGGAGGAAGCGGCCGTGTCGAAAACCGCAGGACCCACGACCCTTGCGATCGAGGATCTGGCCATCACCACTCACACCGGACCTGAAAGCGGCCGTTCGTCCCCTAGGCGATCAGTTGCCCGATCCGGCCCCACGACTACCCGTGACCGTCGCGTGACTGGGCCAAGTGATCGAAGTTTTCCAGAGTGTCGTTGCGCTGCACGTCGACGTCCTGCGAGGCGCGTGGCTCTCCCAGGTAATTCGGACCCAGCGGGTCCGCTCGATTCAGCAGCGTTCATGCGACCAGCCGCTCCACCCGGGCCATCTCGCGGTACCCACTCTGTTCGCCCTGCACCGTCAACACGTGGGCCGTGCCGGTTCCCTTAATCAGACCTCGGTAATACATCTTCACGGTGACGCGCGTCAGGGAAGGGCCGACCTCGGGTTCGTCGGAGGGCTCCTCTTTCCACTCGACAATGTCGAAGGTGGGTCCAAGGCCGGTCACGACCAGTTTTCTGCACTGGTGAGGCAGAAGGGGTGACCGGCCGGGTCGAGCAGTACCCGCCAGGTAACGCCCGGCTGCTCTGGGACCAGGGTCGCCCCCAGGCCGACGGCGCGGTGTTGGGCAGCGTCGATGTCCTCTACCGAAAGATCGAAATGGAACTGCTTGCTGCCCTGTTCATTGGGCCAGCGGGGCGCCCTGTAGCCCTGCACCCGCCCGAATCCCAGTGCGTGAACCGGACCGTTGACCATGGCGTACTCGTCTTCGGCCACGGCTATCTCCCAGCCCAACAGGGCCGCCCAAAACTCCGCACTGGCCCGTGGGTCAGGGCAATCGAGGGTGATCATGGCCAGGTTGGCTACCGGTTCGGTCACGGGCGTTCCTTCCGTCGCTGGCTGACCTTGCGGGTTGCCGCAACACCCAGCCACTGGGCTCAGGTCAACCATTGAACGTCAGCACGTTCGTTGACGGCAAGACTTCGGCAGAACCGTTCGGTGCTTCGGCCAACACCTCCCACGACCTACGAGCCGAGCAGCCGATAGCAGCACCAGATCCTGACCGTTCCACAAGGCGCAGGATCGCCAGTTGCGCCACGAGGTCCATCAGCCTCGATGCGCCGCCGCAGTATTCAGAGAGCACAGCGCTTCTGCCGTTCCCCGGACCTCGGGGCCTCGTGGCCACATGCAACCCATCCCGCACGATCTCAAGCCTGTTCGGTAGAGCAGCGAACTCGCGACCCCATCTCTGGTGGTGAGTTCGACAATGCGCTGCCTCTGACCACGTCGAAGTCGGACCTGCCCACGGTAGGGCTCGAACGCAATGACACCCAGGCTTACGGTCAGCCGCCCGTGCTGCAACTCCTCGGATCGCACCTTCCGGCCCGTGGCTGGTATGGGCGTTTGCGAACCGAGTCGGTGGCGAACCCCGCGGCGAGTGCTAGAACGACGGTGATGGGGAATTGCTGCACTGGTACAAACCGCTGACGTTTCGAGATAACCCGCTGTCGACGACAGCGTTACCTCGTTTCCCGGACGTCGGATCTGAGGACAGTGTCGACAAGTTGGAACGAACTATCGGCGGCCCAGATCAGCTCAGTCGGGTGGTGGTGACCAGTCCGTCGTGGACTTGCCACCGTTGGTCCAATCGGACGGCGTCGAGTAGGCGTCGGTCGTGCGTGACGAGTAGTAAGGCCCCGTCGTAGGACTCGAGGGCTTCTTCGAGCTGCTCGATCGCCAGCAGGTCGAGGTGGTTGGTGGGCTCGTCCAACACCAGCAGGTTGACCCCGCGGGCTTGCAGCAGCGCCATCGCGGCTCGAGTCCGCTCGCCGGGTGAGAGATTGCCGACCAGACTGGTGACCTGGTCGGCTTTCAGGCCGAACTTCGCCAGCAGCGTCCGTACCTCACCGCCGGCCATCTGGGGCATCGCCATCTCGAACGCGTCACCCAGCGGTCGGGCCTCGGCCAGTCCGGTGCGGCCCTGGTCGATCTCACCGACGGCGACGGAGGCGCCGAGGCTCGCTCGACCCGTCGTGGGCTCGAGCCGCCCCAGCAGCAGCCGTAGCAGCGTCGACTTGCCGGCGCCGTTGGAACCGGTGATGCCGATCCGGTCACCCGCGCTCACCTGGAGCGTGACCGGCCCCAGAGTGAACGTGCCGAGGCTCGCGGTGGCCTCATCCAGAATCGCGACGACTGAGCTGGATCGCGCGGCACTGGCGATCGTGAAATGCAACTCCCATTCTTTGCGCGGCTCCTCGACCTGCTCCATGCGCGCGATCCGCGACTCCATCTGACGGACCTTCTGACCCTGCTTCTCCGAGGCCTCGGTCTGTGCCTTGCGGCGGATCTTGTCGTTGTCCGGGGACTTCTTCATGGCGTTGCGTACACCTTGGGAACTCCACTCCCGCTGGGTGCGGACACGTCCTTCGAGATCGGCCTTCTTGCCGGCAAACTCCTCGTAGGTCTCCCGGGCGTGCCTGCGTGCGATGGCCCGCTCTTGCAGGAACGCGTCGTAACCGCCGTCGTAGACCGATACCTGGTTCTGGGCCAGATCGAGCTCGACGACGCGGGTCACCACGCGGGAGAGGAATTCGCGGTCGTGGGAGACCAGCACGACGCCCGAGCGCAGCTCACGAACAAAGGTTTCCAGGCGTTCGAGCCCGGCAAGGTCCAGATCGTTCGTGGGCTCATCGAGCATGACGAGGTCAAAACGGCTCAGCATCAGCGAGGCCAACGCTGCGCGGGCGGCCTGCCCGCCGGACAGGGACGTCATCAGCGCGTCCGGACCGACGTCGAGGCCGAGATCGGCGAGCATCTCAGCGAGCCGGTCGTCCAGGTCCGGCGCGCCGCTTGCCATCCAGCGGTCGAAGCTTTCAGCGTATGCGTCATCCACGGCGCTGGCGTGATCATCTGCTCCCAGCGCTTCAGCTGCCTGCTGCATGGCCGACGTCGCGGCGGCGGCTCCTGTACGGCGCGCGATGGATTGACGCACGGTCTCGCCGTCGATTCGTTCGGGATCCTGGGGAAGCCAGCCCACGAAGGCGTTGCCGGGTGCCATCGAGACAGTGCCGTCCAGTGGTTCCAGATCACCGGCGAGGATCCGCAGCAAGGTGGTCTTGCCCGCTCCGTTGGCCCCGACGACACCGACCACGTCACCGGGCGCGACGGTGAGGCCCAGGGACGCGAAGAGGGTGCGGTGCGCATGGCCGCCGGAAAGGTTCTTGGTGACAAGGTTCGCGCTCACCCGCAGATCGTAGTTCCGCGCGAGTTGAGTTCTTTTCAACCTGGCAGTTTTCCAAGTTGCTCCAGGAATTTGCACCTCTTTGGAGGAACTTGGCGTAGCCCCGGACCGTCTGATGACTTTTGTCAGTGGTGGATCATGCAGACGCCATCACCGTAGGTGAGCGCGCCCACGAGGAATGGCCGCAGTGATCGTGCTCGACGAAAGTGTGCTGATCGCTTACCTCGACGGTGGTGACCATCACCACCGTCGCGCCGAGGACCCTCTCGCCCGCGAGATCGATGGCACCTTCGCGGTGGACCCATTGACCCTGGCGGAAGTTCTTGTTCTGCCGACCACGCTGGGTCGCGTGGCAACCTTCGATGACCGACCTGCCGCCGCAGCCGAAGCACGCCATCTCGTGACACTCCGTAACCGAGCCCGCTGCGTCTGTTGGCGCGCCGCACTCCGGTGAGGTTACACACGATCTGAAGCCGGTTCTGACTGCCAGGATCTGGCCGCGCGACCGATGACCTGATGGAGGGAGTCAACGACCTGGAGTCGCTCAGAGTCCAAACTCGCGGTGCCGGGTAACCTACCTTCGGGATCGACCACGGCAACGCACAGACCGTCGTGCCCGAGCCGTCGGATGCATTTGAGCGGCATTCGTCGTCCGACGTCGTGCGGGCGGTACACCCGGGTCAGGTCGAGGGCTACGCGCTGGGTCGTGTGCTCGTTGGTCGTGATGGCCCGGACTATGGTCTCGGCTCCAGCCAAGCGCAGATCACCTTGCAGTTAGTAGACCGTCACCGGGTCGTCGCCGCCGGACTGGTAACAGCCCCGCAGCGCCGAGCGTCCTTCCTGCGCCAGGTCCGTCAGGTGCATGCCTATGTCGTTCGAGAGACGCTCGAACACCTCGATACCGCGAACGCTGCTGCCATGGCGGTCCAGGACTGGCGAGAAGACTGCCACTCCGACATGTCCGGGCAGCGCCCCGATCACGCCGCCGGACACCCCGCTCGTGGCGGGTATGCCGACATCGGTCATCCAGTCGCCGGCAGCGTCGTACATGCCGCAGGTCATCATCACGCTCATGACCTGGCGCACCACGGACCTGTTCAACAGAGCCTCTCGGGTCTGCGGGTGTACCCCTCGATGACCTGACCGGATCGCAGTCGAGCGTCCTAGAGGCTTTGAGGAGGTGAGTCATCCCCAGGTTGCGGTGCACAGTCTCGAATTCGGAGGCGAAAGCGCTCTCACGACGAGGGGTCAGATGTCAGCTGATTCCTGCGCCACGCCATCCCTCACGGCCGGACTCCTCCTGGTGGTCACCAGGGATCGTGCTGCCTGTTCGATGTCGTCCTCCGAGACCATCACCACAGCGGATGCGTCGCCCAGCGGGACGAAGCTGTCGCTGCTCGTCACTCGAGCGGTCGGCCCTGTAAAGCCATGGTCGACGAGTGCCGCCAGTACCCCCTCGGAGACGCCACCGGTTCTTCGTGTTTCATCGACGACGAGCACCCGACCGGTCGCTGCGGCCTCGCGCAGGATGTCTTCGACAGGTAACGGGGCCAGCCAGCGCAGGTCGAGAACCCGGCATCTGACGCCGGACTCCGCGAGACGAGCGGCCACTCGAAGGCTCAGGAACAGCCCGTTCGCGAACGTGACGATTGTCAGGTCGTCACCGTCGCGGTAGGTGCGACCGTGACCGATCGGCACGTGCGCGTTCGCCCAGTCCGTCGGCGCTGCATAGGGCGCGCACCATCGGCCATCGCCATCCGCGTACAGATCCTTGGTGTGATACCTCGCGATGGGCTCCAGGAAGACCGACATCTGACCCGCGGTCTTCGCCGCCGCGACGCAGGTGCGCATCATCGCCGCAGCATCATCCGGGCGAGCGGGCGACGCGATGACGATGCCGGGGATGTCGCGCAGAACTGCCACCGAGTTGTCGTTGTGGAAGTGCCCGCCGAAGCCCTTCTGGTAGCCATAGCCAGCGACGCGCACGACCATCGGGTTCGTGTACTGACCGTTCGAAAAGAACGGGAGCGTCGCCCCCTCGCCCCGAATCTGGTCCTCGGCGTTGTGCAGGTAGGCGAGGTACTGGATCTCCGGGATCGGCAGTAGCCCCGAGACGGCGTTGCCGAGCGCCAGTCCGAGCACGGTCTGCTCGTCGAGCACGGTGTCGAACACCCGGGCTGGTCCGGCCTTTCTCTGCAAGCCGCGGGTGACGCCGTAGACGCCACCCTTGCGAGCCACATCTTCACCGAACACCATCGCCTCCGGGTGCCGGGCAAGCGTGTCTGCAAGCGAGCGGTTGATCGCTTGCGCGAGGGTGAGGGGGCCTTCGTCCTCCGGCAACGTCGTTCCGAAGAGTTCGCTGCGTCCGGACGCGTCGGCATTCCCTGCCACCTGCCGTGGACCCACGCCATTGACGTCGAACTGCAGGGGAGCGGCTACGGCAGCAGCCGACGCCAGCTGCGGATGGTGCAGCACTTCAGCAGCGATGGCCATCACCTCGGCGCGCTTGTCCTCGTACAACTGCACCACCTCGGCGGGAGTCAGGATTTCTTGGTCGACGAGTAACCGGGCGGTCCCCAGGATCGGGTCGCGCACCATCTCGCTCTCGATGTCCTTGGGCAGCCGGTACGCCGCCTCGACATCTGAGCCTGCGTGGCCCATCAATCGGACGGTGTCCAGGTGCAGGAACGCGGGTGCCCGATTCCGGCGCACCCAGTCGGCCGCGGTCTGTGAGACCTCGAGCGCCTCAGGGAGGTCGCATCCGTTGGCGACGAAGTACTTCAGGCCTGCCCGGCGCGAGTAGTTGGCCGCCACCCAACCCTTCGGAGTCCGCGTGCTGATGCCTATCCCGTTGTCCTCACACACCAACAGCAGCGGTAGTGGAAGGCCCTGGAACGAACCCTGGGCAGCCGCGTTGATCGCACCGACCGCGGTCGAATGGTTGACCGAAGCATCGCCGAAGCTACAGACCGCGACCGCATCGTTCGGCCACTTCGAGGCAACACCCAGTTTCTTCGCCCGCGCGATCGCGAACGCCACCCCCACCGCCCGGGGCAGGTGCGATGAGATCGTGGACGTCTGGGGCAGTACCGCCAGTTCGTGGTTTCCGAATACCTTGTGCCGCCCGCCCGTCATGGGTTCATCGACAGCCGCGACGATGCCGAGCAACACGTCGCGCAGCCCGTCGTGACCCGGCACCTGGCTCGCGCGACCGAGATAGAAACCGCCTGAGCGGTAGTGCAACAACGCGGGATCAGTTGGGCGCAACGCCTCCGCTACCGCGACGTTCCCCTCGTGACCTGAGGAGCCGATCGTGTAGTAACCGCGCCCTCGAGTCTGCAACCAGCGGGCGGCCAGATCGAGGTGGCGGCTGCCCAGTTGTGCATCGAACAGCCGCAGCAATTGCTCGGCGTCGCGTACATCAACTGGGGCGGATATGTCCGTCGTCGAACTCAGCCGGCCCATCGATTCGATGAAGTGGGTGTCTACGACGTCTCGCACGCGAGGCTGGTCGGTCCCCGTGGTCTGTCCCATACCGTTCAGCATTCCCCATCTCCGGGTGCCACACCACCTGCGTAGCCCAAGAGCTTGCAGGTGTCGGCGTTAGAAAGGGCGTTCGAGGTCGATGGCCTGGATACACCCTTGCGCTGGCGACTTCGGCGCGGGATTTCTCGGTGCGGTAATCGAAGCTTGTGTCGAAGAAGAGTTGCCGGTTTGTTGCGACGATGAACGTGGCCACGATCAGCAGAAGTGCTGTTTGGATGTTTTTGTGTTGGGTGGGTCATCAGCACGTCGTTGGCGAAATTTGCAGTGATATGGCAGACGATGGGAATCAAGATCAACCGCCCGGTGCTGGAGTACAGCCAGTTCATCGAAACCACGAACGCAATCATCGGGAAGGGAAAGTTGAGGGTATGCAGCCATCCCGTCGCCACAACCTCGTCAGGTACGTGTTCGGACCGTCGCCGAACTAGCTGCACTCGTATGTAATGCCCGGGAACGAAGGGAGATCGGGTGACCGTATAGCGGCCACCCGATCCGGGTTGAGCAGAGAACTCAGTGCTTGTTCGACAACTTCCAGGCACTCGGCATGGCACCGGCCGCAACCGCGACCTTGATGAGATCGCCCACCAGGAAGGGCAGGACGCCCAGGGCCAGGGCCTTACCGAGTCCGAGGTTCGCTGCGAACATCAGCCACGGCACGCCGACCGCGTAGATGGCCAGGTTGCCCACGATCATCACGCCTGCGGTGTGCATCGGGCGACGGGTGCCCCCGCTCTCGGCGAGTCGACCGACCAACAGGGCTGCGAGCAGGAACCCGACGGCATAGCCGAACGACGCGGTGAATCCGGAGGTGCCGTTGGTGAACCACGGAACGCCTGCCGCGCCGACGCCCACGTACAGCAGCATCGATGCCAGCCCGCGTTTGGTGCCCAAACTGGCAGCGACCAGCAGGACGGCGAGGGTCTGCATGGTCAGAGGGATCGGGGTGAACGGAAGGGGCAGCGCGATCTGCGCAGCGATACCGGTCAGCCCGGCACCACCGGCGACCAACGCGACATCGCGGGTCAGACCGCCGGGAATGGCGTCACCCAGGACGCGAGGTGTTGCAACTGTCATCGACATAGGTCGTTCTCCTTGTTTCGAGTGGTAGCTGTGGGCGGTGCAAAGTCAGGTTCGAGCTAGGTAGTTTTCCAGCCACGCTGTCGTCACCGGGCCATCGGCGACGGCTGAGTCTTGCAGCAATCTCAGGTGTAGGTCGCGCGTGTGCTCCACCCCTTCGATCTGCAACTCTGACAACGCCTGAATCGACCGCGCGATCGCCTCGGCGCGATCTCGACCCTGCACCACGACTTTCATCAGCAGCGAGTCGTAATACGGGGACACCGTCCCACCTGCGACGTACCCCGTCTCGACGCGGACACCGGGCCCACCGGGTAGGTCGAACCGTTCCAGCGTGCCCGGCGAGGGGAAGAAGTCGTTCTCGGAATCTTCGGCGTTGATCCGGAATTCGAAGCAGACCCCGGTGGCCTCGACATCCTTCGGGTCGAAGGAGAGCGGCTCGCCGATAGCGACACGCAGCTGCTCGGCTACTAAATCCAGCCCCGTGATCTGTTCTGAGATCGGGTGCTCGACCTGGATGCGGGTGTTCATCTCGATAAAGTAGAACTCCTCGCCGGTGACCAGATACTCCAACGTGCCGGCGCCGACATAGCCGACGGACTTTGCCAGGTCGACGCTTGCTTCGAGCATCGCCGTTCGCAGACCGGGTGGCAGATCGGGTGCCGGCGCCTCCTCGAGCAGCTTCTGCCGCCGCCGCTGCACTGAACAGTCCCGCTCGAAAGCGTGACCCACCGACCCGTGCTGGTCGGCGATGATCTGCACCTCGACGTGCCGCGCACCGACGATAGCCTTCTCCAAGTACACAGCGTCGTCACCAAAGGCCGACCGGGCTTCGGACTGCGCGGTGCTGACGGCCGATGCGAGGTCATCCGCGCTCTGCACGAACCGGATGCCGCGCCCGCCCCCGCCCGCAGAAGCTTTGACCAACACCGGGTATCCGACGTCGTCGGCGTACCTCAGTGCGGCGCCCGGATCGGTGAGCACATCGGAGCCGGGCACCACCGGCACACCCGCCTCGGCGGCGGTCTTCCGTGCCGCGGCTTTGTCGCCCATGGTCTCGATCACGTCCGCGGCAGCTCCGACGAAGGTGAGGCCGGCGTCGACCACCGCACGAGCGAACGAACCCCGCTCGGACAGGAACCCGTAGCCGGGGTGCACCAGGTCGCACGTGCTGCTGCGTGCTGCGTCCAGCACCTTGTCGACGTCGAGGTAGGACTTACCGGCCGGCGAGGCGCCGATATGCACCGCGTCATCCGCGAGGCGGACCCACAGCGAGTCGGTGTCTGCATCGGAGTAGACCGCCACGGCCTCCCACCCGAGGCCGTGCACCGCTCGGATGATCCGAACGGCGATCTCGCCGCGGTTCGCGACGAGTACCCGGTGCGTGATGTCAGAATTCATCGCACCCCTATTCGATGACCGCGACGTCTTGACCGACCGAGACCTCGTCGCCGTCCTCCAGCAGATACTCCTTCAGCGTTCCGACGTCCTTGGCCTTGAGCTCGGAGAAGTTCTTCATCACCTCGACGAGGCCGACCGTTTGGCCGGCGGTCACGGAGTCACCCGGCCGGGCGAACTCGTCGGCGTCGGGAGAGGGCCGGCGGTAGAAGATGCCGGGCATGGGTGACTTGATGGTGGCCATTGCTGCCTTTCTAGCTTCTGCGGATGTGTTCTGGGGCGGGTCACTAGTGGTGTGTCGCTTTAATTAGTTTATGGTTTGATGCGATACTTAATCATGGCGAATTACGCGGCCCGGGCATCGATCCTGCGTGACGGGGATCGGGCGGAGCTGGAGCAGTGGCAACGCTGTTC